>Ga0209164_1000205_pt1 | contig 184383 bp, 178 predicted proteins | sample MTBNYHSulfiMetaG_FD_187458 | JGI IMG/M metagenome (GOLD analysis project Ga0209164, IMG submission 187458) | Enrichment culture microbial communities from rom New York Harbor, USA that are MTBE-degrading - MTBE-NYH (New York Harbor Sulfidogenic)... | ecosystem: Environmental > Aquatic > Marine...
CTGCAATTAATCGATTAAAATTCATAATAGCGGCACAACTCATGGCCCGCCCCCTCTGGGGGCAGGGCCTTGTCCCCCCTATGGGGGGATTTGTCAAAGCCGCACCCTAAGGGTGCGGATCATTTACTCATATCCGCATGAAAACAAGGCGCCCGCAAGGTATTGCCGATAGACGAGGCCATCTTGAGATTAACGGCGCCAAAAGGCATCGCCCGGGTCGAGTTCAATGGGGTCATGGATCTGCCGTTCGGATCGGGCCGGATTATTAAGGAGGCTGATTTTGGGTCTGAAGTCAGGAATGAAAACGTTGGGACGCGGATGTCGGGTAATCCTGATGCTGATGCTTGCCGCGGCGGCATCGGCCGCCCCGGTTAAAGCGAACGGTCTTAATAATATCCCGGATGTACTGATTTCCGCCAGCTCAGACAAAGCACTGGAGCACGCAATCATTGTGGAGAAAAGTACGCAGACGCTATACCTGTATGCGTTCGACGAAACGCCCCGGATAATTTTAAGCATGCCCTGCTCGACCGGTGAAGTCGACGGGGCCAAGTTCCGTTCCGGCGACAAAAAAACTCCGGAAGGAATCTATTTTTTTACCAAGGAACACCCAAAGCGGGACCTCGCACCGATTTACGGCAGCCGGGCATTCCCCATGGATTACCCCAACCTGATGGATCAAATCGCTGGGCGGGACGGGAATTCCATCTGGCTGCATGGGACCAACAAGCCATTGAAGCCAAGAGATTCAAATGGTTGCATCGCTCTGGAAAATCGCGATATTGACAAGCTGGCGGGATATATCACCTTAAACCGGACACCGATTGTGGTAGTTGAGAAGCTGATGGATATTCCGCGGCAAACCTCAAATGAACTTAAAACAGCGGTGACCGGTTTGCTGGCACAATGGGAAGCGGCTTTGGGGCAGGGAACTTACCACGATTATCTGAAGTTTTACGATGAAGCCTATCTGCCGGACATTTCCTGGTGGCCGGCCTGGTTGAAAATCAAAGCCGCACAGGCATCGCTGGCAGCGCCCCTTTCCGTCGGATTAAAAAACATCATGATTCTCAAGCATGAAAATATTTTTGTGGCCGTATTCGATCAGGTTGTGAAAACAACCGAAGCGGAACTGTATGCCGGAACGCGCAAGCTTTTTCTGTCCTCCCGGGGCAATCAGATTAAAATCGTCGGCGATGACTACCAGGTTGTTTCCGCAGTCCCGACCGGAAAGTCAGAATCACTCCATCCCCTGATAGCGTCCGGTCTTGCGATCGGAAAAGCTGCGGAAGTCAAGGTTGCTGCCAGATCCAAAGCCCAACCCAAAGCGCAAACCAATACCGAAAAGGCGTCCAGCGAGAGCCGTGCGATTCAAACCATGGTGAAAGACTGGTTAAGCGCATGGTCTTCAAAGGATATAACCCGGTATGGCGCCTACTATGCCAGGGCTTTCAAATCCGAAGGGGGGGCCAACCTGCAATCCTGGCTGAATTATAAAAGCAGAATCAATCAGAGATATGATTATATCAAGGTCGACCAGCGTAATCTGGTTGTCAAAAATCAAGGGAATATGCGTATTGCGACGTTTACCCAGGATTATGAGTCCAGCGGTTTGAAAACAGTAGGTACCAAACAGCTTGTTTTAGTTATAGAAAATGGGCAATGGAAAATATTCAGAGAGATCTGGCAAAAGAAATAGCCGCATCGCACCCATCAAAACCGACCCGTAAAAACAGGCACTGGACCCTCCTGTTTGTGGGAGACCACGGCCAGGTCGTTGCCATCCGACAATTCCGGTGGATTATCATGACAGGGGTTTCTTTGCTGGTGCTGGCGGCTGTGGTTTGCGCCATCCTCTATTATTTGTATCTTCACAGCCGCAATGTGAATATGCGATTAGAGCGATCTTTGGATACGGTTCAACAACAGATTGTCGAATTGCGCAGGGATAAAGAGCTTCTGATAGCCCAGATAGAAGTGCTCCGGGCGGGGAGTCCCAAGCCCGTTGAGAACGCGCCGGTCAATCAACCGGAAGATCGCGCCCAAAATGAGCCCCGGGGGCAAAGACCAGGCGACCGGCAGACTGAAGGGGCGGTGTCGGGATCGGCGGGGGTCGTCCCCCCGGCGGACCCGGAAAATGTTCCGCGGGTATCGATTGAGGGATTTAACGTGTCCCATGAGGCGGCCACCAGTACGTTCAGGGCCCAATTTGTGTTAAGAAATACCGGTCCGGATTCCCATCCGGTTTCAGGCTATACCGCCATCATTTTAAAAAAGCTGAATACGCCGCCGGATAAATGGTTGACCCTCCCGACGCTGAAATTGGCTGCCGGGGTGCCGACCGGCGACCGAGTCGGCCAGTACTTTTCGATTGCCAGGTTCAAATCCGTCAGGTTTATGGTCAACAGCAAGGTTGATCCCCAACAATTTGATGCGGCCACGGTATACGTGTTTGATGAATATAAGGATCTGCTCCTTGAACAAAATTTTTCAATCAATATTCACAAGGCCGTTTTTACACCAAACCAGTGACCCAAAAGGACCGGCTGGTCAAAATTATGACGAGAGACGTTTGGAAAGATAACGGCAGACTCATTTTTGCTGCGATCATTATTTTGTTTTTTTGTTTTCTGCCATTGGACGCCGGCGCCCAAAAACGGAGTCATTCCGTATTTTTTGAAGGTTCCGACTACGAACTGCATGTCTATCGAATATACGGCAAGCAGCCCGGCAAAACACTTCTGCTCATCGGCGGGATCCAGGGAGATGAGCCCGGCGGGTTTCTTTCGGCCGATCATTATGCCGACATCAGTCTTGCGAAGGGCAACCTGATCGTTGTGCCGCGCGCAAACTTTCAGTCGATCGTGTTGAATCAGCGGAAAATAAATGAAGACATGAATCGTAAGTTTGCCGATGATAGAAAAAGAAATTATGAATCCAAAATCGTGTCGATTTTAAAACAATTGATTGTCGAAAGCGATTGCCTGCTGAACCTCCATGACGGCAGCGGTTTTTTTTCCGAGACATGGGAGGGCCCTGAAAGAAATCCGCTGCGTTACGGTCAGTCGATCATTGCGGACAGTGAAACCTATGTTAACGCCAAAACCGGTGAAACCATTCAACTCGGCGATCTGGCAAGATCCGCGATCGGGCGGATAAACACCCAGATTGAGTTTCCCCAGCACCATTTCCGCTTCAATAATCACCGGACAAGCGATGATGACAGTCCTCACCGGGAACAGCGAAAATCGGCAACATTTTATGCGTTGTACACCTGCGGGATTCCCGCCTATGGCATAGAAACCAGCAAATCGCTTCCCCTTGAGCTGAAGGTGCGTTATCACTACCTGGCCATCAATGCATTTATGGAACGTCTCGAGATCATTCCGGATATACCGGGAGTCAATCTGAAGCCGCCCAAATTGCGCTATCTGGTGATCTCCATCAACGATAAGCTGCCGGTGGTGGTCGAGGGCGAGCAGATCCTTTACGTTAATGCCGACGATACGATTATGATATCTCACATTGAAGCCAATTACGAGCGCGGTCTGACGGCCGATATCATCAATCACGGATCCATCAGCGACCTGCGAAAGAAAGTCATCATCACCCGACCGACCGAAATCGTCGTGCGCAGGGATTATCTCCCCATCGGCAGCATCCAGATCGCGGTCGGCGACAACCGCGAAGTCGTCGCAAAGGCAAAAGCGGTCGCGGTATCGCCTCCCCGGCCGGCGGCTCCCGCCATTACGCAATACCGGGTGCGGATTAACGGAAAAGAACGAACTTTTCAAAACAATGAACATGTTCCGGTCGTAAAGGGAGATACTTTCGAGATTGTGGACGTTGCGGTGGACCCCGGGGATGCATCTCTATTGCAGGTCAACTTCAAGGGCTACGTGGGAAATCTTCAGAACAACACTGGTGAAGACCGGGGATATGTCATTGATACGGGCAAGGATCTATGGCAGCGGTATTCCCTGGATAAAAAGGGCAAGATCTACCCGATTGTCGTTAAATATGACGATAAGCCCATCGGAGAATTGTTTGTGGACATAAAAGCGCCCGCGTCGAGGTAAGATGGTCAGGCCTCCGGGCGCAATATTTTTTACAGGAGAAATTATTGTGGGTGACAAATCCAAAAATTTTTCAATCATCGACAAGGGGTTGACGGTTGAGGGAACGGTTTCATGCAAAGGGCAACTGGTGATCAAGGGTACCGTAAAGGGGACGCTTGACGGAGAGATCGTTGTGATTGCCGAGGACGGAGCCGCTTATACCGAATCCAAAGTCACCAGTATGACCATCGGGGGGATATTCGAAGGCAAGGTGGCCGCCTCGGAAGAACTGATCATCCTGTCGACCGGGAAATGTTCCGGCATGGTCATCTGCAAAAATCTGGTGGTCGAGGCCGGCGGGATTCTGAACGCCGAGGTCAACTGTAAACAGTTTCAGAAAGCGGATGCTTCTAAAACGGCCGTGAACGTTTTGAAATAAGGGGTGCGGATTCACCCGGTTTTGCGAGCCGGCGCAACATTTTCCCGGTCTGCAAGCCGGAGTCTTCATCCTTGGCATCATTCAAAGAGACGCGGAGACCCGAAGATGAAAACCGGACCCCGAGACCCTCTTAAAAAAACTGCGGTTAATTGTTTTGGTGTTAAGATCCAAAAAGGAGATCCAAAATGGAAATCATCGAACCCATCGGAACCGTGAATCTCTTTCATCGGTTGAGTGATGAGGAAATCAACCGTTTTAAGGAAAGATTTCACAAGGTCTTCCTGAAAACTGGTGAATACGTATTTAAAGAAGGGGATGTCGGTGATACCCTTTATATTGTTGAAAAAGGTGTTGTAACCCTAAAAAGGGCGATTATGGTAAATGTTGAAAAAACCATATTTACCGCCAATGAAGGAACCGTTTTCGGTGAATTCAGTTTCATGGATGCCGCTGAACGTTCGGCATCAGCCCTGACTGAACAGGATGCCGAGCTTCTGGCTTTAAAGCGTCCGGAGTTTGACATTTATACAGCGGCATATCCTGTCGACAGCATCAAAATATATAATAATTTATTGATGCTGCTGACTGAACGGCTGAGACGGACAAATGACGCTTACAGGGACGCGATCCGATGGAACATAGAGCTGACCGGAACAAAACAGCTTAATTTCCAGCATTTGATCAGTGCGGAAGTTGATATCCGTGTTGAACTGGTTTCCGATCGCACGTATGAGGGGAGGGTCATCCAGCTGGAAAAGAGCGATGCCGGACACGAGGTTGTGTTGCTGGACAGTGACGGTAAACTGGTCATGATTCCCTATCATGCCATCGCCTCGGTTTTTCCGATAGCCTGAAAATATTTTAAAAATTGCTTGACACACAATCGGATATTATTTAGATATACCAGATTCTATTCTACAGGAGCAAAGCGAAGTGAAAAAATATACATATTCTGCAAAAGAGACCGACAACAAGGGCAAATGGTGGGTTGTTGATGCCGAGAACGCCGTGCTGGGCAGACTCGCCAGCGTAATTGCCGCCCGCCTGAGGGGGAAGTGCAACCCCTTATTTACCCCCCATGCCGATACCGGTGACAGCGTTATCGTGATCAATGCCGAAAAGATTATGCTCACCGGTCGAAAACTCGACCAGAAAAATTATTATCGGCACAGCGGTTACACCGGCGGCCTGACGGCAATTACCGCCAGAAAACTTTTGGAAAAAAAGCCGGAAGACCTTGTCCGCAACGCGGTCAAGGGGATGTTGCCACGAAACAAACTGGGACGCAAACTTTTTACTAAACTGAAAGTATATAAAGGCAACGAGCATCCCCATGATGCCCAGAAACCTGAAATATGGGATCTGAAATAGCCGTTCGTATATCTTTCTCATAAAGCCAACAATCGGGGTATTACATGGATAAAGAGAACATCTACTACGCAACCGGGAGACGAAAGACCTCAATTGCCAGAACATGGTTAAAGCCGGGCAAAGGCGAAATCACCATCAATAACCGCTCGGCCGATGAATACTTTAAGCTGGAGACCGCCAAGGCGGCTATTCTGCAACCGTTGGTTCTGACAAACACACAGGATGCCTATGACGTAAAAGTCACGGTGTTCGGCGGCGGCATCAGCGGCCAGGCCGGTGCGATTCGACACGGCATTACCCGGGCGCTGGTGGCGGCCAACCCGGATTTCAGACAATCCCTGAAAAGAGCCGGCTTTGTCAAACGCGACCCCCGGGCCAAAGAACGGAAAAAATACGGTCAACGCGGCGCCCGCGCCCGATTCCAGTTCTCAAAGCGATAAACTTATTACGATTATACCGGTATCCGTCACCACTTCGAGGGGAATGGCTAAACCCATTCCCCTCTTTTTCAGGCAAAACGGGGCAATTTAAACCACGATTATCCCCTCTTCAAACCGGGTCAGTTGTTCAAGCCCTTTTTCCGTCACCACATGGGTATTTTCAATTCCCACCACCCCCTTGCCGGGAAAAATCAGTTTGGGTTCAAGCGCAACGGTCATGCCCGCCTGTAATTTCAATGGTTGTCCCTCGGCTAAAAACGGGTATTCGTCCAGCTCCAGCCCGATGCCGTGCCCCACAAAACGGATCCGCTGATCACCGCAGCCCATGAAATTGTCGGAATAACCCAGTTGCCGGACATGATCGACGGCTGCGGCGTAGATGTCGCCGGCCTCGGCCCGGGGCCTGGCCATTTTTTTCAACATGGCCTGGAGATCCAGCATGGCGGCGTGGGCTGCCAGCAGGTCGTCCGGAAGTCCTTTCAGGGCGAAAATGCGGGTATGATCCGACAGGTATCCCCGGTGGGCAAAAACATAGTCGATCAATACCGGCTCATAGGGCTTGATCCGCCTGCGCCCGGGTCCCTGGGCAACCGCCGGGCCGATACCGGCGCCGCCGGTGGGGGAGGCCATGTAGCTGGGGACGGCTGCGGAAGGACCCGACATCAAATGCCCGTAAAACATTTCATGGCCCCACTTCCGCATCCGGATCACGCCCTGGTGGCCCAGCTTGCGCGCATACGCTTCAATTTTACCGGCCAGTTCGATTTCCGTTATCCCTTCACACAGGACTTCCCTGACATGGCCGGCTACCCGATCGGACAACCGGGCGGCTGAGCGGATCAACCCGATCTCATGGGGTGATTTTACGGAACGGATCATGCGGATGGAATCGGCGATGTCGGAAAATTTCGTTTTGGGCAACAGTTGCCGGTAGTAAAAATATAAATTGGCCGGGATGACATCGAGTTCCAAACCGAGGCGATCCGGAAGGGAATACCCCTGACGGCGCAGCACGTCCGGTATCTGCCGGGGGCTTTCAATGGGCACGATATGGGTGAGGGCGGACTCGGCGCTTGCGCGTTCGAGGCTTTTGCGAACCATCAGGATCGGGTCGCCGACTGCCGGCACAAAGAGGTGGGCCTGCTGGATCGTGCCGCTGAAGTAAAAAAGATCGGTATTCTGAAGAATCAGGGCTGCATCAATGCCGTTCTGGATCAGCGCGTGCTGCAGCCTGCCGATTCTGCCTTCAATCTCCGTTGCCGGGACGCCGGGATCTGCGGGGAACATGGATAAAAGCCTTTCTATTAATCATTTCAAAATGATAGGGGTGAATTGCAGCCCCTTTGCCGGGAAAGCTTGAGTCCGGTCCTTCCAAAACCACGGGGAATGGGTCCGCCGGAGACAGACCTCCGGCTGCTGCATGCTTTTGCCTTGACTCTTTGAGAACATTCGGCCATTCTGGTTTGCAATAAATGCTCGGTTTCCTCTTGGAGATAGTCCGGATAAAGATTGAACTTCAAATGAGCGTAAACAGGCAGCCCGGAAAGGCTTCGCCCCCCGGACGGCTTGAACCGGGGCGGCCTGTGCTATTGCTCGGTCAGACTAGAACTCTCTGGGTGCAATGCATGCGATTGGGCCGTATCAAACTCCTTTTGCTGTTTCTGGCCGTTTGTCTGGTTTATACCGCCTGGATGACCGGTTTTACATTCAGGTTTACCGAATGCAGCCGGTTTCCGAATTCCAATATGCTGGCACAGGCATTTGTGAACGGACGACTTTTCATTGAGACCGCTTCTCCCCTGACGGATACTCTGATAAGGGATCAAAAACAGTATTTCTATGCGGGTCCGCTCCCGGCCTTGCTGCGTGTTCCCGTCCTGTTTCTTTTTAACAACGGGATCCCCACCGGCGCCATGATCATTCTTTTCTGCGCCGGCATTCTTATTCTTTTTGTGCTGGTTACGGACGAACTGATCCCTTCCGGGGAAAAGAAAGGATCAGCAGCTGTTCGGTCGACCTTTGTCGTGGTGTTTATTCTGAACGGGTACACCCTGGCAATGGTCGCCATTCCCTCGTTTCACAATGAGGCGATCAGCGCCGCCATGTTCTTTTTTATGGTAGCACTTTATTTTTTGGTCAAAATTCATAAGCAGGTTTATCGCGCCGGTGCCGGTGCGGTGATACTCTGCGGGCTGGCTTTAAGTTTTTGCATCGCCAGCCGGATTTCCTATGTTTTTGCCGCCACGGTACTTGGCGGCATTCTGCTGGGCGGGATTTTGAAAAATGCACGGCGGATTCCCGCCGCTGAAGTCATCCGCTCCATCGGCCTGTTCCTGATTATCGCCTGTGCTTCGGCGGGATTGCTGCTGTGGTATAATTATGCCCGTTTCGGCAATATGCTTGAATTCGGAACAAGATTTCAGGTTTCCCTTTATAAAAACTATATCCTGCAAGAGGGTGTTTTTCGATTTGATCACTTGCCGTATAACTTCTGGTCGTTTTTCTTCAGACTCCCCGGGTTGACGTCCGAGTTTCCTTTTCTGGTGATGCCTGCTTATATTCTGAAAGTACAATCAATCGGTCCGATGGCTTACTTCCTGCTTAATGGTAACGAACTGGCCGTTTCCATTTTTGTCCTCATGCCGATCATGTTCCTTGCCTTTGCCCCGCTGGCCGGCAACGGATTCAAGGCTTACCGTGAAATAAAACCTTATGTGATGATCGTGTCGCTCTTTGCCGTCCAGGTCGTTGTCATATCCCTTTCACTGGCGGCGATTGCCAGATATTATTATGATTTTTTTGCACTGATGATGTTGCTGGCTTTTGTCGGCGGGGACCATTTACGCACATCCGCCAAAATTTCCGATGGAATGGTCATTGCCCTGGGAGCGATTTCCATCCTGATCAGTTTTGCCCTGCCGATGAATGCCGTCCGGTTTTACGCCCAGTTTATCGCCTATCAGTCTCAGCTGTTACCCCTGTTTTTTTAAGTGCCTGAGACGACCTGTTTTCCGGAAGTTCTTTCCAGCAGCGCACCAGGTGCCCGCTTTCAATCTCCTGCAAAGGAATGGATCCGTCGCGGCAGGGTGCATCCGCCCAGGCGCAGGTTTGCTGAAAATTACAGCCGAAAGCCGGCTCGGCCGCATTCTGGTCTTCCCCCGGGAACGCTTGGGGCATTTTTTCCCCGGCCGGTTCTACATCCGGAATGGCCGCCAGCAAGGCCATGGTATAGGGGTGGCGGGGATTTTCAAAGAGTTTGTCCGCCGGAGCCTGTTCCATAATGTGACCCCTGTACATGACGACAACCGTGTTGCACAGATAAGCGACGACATTCAGGTCGTGTGAAATAAACAGATAGCTCAGTCCCAGCTTTTCCTGCAGGTCTTTCAGCAGGTTGATGATCTGAGCCTGGATGGAGACGTCCAGGGCCGAAATCGGTTCATCGCAGAGGATCAATGACGGTTCGACGCTCAGCGCCCGGGCGATTCCGATACGCTGCCGCTGGCCGCCGCTGAATTCATGGGGAAAACGATCGGCGCTATCCGGTGAAAGCCCTACTGTTTCCAGTAAATCGGCCAGACGGTCCCGGCGCGCCCGTCCGGCCGGTATGCCGATGATGCGGAGCCCCTCTTCTACGGAGGCGCCGATGGTCATGCGTGGATTGAGGGAACCGTAAGGGTCCTGAAAAACGATCTGCATTTCTTTCCGTACCGGTTTCATTTCTTTCTCGGAAAAGCCGGTGATATCCTGATTCCGGAACAGTATTTTTCCGCTGTCGGGTTGGAGCAGCTTGAGAATCAGGCGGGCGGCGGTTGATTTCCCACAGCCGCTTTCACCCACGAGGCCCAGGGTCCGGCCTTTTTCGATTTCCAGGTCGAGGCCGTCCACCGCCCGGACCCAGCCGCTGGTGCGCTGCAGCAATCCTCTGCGGATGGGAAAGTATTTTTTAAGCCCTTTTACCTGCAAGATGGGATGATGGGGGGAATTCATAGCCGAAATTTAATCCTGCTTTTGGTTGAATAATACGGGACAGCGCGCCAGGTGCCCGTCGCCGTAATCGCATAAGTCCGGAAATCGGGACCGGCAGTTTTCGATGACGTGGGGACAGCGCGGATGGAACGGGCAGCCGGCAGGCTTAAGGGCCGGATCGGGGACGCTGCCCGGAATACTGTAAAGTCTTTGACCCCGCTTCGAACGGGTCGGCAGGGATGCCAGCAATCCCTGGGTGTACGGATGCCGGGCCTTGCCGAAAATATGACCCGTTTTCCCCTGTTCCACGATCACGCCCGCATACATGACATAAACGCGCCGGGCAATATTGGCTACGACGCCGAGATCATGGGTGATGTACAGAACCGACAGGGCGCGTTTCTTTTGAAGGGTTCGGAAGAGCTGCAGAATCTGGGCCTGCACCGTCACATCCAGGGCCGTAGTGGGCTCATCGGCGATAATCAGATCCGGATCGCAGGAAAGGGCCATTGCAATCATCACTCGCTGCCGCTGCCCGCCGCTGAGCTGATGCGGATAATCATTGAGGCGTTCTGCGGCCGATGGAATGCCGACATCCTGCAGGAGCCGGATGCAGCGCTCCCGCAACGATTCGCCGTCCACATGCTTGTGAATTTTAATTGCCTCGCCGATCTGATCTTCGATAGTAAAAACCGGGTTGAGGGAGGTTAACGGTTCCTGGAATACCATGGCAATCTGATTGCCGCGAATTTTTTGAAAATCGCTTTCGTCGAAATCAAGGAGATTTTGCCCCTTGAAAAGGATTTTACCCCCCGCGATCCGGCCGGGGGGAACCGCAACCAGCCCGAGGAGGCTGAGGGCGGTGACCGTTTTGCCGCAGCCGGATTCACCCACCAGACAGACCATTTCTTCGGAAAAAACCTCAAAGCCGACTCCGTCGACGGCCCGGGCCGTATCAAAGTCACCCTGAAAGTAGACTTTTAAATCCTGAACGGAAAGCAGGGGAAGCCGGTTCTGTTCCATTTCAGTGGCGCTCCCGCAGTTTCGGGTTGAGTGCGTCCCTTAATCCTTCGCCGAACAGGTTAAAGGAAAGCACGACTACTAAAATGGCAATTCCCGGGATGAAGGTCAGCCAGGGGGCATCAAAGATAAAGCGTTTGCCGTCCGCAATGATGTTTCCCCAGGTGGCATGGGGCGGGGGCACGCCGAAACCCAGGAAGCTCAACCCGGCTTCCGTTAAAATGGCGGAAGCAATTCCGATGGTGGCGGAAACCAGGACCGGGGCGATCGCATTGGGCATCATATGCCTGAAGATAATGCGAAGGTTGCCGACTCCCAGGGCTTTTGCCGCCGCCACAAAGTCCTGCTCGCGCAGGGAGAGAAATTCCGCCCGGACAAAGCGGGTTGCTCCCATCCAACTGGTCAGCCCGATGACAATCATGATATTATAGATGCTGGCGGGCAGAAGCGCCACTACTGTGAGGATCAGAAAAAAACTGGGAAAGCAGATCATGATGTCGACGATGCGCATGATCAGGGTGTCGACGCTGAATATGTTGATCTCCAATAAACCGGATCCGGCCGCTTTACCCCGGCCCCTTGCGATTTTTCCGGCCCTGACGGTAAACATGAAAAGCGCCCCCGTCAGGATAAGGATAAGGATTCCCGGCAGCAACCGATCCACGACAATTAAAGCGATTCCGGCGGCCATCAGGACGCTTGCCAGGATGTGATCCAGTTTCATGAGAACTTGGCCGAAATAACCCGCGATTCCTCCTAGAAAGATGCCGATGAAAACCGATATGCCCACGGCCACAAACCCGACCGTCAAAGAAACCCAGGAACCCTGAAGCATCCGGGCGAAGACATCCCGGCCGAGTTCGTCGGTGCCGAAAAGATATCTGTTCAGGCGCGGCACTTCGACCGGCAGGAGCGTATCCAGATTGGGTTTGGAAAGAGGCGGACGCAATTTTTCCTGCAGTCGAATCTGGGCCGGATCGAAAACCGGGTTCTGGCCGGATGTCAGGAACAGACCGGCCAGGGCGGTGGCAAAGAAGAGAATGAATATAACCAGACCGGCGATGGCCAGCCGGTTCTTCCTGAAAAGAACCCAGAATTCTTCCAGCCGGCTTCGTTTCGGCGTCAACGCCTTTTCCAGGCGGTTTTCCCGGGCTTGCCCGTTTTTTTGCGTAAGCGTCATAGCCGGATTCTCGGATCGACCAGCATGTACATCAGGTCAGAAATAAAGGTTCCGACCAGCACCAGGACGGCGGAAACAAAGTTGACCGTCAGGATAATCGGGTAATCCCTGGCCAGAATGGCTTCATACGCCATGCGGCCCATGCCGGGCCAGGAAAAAATGGACTCAATGATTACCGAACCGCCGATCAGGCCCGGCAGGATCAGGCCGAACATGGTCACAAAAGGGAGCAGCGCGTTTCGCAGAGCGTGCTTGTAATGAACCTGGTCCGGCGGCAGCCCCTTGGCCCTGGCGGTGCGCACATAATCCTGGCCTTCGACTTCAAGCATCTGGCTGCGGACGTAGCGTGAAAGCACCGCGATGCCGCCGGTGGCGCCCAGGACGGAAGGGAGCAGCAGGTGCCAGATTCTGTCCATGACCACATGGGGCCAGGCCGCATTGGCCACACCGAAGGTTTCCATGCCGATGACGGGAACATGGAACCGGGTGACCACAAAGATGATCAGGATATACGCAAAGAAAAAACCGGGAATTGAAATCAGCAGGTAAGAAAGAAAGGTCGTGGTGCGGTCGTACAGACGTCCTCTGAAGATGGCCGCTCGTATTCCGGCCGGAAAAGAAAGGGTCCAGGTCAGGATGGTTCCCACGATAAACAGGGGCAGGCTGTTCAGAAAGCGTTCCCAGATTTTGGCGAGGACCGAACGGTTGTCCTTCCATGATATGGTCCGGCCGCTTAACAGATCCCGGTAAAAATAAAAATACTGGACATGGAGCGGTTTGTCCAGATGGAACTCCTGACGAAACCGTTCGACCATTTCCGGTGTGAATTTGGGGTTTAACGGGTCGACCTGACTGGGTTTGCCGGGGGCCAGATGAATAATCAGAAACGAAACGATGGAGACGAAAAACAGCGTTATGATTTTCTGGACAATACTTCTGCCGATGAATGATATCATGATGATGTTCCGAATTCAGGGTTCAGGGTTCAGGGTTCAAGGGTTCACGGTTCAGGGTTTAAGGGTTCACGGTTCAGGGTTTAAGGGTTCAGGGTTCAGGGTTCAAGGTTAATAACTGTTTTATTGTTCCTTCACCGTTAATGGCCCCGACCTCCGGTCCCCCGTCCCTGATCCCTGGTCCCCGACCCCTCATTCCCCCTATCCTTCAGTCTTCAGCCTGACTGCCTCCAGCCTGTCTTTTTAACCGTCCACGGCAAACCGGGGCACTTCCGGCAGTTTGATCCATTTGTTGAAGTAAAAACGGTAATTCCCGGTTTTGGTCGGTTGGATTTTTCGGTATGCGATCCGGCCGTCGCGATCCGTTTCCCTGATGACGATCCGCCGGTCCAGGAGCGCCGACCATTTGCTGACATAGAGGAACGTGTACGGCTGCTCGGCGGCGATAATGCGATGCAGGCGGCGGCTGTATTCGACCTGCTCTTGAAAATCATATTCCTGCCGGATATTGATGATGAGTTCATCGGCTTGCGGATTTTTAAAACCGACGAAATTAAGCTGGTAGGGACCGGTCTGACTGGAATGCCAGATCTGATACAGGTCCGGATCGATGCCCATCTGCCAGCCCAGAACCAGGGCGTCAAAATCAAGTTTATTGACGCGTTCCTGAATAAAAACCGACCATTCCAGCAGGTCGGTGCGGACATCGATGCCGATTTTTTTCCAGCTGTCCTGGGCAACGGCAAGCACGGCTTTGCGCAGTTCGTTGCCGCTGTTGCTGATCAGGGTGAACTGGAACCTTCGGCCGTCCTTTTCCAGCCATCCGGCAGTGTTTTTCTTCCAGCCGGCCGCTGCCAGAAGGGCCAGAGCGCCTTCGGGATCATACGGCAGCGGTTCAATCCCCGGATCGTAGTATTCGGTCTGTTTGACGAATGGGCCGGTTATGCGCTCGCCCTGGCCATACAGCACGAAGCGGATGATTTTTTCGGTATCGATGGCCATGCCCAAAGCCCTTCGAACCCTGGCATCGTTAAAGGGTTCGCGCCGCAGGTTATATCCGATATAGGTGTAACCGAAGGAGGTGCCGGAAAAGTTTTGAAAGCGCGGATCCTCCTTCAGGCGGTTTACCTGGTGGGGTTCCACCGCATAACTGTCGACCGTTCCGGCATAAAATTCCATTTCCTGGGTCAGGAGGTCGGGAATGACCCGGTAGATGTATTCCTGATAGTTGGGCGCGCCTTCCCAGTACGCTTCAAAGCGGTCCAGGGCGATATATTGGTCCGACTTCCACTCCTTAAATTTAAAGGGTCCGCAGCCGACGGGGCGGCGGTTGAAATGGCTCTGCCGCAGCGCAAAAGTGCCGGGGTCCCTGCCCAGCCGGAGGGCTTCCTGCCGCAGGGCCTCGGAGTTCAAAAGGTGTTCCGGCAGAATTCCCATACCCCATGAGCCGAGGGCCGGCGAGTACAGCCGTTTGTATACGATTTTTACGGTCAAGGGATCGAGCACCTCCACCGCTTTGATCGGTTCATAATCGGAAATTCGCGGCGACAGATTCTTCGCATCCATGATCGCCTCGTAGGTAAACTTGACGTCATGGGCATCCAGGGGGTGTCCGTCATGAAACTTTATCCCCGGTCTCAGGTGAAAAACCAGGATCGGGTTATGTTCGGTGGCGGGCAGAATTTCCCGGGCGTAGGCGGAGAGTTTTTCCGGATGAACTTGCGGGGTGGCATCCAGAAATTTTTCAGCGGCAAACGTTTCGAAATAGTTTTGGCCGAGAAGATGGCCAAAACTCTTAAATAGATGCTGATCGACCCGGTTGAGGGTAAGGCCGATCCGGGCGGGGGCGTCCGCTTCAATTGAAATTACGGCGGCAGGAGCGTTCGGAACCGTCCCCTTATCCGTTCTGACGACGCTGAATTTAATTGGAGGCAATATCCGGACATCGGTAATATACCCCAGGGATTCAGCCAGTTCGGGGGGGAACCGGCCGGGGTCTTTCCGGGCGGCTTCAATTAAGTTTACAATCGTTTCAGGATCTGCCCGGCCGGATCCGGGGATGTCGGCGGATTCATTAACATAAAAGAAAGCGTCCTGATGCAGATCCCAGCTGTGGGCCAGACGGCCCCTGAAGCGCAGCTCTTCATCGCGGTCTATCAGACCTTCAAATACCATGTTTTCGATGGCGCTGCTGGCCGAGTCTGAAGAGAGAATCGGATTCAGCAGGCTGGCGTCCCCGATGGAAGCGGTTATATAAACATTCAGGCGGTGGGGATTGCCCCGGGTCTGCTGGTCGTAGGTGGGCACCCAGAAGTAAGACTGGAGCAGTACGATTATCAGCACTGTCGGCGCCAGAATGAGGATTCTCTTGATGCTCATAGCCGTTTTATTAACCGTTTACTTTGCCGGTGATCCGGCGTCAAATTGAGGGCGCTTCCGACCGTCCGGCACGTTAACCGGCGCCTCGGGCGCCCTTATATTTTTATCCCGATGGATCGCCATCAATTCGTTAATGGACTGGATTTTCATTTTGACCAGATCGGATTGGGCCGGATCCAGTGGCAGAACCACAGCCTTTGCCAGATGCGCCAAAGCCGTATTGAAATCTGCAAGGGTTCCCCGGCTGGCCGCAATGTCCGCCTTATAGAGATACATTATCATATCGATGGTGTTCAACCGGGTGGATACGGCCCGGCGCATTTCATCGGTAAAGGCATGGGGCTGCGCCGTTTTCAGATAGCGTTTGATCCCTGAGAATTCCGGCATTTCGGGGGCTTCCAGAAGCGTATCGGCCCTGTCGATGTAGTAACTGAAAGCGATGACGTTCATTTCGTTCCGGCTGTAAACGTCTTTGACAGCCGCAGGGGGATGCGCGCCCGGAAGAATGAGGATTCTTTCCTTACCCATGGGGGCGAAACGGCCCTGCCAGATTTCAACCGCACCGTTTACAGCCTTGAGATGGTAATTGGAACGGTTTGCCGCGCTGGCGATAACCACCAGCGTCGTCAACAGGATACACCCGGCGGCAAGAAGCAGCACTATTCCGGCTATTGGATTCCGTTGTCCGCTACAGGCTCCGGTTTCGGGGAATCCTGAAGACGGCAGAATCTTTTTTCCGGAGACTTCCGGGGGTGGCGCCGAAAATCGGGATTCGTGCCTGCGGGCGTCGATTGTTTCGCGGTAGTTTGGTGAAGCGGATTCCGGCAATCTGTCTTTTTCCTTTTGCGATGGCATAAAATCAGGTCCTGCCTGTAAATACTTTTTCCGGGCTTCCTATCCGTCTGTGCCGGCATAGAAATTAAAAAACTGTTCCATGATAAAGCCGACGGTTTCGGCATTCACGTGAAAATTTTCATTTCCGGTTGCAAACACCGTCCGGCCGGTCATCGGCCGATAAATACCGGCCATCTCAAATGCCGGAAAGTAAAATACATTTTCGTGCCGGGCGCTAAATTCATCAACGGCAGCCCGCAGGGTCGATTTCGAATTGCAGCTGGCGCTGATAACATCCAGGTCTTTGCGAAAGGTCGCCCACAGGTGAACCGGCGAAACCGTCAGCAGTATCCGGCAGGCGGGATTGTGAACGGCCATGATGGCATGGATGCGTTCCAGGTTTTCGAGATTTTCAGGGTATCGGCTCACCCTGAACCGGTAGCGGGCCATGTCCCCGCCTTCATTCACATAAGGCCCGGAGGGGAGGCAGATGACCGCACCGTCGACCCGGTCCTGCCAGATTTCAGTTAAACCCAGCGTCAGAATCAATACCTCCGCATTTTGGAGCGCACGCCGGGAATAAATGCGATGCCGGGCAAAGTCGGCTTCGGCCGCTTCAAGGGTGTCGTACAGAAGAATCCTGCGGTAAGGGTCCTGGATCCGGTTCGTTTCTGGTGAACGCCACCAGCGCAGATCCGGTTGCCAGGTTTCAAAGGTGTATTCAAATATCTGCCGGATCGAAAAGGAGTTGTAAACCCTTTCCCAGGCGGCACTGGCGTGAACCGCGGCGGGATGATGGGTTTCTTCGGTGATATAGTTGTATCCTTTGCTGAGGAGCGCTTTGCGGATTTCCCTGGCAAAACAGGATCCCATCGAAGCAACTGGCGTCGCGGGCGTTATTTTAAGGCCTGAACCGCCGGGGGTGGGATAGCGGCCATCGGCAGGCGGGTTGTGGTATGATCCCGGCCATACCTGCCAGGGCTCAAATCTGTGAACCGGGTGAACCTCGGAACGTGCCATCAATTAACTTCCACTGTATGGGGTTGATAAAGGATTTCATGTGTATAGATAAATATTTTACCCCCAACCGGTTATAAAAAGGGGTCCAGGATTCAAGGGTTCCAGGGTTCGAGTGTTCAATGACAGCTTGGTTCCATCTCACTGGAACCCTTGACTCCTTGAATCCCAGAACCCTTTAATGTTCTTCAACTCATCTGGAGATTGATGAACTATCATAATCCATCTGCGGCCGAATCTCAAGACTGAGTTGCCCCGGACTAAAAAGGCCAGAAAACCGGTATCAGCAGGGTTCCCATGATGATAACCAGCAGATTCAACGGGATGCCGAGTTTCAAATAATCGCTGAATCGATAATTTCCCGGTCCATATACCAGCAGGTTGGTCTGGTAGCCGATGGGTGATGCGAAACAGGCGCTGGCCCCGAAACATACGGCAATGATAAACGGTTTCGGGTTTACGCCCAGGGACAGGGCGGTGGAGACGGCCACCGGCAGGAGCAGGACGGCCGTGGCATTGTTGCTCAGGAGTTGCGTGCCGATGCTGGTAAGCAGCATTATGCCCCCCAGCACCACGATGGGGCCGGCTCCCTTGAACAGGCTCAAAAAACTCTGTGCGTAGAATTGGGAGGCGCCCGTTTTTTCCATGGCGGCTCCCAGGGCGATCATCCCCACAATCAGGAGCAGTACATCCCCCTGGAGCGTCCGGTAGGAATCCCGCAGTTGCAGGCACCCGGTTAAAACCATCAGGAAAACACCGGTCAGGGCGCAGACCATGATGTCGGCCAAGCCGGTGGTGGCGGCGGCCACCAGCGCCACAAAAATGGCGGCGGCCCAGCGCGCCTTTTTCTTATGAACGATTTCGTGATGAACGTCTTCAATAATGATAAAATCCGTTCCCATGCGGATCCTGTCCAGTTTGGCCTTGGAACAGCGCGCCAGGATGATATCCCCGACGCTTAAGGTGACGGTCCCGATTTTCTGGGAACTGTAATGCACTCGCCGTCTTTTGACGGCAATGATGTGGGTGTCGGGGTCTCCCTGCAGATGGGTATCCAGCAGCCGTTCGCCCAGCAGGGTTGACTGCGGCGGGATGATGAGTTCGACGATGAGGGCATCCTGGTCGTTGGCTCTGAAGTTAAGCCCCTCATCCGCATGGGGCAGAGCAGCCGCCCGATCGCTCAGGACCGCCACCAGGTCTGTGGCCGAACCCTTCACCAGCAGCAGGTCGTTTGCGGCAGTGGTGAGGCGATCCTGGTCCGGCAGGAAAATATGCGCATCCCGGATCGTTTCAAACAGTTCCAATGAGGGATATTTTTGGGCAAAAAAAGCGGACGGTTCCCGGCCGATCATGGGGCTTTCGGCCGGCACCTCCAGTTCCGCCAGGTAGCGCCGGTTGTGGCGGTCTTCAAGCTCGCAGGTCGGGGCGGCATGCCCCGGCATCAGCAGCGGGGCGCCGAAATAAAGAACGATCAGGCCGATGATCGCGATGGGGACGCCTACGGCGGACAGCTCGAACATGCCGATGCCTCCGTAGCCGTACATTGCGCTGAGATCGCTGACAATGATATTGGTGGATGTGCCGATGAGGGTACAGGTTCCGGCCAGGATCGATGCGTAGGAGATCGGAATTAAAAACTTAGAGGGGCTGAGATTGTATTCGCAGCTGAGGCTTAAAATGATCGGGATGAAAAGAACCACGACGGGGGTGTTATTGATAAAAGCGGAGGCCAGCGCAACGATCAGCAGCGTTATGATCATGGCAAGCTTCGGTTTCCCACCGGAAAGCTCGATGACTTGCCGGCCGATAAACCCGACGGCGCCGGTGCGGATCATCCCCCGGCTGATCAGAAACATGGCTCCCACCGTAATGACGGCCGGATTGGCAAAACCGAGTACAGCCTGCAGGGGGGGCAGCAGCCGTGTGACCATCAGTGCGACGATGACGCCGATTGCGGTGACGTCAACCGGAAGTTTTTCCGTGATCAGCAGATAAACAGCAATGATCAATATGATTGAAACCAGTACGATCGGCATGCGGACTCCCCGGGAAATCGGCAATCGGAAGAACGGCTCAGGCGCAGCTTGCCCCGGCGGCATGTTCTTCCCGGAACTTCAGGGTCTATAGCACAAGGAGGGATCGTTGGTAAAATAAAAAGTAAATAATTGAAATGTGGTTAAAGCTGTGCCTATTATATCCGCGACCGGGGCCCGGATAAAATGGATTGCAACCTGCCGGGAGTTCTCCGCCGGTCTAATTCTAAGACTTATGGACAATCATCATACCTATCGGTTTTGCCCGCGCTGCGGCGGACAATTCGTTTCAAGGCAGGTTAAGCCGGGTGAGCCCGAACGCCTGGTATGCGACGGCTGCAATTTTATTTTTTATCTGGATCCCAAGATCGCCGCCTGCGCCATTGTGGCAATTAAAGGCAGAATCGTACTGCTGCAGAGGGGCATTCCGCCGGAATTCGGAAAATGGGTGATCCCGGGGGGCTTTGTCGATTTGGGAGAACCCGTGCCGGATGCCGCGGTGCGGGAAACCTGGGAAGAAGTTCGCCTGAAGGTTGAAATCGTCGATCTCGTCGGCGTGTATTCCTATCCGCGGACGCCGGTGGTTGTAATTGTCTATGAATCCGTGGTCCGGGATGGGATCTTACAGGCCGCGGATGAATCGCTGGCGGCAGGGGTGTTTGCTCCGGCGGAAATCCCCTGGGAAAAGCTTGCTTTTACAAGTACCCGCGATGCCCTCAGGGATTATTTAAGAAAGCGACATCATGAGAGCTTTCGTTAGTGGAACCTGACAATATATCCGTGAGGAAACCATGCAGGGATTCATGCGTCAAATCGTTCCCAAACACCTGATTGCGGCCGGTTTTGTTTTGTTCCTGGGCGGCGCTTTTCTGACCGGAGGCTTTTTCCCTTTTGATATGACTGAATTTAAAGAGGATGCCCTACTGAACTGGTGTGTATTTGCGGTCTTCCGGGATGCCGGCGCCGTCCTTGCGGCTGCGACAATCATTATTTCCGGCTTACGGTCCATCCGGATTCAGGGCAGCAGCCGGCGTCGGATCGCCATGGTTATCGCCGGCATCGGAATCTGCCTGGTGTTCCTGACACTGAACAGCGTTGCTGCGGTACAGATGGAAAACATGTTGAAGAGTTATGACTTCAGCAAAATGATCGGGCTGATCGAATTCAAATTGGCCCAGGATAATCTGCCGGATGAAAAACGCCCCGTCCTGGCGTGGAAACTGGCGGAAACCCGTTATCTGCAGAGCGGTGAACGGATTCTGGTTCCCAACGCGGACGATCAGAAAATAATTTATGAACCTCCCGAAGCCATTACTGAATTTAAAAAGAACGTTGATTTTTCGAGGCAAATGTACGGCCTGATCAAACAGTGGTCAAATTATGCGATTTACGTCTGGACCGGCGTGTTGCTGCTGAGCACCCTTGCGGGGGCTGTGTCACCGGAAGATTAAACTTTTGCAACGATAGGGTATTGAGGCTAAAATGTTGGACGCCATCGATGTGCTGTGTGTCGGTCAGGCATCTTACGATCTGGTATTTTCGGTCTCACGCCACCCCGGTCCCGACGAAAAAAGCGTTGCATCCCTGTTTACAGGTTGCGGCGGCGGACCGGCCGCCAATGCAGCCGTGACCGCCGCGCGCCTCGGATGCAGGGCCGCTTTTGCCGGCTATCTGGGTGACGACCACTACGGCCGGCTCCATCTCGAGGAACTGGCCCGTGAACGGGTGCGGACGGATTTTGTTTACCGGGGGGCGGCGCCGACGCCGCTTTCGGTAATTCTGGTAAAACCCGACGGAAAGCGGACCGTCGTTAATTATAAGGACCCGGCGATTCCGTCGCCGGGGAATCAGGCCGCCGTCCCGTCTGATTGCCGTCCGAAAGTGATCCTGTTTGACGGGCATGAACCGCACCTCGCATCCGCTTTTTTGGAATATGCCGGGCGCAGCGGAATACCGACCGTACTGGATGCCGGTTCTGTTCATGCCGGGACCCGGAAAATTGCCGGAGCGGTCGACTATCTGGTTGCCTCCGAAAAATTTTCAAGAGACTTTACCGGTGAAAAAGATACGGTTCGCGCGGCACAAAAATTAAAGAACCATGCCCCGGCGGTGGTTATCACACGGGGACAAGCCGGGCTCGTCTGGCAGACGGCTGCGGGGGGCGGGCAATTGGATGCGTTCGGGGTGGAGGCGCTCGATACGACCGGGGCCGGCGACGCGTTTCACGGCGCATTTGCCGCGGGGCTTTCGCAAAAAATGGATTGGCCGGAACTGCTGCGCTACAGCAGCGCGGCGGGTGCGCTGGCCTGCACCCGCTATGGCGCCCGGCCGGCGATTCCTACTGCGGACGAGGTGGATCGATTTCTGAAAACGGCCGGCAAATAGCGGCGGGAGAAATTCAGCCTATGAACATATGATAAGGAGTTATGATGATAGAGATTTCGATTCCCGGATACGGCAAACTGCAGTGCCGGTATCTGGTTCTCGATTACAATGGAACCCTGGCGCTTGACGGCCGCCTGATCGCGGGCGTCAAAGAACACCTGCAGCAATTGTCGGCTGATCTGGAAATTCATGTTTTAACGGCGGATACCTTCGGCAAAGCGCAGGCGGGTCTGACCGGAATCGACTGCATCCTTTCCATCCTGCCGGTGGACCGGCAGGATGTCGGCAAGCGCAAGTACGTCATGGATCTGGGCGAGGAACGGTGCGTATGCATGGGCAACGGCCGCAACGACCGTCTGATGCTTAAGGAAGCGGCCCTCGGCATTGCGGTGATCCAGGAGGAGGGGGCGGCGGCGGAAACATTGCAGGCCGCCGACGTGGTCTGCCGCGATATTGTTTCGGCACTGCAGCTTCTCAGCAATCCCCTGCGCCTGGTGGCGACCCTGAGGAGTTAACACGACCCGATTTTTTTTATTTTGGTTACGATCATTCAAGGGGAATGTACAGGAATGGATTACAACTTTGACGTTTCAGTGGAACGCTGCGGAACCGGCAGCCTGAAATGGGACAAGTATTGCGGCGCGGACATCATCCCCATGTGGTTGGCCGATATGGATTTTCTATCCCCACCGGCCGTCATCGAAGCCCTGCAGGAGCGAGTCGCCCATGGTGTTTTCGGATATGCGACCGCTCCAGAGGAACTGGTCGAGGTCGTCTGTGACCGGCTTTATAGGGAGTATCAATGGAAAATCTGTCCGGAGTGGCTGGTCTGGCTGCCGGGGCTTGTGACCGGCCTGAATCTGGCCTGCCGGGCGGTGGGCTGCGACGGCGACGAGGTGTTGACGGCGATACCGGTGTACCCACCCTTTTTGACAGCTCCCGGATACTCCCGGCGGAACCTCATCACAATTCCGCTGGTTCAGGCCGGCGGCCGCTGGGAGTTCGATTTCAGCCGGTTCGAGCAGACCATTACGTCCCGGACCAGACTTTTTCTGCTCTGCAATCCCCATAACCCGGTGGGGCGTTTGTTTACGGTTGCGGAACTGGAAGCCCTGGCAGAGATCTGTGAAAAGCATCGCCTGGTTGTCTGTTCCGATGAAATCCACTGCGATCTGGTTCTGGACGAACATCGCCGCCATGTACCCACCGCAACATTAGGAAACGGTCTCGGCGACCGGACGATTACCCTGATGGCCCCCAGCAAGACCTTCAATCTGCCGGGTTTGGGGTTTTCGTTTGCAGTCATTCCCGCTAAAGGCCTGCGGCAAAGCTTTCGGCAATGCATGGCCGGCATTGTTCCCCATGTCACGGCCCTGGGCTATGCCGCCGGGGTTGCGGCCTATCGCGACTGCCGGGACTGGCACTCGGCCCTGCTGGCGTATTTAAGGAAAAACCGGGACACGGCCGCGGAAGCCGTTGCTGCGATGCCGGGGCTGGCCATGGCCCATGTGGAAGCGACCTACCTTGCTTGGCTGGACGTTCGCAAGGCCGGCCTGGATGATCCGGCCGGATTTTTTGAGGCCGTCGGGGTGGGACTGTTTGATGGAAAACATTTTGGCGGACCCGGTTTTCTCCGGTTGAATTTCGGCTGTCCCCATCCGCTGTTGCTTGAAGCCCTTGCCAGAATGCGGCGGGCGGTTTCAGCCGGGGGCTGATTCGATCCGGCCGGCGGGATGCCGTAATTTATTAAAGTTGACAGACGGGCGGGTTTATTGTTCTAATAAACGCCTAAACCGATACCGGAGAAGGGACCGCAGGCGAGTGAGTCGATTCTCTAAAAATGGTATTTCTGCAATCCGACACGTCGGGGGAATTATGAAAAAAATAAAACGCAGCATGATCGTGCTGATGTCCGTTGCGCTGCTTGCCGCCGCCTGTGCCACCGTTCCGGTTACCGGGCGGCAGCAGTTAAGCATTGTTTCCAACTCCACGTTGATTCCCATGAGTTTAAAGGAATACGATAAATTTTTAAATGAAAATAAGCTCAGCGGGAATCAGAAAGACACCCAGATGGTCAAAGGGGTGGGCCTGCGCATCCGGAAGGCAGTGGAACAGTATTTTTCTGAAAGGGGCATGTCCCAGCAGCTGCAGGGATATCAATGGGAGTTTAACCTGGTGGAAGGCAAAGAAGTCAATGCCTGGTGCATGCCGGGGGGCAAAGTGGTGGTGTATACCGGGCTGCTGCCGGTTGCCCAGGATGAGGATGGACTGGCCGTGGTCATGGGGCATGAAATCGCCCATGCGGTTGCCAACCACGGCGCCGAGCGGATGAGCCAGGGCCTGATGGCTCAGATGGGCGGCATTGCCCTGGCGGTGGCGATCAGTGATAAACCCCGGCAAACCCAGCAGCTCTGGATGGCGGCCTTCGGCCTGGGGGCTACCGTGGGGGTGATGCTCCCGTACAGCCGCCTGCATGAAGGTGAAGCGGACGAACTGGGGCTGATATTCATGGCCATGGCCGGATACGATCCCCGCAAAGCCGTCGACTTCTGGGAGCGCATGGCAGCGAAAAAAGGGGATAAATCGCCGCCGGAAATCCTGAGCACCCACCCATCCGACCAGACCCGGATCGGCAACATCAAAGCCTTGATTCCGACGGCCATGGATTACTATAAAAAGCCGTCCTGAAACCTGATTTAAATCATCCATGAAAGGAAAAAAAATGAATCTGCCCGAGTACATCAGTGTGAAGGAAGTCAAAAGGGTCTGCAAGGAATTGGGAATCCGCGACTGGACGAAATTGAAAAATCCCAAAGTGGCGGCCGCAGAGGCTAAGAAGATTCTATCGGTGGTCAATGTGGAAAAAATGAAGATCGACCTGGAAGAATTCCGCCGGGGGCTTGAAGTCGAACTGGAGCACGGTACGATCTTTAAGGATGCCAATGTCACCAATAATCACCCGGTCATAACCGGAAAAATCGTCCTGGCCCATCTGAAGGAATCCCTGTATTACTACAAACTGTTGGAAGTAGCCGAACTTGAAGGGGACCTGGTCAAGGATATCGCCGCCGGGAATGTCGCCAAACTAAAGACCCGCTATACCAAGCTTGCCAACGCCAGAATGGCCTTAAGCAGGGAAGAGCTCGGCCGGGTGAAGTAACCGCACAACCCGCCGCCGGGGGCCGGAACACGGAAACGGCTTTCGGGAAAGGCAAGGTCGCGATCGAGGCGGTGCCGTACGGGAAGCACTGGGCCATCAGATCGAGGTTAAATTAAAAGGATCCTTTCCGGAAAGAAAAATGGGGAATCTCTTTCGGATCAGAGCGCGCTGATCGTCCGGCCGTCGATGACCGGAATTCCGTTGTTTTGCAGGAGCCTGATGGCACCGTCGGTCCGGTCGAAGCGGAAAATCATGATGGCGTTGTTGCCGCTCTGCTGGACGAATGCGTACATATACTCGACGTTGATGCCGGCTTTGCGCAGAAGCTCCAGGATGGCATGCAGTCCGCCGGGCTGATCCTTGACTTCAACGGCAACCACATCGGTCATGCGCACAGTGAAGCCGTTTTGCCTGAGCGCCTCTTCAGCCTTTTCGGTATGGTCAACTATCAGCCGCAGGACGCCGAAATCGGACGTGTCCGCCAGCGACAACGTTCGAATATTGACGGCGCTCCCGGCCAGAATCGCCGTGACATCGGCCAGCCGGCCGGCCTTGTTTTCAAGAAATACAGAGATCTGTTTGACCCGCATCGTTGTCCTCCTCTCCTTTCCGGGGCCAAGCCGGAAAATAACTCCGTTGACCCGGAAGGGCTATTTTTTGCGATTGTCGATTACCCGGACGGCCTTGCCCTCGCTGCGAACGATGGCTTTGGGTTCGACCAGTTTTACCTGGGCCGAGACGCCGAAATAATCCTTGATATTCTGGGTGAGTTTCTTTTCCAATTCCTGCAGCTGCCTGACCCTGTCCGAAAAGAGGCGTTCATTAACCTCCACCATGACCGTCAGGACGTCCAGATTGCCTTCGCGCTCAACCACCAGCTGGTAATGCGGCTCGACGCCGTCGACTTCCATGAGGACGCTCTCGATCTGGGAAGGAAAGAGATTGACGCCCCGGATGATCAGCATGTCGTCCGTACGTCCGCTGACTTTATTCATCCGCACGTGGGTGCGCCCGCAGATACAGGGTTCCGCGTTGAGGGAGGTGATATCGCGGGTGCGATAGCGGATGACGGGAAAGGCCTCCTTGGTAATCGAGGTAAAGACCAGTTCGCCCTCCGCGCCGTAGGGAAGTATTTCGGCGGTCTTCGGATCGATGATCTCCGGAATGAAATGGTCTTCAAAGATGTGCGCGCCTTTTTTGGCCTCGTGGCACTCGCAGGCGACGCCGGGTCCCATCACTTCACTCAGGCCGTAGATGTCGACCGCCGTCAGATTCAGTTTTGCCTCGATTTCCGTGCGCATATTCTCGGACCAGGGTTCGGCCCCGAAGATGCCGAACCTGAATTTAAGATCTTTGAACGAAACGCCGATTTCTTCGGCGACCTCGGCAAGCTGCAGGGCGTAGGAGGGGGTGGCCGTCAGGATCGTCGGCCCGAAATCCTTCATGATCATTACCTGACGCTTGGTATTGCCGCCGGAAACGGGAATCACCGAGGCGCCCAGTTTTTCAGCCCCATAATGGACCCCGAGACCGCCGGTAAACAGACCGTACCCGTAGGCATTGTGAATAATGTCCCTGCGGGTGGCCCCGCCGGCGCACAGGGAACGGGCCATCAGGGCCGCCCAGGTATCGATGTCCCGGGCGGTATAGCCGACCACGGTCGGTTGACCCGTTGTGCCGGAGGATGAGTGGATCCGGACCACATTGTCCATCGGCACGGCAAACATCCCGTAAGGGTAATTGTCGCGCAGGTCCTGCTTGGTTGTAAAGGGGATCTTTGCCAGATCCTGCAAGGTCGCTACATCCGAAGGCTTAACCTTTTCCTGATCAAACCGCCGGCGATAAAACGGTACGGTCGCATAAACCCGTTCAAGGGTGCTGCGAAGGCGTCGCAGCTGGATTGCCTCCAGTGCTTCCCGCGGCAGTGTTTCGTATTCAATGTCGTAAATCATCGCGATGTTCTCCTTTCCGGTTAAAGGATATATACTCCGACCGGCTTCCGATGCAATCAAAAAGTATATTAGAAACGACCGTCGCCCTGAGCCTCAGAGTCCTTGCGGATTTTGCCGAATTCGATTGAGGACCTCAAATCCTACCTTTTGGGGAGGCCATCAGTCTGAATTCTCCTCAAAAAATCTTTAGCAGGAGCCCGTCAGGGTGGAAACTTGGATAAACGGTCTTATATTTCAATAGACGCTCGGAACTCTGAAGGAAATTAAGGGAGGTAAGGAAATGTATCAGAATCTTTTAGTACCGCTTGATGGTTCAGAGCTGGCAGAATGCACCTTGACCCATGTCAAGAGCCTGATTAAAGACGGTTCCGTGGGGCAAGTGACTCTCCTTAATGTCGTCAAAGTTGATTTCCCGTGGGAATTAGGGATGAGCGAGTATCCGCAGGGGATTAAGTTTGACCTCAATGAATTCAGGGAACCGTTGTTTGCCAAATCGAGGGATTATCTGGCAAACAAGAAAGCCCAGCTTGTTTCCGAGGGAGTCGAGGTAAGAACGGAGTCCCTGGAGGGCAACCGGCCTGCCGATGCCATCGTTGAATACGCTGAGGAAAAAGGGGTGGATCTGATCATTATCGGCACCCACGGGTATACCGGGCTGAAAAAGCTGATGATGGGAAGCGTGGCCTTCAACGTGCTGCATCAATCCCATGTGCCTGTGCTTCTGATCAGACCGGAGTCCTGCCAAATATAGGACGTTTTTCCTGATGGAATATGGCTTTGCGAAAAGTTTTTCAACGGCCTGAAAGAGGGGAGGTGGTCAATTATGCCGACGATATTTTTATTACAGGCCAAAATTAGACAAGGAAAAAAGCAGGGAGATGATCCAATCCTTATAACAGCTTAACTTCAGGATGGCTGGAAAAGGGAAAATCAGCTCTTGCTCGGGGGTGCGCAGGTTTTCAAGGGGAAATGGGCCGCAATCGGCTCAAAATCGCGATCGGCATGCAGCAATATTAACCCTTCAATCATGCAAAACGTCGCAATGATGACATCCATAGTTTTTCTTACGGTAATTCCAGCTTTTCTAAGCTTCCGGTAGTTTTGAGTACTTTGGAGGTTTGGAGACGTTCCTCTGATATTCGGTTCACATATAAACAATAATTTGATATATGGATGGATAACTATGGGTATTTCGAAGAAAAGAAGGTTGCTAAGGGTAATGAAATTGTAGCGGATAAAGTTGTTAAACACTTATATAACTTTTGACTCCTATCAATAAATTGTCATCGATCTTCAGGCAAATGAAGGTTGGTGCATGATCCGATGGCTGCACAATGAAAATACCGTTTACGGTCGAGCAGTTCTTCGACGTTTTTGAAACCTACAATACCGGCATCTGGCCTGCCCAGGGAGCGGCCTATTTACTCGGCATTGTAATTCTTTTTCTGGCTTTTCGTGAAAGTAAAATTGCGTCGCAAATCGTTGCCGGAATTCTCGCCCTGTTTTGGATTTGGATGGGGGTCTTTTACCATATGCTCCATTTCAGCGTTATCAATCGGGCGGCCTGGATTTTCGGAATTTTCTATATTCTCCAGGGTTTGCTCTTTTTGTTGACAGGTACGGTTTCAGGGAGGCTCGCCTTTCGGTTCATCTTGAAACCGCTCCCCGTCATCGGGGGGTGCTTCATCCTGTATGCGATGGTGATTTATCCGCTTCTTGGCATCGGTTTCGGGCATTCGTACCCCCGGGCGCCCATGTTCGGCGTGGCTCCATGCCCAACGACGATCTTTACTTTTGGAATATTGCTATGGGCGATAAAACCGGTACCGACCTATCTACTGGTTATTCCCTTGCTTTGGTCTATTGTCGGCATGAGTGCGGCGGTGAGCCTGCAGGTCCCGCAGGACTACGGGCTTGTTGTTGCCGGTGTTCTCGGGACCGTTCTGATCCTGAATCAGAATCGCAAGGCGGACAGGCGGGACCCTGCGAGGGGGCGGAGAGTCTATTAAAGCCTTTTTCTGCTCCAGAACGGATTGGAGAACGGGTTCCTGCTTGCAGGACCCCGTTTTTTTTATGCCATTTTGCGTATCCTGTTAAGGAGCTGTCAGGGGATCCGGAAATGCAATCGCTGGAGGCGACAACAAGGGATCCGGCGGCGGCAGTGGGTCTGAAGGCAAATCCTGGTCGATCAGGCTCGTATCAACTCCCGCCGAGAAGGCATTGTTCTGTCTTCCATTGCCCTTTCCGGGATTCAGGGCTTTAACTTTTACATGGGCAGGTCCAAAAACCTGATCGAGAGTGCCGTTGCCGTCCAGATCAAACACAAAGTCGCTGAGCGGCACACATAGATCGGGATCCGAAGGTTCGTGTCCGTCAGTACGATCGCCGGTGCCGAATGAGAACTCAACCACCCTGTCGGTTATCTGGTCACCATCCCTATCCACGCTCACATCGATATCCAGAGAGTATTTGGCAGCTCCTGCCGAAGGATTCCATGAAAAACAGATGCTCTCCGGATACAGGACGGTAGTCAAATTGTCGGGAACGGGAAGCGATCCGGACACATTTTTGGCCATTGCCGGAGTCCCAAGATAAGCGAATACTCCTAAAGACAAAGCAACTATGATTATTTTTTTCATTTTTTACCACCTTTCTCTCATAAGGTTCGATATCGTCAATAAAACGGATGATTTCCTAACAGCAAACAATGCCCGCTTACTGATGAAAAAGGCAATTGTTGTGCCAGAAATCAAATGGATTGCCGCGAATCGTTAAAATGATATAAATTCAGCAGGATGTATGTTATAAAAGATACGTTTCGCGTTTAGCTGATAATACGTGGGGAGCAAAAGATTATATAAAAATATACAGATATTATGAAAAAGGATAAACTCCGGGGGTTGCAGCAAGGCCGGTTTTAAAGCGCAGATGATATCTTCTCCGGTGGGAGCAATTCGTTTATGGTCAGGTTCGATCGATGTTCCTTATCGCAGGGCTGACAGGCAGGATCCGTCGGGCAACCGTGGGGGGCGTCCTTAATTGATTCGATCCCTTTCCGGTTTAAACCTTTCGCGGTTTATCTTTCTTAAATCCTTGCACTACCCACCGCGTTCCCCAGATAATAACCAGCGGCAAGATACCCATCAAAATGAATTTGCTGAAAAACGTCTGGAAATCAAATTTTACCCTCGGCTCCCAGAGATAAAGCACTGAAAATATCGGCCAGAATACAGACACCAGTATGAACAGCCGCAAGGGTTGCGAAATTTTGTCCCAGCGTTCCCCCAAGCTCTCTTTTTGATCGTACAGGCTCTCGGTCATAATAACCTTTCAAAAAACCGGATTATTGTAAATTCAAGTAAACTAAACCGCTTCGATGGTTGACGGCGGTTTGGATGCGATGTTGTAAGTGACGCTGACGACCCCCGGGACCGTTTTTATGATTTCATCGGCCAGTTTTTTCAACAGTTCGAATGGAAGTCGGGTGGGGGCGGCGGTGCGGGCATCGACGCTGTCCCAGCAGCGAACTTCAATCTGCTGCCCGAAGTCGCGCCGGTCGTCGCGCATGCCGGTAACCCGGTCTGCATGCAGAATCGCCATATACTGGAAAGCGCCGGTATCCTTAAGGAGGCGTTCAACCACCTCGGTTGCCCGGCGTACCGTCCGGATGCGCTCGGGGGTAACTTCGCCGATGATCCGTGCGGCCAGGGCCGGGCCCGGAAAGGGGATGCGTTCAAACACGTCTGCCGGGAGTCCCAATGCCCGGCCGACTTTGCGGACGCCGTCCTTGCGAAGCTGGATAAGCGGCTCGAGAATGCGATAGCCGAAAGCCGCCATCGGATCGATGCCGAGCTGCTCGAAAACATTGTGCTGGCGCTTGATGCCGGCAACGGTCTCGTCGATGTCCGTGAGGATAGTCCCCTGCAATAGAAATTTTGCACCGCTTTCCCTGACGATCCGGCCGAATACCTTTTTGTAAAAAGTCTGGGTAATGGCTTCGCGTTTTTCCTCCGGATCGCTGACGCCTTTGAGCGCGGCAAAGAACTCTTCCCGGGCATCGACAACTTCCACGGCAACGCCTTGTTTTTTAAATAGACCCACCACCTGTTCGGGCTCGCCGGCGCGCATGATCCCGTTATCGATAAAAACGGTTTTCAGGCGATCTCCCAGGGCGCGGTGCCCGATCATGGTGACGGTAGAGGAATCGACGCCGCCGGAAAGTGCATTTATGGCGATCCCGCTCCCCACGTTGTTTTTGATTTCAGAAACTTTGGCATGGATGAATTGATCCGTATCAAGTTCTTGTGCAGTGATTTCGGACAGCATGTGTTCATCTCCTTTGGTTTAACCCCATCTCCTGCGTTGCCGAGGGTTCGCAGTAACATACTACGGCTTCACCCTTGGACGCCTTGGAGCTGGGGCATCCTCGGCTTTTGCAACAACAGGGTTTATTCCCGCAATTCTTTCAGGGAATGTCTTTCAGTATAATTGCCGTTATCGGTGCAGTCTAATAATGTCCGTTGAGCGGCAATAGGTTCCCACGCCCAGGCGTCCGACAAAATTCATGCAGGCCGGATCGACCGCATCCCCCTTCAAGAGGGCGGCGTCAACGTGAAACAGCAGAACCTCGCCAAAGAAAACCGAGCGGTGGTTTTCTCCGATTCCGAACTCGATTTCCTGAATCAGGCGGCATTCCAGGCTGATCCGGGCTTCGGCGATCCGGGGCGACGATACCCTGTCGGCGGCCACGGCCGTCAGGCCGACTTCCTTGATTTCGTCGACATTGCTGGGATAATCGGCGGCAGTTCGGATGACTGCTTCGATATGCGTGTCATCCATCATGTTGATGACGAAATCCCCTGCGGACTTGATATTCAGAGCGGTGTCCTTTTCCCGGTTTCCCTTCATGCCGGAGGCAATGCACATGACGGGGGGCTTAAAGGATACCGGTGTAACCGCGCTGTAAGGGGCGGCGTTGTAAATCCCGTCGGCGCCCACGGTTGAAATCAGGGCAATCGGCCTGGGTGCAATTACGGTTCCCAGGAGCTTGTGCATTTTCTGGCTGTTGATGTCTTCACTTTTCAACTTCATGGTTACATTCTTCCTCTGCTAAGATTGGATGTTGGCTCACAGCGGCGCCCGCCATTTGAAACTGGCGCCGTCATAGCTCCATTTTTCCGGGAGGCCGCGGGAGATGATAAAGCAGGGATGTTTCAGCCATTCGCTTAATTCCCGGTAGGCTTCGGTGACCATTTTAAATTGTTCTCCATCCCCGCCGACATCCGGGTGGGTTCTTAAGGCTTCTTTCCGGTAGGCCGTCTTTATTTTATCGCCGGATCCCTCGGATCGGATTTCGTCGATGGATAATTTTAGAATCTTAAGCGGTTTCTGAATATGGGCCCCTTTTAATCTGGCTACCGGCTCCACCATGTTCCTGGAGACGCTCCCCTTATGCCCTTTATTGAGGATATGAATCGCCGTGAGCAGCCGGCAGCGGGACTTTAAATTCTTATTATACCATTCGCTGCTCAGTTCGATGCACATGGCTTTAAGATCGTCCGCCGGCGTCCGGCCGGGGGTTCGCTTATAAAAGAAGGAATATACTTCATGGGATCGGTAGGGCAGAACGTTAATGATCAGGAGGTATTCCGAAAATGAAAAGGTGCCGTAATTCGTATGCAGCGCCAGCAACAGGTTTTTTAACCAGCGCAGCGAAAACAGCAGGAGGTCTCTGCATCTCTTCGAGCAGTAGCGCCTTCTTCGGTTTGTTAATAGGTTGCCGCATGACAGGCATCTTTTTTCTTTGGCGCCGCCGGGGCGGGAATGAATGATTTCATATCGGATTTCCATAAGTCTGAAATATAAAAAATACATTTTCCTGAAGTTGTTTTAAATCCCCTTAAGATCCGCCCCGCCCGGCGCCGAATCCGCAGCGAGAGGCCCGTCATTCGTGTTTCCCTCAGGGGGACGGCAGGGTGCAACCGGAAGGATCAGCCGAAAGGTGGCGCCTTTGCCTTTTACGCTTTTTAATTCAATGTCGCCCCCAAGGTTTTTGGCCATTATCAGAGCGGCCGCCAGCCCCAGGCCATGGCCCTGGCGGGAAACCGCTTCGCCCGGATGGATCTGGGTATACCGGCGGAAAACGGCCTGGTGATGTTCCGGGTCGATGCCGGGGCCGTCATCGGTGACGTCGATGCAGAGGCAATCCTTTTCACGGGCCAGTTTGATTTCAAGGAGATTCCTGCGGTAATGCAGGGCATTTTTAATCAGGTTCCCGACAATCTGCCTGAATTTGATTTCATCCTGGAACATTTCGATCTCAATCAGCTGCGGCGCTATCTGGAAGGAAATTCCACAGCTGTCCAGATATTGCAGGATTTCCTTTTGACCGGCATACCGGCTGGATTGTTCGGCAATCGTGGCCGCTTTGGTTTCCAGCGCCTCCAGCAGGGCTTCATAGGCAGCCTGGGCGGGTTGAAAGCGGCAGCTGATAAAACAACCGGCTTCGGAGCGGCCGACTTCCAGCAGGTTGTTGAGCATCTCCCAGGCTTTCCTGGTGTTTCGCAAGACCCGGTTGAGGGTTTTTTCCTGGGAGGCGGACAGCGGTCCGTATTTGTCCTGCTTGGTAAGCAGGGTTTTGACGCCGGTTTCAATAATTGAAATGGGATCCTTTAATTCATGGATCAGAAATTCAATCTGAACTTCACGGAAAAAGGCATTACGGTCTGTTACCGGGGGCCGGCTGGTTCCGGGAGAATTTTGGGATGTGCTCATTTTTTTTCCCCGTTAGATGTTATGATTTCATGTGCCGCGGCTTTTTCAGGCGAAGCGATTCTGCCTGACGGTAAAAACCGGATGGTCATGGTCGTTCCGCCGGAGGCGAGGCAGTCGTCCGCTGTCCGGCAGTGCCGGCAGGCGTTGATATCTCCCGGGCAAAGATCTTTATCCTGGGGTATGAATCGACAGCGGCTCGATTCCATCCGGATCGCAAAATTGTAACGCTCGGAAAAGATTTTCATGCGCAACAGGTCAAAGCCCTTGCCGCCGGCATAAAAGTCATAAGGCGCCTTGGAGGAATAATTCACGGTTTCGGAAGTCGTAAACGTGCTTTCAAAGATGAGGGGCTGATTCTCCGCCGTGATGCCGATGCCGTGGTCTTTGACAATCAGTTCCGGCCCATTTTTGCCGCTCTGTACGATGATTTCTATCCGGCCGCCGTCAGGGGTATTTTCAACTGCGTTGCGGAGCAGTCCTGCAATTATTTTCTGCAGAACTTCTTCCGGGATCCAGATGGGGTCGGTGCTGGAAAGCCGGGTTTTAAGATGGCATTTGCGATGTGAAAATCCGGATTGCAGGGTTTTAAGCTGCTTGCGGACGAAGCGGTCGAGGTGAACGGTCTGCGGGGTCAGATTTTTCGGTCCGAAAAGTTCGTCTATCCGGTCCCGGATTCTTTTTATGGCGGCGATATCGCCGGTCTCTTCCGCTATGAGGGCTTCCAGTTCATCGGCCGAGACATCCAGAAGGGTAGACAGCATGGCATGGGTCTTGTAGTCTTTTTCGCGCAGGATGTCTTCAACCTGATATTGCATCTCAAGGATCCGCCTGAGATTCCGCTGGGCCCTTACCAGCGCTCTTTCCATGCCCTTGTCCTTTATTTGTTGGGCCATTTTTTTACTCAACAGACCGAGGGAAGCGGATAGGACCGACACCGGCGTTTTCAATTCGTGCGAGAGGTGATTAATGACCCTGTCCTTGGCACGGTTCAGGCTTTGAACTTCTTCGTAAGACCGTTTCAGCTCTTCGTTGATCCGGGCATTTTCAATGGGGTGGGCGACGGTGCTGGCGACGGTGCTTAATAAAAAAACGTCGGACTGATCAAAATCCCCCTCTTTTTTATTGACCGCGCAAAGTACGCCGATCATCCGGTTCTGTATTCCGATGGGAACGTCCAGCATGTTGCGGGTCTGATATGCGGCCTTTTCGTCTACCTGTTTAAAGAAGTGGGGGCTTTTGGATGTATCCGGAACGATCATGGGCTGGCCGGTTCGATACACATGACCGGCAACCCCTTTGTCGGCCGGGAAGCGGATTTCCCGCATGCGTTTGCCGGCCTCCTTGTTGTCATAGGTGGCCGCCGGAAAATAAAATTCTTTTTTTCCTTCGTCCAGCAGGATTACCGAGGCCCCCTCGACGGCGAGGAGATCCTGGACTTCTTTAATGATGAAATCGAGGAGCTGATCCAGCTGCCGGAAGAGCGGCAGGGCTTTAGCGATCCGGAAAAGGGCTTGGTTGCTGCGGGCCGATCTTCTTTCGTGGGTGATATCGCGGACGATGCCGCGGAACCCGGTTTTCTGCCGCTGACCGTCATAAATCAATTTCGCTGAAATTTTCAGGATGCGACGTTCCCCGTCCTTGCGGATGATATCCCAGATGATATCCGTAATACCTTCGCCGGTGCGATAAATCCGGTTGAAATGTTCAAAGGCGATTTCAGCGTTTTTGGGGTCCATGAATTCGCGATAATTGCGATTTCGCATTTCGTCGCAGCCGAAACCGAAGATCCGGCAGAAGGCTTCGTTGAAAAAAAGAAAGTCGCCATTCAGGTTAGTTTCGTAGAAGCCGTCGGCCACATCTTCAATGAACACCCGATACCTCTCCCGGTCGATCCCGCAAGCGTCCGCCCCCGGCAAGGCAGTCGTCACGGTTTTCAGCCGGGCCGTTTCGGGGTGAGGAGGCTTTTGTCTGGTTTTAGTTGATCGCATGAACCGTACCGGTGTATTTTTTGTGACGGAATTTCAGTGGCCGCCCCTCTTCAGGGTGCAGCGGCGGCATCCCAGAGGCATGGCGACGTCTGAAATCATTTTTTCAAACAGGGTTAACCCTGCAACAACAGGGTTAGCGCAGCTGTTTGGGTCTTTCATCCACAACCCGCAGGGCTTTGCCTTCGCTACGGGCAATAAATTTGGGTTCCACCAGTTCGACCTCCACACCGATTCCCATCATTCCCTTGATATGGCCGGCAACCTTGGCGGCGACTTCCAGGCGTTTTTGAGCTCCGGCCTGATATACCTCGTTTTTACCTTCGACCTGCACGATGAGCTGGTCCAGGTAGCCCTTTTTGCGGACCACCAGGCGATACTGCGGTTCCACTTCCTCGACTTCCAGCAGCAGGGATTCGATCTGGGAAGGAAAGACGTTGACGCCGCTGATGATGAGCATATCATCCGTACGGCCGAAAACCTTGTCCATCTTGAGCAGGGTCCGCCCGCAGGAGCACTTCTCACGGCGCAGCCGGGTAATGTCCTTGGTCCGGTAGCGCAGCATAGGCATGGCGCGCCGCTGCAGGGATGTGAAGATCAGTTCGCCTTTTTCGCCCAGGGGAAGCGGCTCCAGCGTGGCCGGGTCGACGATTTCCGCCAGAAAATGGTCCTCATTGATGTGCAGGCCGTCCTGGGCTTCACAGTCAAAGGATACCCCGGGACCGCCAAGTTCCGTCAACCCGTAAGCTTCCATGGCTTTGATGCCGGTACGGTCTTCAATTTCCCGGCGCATGGAGATGGACCAGGGCTCTGCCCCGAAAACGCCTACCCGCAGGGGCAGAGCGCGGAAATCCACTTTCAGTTCCGCGGCCCGTTCGGCAATCGTAAGGGCATAAGAGGGCGTACAGCACAGGGCATTGGCGCCGAAATCCTTTAAGAGGGTAATCTGGCGCTCCGTCAGTCCGGAACTGGTGGGAACGACCGCGCAGCCGATCAGAGAAAGCCCCTGATGAAATCCGAGTCCGCCGGTAAACAGGCCGTGGCCGTAGGCATTCTGGACGATATCATCCGGCCGGATTCCGGCGGCCCAGAGATTTCTGGCCATGCACTCAGACCAATGCCCCAGATCTTCGGCAGTGTAAGGGCCGGTAATAGGCTTTCCGGTGGTGCCTGAAGATGCATGTACGCGGCATACTTCCTTCATGGGGACGGCGCACAGGCCGAAGGGATAATTGTCTCTGAGATCATTCTTAACGGTGAAGGGAAGTTTAACGACATCCTCAAGGGTTTTTATGTCTTCGGCCTTGATGCCCATCTCTTTGAGTTTTTTCTTGTAAAAGGGGACTTTCTTGGAAACCAGGGCGACGGTTTCCTTAAATTTTTTTAATTGAAACTTTTGCAGATCCTTCACCGGCATGCATTCGAATTTGTCGTTCCAGGGCATCGGTTACCTCCTTATGGAATAAAGTTTCAAAGATGTAAAAGGATACGGGTGATACCTATATTCAGCCATTTAAAAATATATGGTTATCCTTCCAGTCAGCTGCAACAAAGGGGTCCAGGATTCGGGGGTTCCAGGGCTCAAGGGCATCAACTCATTTCAAATATGTATTCTCCCTGCGGCACGGTTCCTTTTAACCGCTATGCATTTTGGGCGGCCGCATACCCCAGGTCAAAAGCCGTCAGATTGATTTCCTGGAACGACGCTTTCGTAGCTGCTCGAATCGCTTCTTTGACACACTCGCCCGCAAGCGGCAGCGTGCCGGTCTGGATCAGGGCGCCCAGCAGAACCATATTCAGGGACATGACGTTGCCGGCTTTTTTGGCAAGGGCAAGGGCGTCAAAGGCAATCAGTTTTGCGGTTTTTGCCTGAATCAGATTCCGGAGTTGGGACAGGTCCGGATAGACCCCTTTGCCGATCATCACCGTAAACGGCGGCAGGGGAAATGTATTCGTTATCACGACGGTGTTTGCGCTGCATTTGTTGAGGGCCCGCAGCGTTTCGGAGGGTTCAAAGCCGACCAGTACATCGGCTTCGCCGTCGGAGATGATGGTGCTGGCGGCATCGCCGAAGATGACGGCGGATTCCACCACGCCGCCCCGCTGGGCCATGCCGTGTATTTCGCTCATGCGAACCGGGATGTCGGCAATCAGAGCGGCTTCCGCCAGCACTTTCGAGGCCAGCAGGTTGCCTTGCCCACCCACCGCGACGATAATGAGTCGTGTCGTATCCATAAGTGAATTCCTTGTATGCTATGCGTTGCTGCGGGTTATCGGTAAAATGGCATTTTCAGGACAAATCTGTGCGCAGACCGCACAGCCGACGCACTGGTCGGGATTGATTTTTACCCGGTCCGCCTCGATATAAAAAGCCGGGCAGGCCAGGTCGTTGATGCAGTTGCGGTGATTTTTACATTTATCGCCGACATAAAAGGGTTTGCCGCCGGCCTTTTTCAGACTCTTGCGGTGCAGGACGCAGGCTTCCTTTGAAATGACGACCGACACCCCCTGATGGACAAGCGCTCCCTTGATGGCTTCGATGCTCTTTTTGACCTGATAGGGGCGAATGACCGCAACGTGTTTTACCCCGACGGCCCGGACAATGTTTTCGATGGACACCTGCTGGAAGCCTTCCATGTTCATCTGCGCCATGTCCACCCCCGGATGGGGCTGGTGGCCGGTCATGGCGGTGGTCCCATTGTCCAGGATCACAAGGGTAAAGTTATGGTTATTGAAAACGGCGTTTACCAAACCGGGAATTCCGGAGTGAAAAAAGGTGGAGTCGCCGATATAGGAAATCACCTTTTTGCGGGTAGCTTTTGAAAACCCGCAGGAGGTGCCGATCGATGAGCCCATGCAGATCAGAAAATCTCCCATGGAAAGAGGGGGCATGAAACCGAGGGTGTAGCAGCCGATGTCAGTGGGACAAATAGTCTCCAGTCCCTGCGCCTCGGCCGCTTTGCGGACGGCATAAAACGTTGCCCGGTGGGAGCACCCGGCGCAGAGGTTCGGCGGGCGTGCCGGAATTTCAGGTATGTCCGCAAGGTTCGGTCTGGCTTTGGGGGTGAAACTGACACCGAAATAGCCGGCAATACGGGCGCGCACATCGGCCGGGTTAAATTCATACAGGCGCGAAAAAAGGTCTTTGCCCTTGCCCCGGATGGGAAGGGTCAGTCCTTCTTCCTGGGCCAGGGCCTTGACGGCCTCTTCCATGTAAGGTTCGCCCTCTTCAATGACGAGGACTTTTTCGCAGCCTTTCAGGAACGTCTTGATCATGGCGGCCGGCATGGGATGTGAAAAACCGATCCGCAGGATGCTGGTTTTGGCGGCGATATCCAAATCCGCGACGGCGTCGACGGCGTAATTGTAGCTGACGCCGTTGCAGATGATGCCCCAGGCCCCCGTTCCCCGGATAAAGTTATAGGGAGACAGGTCGGAAATCGCGGCGGCGGCTGCGATGTTCTCCAGGAGCTTGACGTGCAGTTTCCGGGAGACCGCCGGGACGGTGACATAGTTGAAAGGATCCTTTTTAAAATCACCGCCGGTGATACGGGCTGGGATCTTTCCCAGGGTCACGATTCCGGAGGAGTGATTGATCCGGGTGGTGGTCCGCAAAATAACCGGCTCCTTTAATTTTTCGGACAGATCGAACGCGTACGAAACCAAGTCCTTGGCCTCCTCAACCGAGGACGGCTCGACGATGGGAAGGCCGGAAAGTTTGCCGTAGTAGCGGTTGTCCTGTTCGTTCTGGCTCGAAAACATATAGGGGTCGTCGGCCGAGATGATGACCAGCCCGCCTTTGACCCCCACATAGGCCAGCGTCATGAGGGCGTCTGCGGCCACATTCATGCCGACATGCTTCATGATGCACAGGCTGCGGACGCCGGAATTGGCGGCTGCGGCCGTGACTTCCAGCGCCACTTTTTCATTAATGCTGTATTCAAAATAAAGGTCGCTTTCCCGGGAGATCTGAAACAGATTCAGGGATATCTCGGAAGACGGGGTGCCCGGGTAGGTGGCGGCAAGCGCCACGCCGGCCTCAAGAGCGCCCCGCGCGATGGCCTCATTGCCCAGAAGCATCATCTTCTGGCCCGGATGTTCGGTGAGTAGTTTGTGCATGCTGTTTCCTTTCACTTTCCTTTAAATTCGGGCCGCTTGCGTCCGAGCGCGGACAGCCCCTCGAGGGCATCGGCGCTGGAAAAAATTTCAGCCAGGCGTCCCAGTTCGATGGCAACGGCATCAGCCATGGGTCGGCCGGCCTGGGCATCAATGATTTCGTTTGAAATTTTCAATGCCAGGGGCGCCTTGAAACCGACGGACTTTAACGTTCGAGCGGCGATGTCATCGGCGACGCCTTCCGGCATTTTCCCGGCAAGGAGTCCGGCGATGTTAGAGGGACTGCCGAGGCGGCGATACGGAACAAACTGCGGTGGAATGTCGCGCGGCCGGTATTTGTCCGGGAGCTCCTCCTGCAGCAGGACGGCGAGGGTTGCCGGGACTTCGCCGGGGCCGCAAAGTCGGACCGCGATTCCCAGCGCCAGCATATCGGCGGCACTGAGGGAGGCCCCGGTAAAAACATAGTATTTGGCCAGTTCGGGCCCGACCTGGCGGGCCAGGCGCAGCATGCCCCCCAATCCGGGATAAATGCCGATGCCGGTTTCAGGAAACGCCATGGAGCCGGCCGGGGTCGCCACGATGGCCCGGCAGGCGAGGGCAAGTTCGCTGCCGCCGCCCATGGAGAGACCGTCCAGCAGGGCAATGGTCGGTTTGGCGGCGGTTTCGATTTTGAGCAGCAGTTCGTGGCCTTTGCGTGTAAAGTCGACGATATCCGCAATCTTAGCGGCTTTGATTTTTTCTACAAAATAGCGGATGTCGGCGCCGGCAACAAAAGCTTTACCGGCCCCCTGGAAAACGACGGCCTTTACGGCGGGGTCCTTTTCAGCTTCTGTAAAACAGGTTTCAAGCTGGGCGACAATGGTTTCATTCAAGGCATTCATCGCTTCCGGCCGGTTCAGCGTGATGGTGGCGATTCCGTCCTTGATCGCCAGATCGACAAAGTTGAACGAAAAAGGTTTGCCGATGGCTTTCTGGTCGGCCAGAATTTGCGGCATTTTGAAGTCGGGATACTTTTCAGTAATGGCCTTTACAGCCTGGTAGGTTTTGTCGATGCCGATTTTGTTCATGATTTCAAACGGTCCCAACAGCCAGCGCAGGCCGATTTTGGCGCCGCGGTCGGTGTCTTCAATACTGGCGACGCCCTCATCAACCAGGGCTGCGGCTACTCCCAGGCAGACCCCGTAAAACCGGTCGGCCACAGCGGCTATGCGGGATTCGTCGACATCCCCGCTCAGATCCCAGTTTGTTTTCATTTGCAGCTGCGACTGCAGGGCCTTGGCCGGGGCGTAAAAAGCGCCCAGTTCATTGCCAAGGGTAGAGGCGGCGTGTACGGCGATGGGGATGCCGGTTACATTCATCAGTTCAAAAGGTCCCATGCCGATGTTAAAGGCGCGCTTGGCAGCGGCTTCGATGGTGGCAAGGCCGGCTACTCTTTCTTCCAGCATGCGCACGGCTTCATTCAGGAAGGGGACAAAAAAACGGTTGACCGCAAAGCCCGGTTCATCCTTGACGACAATAGCGGTTTTGCCGTGGAGCTTGGCAAGGAGCAGGGAAGTTTCAATGGTTGCGGGGCTGGTTCCGTCGTGGGGGATGACCTCCAGCAGACGGTTTTTGGCCGGGTGATAAAAATAATGCAGGCCGATGAAGCGGTCCGGCCGCGCTGTCTGCGCGGCAAATTCTCTGACATAAAAACTGGATGTGTTGGTGGCCAGGATCGTCCGGTCCGAACAGACCCGGTCCAGTTTTTTGAATAGTTCGGATTTTACGGTTTTATCCTCAAAGATCGCTTCAATGACCAGGTCTGCGTCCGCAACCGCCTCTAAATCGGTGGTCGCCCGGATGCGGCCGAGAATCTCGTCCACCTGCGCCGGTTTGATGATTTTACGCTGAACGCCGTCCGCAAGGGTCCGGGTGATATTGGCAAGACCGCGTTCGACGAAATCCTTTTGTGTATCGATCATCACAACCGGGATGCCTTCCTGGGCTAATTTCTGAGCGATGCCGCTGCCCATGTTGCCGGCGCCGATGACGCCGATTTTGCTGATCTGGGTCATATTGACTTCCTTCCTATCGTCTACGATTAAATTTGGATCGATCAACGATTTTTCCATTGCGGTTTTCGTTTTTCTTCGAAACTCCTGATGCCTTCGAGGGTGTCCTCGGTTTTCATGAGAGTATTGAGAAAGAGGTCGCTGACACCCTGCAGCGCCTTTGAAAATCCGAGACCGATATGCGCCTTGACGGCGCGCTTGTTCAGCCGGATGATCAGGGGACTGTTGTCCGTGATCTCTTTAATCGTTTTTTCAACCGCCTCGGAAAACTGCTCGTCATCCACGGCCTGGGAGATAAAGCCCATGCAAAGTCCTTCCTTGGCCGTATAGCGCCTGCCGGTGGTACAGATTTCAATGGCCTTGGACGGGCCCACAAGCTGCGGCAGGCGAATGGCGGCATACGGCGGCAGGAAGCCCAGCTTGATTTCGGGCTGGCCGAAGACGGCCTGCTTGGATGCGATGATGATGTCGCAGGCGATGGCCACTTCCATTCCCCCCCCGAGACAGGCGCCGTGAACAGCGGCAATGAGCGGGACTTCGAGGGTTTCCATCAGCTCGAAAACGCGATCGAAGGAGGCGATCATTTCCCGAACGGACTCGGGTTTGTGGTCGCCGACCTCGACACCGGCGCACCAGCTTTTACCTTCCCCCAGGATGACGACGCACTTCAGGTTGTCGTCGGTTGCCAGGTAAGCCAGCTCGGTGTTGATCTCGTTCAACATGTCGATATTGAAAACATTGTGTTTCGGACGGGCCAGGGTGATGCGGGCGACACCGTCTGCATGGACCACTTTGATATGTCGATATTCCGTCATTTTCCCCCTCTCTTTATGCTTTTTGAAAAACGTAGTTTATTTGACCGCCGGGGAGGCGGTTGGCCGCTGTTTTCATTTCCATGCCGATCCTGATTTCGTTTTCCGGCAGATCCCCGGCGATTCGGCCGAAAACCTTGAACGTGCCGTAGTCCAGCAGGGCGATGGCGTAGGGCAGGTCCCCCTCGAAGCCGACCGGACCGTACTGCAGCCGGCTGTATGTAACCAGCTTCCCATTGCCGGCAACCTCGAACCATTCCATATCGCTGGAAAGGCATTGGTAACAATCGGATCGGGGCGGGAAGAATACCAGTCCGCAAGATTTGCAGCGGGTGCCCATAACCCTGCCGGCCTCCAGAAAGTCAACAAAATCATTTATTTTGGTAATGGCGGTAAAAGTCACCGTTCCGAACTTTTTGAAGCGGTCGTCTATTTCCTTTTTTGCATTCATGGCTACCTTCCTAAAATCGTAACGTTTCCGTAAAGCCCCACGCCGCCGATATTATGAACCAGACCGATTTCGGGGTTTTTGACCTGCATTTCGCCGGCTTCATCCCGGAGCTGCAGGACGATGGTCCTGATCTGGGAACCGCCGGTGGCCCCGATGGGATGCCCCTTTGAAAGCAGGCCGCCGTCGATATTGACCGGTATGGATCCCTCCTTATAGGTCTCCTTTGACTGAATCAGGTCTTTGCCCCGGCCCGGTTCGGCAAAGCCGAGATCCTCATACGCCATCATTTCGGCTATGGTGAAACAGTCGTGCACTTCGGCGACGTCGATATTCTTGGGACCGATCCCGGCCATTTCATACGCCTGTGCGGCGGCGTCGCGGGCAACGCTCAATCCGTTAAAAAGATTGCGGCCGGCCAGATTCACGCTGGTGCTGGCGGCGCCCAGGCCCAGGATCCAGACCGGTTTTTTTGAAAAAGATCCGGCTTTCTCCTCGTTGGCAACGATGATGCAGGAGCTGCCGTCGGCATTGGCGCAGCAGTCGCCGACGCGCAGGGGGCTGGCGACCGGGCCGGACATCCGGTCTTCCGGGTTCTGAAACATGCTCAAGGTGACCGGTTTGCGGTAGACCGCTTTGGGATTGATCTGGCCGTAAGTGGCGGCTTTCACCCGGATCAGCGCCAGATCGTCGGGAGTGGTTCCGTAAGTCGCAATGTGGGAGCGGGCGTACATGGCGTAATAGGCCGGCATCATGGTGCCGAAGGGACTTTCCCACTGAATGTCCGCCCCGCGTCCCATCCGTTCCTGGGATTCCGAGGAAGATATTTCCGACATTTTCTGAAAACCGAGGACGGCCACCACGTCATGCAGGCCGGATTTTACCAGGGAATAGGCCAGTCTCAGACCCATGCTGCTGGAAGAACAGAGGGTCTCGACATAAAATGTCGGCTGCGGATTGAGTCCCAGATATTCGGCCAGGACACCGGCCGGCGACCGCTGTTTGTCGTATTCGGGGGCGGAACAGACCACCGAAGCGCTGATGTCTCTGCTGGTGATGGCGGCGTCCTGCAGCGCCTCTTTAAAGCCTTCAAATACGAGTTCGCGAACCGAACCCGGATAGCTTCGATAAAAGGTACTCTGCCCCACGCCGATAATTGCAACTTTTCCCATAAAGGTGTCCTCCGCTTTCAAATTTCAAATATATTGTCCGCCGTCTACCTTGATGACTTCGCCGGTAATGTGCCGGGCCTTGTCGGAGGCCAGAAACGCAACGACGTTGGCCAGGTCTTCCGGCTGCCCCACGCGCTTTAAAACGATTTCGTTCAGTGCCATATCGATGATCTTTTCGCGGGCATCGGAGTCCCTGAGCATGGCGGTTTCGATCAGGCCCGGAGCCACGGCGTTGACATTGACGCCGAAGGCGCCCAGTTCACGCGCCAGCGCCTTGGTAAAACCGATGATACCGGCCTTGGATGCCGAGTAGTTGGTCTGGCCGAATTTGCCGCGCAGGCCGTTGATGGAAGTGATGTTGATGATTTTGCCGGATTTTTGTTCCTTCAGGAGCGGCGCCACATGCCGGGTGAAGTTGAAGTAGCCCTTGAGATTGACCTCAATGACGCGGTCCCACTGCTCTTCGGTCATTTTCCAGGAGACGCCGTCCCAGTTCATGCCGGCGTTGTTGACAAGGATGTCGATCCGGCCGAATTCGGACCGGGCGGCCTGAACGACCCGTTCGGCATCGCTGAATGAGGAGATGTCACACGCTACGGCCAGCGCTTTGCGACCGAGCCGACGGATGTCGTCGGCGACGCGCTGCGCTTCAGCTTCATGTTTGCGGTATGTCAGGCAGACGTTGGCGCCTTCCCGGGCAAGTTCAACCGATACCGCGGTTCCGATTCCTTGTGAACCGCCGGTGACGACGGCATTTTTTCCTTCTAAAAGCATGGCATCCTCCCCTGCTGCGTATTTGAGTGTTTTTCCAAAGTTGATTTCGTTTGGATATTCATTGTGTTGCGACGGATAACGGCCGAAATTGCCTGACGGAGAACCCTTTTAAAAAGAACCGGTTTGACTATTTAAAATGGAAATATATTCGTTCATTTCTGCGTTAGTCAAGAAAAAAGTCTGAAGGACCCATCCGCCGGCGTCGGGGAGAGTCGATATCGGGCCGGGAACGGCGGGCCGCTTTCATTCGGCCCCGGTTCCGGCAAGGTTAATTCAGTTGACACAACCGCTGCGGGATTGTTAAAGGGTATCTTGAAAAAGAACCCCGATTGTGTCGGGAATTAAGGAGGATCGGCCGTGAGGTACCCCAAGGAGATCGTGTTGAAAGAGGGGCAGGAGGCCATTATTCGCCTCTTGCAAATGGATGACAGGGAGTTGCTGTGCCGGTTTTATGCCGGCATACCGGAAGCGGACCGGTGGTTCATGCGCCAGGACGTCAGGGACCCTGCGGTAGTAGATAAATGGATGGACGACATCGACAAGGGTAAGGTTTCTTCCATCGTGGCGCTGTCGCAAGGGCGTATTGTCGGCCATGCCAGTCTGCACATGCGCGAATTCGGCTCCACCCGGCATATCGGCCGCTTCCGTCTCATGGTCCTGCCGGAATTCCGATACAAACGGCTGGGGACCTGGCTCCTGCTGGATCTCATTCAGTTGGCCATGGACAAGGGACTGAGCGAAGTCCGATCCGATTTTGTCGTGGGCATCGAAGAAGCCGCGATTGAGGCTGCGCGCAAGTTCGATTTTTTTGAAAAATCGGTTTTGAAGCATTACGTCAAAGATCAGCAGGGGAATCGTCACGACCTGTTGATCATGATTAAGCGGCTGCATAAAAACTGGGGAGACTTTTGATCCTCACCCGGCGGATGCCTTTATGAAAGATACTCCTCGCGCCATCAGCTGGAAAACCTCCCGGGGAAATGTGACGATCCGTTCCCAGTGCACGCCCCGGGAAATCCGAACGTTCATTTACGACAGCCAGTTCGGCACCCATGCCCATTACCGGTCGCTTTACACCCGGCGCGAAAGCCTCGAAAAACATGCCGATTTGCCGGATGCCGACGTAACCCTTGCCCTGACGGATCACAACCACATTATCGGTTTCGGTGTTCTGGCATATCCTGAATCGGAGGAGCGCTGGAGCCGGCTGGGCGCGGGGCTGATGATGGAAGTTAAAGCCATCGAGGTCAGCCGCAGCTGGCGCAGGGCCGGTGTGGCCAAGTGTATTATCCAGACCATGATGAACCAGCCGATGGTCGAAGACAAAATCATTTATATGGTCGGCTATTCATGGACCTGGGACCTGGACGGCTCCGGTCAATCGGCACAGGCGTATCGCCGGATGCTCATCAGACTTTTTGAACCCTGTGGATTTCAGGAGTATCAAACCAACGAACCCAATATCTGTCTGAAACCTGAAAATATCCTGCTGGGCCGGATCGGCCGGAATGTGGCCAAAGATCAGCGGGATAACTTTAAGTGGCTGCGGTTTAACTTGTTGAACACGTGAAAAATGAAATTCCAAAATCCAATTCACAAATCCCAAACAATAACCAAAAATCAATGACCCAAACACCACATTTCGAGGGCGAGGGGCAAGGTTCATAGGGTTCGTTGAGTTCTTTCTTGTCTGTTATTTGGAGCTTGAGATTTGAACTTTATGCGAACGAACATTTCGGGCCGAAAGGATCTGATTCAGTCGGCCCTGGGGCGGCAGCCGGCGGACCTGTATATTCAAAACGGACGGTTGCTGAACGTCTATTCCGGTGAAATTCTGGACGGCTGGAATATTGCCGTGAAAGGCCGCCTGATCGCTTATATCGGTCCGGATAATGAAATGGTCGGTCCGGCCACGACCGTAATGGATGCCGAAGGGGCTTACCTGCTGCCGGGGTATATCGATCCCCATGCCCATATCGATTTTTGGGCGAACCCGCTGGCGCTGACACCCTACCTGCTGGCCGGCGGAACGACCACAATCATGGCCGACCCCCACGATATCGTCGGTGCAACCGGCCTGCCGGGCTTGGAACTGCTGTTGGCAATGACCCGGAATCTTCCCCTCAAGTTCTATTTCAGCCTGCCGGTTTCGACGCCGCCGTTTCCGGAAATAGAAGGAAAAGACGTGGTTCCCCTGGCCGGTATGGCGAGCTATCTGAAAAGGGACGAAATCCTGGCCCTCAGCGAGGTGACGCCCTGGGTTCGACTGATCGAGGGGGACGCGGAACTGCTGCAGAAATTCTTACTGGGTGAAAAAAACGGCCGACGGATTGAAGGGCACACCGCCGGCGCTTCATTCGGCAAGCTCAATGCCCTGGCGGCTGCCGGTCTGACATCCTGCCATGAGGCCGTCACCGCCGCGGAAGCACGAACGCGTCTGCGGCTGGGTCTATCCGTTATGCTGCGGCACGGATCGATCCGCAGCGACCTGAACGCATTAATCGGTTTGCTGACCGACGACGGCGGCTGCGCTTCCCACCGCATCATGTTTACACCGGACTGGAAAAGTCCGGCGGACATACTTGCCGATGGCTACCAGGATCACCTGATCCGCCTCGCCATTCAATCGGGGGTACCCCCCATCCGGGCGATTCAAATGGCCACCTTGAATCCGGCTGTTTATCTGGGGCTGGATCGGAAGGTCGGGGGTCTGGCGCCGGGACGGCGGGCCGATATCCTGCTGGTCGATGACTTGGCCGCACCGACCCCGCGGGTGGTCATTGCCGACGGACAGCCGGTCTGCAGAAACGGTGAGATACGCTATACCCCTCCGCCGCTGCCGCCGTCGGCAACCCGGATTACCTGGCTGCCCCACCGTCTGATACCGGCGGGGACCACGGCGGATGACTTTACGGTGCGGTCAAGCACGGCGGCAGACGAGGTTACCCTGCCGGCCATCGCCATCGTCGACAAAACCATCACCCGTCGGATCGATGTCACCCTTCCGGTCAGTGACGGCCGGGTATTGCTGCCTGCGGACAGGGATATTTTGAAGATCAGCCTGCGCAGGCGGGACAAAACCGGATTTGTCACCACTTTTCTGACCGGTTTCGGCGCAAAAATCGGAGGGCTTGCCGCCAGTATCGCCCACGAGCTGCACCAGCCCATCGTCATCGGCTGCCGGGAGGCTGATATGGCCGCAGCGCTGCGGCATTTGCGAAAGATCGGCGGCGGAATCGTCCTGGTAGATGCAAAAAAGGTGCGGGCGCAAATATCCCTCCCCATCGGGGGCCTGATGTCGGCGGAACCGTTGCCGGTTCTGGCTGACCAGTTGCGTCACTTAAAAGAGATTTTAACATCTTTGGGATGCCCGTTGGACGATCCTGTTTTTACGGTCGGGTTTTTAAGCTTTTCAGCACTTCCCTGGATCCGGCTGACCCCCGGCGGGCTGCTGGACGTTAAACGTCATGAAATAATCTATCCGTAATAATAAATGGAGCTCGTTTAAATTCCCCGCTGAGATTTTAGACCGGTTGTAAAAACCGCGTTAGTAAAAAAAAATATTGACAAGCGCAGCCACTTATAATTACATTGTAGCTAAATCGTAAGCGTCCCACAGCAGATGTCGCCGACCGTTCTCATCAGCAATTGAAATATAGGCATTGCAGCTTTGCAGCCGATCATCCGAAATCATAAACGTTTAAGAAGCAATCAGATGATTGCAAACAAAACATAAATAAGGAGGGATAAGATGACAGCAATACCGGACAAGATTATGACCTGGCAAATGATTCAACCGACCTCCCGCAACAGAGAGACCGGCGTGGTGACGCCCGGCAAAATTGAAAAAACAGAGATTCCGGTTCCGGAATTAAAGTCCGGAGAGGTTCTGGTTGAGGTTGCCGGATGCGGGGTCTGCCATACGGATCTGGGGTATTTTTACGACGGCGTTCCCACGGTGTCCAAACCGCCGCTGACACTGGGCCATGAAATTTCCGGAACGGTTGTGGCCGGCGATGCCGCCTGGATGGGTAAAGAAGTCATTATCCCGGCCGTCATGCCCTGCCGGCAATGCATTTTATGTAAAACCCGCCGGGGCAACCGCTGCCTCAACCAGAAAATGCCGGGCAACAGCCTGGGGATTTATGGGGGTTTTTCCAGCCATATTCCGGTTCCCAGCATTGATCTGTGCGAAGTTAAAAACCGGGGCGATATACCCCTGGCGCATCTGGCGGTTGTGGCCGATGCGGCCACGACGCCCTATCAGGCCGCCAAACGGGCCGACCTGCAGCCGGGGGACAATGTCATCGTTATCGGAATTACCGGCGGGGTGGGTCAGTATATGGGGCAGACGGCCAAAGCACTGGGGGCCGGCACCGTTATCGGGATTGCCCGGAATCAGGAAAAGCTGGACCGGGCGCTTCAATACGGCGCTGATTTCTGTATCAATTCAACCGGCAAGGACTCCCGGGCGGTTTCCGATGAGTTCAGAGGATACTGCAAGAAAAATGGATTGCCGAACTTCGGCTGGAAAATATTTGAGGTGACCGGTTCCAAGGCCGGCCAGGACATTGCCCTGACACTGCTGAGTTTCGTCGGCAAGCTGATCGTCGTCGGCTTCGGCCTGGCCAAGGTCGAATATGCCATCGGCCGCCTGATGGCGTTTGATGCGGACATTTTAGGAACCTGGGGCTGCCTGCCCGAATACTATCCGATCGTGCTGGAGATGGTCCTGAGAAAACAGATCGACATTGAAGCCTTTGTTCAAACCCGGCCCTTGAGCACCATCGTGGAAACCTTCGAGGAAGCCCACAAGGTGTCTCCGGACCAGCGGATTGTTTTGACCCCTGATTTTTAGCAGGTGAAATTAATTTGATTATGCAATCAGAAAACCGATAACATCACAATAAAGGAGAAGATTATGGCTTTAGAATGGATGCCGCGCGACAATCATGCCAAAGACCATGCCCTGCATGCCGATGTTCACTGGGGAACGGATGATCCCTGCGTGGTCTATGAGAAACGCCCCCTGACGGACCCGAACGGCAAAGTGGTGGACAAACTGTTCGTGTCTTGGATTCGCCTGAACAATCCCAGGCAGTACAATTCCTACACTACGGAGATGGTCAAGGGCGTCATCGCCGGTTTTGAAAATGCGTCGCTGGACCGCAGCGTGGTGGCCGTTGTTTTCACCGGCACCGGCCCGTATGCCTTCTGTACCGGCGGCAATACCAAGGAATACAGTGAATTCTACAGCCTGCGTCCCGATGAGTACGGCCAGTACATGGAACTCTTCAACCATATGGTGGATGCGATCCTGGCTTGCAAAAAACCGGTGATCTGCCGGGTCAACGGCATGCGCGTGGCCGGCGGCCAGGAAATCGGCATGGCCTGCGATCTGGCCATATCTTCGGATCTGGCCATTTTCGGTCAGGCCGGACCCCGGCACGGTTCGGCTCCGGACGGCGGTTCCTCGGATTTTCTGCCGTGGTTCCTGGGGATTGAAGATGCCATGTGGAACTGTGTTTCCTGCGAAATGTGGTCGGCTTACAAAATGAAAGCCAAAACCCTCATCAGCAAGGTCGTGCCGGTACTGAAGGTGGACGGCAAATGGGTGCGCAACCCCATGATCGTCACCGACAAATATGTCGAAGACGGTGAAATCGTCTACGGCGAGTTCAAGAAGGGAAGCGAGCTCAAGGAAGCCCGCGAGTTTGTCAAATTGCACCAGCCAAAGGCCGACTTCGAGCTGCTGGATAAAGAGGTCGATCAGGTGATCTGGACCTTTGCCAATCTGTTCCCGGGATGCCTGATCAAGTCCATCGACAGCATCCGGGCCAAAAAGAAATTCTTCTGGGATTACTCCAAGAACTACAACCGGCACTGGCTGGCGGCCAACATGAGCGGCGAAGCCTTCCTGGGATTCGGCGCCTTTAACACCAAGAAGATCACCGGCATGGATACCATCGATTTCATCAAGTTCCGCCAGAATATTACGGATATGCGGACCTGGGATCTTGAGATGTTCGCCGAGGCCCTGGGGAAACCGAAAGAATAGATTTCCGGCAAATTCCGATTACTCGACGGGCGGGCTTTTTTCTCATAGGCCCGCCTATTTTTTTACTTTTTATCCTTATCCGGCATGGACGAGATGGTTCCGTCCCAGGTATCGACGACGCAGGGGGATTCCTTATCCTCCGGGAACCAGGTTTGGGTTACGCATTTCGATTCGGTGAAAAAACAGATGCCGTCGCGGCCCATGACGTGCAGATCGCCGAAAAACGATTGCTTGTGGCCGGTAAAACCGAAAATGCCAAGAGGCACCGGAATACCGACGTTGATGCCGACCATGCCGGCATCGGTCCGTTTGGCGAATTCCCGGGCGTAATGACCGTTCTGGGTATAGATGACCGAACCGTTGGCAAACCGACTGCTGTTCATGATCGCAAGGCCTTCTTCAAAGCTGTCGACCCGCTTGATGCAGAGCACCGGGCCGAAGATCTCCTCGCGTCCCACCGACATCTCTTCGGTTACCTTGTCGAATATGGTCGGCGCCAGATAAAATCCGTTTTCATACCCGGGAACCCTGGGGTTGCGGCCATCCACGATCAGCTCGGCGCCTTCGGCGATGCCGGTTTCGATCCAGTCCGTAATAAATTTGAGATGACCTTTGTTCATGATCGGTCCCATGCCGGTGTTCGGATCGTAAGCCGGTCCCAGGGTCAATTCAGCCACGAATTTTTTGAGATGCCCGATCAGTCTATCGGCAATACAGTTTTCAACGACGATTACGGGACAGGCCATGCAGCGCGCGCCGGCGCATCCGCAGTAGGCATTGATGATACCGCGCGCCGTACGTTCCAGCTTGGCATCCCGCATGACCAGGGCATGATTTTTGGCTTCAGTGAGCGCCTGGACCCGTTTGCCGTGCGCGGCCGCGGTGGCGTAGATATGCTTTCCGACTTTTGTGGATCCCACAAAGGTGACCCCCTTGATATCCGGATGCTTGAGTAATATTTCGGCCTGTTCGCGTCCGGTGGTCAGAACGTTCAAAACGCCGTCCGGAAGTCCGGCTTCCTGCCATAACTCCATCAGGCGCAGGGAACTCTGGGGCACAAAGCTGGCCGCCTTGAGCACCATGGTATTGCCGGTGGCAATGCACAGGGGCGCCATCCAGCCATGGGGAATCATGGCCGGAAAATTCCAAGGGGCGATTCCGGCAAACACCCCGATGGGGTGCCGGTAGAGGACCGTATCATAGCCGGAACTGGCATTCATGAGCGATTCGCCTTTCATCAGGTGGGGAGCCCCGCAGGCAAATTCCACAACTTCATTGACCTTGAGGACGTCTCCCATGGACTCGTTCCAGTTTTTGCCCTCTTCTTTGCAAAGGAGGTAGGTCAGCTCTTCCAGATGCGTGTCCACCAGCGCTTTCATTCGGTAAAGCACCTGCACCCGTTTGCTTACCGGCGTATCGGCCCAGGCCGGAAAGGCCGTTTTGGCAGCGGCGACGGCGGCTTCCACCTCGTTCGCCGTGCACTGTGGCGCCAGTGCAATTACTTCGCCCGTTGACGGGTTATAGCAATCCATGTATTTCTCAGCTTTAGATTCCAGCCATTTTCCGTTGACGCAATATTTTAGCTTTTTGGGAATTTCAGACATTTTACTTGCTCCTCCCCCTTGCCGGTAGGGCGTTTCATTTTTTGATTTTTTCGAACCGTATTTTGCGATGGATATTCTGCCGGAACAGGATCTTCAGGGTCCCTGCCGGGAAATCAGCTTACTGGTCATACAAGTTTACTGCTCATACAAAATGACAGCGATTAATGCAATAAAAAATATTAAAATTGTAAAATATTATAATATTTATTGACAAGGAAATCCCGTCCCTGTAATAAACCCATAGTCCGACCCGAGACAGGCCACAGGCTTTCCGAGGAGTTATGTTCAAATCCATTACCAGCAGCAAAGCGCCCCAAAACATTATCAATCAGGTCCGCAACGCCATTTTAACGGGGAAAATCGGTCCGGGCCAGGAACTGCGTTCCGAAAAAAAACTGATGGAAGAGTTCGGCGTCAGCAAGTCCACTCTCAGGGAAGCATTGCGTTCCCTTGAATTTATGGGGCTGATCGAAATCAAAAAAGGTGCCAAGGGGGGCGTCTTTGTCTCCGAAGTGGATATGAAGATCACCCAGCAGAGCCTGATCAATTTCCTGCACTTTAAAAATGTTTCGGTGTATCATCTTTCGGAAATCAGAAAAGTCCTGGAACCGTATGCCGCCAAAACGGCTGCGGGCGTCATTCGCCCGGAAGATCTTGAAATCCTGAAAGACATCAATGATCGGTGCGTCCAGGCCTTGGCGCAGGGATATACCGAAAAGATCGAAAAGGATATCATCCGGTTCCATCGCATCATCGCCAATTGTTCAAAAAATCCCATCCTGATATTTATTTTGGCATTTATCGAAGACCTCCTGGAAGATATCAAGAGGGTGTTGCGACCCGACAAAAATTTTTTCCAGTCGGTGGTGGCGGCCCACATATGCATTCAACATGCCCTTGCGGAACGCGACGCCGAAAAAGCCTTCAGTGAAATGTATAAAGATGTTTCGGGGGTTGAAGAATTCCTGACCCCGATGCAGGACACGTTTACTAAACAACTCGGAAAAATATAGCAGGACTTCATTCTTTCGGGGTGATTATGGAATATTTTTTTTCAAAAAGCGCTTGACACCGTCTGTTAGACAAATTATGACTCATTTCCATAAATATTAAAATTACGGTAATAGTTTAGCTTTTTGAAAAAATACGATAAGCCTGATTGGGTTTGGGCCGCAGCGTTGCGGCCCAAACCCAATCAGGCTCGATGTTTGAGAAACAGCTAAATTGATACAAATTACGAAACATTAGAATATTTGAACACGCCATCGCCGAGACATTGAGTCATCCCTTTTTTTAAGTTTCTTAAGGTCGGACGCCGACCGGATTTCAACATTATATCCACTGCCCTTGTTCTTGTATGCGAAACTTGTCATTACTGTAAACATCCGCGTTGCCGTGGATGACGCCGGATGCGTTTCGTTGCCGAAAAGAGGCTGCCTGCCCATGAATTCCGGCGGGCGTCGGACGTTTCCCTGACGGACACTGTCAAGCGGGAACACAAACCATTAACTTTTCAGAGGGGGTACGGCTATGAAGAAAGAAGAGACTAAAACGATCGCTGAGAAAAAGACGGATGAGAAAATCGACCGGCGCAGGTTCCTGAAAAAGGCGGCAGTGGCGGGAGTGGCCGGTATGGCGGCCACGGCAGGTTTTCCGAAGGTCGTCAAGGCCCAGGGGCCCATTACGATGCGCTGGCAAAGCACCTGGCCGACCAAGGACATTTTTCATGAGTATGCCCTTGATTTTGCCAAGAAAGTGAATGACATGACCGGTGGGGATCTCAAGATCGAGGTGTTGCCGGCGGGATCCGTGGTGCCGGCCTTCGCTCTGCTCGATGCCGTATCCAAGGGGACGCTTGACGGCGGCCACGGCGTGCAGGTCTATCACTACGGCAAACAGAATGCCTTGGCGCTGTGGGGATCGGGTCCCGGTTTCGGCATGGACGCCGACATGTTGCTGGCCTGGCATAAGTACGGCGGCGGCAAGGAATTGCTGGCAAAGGTGTATGAATCCATCGGCGCCAACGTCGTCTCTTTCCCGTACGGACCCATGGCGACCCAGCCGCTCGGCTGGTTCAAGAAACCGATTACGAAGATGGATGATTTCAAGGGGATGAAGTTCCGCACGGTGGGGATTTCGATCGACGTCTTCAACGGCCTGGGCGCGGCGGTCAATGCGCTGCCCGGCGGGGAGATCGTCCCGGCCCTGGACCGCGGCCTGCTGGACGGCGCCGAGTTCAACAACGCTTCCTCCGACCGCCTGCTCGGCTTTCCCGACGTGTCCAAGGTGTGCATGCTGCAGAGCTACCATCAGAACGCCGAGTGTTTCGAGATCCTGTTCAACAAGACCAAGTTCGAAGCCCTACCGAAAAACATCCAGGCCATCATCGAGAATGCCGTGGAAGCGGCCTCCTCCGATGTATGGTGGAAGTCGTGCGACCGCTACTCGCAGGACTACATCGATCTGCAGATCAAGGACAAGGTCAAGTTCTACAAAACCCCGGATGCGATCCTGCAGCAGCAGTTGACGGCTTACGACGAAGCTGTGGCAAAGAAGGTGGATACAAACCCGCTTTTCAAGGAAATTCTGGCCTCGCAAAAGAAATTTGCCGAGCGTGCGGTGAAATGGGACATGGATTACAACGTCAACCGGCGCATGGCCTATAACCATTATTTTGCTCCTAAGAAGAAGGCAGCGCCCAAGAAAAAGAAGGCATAACCCCGGAAAAGCTGAAGGTTTTCACGGCATCAGCGAACAGCCATCCGGGCGCCGTTCCGGTGTCCGGATGGCTGTTCTTTAGGATTTAGGTGTGACTATGCAGAAATTGCTGCTTATTGTCGATAAGATCAGCACCTGGACAGGTCATATATTCGCATGGTTGATCGTGTCGCTTACCCTACTCATCACTTGGGAGGTGTTTTCGCGCTACGCTCTCGACGCTCCGCATGACTGGGCTTTTGACGGCATGATTCAGATGTACGGGACCCTGTTCATGATGGCGGGCGCCTACACGCTTTCTAAGAACGGCCACGTCCGCGGCGATGTGCTTTATGGATTTTTTCCACCACGGCTGCAGGCCGGTCTCGACCTGACGCTGTATTTCGTGTTCTTTCTGCCCGGGGTGATCGCCCTCTGCTGGGCCGGTTATATATATGCGGCCGAATCCTGGTCGATCCTGGAGCGCTCCGGAATAACGGCCGAAGGGCCGCCCGTTTACCCGTTTAAGACCGTTATTCCAATCTCCGGTGCGTTTATCCTCCTGCAGGGGATCGTCGAGATCGTTCGCTGCGTCCAGTGCCTGAAGAATGGAAAATGGCCGCCGCGCCTGGAGGATGTCGAGGAAGTGGACGTCGAAAAGCTGAAGGAACAAATGCGCGTCAAAGACGAAGACATCGCCAATCTCGATGAGTTCGCGACGGCCAAGAAAGGGGGCGATCGATGAGAAAAGAAGCCTGGTTCGGGCTGACGATCATGGCCGCAGTTGTGATTGCCCTGTTTGTCTGGTTGCCGCCGGCAGATCAGATCACCAACGGCCATCTGGGGCTGTTGATGCTGGCGCTGATCGTCGTGGCGATCATGCTCGGTTTTCCCACCGCATTTACGCTGATGGGACTGGGAACGATGTTTACCTGGTTTGCATACTACAGTGTAAATCCGGATCTGGCGGTGCAGCAGACTCTTGACCTGATGGTACAGCGCGCCTATTGGGTCATGAACAACGACGTACTGATTGCGGTTCCCCTCTTCATTTTCATGGGATACCTGGTGGAGCGCGCCAATCTGATAGAAAGCCTGTTCAAGGGAATGCATCTTGCGACCGCGCGAATCCCCGGATCCCTGGCCGTGGCGACCATTCTGACGTGTGCCGTTTTTGCTACTGCTTCCGGGATTATCGGCGCGGTGGTGACGTTGATGGGCCTGCTGGCATTTCCGGCGATGCTCAAGGCCGGCTACGGCATCCGGCTGTCGGCGGGCGCCGTGACGGCGGGAGGAACCCTCGGCATCATCATTCCGCCGTCGGTCCTGCTGATCCTCTACGGTGCGACTGCCGGCGTTTCGGTGATGCAGCTCTACGCCGGCGCCTTCTTTCCGGGCCTCATGCTGGCGGCGCTTTATGTCGGCTACGTCATCGTCTATGCAAAGATCAAACCCAGCATCGCGCCGCCGCTGTCGGAAGAAGACAAACGTGTGGACCTGCCTGAATTTGCGCAAATCCTTGCAAGGACCTGGAAGAACAATGTTCTGGTCGCACTGATCGGCGAATTAAAGGGTAAACGCACGCCCGGCATTTCAGCGCCCACACTGCTCGGGCATTTGGTCATTGCGCTCCTGCCGGTCTTTGCGGCCACCATGCTGATGGGCTCGATTTATCTATCCGTGACGGCGCCGGAAGTGGTGGATACGACCGGTCTCGAAGCCATGGGCTTTGCGGCTGAAATGCAGCGTGATGTTACAGATGAAAATGATTTAACGGAACTGTTTCAGGGCGGTCTGCAGGAACCTCCGGCCGAGGACGGGCAGGAGGCTGTGGTTGAACCTGAAGCCGCCGCTGAAAGCCCGCGGGCGTCGGCGGTTGCGGAGGAACTGGAAGAACCGTCGGAGGAAACGGAGAACGGACGTCTGCCGGCCCCCATGGGCTACTGGGTCGCGCTCGGCATTTGTCTGGCGGCGCTTATGGTCTTATATGCGATCTTCAGCTTCGAACGTCTCGAAATCTTCAAGATGCTTCTGACGTCGTTCTTCCCGCTGGCCATACTGATTCTCGGGGTGCTCGGTTCCATCATCATGGGGCTAGCGACGCCCACCGAAGCCGCGGCAATGGGATCCTCCGGCGGTTTGGTCCTGACCATCGCCTACGGACGCTTCAACTGGACAATGCTTAAAGAAGCGGTTTTTCTCACCGCAAAGACCAGTGCAATGGTTTGCTGGCTTTTCGTCGGCTCGGGCATTTTCGCCGCGGCTTTCGCGCTCCTCGGCGGCCAGGAGATTATCAATGCGTGGGTGCAGTCATTGAACCTGTCGCCGGTGCAGTTCATGCTCCTGGCGCAAGTCATCATCTTCCTCTTAGGATGGCCGCTGGAGTGGACTGAAATCATCATCATCTTTCTGCCGATTTTCCTCCCGCTCCTGACGCATTTCAGCATCGATCCGCTCTTTTTCGGCCTGCTGGTGGCGCTCAACCTGCAGACGGCGTTTCTGTCGCCGCCGGTGGCAATGGCGGCGTTCTACCTGAAAGGCGTGGCGCCGCCGCACGTATCGTTGAACCAGATTTTTCTGGGAATGCTGCCGTTCATGGCCATCCAGGTGATTGCCATATTCATGCTGTACATGTTTCCGCAGATCGGACTGTGGCTGCCGAGTCTGGTATATGGCAATTGATGCCTGCGGTTGCGTGAAGGGGCATTGGCGCTGCTTTCCAAAAGTTGCGTTCAGGAGACTACTGTAAGGAGGATTCGGTTGTGAAACCCAAAGTGCTGGTCACACGAGAGGTGTTCGATGAAGTCCTGGAGTACCTTGCGCAGTATGTCGAGGTCCAGTCCAATCAGTCGGACAGGCCGATGAATCCGGAGGAACTGGCCGCCGCCCTTTCCGGTAAACACGGGGCCGTCATCACCATCTCAGACCGGATTGACGCCGCGCTGCTGAAGCGTTGCCCGGATTTAAAGGTCGTGTGCAATGTGGCCGTGGGAACAAACAACATTGATCTGGATGCCTGCCGCAGCGCCGGCGTCATGGCCACCAACACCCCCGGCGTGCTGGAAGACAGCACCGCGGATTTTGCCTGGGCCTTGATCCTGGCTGCGGCCCGCCGGGTAACCGAAGCGGAATCCTATTTGCGCAAAGGCGCCTGGGACCGCTGGAAACTCAAGCAACTGCTGGGCATGGATGTCCACCATGCGACCTTGGGGATTATCGGTATGGGCGGCATCGGCCGGGTGGTGGCGCGGCGGGCGGCCGGATTCGATATGACCGTGATCTATCATAATACCCGGCCGGCGCCCGAAGAAGTCGAGAAACAATGCCGGGCAAGGTATGTCAGCAAGCCGGACCTGCTGTCCCAGGCGGATATCGTGACGCTGCATGTCCCTTATACGCCGGCAACCCATCATCTGGTCGGCAAAGCGGAGCTGGCGCAGATGAAGTCCACGGCCATTCTGATCAACACCTCCCGCGGCGGGGTGGTTGACGATACGGCTTTAATAGAGGCCCTGCGGAACGGGACGATCGCCGGCGCCGGCCTGGATGTATTTGAAAATGAACCGAAATATAATCCGGACTTTGTCACGCTTACCAATGTGGTGTTGACTCCCCACATCGCCAGTTCTTCCCGGATTACCCGTCATAAAATGGCCATGCTGGCCGCTGAAAACCTGGTTGCGGCCCTGACCGGGTCTGTGCCTCCCAATCTGTTGAATCCGCATTAGCCCGTTTGTTTCAGCAGATAAAAATATCTACCGGCACCTTGCTGATCAGGCGGGCGCCCGTTTCGGTCACCGTGAAAACGCTTTCGACCCCGGCCGAAAATTCATTATGAAAGACCAATTTGGGTTCCAGGGCAAAGACCATCCCCGGTTTTAAACGATCGGACTTGTCCCGGGCCATGATGGGGGGCTCGACCAGTTCCAGTCCGATGCCGTGCCCGATAAAGGCAACTTTGAGTCCGGGGGGGCCCAGATAGGGTTCGGCATATCCCAGGGATTCGGCCGTTTTCCGTGAATGCGCAAACAGTTCGGCCACGGTTATGTCCGGTTTTACGGCATCCAACACGGCGTTGTGGATTTCAATGGCTGCCCGGCAGGCTTTCAACGCCCGGGCCGGAATCGATCCGATGGCAAACATGCGGGTTTCGTCCATGTGGTACCCGTTTAGGACAAACCCCAGGTCCACCATAATGGGTTCGTTCGAAGCCAGGAGCTTGTCGCCGGCGCCGCAGGGAAAAGCGACCGACGTGCCTGCACCGCTGGCAGGCGAATCGAGCATTCCCACCATTCCGCCGTTTTTCCCGCTGAGAACATGCCAGGGATACCCCTCGGTCAGAAAATCGCGCACCCGCAGACCGGCGCCGTGTCCCAGCCGGCGGGCAAAAGTTTCATACAGGCCGGCAAATTCCATTTCGCTGATTCCGGGCCGGATGACCGTTTGCATGTATTCAAATGTCCGGCGGGACAATTCCGCGGTCTGTTCCAGCTGTTCGATTTCCCAGTTTGATTTGAGCATGCGAACCTGGTGAATAAAGGGAGAGCCGTCGACAAATTTTTTGGCGGTAAAAAGTCGCTGGTAGAAATGAAAGGTGTTGACCGGGAGAACATCCATCTCCAAACCCAGCACGGACGGAAAGCGCCCATGGAAATCCGAAATGATTCCCGGTATCTCCTTGATGGACTCGATCCCGACGATGTGTTCCAGGGGAGATTCCATCCGGGCGCGCGGCAAGTATCGTTTGATGAAGAGGAGGGGGGCTCCTTCGGCCGGGATATAAAGAAAGCCGTTTTGGGCGGTGCCTGAAAAGTAAAGCAGATCGACCCGCTGAACAATAAAAAGAGCGTCGATCTTTTGCGTTTTCAGGACGGCCTGGATCGCCAGCAGGCGCCGGTTGATTTCCGCGGCCGGGACGGTGAAGGTCGGTCCCTCCGCTGCGACTGGATCAGGTTCCGGTTGATATGGCTTTTTCATGAGGATGATATGACAAAAAGTGGTTGATTAATCAAGCGGAGCGCCTGAAAAAATATTATTTTTTCCTTGACAGGAGCGCTTCAAAAAGCTAAATTATAGCTTAAATGTAATTATAATGTGACTATTTTGAAGATGTTAAATTTTCCTTGACAGACCCCGTCTCGAGGAATAGTTACGTTGTAGCTTTTCAAACGAAAAAATGAATCGAACCGTGTTTGGTATCGATACCGCACGAAGACCATTGATTCAGGTACTTAGAAGGGGAAAAATATGAGGTACGCAGAAACAGGGTTTAATTTGGAAGTTGACCTAACCCGGGGAAACATTGAGAGAGTCGAAACCGATCCAAGGGACACCGAGCTTTATCTGGGGGGTCTGGGTACGAACGCCAAGATATTGTGGGACAGGGTTCCCCCCGAAGTCGACCCCTTTTCTCCCGATAATCTGCTCATCTTCAGCGCCGGTCTGTTATGTGGCACTCCGGCTACCGGTTGTAACCGCACCATTGTTTCGACCATTTCGCCGCAGACCCGCTTAATGGCATTCTCAATGATGGGGGGATTTTGGGCGCCGGAATTGAAGTATGCCGGTTATGACAAAGTGATCCTGCGCGGCAAATCTCCCGATCTGGTGTATCTGTGGATCAACGATGACAAGGTGGAAATACGGGATGCCGCCCATCTCAAGGGTAAAGGCACGGTTGAAACGGCCGAACTCATTCGCAAGGAATTGGACGAACCGAAAGCCCAGGTGGCTGCCATCGGCCTGGCCGGAGAAAACCGGGTCTATTTTGCGTCCATCGAGCAGGGCCGGTCCAGCGCCAGCCGCGGCGGAATCGGGGCCGTCATGGGAGACAAAGGGGTAAAGGCCATAGCCGTCCGCGGGACAAAAGACATCAATATCTCCCAGCCGGCCGAATTCCTGGCGCTTTGCAACGAAGTTCTGGAATATATCAAATTCCGAAATGCAAACCCGATCCCGGGAGTCATGCCGATTTTAGCCGGGCTGGGATCGCCCCAGGAAATGGCCGTCCACGACGAGAAGTGGCACACCGAGAATTTCATGTGGGGAAACTCCCGTACCCGCCGAAAAGATTTCTGGAACGAGGATGTCGCCAAGAAGTGGATGGAGACGATGGATAGCGTGCGGACCCGGCTGATCAGCTGCTACAACTGTCCGATGAAATGCGGGGCCACCATTTCCATACCGGGGCTTCCGACCTACATGATGAAATGCTTCTCAAAACTGACGTATACCATGGCGGCCATGTCGGACCTGGATTTCGGATTTAAAATCGCTCAGCGTGCCACCGAATATGGCGTGGACGGATTTTCAACGCCCCAAGTCATGGCCTTTGCCCTGGAACTTTACGAAAACGGCATTTTGACGGACGATCATTTTCCAGGCATGCCCGCCGATAACGAGGGGAGATTTTACTGGCTGCTTGACCGAATTGTCCGGCGCGAAGGCATCGGCGATGTACTGGCCAACGGCACCTATTGGGCGGCCAAAGCGATCGGCAACGGTGCAGACACCTATGCCCACAACAACATCAAGAAACACGAGCAGTTGCCTCTCAAGCTGTCCATGCTGAATCCCATTTATTTCCTGATGTACAGCACCGGTGAGAAGATCAACATTACCCAGATCGAAGGGCAGTTCCCCCAGGCGCCCTGGCCTACCCGGGAGGAACGCGAAGCGTTTGCAAAGGACTGGTTTCAGGTTCCTGATGAAAAGTTCAAGCAATATCTGCTGGACTGGGAACTGCGCGGCGAAAAATCGATCCCCTATTACCCGACCGTACAAATGTGCTGCGATATTGTCGACTGGCAGGAACGGATGCACTACATCGATGATGCTCTCGGGATGTGCTCCGGTCTGTCGTCGTTTCCGCTGAAGCCGCCGTATCACATCCACAATTACCCGAAATTTATCTCGGCCGGGGCCGGGATCGATATGGATGAAGCCAAACTGACCCAGGCCGCTAAAAGGTACCGGACTTTGGTCAGAGCCGTTAATATCAGAAGAGGCATGCGCCGAAAGGATGAGAAGCCTCCTGAAAACCATTGGAAGAAGCGATTTCCCGAACTTGAAAAGGAACTTTTGGATACCTATTACCAATTCAAAGGGTGGAACAGTGACGGTATTCCCACGAAAGCGTCCTTGCATGAAATGGGTCTGGATTACGTTGCGGAAGACTTTGTAAAGCGGGGTATCTTGACGGATGGTGAAGACGCTCCCGCAAAAGAGGCTTCGGCGGAAAAAGAGAAGAAATAACGCGTAGGGGGTGATTGCCGTGACGGGTGAGAAAAAAAAGAAAATAGTTAAAACAATAAAAATTGATGTGGACAAGTGCAATGGTTGTCGGGCCTGTGAGGTAATCTGCTCCGCATTCCACGCTGCGCCGAAATATTCCAGCAACAATCCGGCGAGATCTCGTATCCGGGTGATTCGAGACCCGCTCAGAGACGTATATGTTCCTGTAAAGGCAGGGGATTACGCTGCGGCCGAATGTGCCGGTAGAGACAAATACACAATAGACGGAAAGGAATACGACGAGTGTTCCTTCTGCAGGGCTTCCTGCCCATCCCGGGAGGAGTTCAAAGAACCCGATTCCGGTCTTCCGCTAAAATGTGATATGTGCGAAGGCGAAGATGAACCTTTGTGCGTCAAATGGTGCCTGGTTGATGCCCTCAGCTACGAAGAAAGGGAAGAGGAAGTCGAAGAAGAGGCGGCACAGGAGGAGTTGGAGATCGGACTGGAATCTCTTGCAAGCAAATATGGACTGCAGAAGATAAAGGATACGATTTCCCGACTGTCAAAGAAGGGCTAAACAATAAGGTAAAAGAAGAGGATTAAAAAACCAGTGGAGACAGTAGCCCCCTTCATAGAGGTTATCGACGAGATCAAAGATGCCGGTGGAGAAATTTACAAGCTGTGCTTTCAGTGTGGATTGTGTGACACGGTTTGTCCGTGGAACCGGGTCCGACAGTTCAGCATCCGTAAAATCATCCGGCAGGCTACCTTCGGCTTGACTGAGATTGACGGGGAAGATATCTGGCGCTGCACGACCTGCGGAAATTGCCCCCGGCAGTGCCCCAGGGGTGTAAAACAGATAGAACTGGGGGTATCCCTGCGCAGGATCGCATCGGCTTATGAGGTTTTCCCCGCTTCCGTTCGTCCCGCCCGTACGGCCAGGGCAAGTCTCATTTCTGAAGGCAACCCCTTGCAGTTTGAACGAAAAAAGCGGGCGGACTGGGCAAAAGATCTGCCGGTAAAACCGTTTGAGGAAGGCATGGACGTGTTATATTTCGTCGGCTGCTACCTCAGCTATGACCCCAGAATGAAAAAGGTCGCTGCGGCTACAGCCAATATCCTTAATAAAGCAGGGATCAACTTCGGGATATTGGGTGATAAGGAAAATTGTTGCGGCGAAAGTATCCGTAAGACCGGCAGTGAGGAGGTATTTAAAAGCCTGGCGCGGGAAAATATTAAAACGTTTATCGAAAATGGCGTAAAGAAAATATTGGTTTCATCCCCCCATTGCTATCATACCTTCAAAAATGAGTATCCCGAATTTATGGTGAACTTCGAGGTAGTTCATGCCTCCCAATATTTGTTGGAGATCTTGAATGCGGGATGGCTGAAGCTTACCGGCGAGTATGGCAAGAAAGTGACTTATCACGATCCTTGTTATCTGGGCCGGCATAATGACCTGTATGATGCGCCCCGTGAGGTCTTGAAAAAGATACCGGGACTTGAATTGATTGAGATGGCTGATTCCCGCAAAAACAGCCTCTGCTGCGGCGGCGGCGGCGGCCGGATCTGGATGGACACACCCAAAAGCGAAAGATTCTCCGACCTCAGATTAAAACAAGCCAATGCGGTCGGGGCTGAGATACTGGTTACGGCCTGCCCTTACTGCATTACCAATTTTGAAGAAAGCAGGTTAAACTTGGAGTTTGAGGATGTCCTGGAAATTAAGGATATTACGGAAATAATTCAGGAAGTGACTTAGCGACACAATTTAGGGAACCTTAGCAATCTGATGAGGAGATAGAAAGTGGAAAACGAAGTATTGCCAAAAGAAATTATTCAACAATTTTCCGCCAGCCTTGGCGACAAAAATTTTGGAGACATCATGGTTGTGGGCGGAGGGGTCAGCGGCATTCAGGCCTCCCTTGATCTTGCAACTGCGGGTTTCAAGGTTTACCTGGTTGAGAAAGGGCCAAGTATCGGCGGCCATATGTCCCAGCTTGACAAGACCTTTCCCACAAATGATTGCTCCATGTGAATACTTTCGCCCAAGCTGGTCGAGGTCGGCCGGCATCCCAATATAGAAGTTCTGACGTTAACTGAAGTTGAGAGGGTCAAAGGAGAAGCAGGTGATTTCAAGGTAACCCTGACCAAAAATCCAAGATACATCTTAGAAGACAAATGCACGGGGTGTACGACCTGTGTAAAATACTGCCCGATGGAGTATCCCGATCCGTTTAATCAGGAAATATCTAAGAATAAAGCCATCCATGTATACTTCTCTCAGGCCATACCCCTTGTCACCTATATTGATCAAAATTGTCTTTATCTCAAGGAGCGAAAATGTGATATTTGCAGGAACGTATGCCAGAATGACGCCATAGATTTCAACCAAACGGTGGAGGAGGTAGAAATAAACGTAGCGGCGATAATTCTATCTTCCGGCATTGAGCCGTTTGATCCTAAGGTAAATGATGAATATGGCTACGGAAAGATGCAGAATGTGGTAACCAGCATGGACTATGAACGACTGTTATCCTCTACCGGGCCGTATTCAGGCGAGGTGCTGCGGACTTCCGACAAGAAACATCCTCACAAGATCGCCTGGGTTCAGTGTGTCGGTTCCAGACGGGTAACTCCGGAGGAGAACAGCTACTGTTCAGGCGTATGCTGCACCTATACCCAGAAACAGGTAATTTTAACAAAAGATCATGATGCTGCGGCAGAGTGTACGGTATTCCATAACGATATTCGATCCCATGGCAAGGATTTTGAACGATACTATCAAAGAGCAGAAAAACTTTCCGGGGTTCGATTTATCAGAAGTTACGTGTCCATCGTCAGGGAGATCCCGGAAAGCAAGAACGTAGTTATCAGATATGCGACCAACGACGACGGCGTAAAAGAGGAAGAATTTGATCTGGTGGTATTATCGGTTGGATTGAATCCTCCGGCCGATGTGAAGGGCCTGGCAGAAAAATTCGGCATTGAACTCAATTTACACGGATTCTGTCAGGCCATTCCTTCCAATCCCATGGCGACCAACAGGCCGGGGATCTTTGTAAGCGGGGCCTTCCAGGGTCCGACCGACATCCCCGAGTCGGTTTTTACCGCCAGCGGGGCCGGCGCCCAGTGCGGTGAGTTATTGGACTACAGGCGCGGAAAGCTGGCCAAAGAACGGATCTATCCACCGGAAAGGGATGTCTCCCGGGAAGAACCCAAAATAGGCGTTTTTGTGTGTCATTGCGGAGCGAATATCGGAAGTGTCGTCAACGTTCCCTCCGCGGTCGAATATGCCTTGACCTTGCCCAATGTCGTTTATGCCACGGAACAGCTATTTTCATGTGCGACGAATTCCGCTAAGCAAATAACGGACCTGGCAAAGGAAAAGGGGCTCAACCGGGTCGTTATCGCCGCCTGTTCTCCCCGGACACTTGAACCGTTATTCCGGGACACTCTCCGGGAGGCGGGACTTAATCAATATTATCTGGAAATGGGCAATATCCGGGAGCATAACTCATGGGTCCACTCCAAAGAAAAGGAAGAAGCCACCCAAAAGGCCAAGGATATCATCCGGATGTCGGTCGCACGCGCTCGTCATCTGGAGCCCTTACAGGAATTTGATCTACCGGTAAATAAGACGGCCCTGGTGGTCGGCGGCGGCATTGCCGGCATGACATGCGCGCTCTCCATCGCCAACCAGGGACATGAGGTTTACCTGGTGGAAAAGGAAACAGAGCTGGGGGGAGTAGCCCGAAGACTTCACACGATCCTGGAAGGAATGGATGTTCAGGCATATCTGAAGGACATGATACGTGCGGTTTATCAGAACCCCTTGATACATGTATCTCATAACGCCACCATTACAGACGTTTCCGGGTATGTGGGAAATTTTATAACCACGGTGGAAACTGAAGGCAGGGTTAAAGAAATTAAACACGGCGCATCCGTCATTGCCATCGGTGCGGATGAATACAAACCTGCCGAATATCTATATGGAGAAAACAACAAGGTCTTCACCCACCTTGAGGTGGAGGAACAGATCGCCAACGGTAATGAAGCGGTCATTCATGCCGAGAGCCTGGTAATGATCCAATGTGTCGGCTGCAGAAATGAGGACAGGAATTACTGCAGCAGGGTATGTTGCAGTCATGCCGTAAAGAACGCCTTGAAACTGAAAGAGATAAACCCCGGAATGCGAATTTATATTCTTTTCAGGGATATGAGAACGTATGGGTTCAGAGAGGATTCCTACCGGGAGGCGTCCGATAAAGGGGTAACATTCATCCGTTACGAGCCGGAGAACAAGCCGCTGGTGGAGGCGGTTAAGGAGGGGGGCAAGTCTATTTTAAGAGTAACCGTCCCAGATCCTATTTTAGGAGACAGGCTTGCGATTGATGCCGATGTTCTTTCTTTGGCTGCTGCCGTTATCCCCTCTGCCGAAACCAATAAGATAGCCGGGTTATTCAAGGTAACCTTGAGCCCGGATGAATTTTTCAAAGAAGCCCATGTTAAATTAAAACCGGTTGAGTTTGCGGCAGACGGCGTTTACCTTTGTGGAACGGCTCACTATCCGAAGCATATACCGGAAACAATCAACCAGGCTTATGGAGCAGCCGGCCGGGTCTTAACGCTTCTATCAAAAGATACCGTCACAGCCTCGGCTTCTGTCTGCAAGGTAACAGAAGAAGATTGCGTATCGTGCGGGGCGTGTATTACCGCCTGTACGTATGGCGCCATAGAATTTATTGACACCCCCAAAGGCAAAAAGGCCTGGGTGAATCCTGTTCTCTGCAAGGGAGACGGTGTCTGTAATGCAAAGTGTCCTACGGGGGCTATCATACTGAAGCATTTTACCGATGAAGTGCTCTGCAGTCAAATTGATGCGACGGTTTCAGTGGAGGAGATCATATGCCAAATTGAAGCCGCGGTTGAAGTTGATTAGAAGCAACCGACTGAATATAACCGGGTGGACGAACAAAGGAGGAGAGACCCAATGGGTTCTGGTCTTAAATTTAAACCAAGAATAATAGGTTTTGTATGCCATTGGTGAGCATACGGCGCTGCGGACCTGGCTGGAGTTTCCAGACTACAATATACTAATGAAATCAGGCTTATTCGCGTCATGTGTTCCGGTAGAGTAGACTTGGACTTTATATTCAGAGCCTTCTCAAATGGACAAGACGGCGTTTTAATAGGCGGTTGCCGGTTAAATGAATGTAATTATATTACCCATGGAAATTACGATGCTTTAAGCAATACTTATCTATGTAAAAAAATAATGGAACGCATCGGCCTGAACCCGGACAGATTGAAAATCGCATTTATGTCCGGCGCCGACGGGATCCTTTTGGCCGAAGTTATTAATGATTTTACCAGAAATATTAAAGAATTAGGACCGCTCGGCAAAGGCGAAGGAATAGACGAAAAAGAATTAAAGTTTAAACTTGACGCTGCCAGAAAGCTGGTTCCTTACATTAGACTGGTGGAAAGAGAGCGGCTGAGACTGCCTGTTAAATCTCCAGAAGCGTATCATACCTTTTTCACCAGTGAAGAGTTTAACCGGCTGTTTAATGAATTAATTGGCGACCCATTGGCCGTCAGTCTAATTACATCACTCCTGCGGGAAAAACCTCTTTCGACCGGAGAAATTGCCAGAATTTTAGGCTTAAACCCGTCTGAAGTATCCAGACACATCAACAGCTCATCGAGGCATGGATTCGTCAGATACGATGTGAACCGCAATTGCTATTCGCTTGCCTGAGTTGAAAGGGGCGTTTTGAAAAGATCTCAGAAGAAGATTAGGAAAGCGTCTATGGATAACGATAGAGTCGATCAGATTATAGATAAACATCATGGCGAAGCCAGTTCACTCATTCAGGTATTACTGGAGATTCAAAGTGAAAATAACTGGCTTCCGAAGGAAGCTTTAGAGCGGGTCAGCGAAAGATTGCAAGTTCCGTTAACCCGGATACAGCATATTGCCACCTTTTATAAAGCCTTTAGTTTAGTTCCCAAAGGACGCCATGGAATTCATGTTTGCATGGGGACGGCCTGTCATGTTCGTGGCGCCAGGCGCGTACTCGATACGGTGCAGGACCTGACCGGAATTAAACCCGGCGAGACGGATCTGGATTTGAAGTTCAGCCTGGAGACGGTTAACTGCCTCGGCTGCTGTGCGTTGGGACCGGTGGTGGAAATCGATGGGAAGACTCACGGTAAGATGGCGCCGACTAAGACAGCAGACATATTAAAAAATTACGAGTAGGGGAAAATTATGGCGCGGTTAAATTCGCCTGAAGAATTAGAGAACTTCAGACAAGAGATATTATCCAAGAGAGATCCTCAGGCACCTTGTATTTCAATATGTGCCGGTGCCGGCTGTATTGCTTCCGGTGCAGCTGAAGTCATCACCGCTTTTAAAGCAGAGCTTGCCAAACAAGGCTTAACAACGGCTGTGGATACCAAGGGAACCGGGTGCCCCGGGTTTTGTGAGAGAGGACCCGTGGTGGTTATTTATCCCGAAGAAATATGCTATCTCCAGGTTACGCCTGAAGATGTTCCCGAGATCGTTTCGCAGACCATAAAGGAGAAAAAGGTTGTTGATCGCCTGCTCTATGTTGACCCAGCTACAGGCGAAAAAGCAATCCATGAATCCGATATTTCCTTTTATAAAAATCAAGAACGAAACATCATCGGCAGCAACATTAAAATTGATCCGAAGAGCATCGAAGACTATCTGGCAATCGGCGGTTATTCCGCGTTAGTCAAAGTTCTTTCCGGGATGACGGCTGAACAGGTATTGGCGGAAGTCAAAAAATCAAACCTGCGAGGAAGGGGCGGTGCCGGCTTTCCAACAGGAATAAAGTGGGAAGGAACCCGCAATGCCCCTGAACCGGTAAAATATGTGATCGTTAATGCCGACGAGGGTGACCCCGGGGCTTTTATGGATCGGGCGCTTCTTGAAGGAAATCCGCATTCAATCCTCGAGGGATTGATCATCGGCGCTTATGCCATCGGCGCACACGAGGGCTATATTTACGTTCGACAGGAATACCCCCTGGCGGTTGAGAATATCAATCTGGCGATCGAACAGGCTGAAGCGTATGGGTTGCTTGGAAAAAATATCCTGGATTCAGGCTTTGATTTCAAAGTTATCGTGCACCAGGGGGCCGGCGCATTTGTTTGCGGCGAATCAACGGCGCTGATGACGGCATTGGAAGGCAGGGTTGGAGAGCCCCGACCCAAGTATGTTCGCTCCAACATCAAGGGCCTTTGGGAAAGACCCAGTGTGCTCAATAATGTTGAGACCTGGGCGAATGTGCCGCTGATCATCAATAAAGGCGCTGACTGGTTTACGCAAATCGGAACCGAAAGCAGCAAGGGAACGAAAATTTTCTCGCTGGTCGGTAAGATTACCAATACCGGTCTTGTGGAAGTACCCATGGGCATTACCCTGAAAGATATTATCTACAAGATCGGCGGCGGCATTCCCGAAGGCAAGAAGTTCAAAGCCGTGCAGACGGGGGGGCCGTCCGGAGGATGTATCCCCGAGGAGCAACTGGATTTAAAAGTCGGTTTTGATGAACTTACCAAGGCCGGTTCAATGATGGGGTCCGGCGGGATGATCGTCATGGATGAAGATACCTGTATGGTTGATGTCGCCCGGTACTTTATTCACTTTCTTACGGATGAATCGTGCGGCAAGTGTGTCCCCTGCCGCGAAGGCCTGCGGCAGATGCATAAGATTCTCACGAACATCACCGAGGGGAAGGGAAAAACGGGTGATATCGAGACGTTGGAGGAACTATCCGAGGTGGCCAAAGAGGCCTCACTGTGTGCGTTAGGCAAGAGTGCCCCCAACCCGTTTTTGAGCACTTTGCATTACTTCAGGGATGAGTATGAGGCTCATGTTAAGGAGAAGAGATGCCCGGCTTTGTCCTGCAAGGAGCTGATTTCATACTATATTGATCCGGCTAAGTGCCAAGCCTGTATGATTTGCGCGAGAAAATGCCCGGCCGAGGCGATTGACGGCGGCAAGAACAGGATTCATGTGATTGACCAGGAGAAATGCACGAATTGCGGAACCTGCTTTGAAGTATGTCCCCCCCGCTTTCGTGCGGTTAAGAAAATTTCCGGTGAGCCTGTTCCGGCGCCAGTTTCTGAAGAAGAAAGAATTATAAGCAGAAAGAGCAAAGAAAAATGAGCGAAATCCTCTTACAGATTGATGGAAAAGAAGTCAAAGCCAGGGAAGGGATGACCGTCTTGGAAGCCGCCCGGGCTGCGGGCATATCGATTCCCACGCTCTGTCACCACGAAAAATTGGAACCTTACGGCGGGTGTCGGCTCTGCATCGTAGAAGTGGAAGTTCGCGGCCGGACAAATCTGGTTGTTTCCTGCGTTTACCTGGCAGCCAAAGACCTGGTTGTAAGAACCCGGTCAGAGAAGGTAGATCGAATTCGTAAAACCATTTTAGAGTTATTGCTGGCGCATGCTCCTGATGCTTTTGAATTACAGAATTTAGCGAAGGTGTATGGCGCTGACAAAAATCGTTTTGAAAAAGACGCCTCATTTTGCATCCATTGCGGTCTGTGTGTCCGATACTGTGCCGAAGTCAAGAAAAAGAACGCCATCGGCTTTGTTGACCGGGGAACCCGGAAAGAGATCAGTTTCATTCCGGAAATTGCTTCCAGGGAATGCTGGAGCTGCAAAGAGTGTTTTCCGCTTTGCCCTACATCGGCCCTGCAGGCCGCATACGTTTTAACTCAAGGGCTTTTTACCCCACCTTCACCTAAACCCGGGCCAGAGAAATAGGCAAATTGATACGCTTCCATGTCGTCCTTGCAACAACAAGGTTTACTCTGCAGCGGGGATGGGATATCTCTTCCCGCCTATATTGATGACGAATTGGCCGTCCAGATCATCCATGTAACGTGACAATGCAAGCAGGGCGTTCTCCTTGAACTTGATGAGAACCTCGCCGCTTTGGAAGTACAGATCGTCGTTCTTAATGAATAATTTTTCCGGATCGAGTTCGATCTGCCGGCCGGTGTTGGTGCACAGGACCAATCCGTCTTTTTCAATGATGCGGGTGACAAAAAGAGCCGTGTCTTCATAGGGAAAATAGACCTTTTCAATAAAATGCGGATGCTCCTGCTCCAGAAAAAAACCATCCGCATCTTTTTTGATAAGCGAGTGAAAATAGTTGATAATCCTTTGATTTCGGAATTTTTCAGTATCGCCGCGCCAGTTGCCGTATTTATCGAGGCTGAATACGGCCTTTTCCCTGGGAACGACCCTGATCGGTTTCTGCGTGTTTGCCATGCTGCTCCGGGTTTGTCCCGCCGGCCGGCGCCGGCTATTGCATATGTCTTTCCACAAGTTCGGCGATATCCAGGGTCCGGATCGCCTCTTCCTGCCCCAGGTCTTTCATTCCGTCTTCGATCATCGTCAGGCAGAAGGGGCAAGCAACCGCGACGTTCGAGACTTTTTGAGCGACGATTTCTTCCGAACGTACCAGGTTGATTCTTTTGCCGATGGTCTCCTCCATCCACATCCTGCCCCCGCCGGCGCCGCAGCAAAAGCTTTCCCGGCCGCAGCGGTCGAGTTCCCTGAATCCGTCTTTGGAGATGGAGCGCAGGATCGATCGCGGCTGCTCGAAAATAGTATTATAGCGTCCCAGGTAGCAGGGATCATGATAGGTCAGGGAGCCGTCCAATAATGGTTTAAGTTTGATTTTTCCCCCTTGAACGAGTTGCTCGATGAACTCGGTATGATGGATCACCTCGTAATTTCCGCCCATCTGGGGATAGTCGTGCTTGAGCGCATTGAGACAATGGGGACAGGCCGTGATGATTTTTTTGACTTTATAGGTGTTCAGTGTTTCGATGTTTTCCCGGGCCATCATCTGAAATAACATTTCATTGCCGACGCGTCTGGCAAAGTCGCCGGTGCATTTTTCCTCTACGCCCAGGATCGCGAAGCGGATTCCGGCATTTTGCAGAATTCGGACCAGGCTTTTCGATACTTTTTTGGAACGGTCGTCAAATGAACCGGCACAACCGACCCAAAGGAGGTAATCGACGTCCGGTGCGTCCGCCATTATTTTGACGTCCAGCCCCTCGGCCCAATCGGCGCGTTTATCATACCCGATTCCCCATGGATTGCCGTTGCGTTCAAGCCCTTTCAGAGCCGCGTTGAGCTCCTTGGGGTAGGCTTCCGCCATCAGGGTTTGCCCCTGTCGCATGGCGATGATCCTGGGTACATGCTCGATGGTGACCGGGCATACTTCTTCGCAGGCGCGGCAGGTCGTGCACGCCCAAAGCGTATCTTCGGCGATGACCTCGCCGATCAGCCGCTTTTTGCCGGTGAGGGCGGCAATCTCCTCCTTTAGTTTTTCAATCCGCCCGGGCTCTTCGCTTTGTTTGAGCGCGGCGGACAGCTTGGCTCTCTTAATGATATTATCGGTATTCTCAAAAAGCGCGTGCTTCAGGTCGTCGTTGAATTCATGCAGGTTCAGCGGCTTGTCGGTGATATAGGTCGGGCAGACGTCTTTGCATCGTCCGCATTCGGTACAGGTGTATAGGTCCAGCCCCTGTTTCCAGTTCAGTTGATGGATATGATTGATTCCCAGCGATTCCTGCTCCCAGGCGGCTTCGTCTTCCAGATCCAGCAGTTTGGGTTTTTCATGGGGATACCCCAGGCTTTTCAGAAAAACGTTTGGAAGGGCGGTGATGACATGGAAATGTTTGCCCAATGGGAGTAGATTTAAAAATGTAAGCTGGGTGCAGATGTGAAGCCAGAACATCATGACCAGAATGGATGAATTGGCTTCCGTGCCTAATCCTGAAATCAGGGCGGCCGCTCCCACCGATATCGGCGTCCATAGAAATTCGGAGCCGTATTGCGGATGATTGAAGTAGGGGATGCTGCCGGGGTTGTCATATAATTGAACCAGGTTGTAGCGGGCGCCGTCATGCAACAGGTCCGAGACCATCAGAATTCCGATCAGCGTCAGGACCAGGTAAGCCTCGAAGGTGTTGTGCATTCGTTTGGGTTTCAGAAAGGCGCGACGAAAAATGGCAAAAAGGATCATCAGCAAAACGATCCCCTCCATGATATCCTTTAAGGCGGTATAAAGATACCCGAGCAAATAGTCGCCGCCCAGAAACGGCAGGTGAAATCCCTCCAGAAATCCCTGGCCGTATAAATTCAGGCTGCGAATCAACAACACGCAGAATCCCCAAAAAATGAACGCATGCATGATGCCCGAACTTCTTTCCCGGGAGCGGCCCACCAGGCGCTTCTGACCGATGGCCAGAATAGCCATGTCCAGCAGACGTTCTTTCAGGCGGTTGAGGCGATCGGCGGGTTCAAGCGCCAGCAGCAAACGGATTTTGCGAAACATCGTGCGGCCGAAAACCGAAAGGGCGACAATGAGCAGAAGCGACATCAACAGGGGATTCATGGTTACCTCATTGAAGAATATTGAACTGCATGTAATAAGTATATTCTTTTCCGGTGCAGGGAGATGAGGGGACAGGGATTCAAGGGTACCGGGGTTCAAGTGTTATTGGAATCATAAATTATGTCACTCGAATCCTTGAACCCTTGGCCCCTTGAACCCTCTGGTTAGACCTGCTTAATTTTTTTCAGCTCCTGGCGGAGAATCGGGACGACTTCAAAGAGGTCGCCGACGATGCCGTAATCCGCCACGTTGAAAATGGGCGCTTCGGGGTCTTTATTAACCGCCAGGATCACTTTCGAGCCTTTCATGCCCGAGAGGTGCTGAATGGAACCGGAAATACCGATGGCCATATAGAGGGACGGGGCTACAATTTTACCGGTTTGCCCGACCTGCTTATAATGCGGCATGAAACCGGCGTCCACCATGGCCCGGGAAGATCCGAAACCGGCACCTAAATCGTTGGCCAGCTCTTTGACAAGATCGACGCCGGATTGATCCTTGGCGCCGCGTCCCACGGATATAACGATGTTGGCATCGGACAGGTCGATTTCACCGCTGGCTTCCGATACGATTTCCCTGACGACAGCCCTTAAATCCTGCGGCGGCGGGGAAAGCCGGACGACATTTTCGGTGCCGCTGATTCCTTCCGTTGCCTCGAATGCGCCTGCGCGGACGACGGCCACCAGTTGCCCGGTATTGACTTTGACGCGTTGAATCACTTTATTGGTGATGGCGGGTCTTTTAACTTCGATTTGATTTCCCTGAAGGATCACGTCGGTTATATCGGTTGCGCAGGCGGCATTCAGTTGAGCCGCAACCCGCGGGGCCACGGCTTTGCCGCTTTCGGAAAAACCGAACCAGATCAGATCCGCGCCGAATTGTCCGGCGGCGTCAACGACGCAGGCGGCGTAGGGTCCGGCTGAAAACAGCTCCAGCCCGGGATCATCAGCGAGATATTGGGTGTCGGCGCCGGCGTTTGCTAAAGCGGGAATCAGCGACTCGATCTTGCTGCCGATAGCCGCTACTGCGGTCTCGGCGCCGATGGCTTTAGCCTTTGATAAAAGTTCGGCCGTGCTGCCCTTAAGTACACCCTGTTTGATGTCTGCAATCACAAGTACTTTAGCCATGATATTTTTCCTTTTATGAAGTCGATTCGTGTCCGGTGATTTTCGTGGCGGATAATGTCATTTCGCTAAAAAACCTTTGCTTCGTTGACCAGAAGATCGACCACCCGGGCGGTGATCTCGGCCGGGTCGCCTTCAAATTTTTGCCCGGCCTTTCTTTTTTCCGGTGCGATGAATTCAACGATTTCGGATTTCGGGCCCGCGCTTCCGACTTCATCAGGTGAAAGGCCGAGCGCCGCCAGGTCCATTGCCGTGATACTTTTTTTCTTTGCCATCATGATACCGCGCATCTGCGGCAGCCGCGGTTCGTTAATGGTAACATCGACCGTAACAACGGCCGGCAGCTGCAGATCAACGAATTCGGTTCCGGTATCACCCAATCGGGATACTTTGAGGTTTCGGTCGTCGATCACTTCGATGGCGATGACATTGCTGACGCAAGGGAGTCCCAGGTACTCTGCCAGAAGGATTCCGGTTTGAGCGTTATCCGTATCCTGGGCTTGTTTGCCGGTGATGACGAGATCATAATTCCCCTTTTCAAACACCTTCTGGAGTACCTTGGCATAGACAAACGAATCCGCCCCGGCCAGGGCCGGATCATCGATATGAATCCCGTTTTCGATACCCATGGCGTAGGCTTTACGGATGATATCGGTATTGTCTCCGCCGCCGATACTCACCAGGGTCGTTTCCGCACCCTTATTTTCCTTGAGCTGTACGGCGGACTCCACTGCATTTTCATCCCAGGCATTCATGACGTATTGCAGCCCTTTTTCAACAATGGCCCCGTTCTCCACGTGGATATTCAATTCCACATCGACCACTTTTTTTACCGTTGTCAGAATTTTCAATTTGCCCTCCTGATCCGTTATATTTCTTTGGGTTCGACCACATTTCAGTTTTTAGGCGTTTTTGCCATCCTCTAACTTAAATGCGACGGGTTTTCAAACGTTTTGTCGATCGGGGCGCCTGAACATGGTCTGATTTCAGTTTGCCGGAACCGCATCTTATTTTTAGCGGCCGCCCCTCGATTAACTACAATATAGCTATAAAATATCCATACCATACGATCCAAAAGTGTCAAGGAAAAAACTGAATCGGGTTCCGGTCTTCATTCTTGACAATCTCAGGACATTGTGATTGAGGTCATGCTGTGTCAGCCTGAGTTGAAAGGTCCGCAACCGGCAGAAACCTTTAGAATTGCCGGTTCCGGTGCCTCTTACGACCCTGCAACATCCGGGGGAATGAGCGCGAAACGGTGAAAAAAAACATGCCCGACCGGAGAAAGCTTCGGCCCCTATGACCGCAGAAAACCGTGAACTTTCATTGGCTTTTGACTATGTGCAGCATACCGGCCGGAATGTTTTTCTCACCGGCAAGGCCGGCACCGGCAAAACCACTTTTTTGCATACGCTCAAAACCCGGTCTCCCAAGCGCATGATCGTGGTGGCGCCCACCGGAGTGGCTGCAATCAACGCCGGCGGGGTCACCATCCACTCGTTTTTCCAATTGCCCTTCGGACCCCTGGTGCCTGATTGTGCAGACGCGGACAACCGCACCGGCGAGGGCCGGCCGGGGCGGTCGCACCGTTTCAGCCGGCAAAAGATCGACATCATCCGCAGCCTCGACCTGCTGGTCATTGATGAAATCAGCATGGTGCGGGCGGACCTGCTCGACGGGATCGACGCGGTGTTGCGCCGCTTCCGTCCCGGGGGCAGGCCTTTCGGCGGCGTGCAACTGCTGATGATCGGCGATCTGCAGCAACTGGTGCCGGTGGTCAAGGAAGATGAATGGCGGATCCTGCGCGACCATTATGCGACCATGTTTTTTTTCAGCAGCCGGGCCCTGGAAAAAACCGGTATGGAGAGCATCGAGCTGAAGCATATCTACCGCCAAAGCGACGCGGCCTTCATCGACCTGCTCGGCCGGGTGCGCGACAACCGCTTGGACGATGCAACCCTGGCCACGCTGAACCGGCGCTGTGATCCGGGTTTTGCCGGAGAAAGCCCGGAAGGCTATATTACCCTGACCACCCACAACTACCGGGCCGAGAAGATCAACGCACAGCGCCTGGCGTCCTTGCCCGGGCGCGAGAAGCGCTTCCATGCCACGGTGGAAGGGGAATTTCCGTCCTATATTTATCCAACGCTTGCAGAACTCGTGCTCAAGCCCGGCGCCCAGGTGATGTTCATCAAGAATGATGCAGCGCCGGAAAAGCGGTATTTCAACGGGAAGATCGGCCGGCTCACGCATATCGGCGACGATGCCCTGACCGTGGCATGTCCGGGAGATTCCGAGCCCATCGTTGTGGAACCGGCTGAATGGAAGAACATCACATACACCCTTGACCCGGTAACCAAAGAGATCCGGGAAACCGAATCCGGACGGTTTACCCAGTTTCCCCTGAAACCGGCCTGGGCCATCACGATTCACAAAAGCCAGGGGCTGACCTTCGATAAGGCCATCATCGATGCCCGCTCCGCCTTTGCCGAGGGCCAGGTCTATGTGGCCTTGAGCCGCTGCCGCACCCTTGAGGGGCTGGTGCTCAGCACCCCCCTCGCAAAGCACAGTATTAAACGCAATGCCGCGGTGGAGGCCTTAAGCCGTACGATCGAACAGAATACACCCGGACCGGACCAGTTCCGGGCGGCCAGGCGGGACTACCAGCTGATCCTGCTCGACGAGCTTTTCGATTTTTCGCAGCTGCGGCGCTGCCTGCTGACCTGCACTAAAATCGCAAACAGCTACCGGTCGATCCTGGTGGGGACGCCCGCCGCGTTATTCGGCGGCGTCGTAGAATCGCTCCAGACGCACATTATCGAGGTTGCCGACAGATTTGCCGTCCAGCGCCGCAGAATTGAAGCCGGGACCGGGGATCCGGAGAACTCTCCGCGGCTTCAGGAAAGAATCGGCAAGGCGGCCGAATATTTTGCCGATAAAATGGAATCCCTGGTGCTCGCCCCCTTAAGGGCCGCTGCGGTTGAAACCGACAACCGCGAGGCCCGCAAGGCGCTGACCACGGCCATTGCGGCCGCGCTTACCGAAGCCGCCGCCAAACGTTACTGCCTCGACACCTGCCGTACCGGTATCATATTTGCCGATTATCTCAGGGCGCGCACCCAGGCCCTGTTTCAAGATTCGGCCGCCAAACCGACGCGCGTCAAACCCGCGCCGCTTGCCCCTGAAGCCATCGAAAATCCCGAACTTTACACAACGCTCAGGCAGTGGCGCAGCGCCAAGGCTAAGGAAACCGACCTGCCGGTCTATCGGATTTTGCCAAACACGGCCCTGGCCGCTATTGCCGCGCAACTGCCGGCCACGCCGCAGGACCTGCGCGCCATCAAAGGCCTGGGCGGCAAAAAGGGCAAGATCTACGGCCATGAGATTCTCAAACTGGCGGCTCGTTATCGCTCGGAAACCCTCCCGTCCGCTGCCGACGGCACGGTCAGCCAACCGGTCGCATTGAAAAAGGACAAAACCGGGACCCGGGAGAAATCGCTGCGGCTTTTTCGGGAAGGGAAGGACGCGGCAACCATAGCGGCCGAGCGGGGCCTGGCCGTTTCCACGATCGAAGGGCACCTGGCCCATTTTGTCGGTACCGGGGAGCTTGCCATCGACCGCCTGGTGGCGCCGGAAAAAGCGGCCCGCATCGCCGCCTATTTTGCGGCCGGGCGGGACCGGCGGCTGGGTCCGGCCAGAGCGGCCCTGGGAAATGACGTCTCATATGCCGAATTGCGGTTCGTACTTAATGACCTGGCGCGCAGGGTTTCCTGACCCAAGGACGGATGGCGCAGCGCCCTGATTTTATTCCGGTATGAAAATCTGGTCCTCGGGGCCATGCATGTCCCGCATGGCGGGAGTCAGAGACAGATAGCTCTGCCCTGGCGTTTTGCGTCTAAAAAAATACAAATTCCAAGCACCAAATTACAAATAAATATCAAAGTCCAATCTGGGGATAACCAAAACCTAGTCCGTTGGGCCAGTTTTTTTTATTAGAGGGTTTTGCGAAGGTTGATAAAGTTGCTGCGGTCGAACCCCAGCGTTTTGAAAAAAGACAGCAGATCGGCCGAATCCCAGCGGACGGAAGTATAGATATCTTTGATCCTTTTTTTCTTATAATGTTTAATGATTTCCCTGGCCAGGCGCTCGCCGATACCCTGACCCATATACTTCGGATTGACTCCCAGCATGGCAATCCAGGCGCTTTTGCTGATGCCGAATCCGCCGGAAAGAATATAACTGGTCATGTATCCGACCACCTCCCCGTCGAGTTCGGCTGCAAAACTGGCACCTTCCTCGCGCGTGGCCTGTTCCTGAACGGTTCGCGTAAAGTCCGCCTTAACGGGAGTTTTGGTAATGGCAGCGTGAATTTTGCGGATATCTTTGACATCCTCTTTTTTTAATTTTCTGATTATAACATTCTGCACGGAAGCGCTCCTTTTAATAAATCATTAGTCAATCCGGATTATTTTTACCTGATGGCCGACCCAATCAGGCGGCAGATAAACCCTGCCGCTGTTTCCACTCAACTTGACCATTTTTTCAATCATTTCTTCGCCGTAAATTTCGAATTTAACTTTCGCATTGATGGAATCAGTGGCGGGATCATTATTTTTTCTTGATTTTTTTTCTATAGCTACTTTCATCAACCTTTTCCTTATTGATATTCATAAAGATAATAAACGGATTTTTCAAGCCTCTTATTTTTCCTAATGGAAATAACATGATAGCTCTTGCAGGTCAAGGCTTTTTGCGGAAACCGTCCGATGCCGGGAAATTATTGCCGTCGAAAATGAGCGCCGGGTTATCCTGCGAGCCCCGCCCGGAGATCGGATTTTTGGGTGTCAACCGCCTGATGGAATCGATTCAGGTTTTTTCTATGAGAGGGATGACGCCGTTCAGGGCCTGATCCAGCAGCTCCGGCCGGGTGCCGCCGGCTTGGGCCATATCGGGTCGGCCGCCGCCGCTGCCGCCCACGACCGCGGCCACTTCCTTGATGATACGCCCGGCATGAAAGCGGTCCGTTAAATCCTTTGTCACCACCGCGATGAGCATGACCTTGGCGCCGCTGACACTCCCGAGAACGATGATGCCGGACTGCAGTTTGTCCTTCAATTGATCAGACAGGTTGCGCAGGGCCGCCGGCGTATCCACCGCCACCCGTTGCACCAGTACCGGGACCCCGTTAACGGTTTTCGTTTCGGCGGCGTCTGCCGTTGTTATCGATCCGGCCGCGATTTTCCCTTGCAGTTCACCTAACTTTTTTTCAAGCGCTTTTTGTTCGGATATGATTTTCTCGATACGCTGGGGCACGCCTTCCGGCTTTTCCCGGACCAGACGGGCGGCATCCTGCAGCAGGGCCGCAGTCTGCTGGACGAACGTTACGGCCGCCTCGCCGGTGGCCGCTTCAATCCGCCGGACGCCGGAAGCCACGCTTGCCTCTGTGATGATTTTAAAAAAACCGATATCGCCGGTGCGGCCGGTGTGGGTGCCGCCGCAAAGCTCCTTGCTGAAATCGGCCAGGGAGATGACCCGGACGCGGTCGCCGTATTTTTCTTCAAACAGCGCGGTGGCATTGCTTTTAAACGCTCTTTCGGCATCCATTTCTTCGGTGTGGGAGGGCACGTTCCGGCGAATATGTTCGTTGACCCGCATTTCGATGGCGTTCAGGGTCTTTGCATCCACCTGGGCGAAATGGGTAAAATCAAAACGGAGCCGATCCGGCGCAACCAGGGAACCGGCCTGCTTGACATGGTCTCCCAGGACTTCCCGCAGGACTGCGTGGAGGATATGGGTGGCGGTATGGTTCCGGGCCGTGGCTGCGCGGGCGTGTGCATCAACCGAGAGGGTGACGCCGTCGTCCTTTTGGATCTGACCGGAAACAATCCTTCCCCGGTGGATGATCAACCCGGTGGGGTCTTTGACGGCAGTCGTTATTTCCATTTTGCCGGCCGGTCCGGTAAGGATTCCCCGGTCTCCGACCTGACCGCCGGCTTCCCCGTAAAAAGGGGTCCGGTCGGTCACCATTTCAATCGAATCGCCCGCTTGGGCCCGGGTCACATCCCTGCCGTCCTTTACGATCACCATGACCCTGGCCTGACTGGACAGGGCGTCATATCCGACGAATTCCGGCTTAAAGCCGCCGGCGGAAAGGTTTTTATAGGCGTCGATGGTTTTGGCAAACGTGGCTATCGATCGGGACTGGTCCCGCTGCTTCTGCATGGCGCGGTCGAATTCCTCCATGTCCATGGACCAACCATCATCCCGAACCACGTCCCGGACGATGTCCACCGGGAACCCATACGTGTCGTAAAGCTTGAACAACACCTGTCCGGGCACTTCCGTCCGTCCCCGGGCTTTCATTTCCGCCAGAGTTTCATTGAGCAGCTTGAGGCCGTTGTCAAGGGTTTCCAGGAAACGGGTCTCTTCATTTTTGATGACCTGGGTGATAAAGGCGGCGGCTTCGGAGAGTTCGGGATAGGCCGGTTTCATAATATCGAAGACCACCTCGGCGGTCCGGTGCAGAAACGGCCGGGTCAGCCCGATATTGCGCCCGTAGCGGATGGCGCGGCGCATGATGCGACGCAAAACGTACCCCCGGCCTTCGTTGGAGGGGAGCACCCCGTCTCCGATCAGAAAAGCCGTCGAGCGGCTGTGGTCGGCGATGACCTTCATGGCGACGTCGGCCGATCCGGATTCTCCCAGGTGTTTTTGTGAAAGGTTTTCCGCCATGCGGATGATGGGCAGGAGCAGGTCGGTGTCATAATTGCTGGAGACATTTTGAACCACGGAAGCAATCCGCTCCAGACCCATGCCGGTATCGATGCTGGGTTTCGGCAAAGGGGTCATCCGGCCGCTTTCGTCGCGGTTGAACTGCATGAATACCAGGTTCCAGATTTCCAGGTAGCGGTCGCATTCGCAGCCGACCCGGCAATCCGGGCGGCCGCACCCGAAGGCTTCGCCGCGATCGATCAGGATTTCACTGCAGGGGCCGCAGGGACCGGTGTCCCCCATGGACCAGAAATTGTCCTTTTCGCCGAAGCGGACGATCCGGTCCGCCGGGACGCCGATATGATCCTGCCAGATGCGGTAGGCCTCGTCATCGTCCAGATAAACCGAAACCCACAGTTTGTCCGGGGGGAGCCGGTAGCCGCTGACCAGCAGGTCCCAGGCCAGTTCGATGGCTTTTTCCTTGAAATAGTCGCCGAAAGAAAAGTTGCCCAGCATTTCAAAAAAAGTATGATGCCGGGCGGTATAGCCGACATTTTCCAGATCATTGTGCTTGCCGCCGGCGCGGACACATTTCTGGGAAGTCGTTGCGCGGGTATAGCTGCGGACTTCCTCGCCCAGAAATGTGCGTTTGAACTGGACCATGCCGGCATTGGAAAACAGCAGGGTGGGATCACCGGCCGGGATGAGTGATGAGCTTCTGACAATCTGATGGTCGTGCTTTTTGAAATATTCAAGAAAAAGTCTTCGGGCTTCGTTACCGGTCATTTATATCTCCATTACGTCTGGGTCCTGGGCACAGAATAAACCCCGCAGTTGCATGCTTTGGCAACGTCAGGGTAAACCCGTCAGCCCCTAATTCAAAATCCGAAATCCGTCAACCGGCTGTCAGGCGGCGGCGGAGCCTTCCTTATCCGCTTTCTCCTGGGCGGCCGGCTGTATCAGTCCCATGGACTCTTTAACCTTGCGATAGATGTCGTCAAATACGGCGGGATTATCCTTGAGGGATTGTTTGGCGTTTTCACGGCCCTGGCCCAGACGCTCGTTTGCATAGGCATACCAGGCGCCGCTTTTGTCGACGATGCCAGCCTCAACCGCCAGGTCAAGCAGATCGCCGTTGCGTGAAATTCCCTCTCCGTACATGATGTCGAACTCGGCCTCTTTAAAGGGCGGGGCCATTTTGTTTTTAACCACCCGGGCGCGGGTCCGGTTTCCCACCGTTTCCTGGCCCTCCTTGATGGCGCCGGTCCGCCGGATATCGATTCGGACCGAGGAATAGAATTTAAGGGCATTGCCCCCGGTGGTCGTTTCCGGATTGCCGAATACCACGCCGATTTTCATGCGGATCTGGTTGATAAAAATCACGGAAGTCATGGTTTTGCCGATGGTACCGGTCAGCTTGCGCAATGCCTGAGACATCAGCCGGGCTTGCAGCCCCATATGGGCGTCGCCCATTTCGCCTTCGATTTCCGCGCGCGGCACCAGGGCGGCCACCGAGTCAATCACCAGGATGTCAATGGCGCCGCTGCGTACCAGCATGTCGGTAATTTCAAGGGCCTGCTCGCCGGTGTCGGGTTGGGACACCAGGAGTTCGTCGCAGTTGACCCCCAGCTTTCTGGCATACACCGTATCCAGGGCGTGTTCGGCATCAATGAATGCGGCAATGCCGCCCTGTCGCTGGGCTTCCGCCACGGAATGCAGGGCCAGCGTTGTTTTACCGGAAGATTCCGGGCCGAATATTTCAATCACCCGGCCGCGCGGAAGCCCGCCGACCCCCAGGGCTTTGTCCAGAGCGAGGGATCCGGTGGATATGACGGGAACATCGATTACCGGGCGGCTGCCCAGTTTCATGATTGCGCCCTTGCCGAATTGGCGTTCGATCTGGCCCATGGCGGTTTGTACGGCTTTTTCTTTGTCCGGCGTCGTGCTCATGTTATCCTCCTACCTGGTTGTGTGCTGTGTATCAATTTAGCTGTTTTCCGAATCATCGCGTCTGATCGGATTCGGGCCGCTGCACTGCGGCCCAAACTCAATCAGGCTTATCGTATTTTTTCAAAAAGCCAAACGGTTACTGTGCTGTTAAAGCGGCGGCGCCAGCGCGGCACTCGCTATCTTCGTATAAACGGGACCGGTGGGTTTCAGATCGCTCTGAAACAAAAATATCCGGTCCGCTGAAAACGGTTCTGTTTGAAATTCCATAACATCGGTCAGGGCGGCATTCAGCCTGACCGGATCAACAGCCCCCTTTGTTCGACCGAGTGTCAGATGGGCCTTGAAGGGCCGTTTATCCTTTTCAAAGCCGAGCGCCGCCAGATTCTCAGCCAGGGTCAGCTGCAGCATTTTGAGACGGGGAACCTCGCCGGAGATTCCCACCCAGATCACCCGGGGTTTTTTTATTCCCGGGAAGGCGCCGCTGCCTTTGGCCGACAGGGATATCGGGCTGAAATTGCGGACGGCTTCGGACAGTGCCCGGCGGATGGGACCGACCGCTTCAGGAGGGGTGTCCCCCAGAAAATTAAGGGTCAGGTGAATGTTCTCCGGCCGCACCCACCGAATGTTCAGCTTAAAGGCATGGAATGTTTTCAGAACATTTTCCAGCGCAGCGGTAACCGCTTGCGGCAGTTCAATTGCAATAAACGTGCGCATGGGTGCGCCTGTCCTAACCCGGATTTTGCGAACCGGGCAGGGTGAACTGGGGTTCGCCCAGAGTAAAATCTCCTTTTAAAATCCAGTCCTTCAAAATTGCGGCGATTTCGCGGGCCTTGACGATGCTTGAGAGCGGCACCGTCGGGACTTTTTCTCCCCTGACGGTGATGAAGCCGCTTTTCAGCTCGGCATAACTGACCCGGCCATAACTTTTGGTTATGCCGTTGGGGTAATCGTTGCCGTAATCAATAACCTGGGTGAACAGGTCCTCATCCGATACGGCCGTATATTTAACAATCTCTTCGTTCAGGATCGGAATCGGGACTCCCAGACCCACGGCCAGAGAACAGCCGTAGCCCTGGATGCTGACCCCCCTTAGCCAGTCGGCGTTCATATTCTTGAGATCGCCCATGACCCACAGGGTTCCGGCCGGTGAAAGCGGGATGCCTTTTTTGGTCCGGCTGACGGCCGGCTTGTGCTGGGTGCCGTGCCAGGTGACATATCCGGCAGTGCCTCCCAGGAAGATTTTAGTGCCCAGTCCGATGGTCTTGTATAAAGGATCGTTCAGAAGCGGACTGAGCTGGCCCGCCGAACAATAATTGGCATTGGCGCCTCTGGGTTTCAGGACTCCCATATACGTATAGATGGTTTTTTTAGTAAAATTGACGGCGCAGTTGTAATTCTGGTAACCGTTTCTGGGATTGCACAGGATCGCGTTGGGGAGCTTGGCCAGGGTAATCTCTTTTTCAACCATGCGGTTCGGGTAGCACGAGGTTCCATAGGCGGTTGCCTTTAAATAGACTTTCCTGGCTTCCAGCAGGTCCTGGATGACATGGCCGCCGCCATAGTTAAAATCTCCTGGATAAACCTTGTTCAGGGGGTCGTCTTCACACGGTTCGGTAGCGCCTACATAGCAATCAACGGCCGCCAGGCCGGCATATGCCGGGACATTGTTGAGCCAGACCTTGGAGGCCTTTATGGTCGGAACGCTGTGCCCGAAGTTGATAAAAGCGCCGGATGAACACATCGGGGCAAATGTGCCGGTGGTGACCACGTCCACCTGTCTGGCGGCTTCAACCGCACCGTGTTCCCTGACAATGCCGATGATCTCTTCGGCCGTTGCGACGACCACCTTGCCGGATTTAATCTTTGCGTTGATTTCCTGATAGGTTTTGTTGATTTTATTTTTTTTCATTACGGGCTACTCCGCACCGAGGGTTGATTTTACGGAACTGATTTTATCGGTAATGTTGTTTTTGATCCAGGCGGCATCCCACCATTCAATCGGGTCGACAAAGACATGTTGAATCATCATGCCGAAATGGAGATGATCGCCGCCGGCCAATCCCGTCAGTCCGGTGTTGCCGATTATCGTACCTTTTTGAACCTCTTTACCGCTTAACACATCCGCACCGCTCAGGTGGGAGTACATGCTGAACAGACCGAAGCCGTGATCAATGATAACCGTTCGGCCGTAAATGCCGATATCGCCGACAAAGGCAACCTTGCCGCTCCCGGCAGCCGGGACCGGGGCATGGGCGGTGGAGGCCAGGTCCACCCCCAGGTGCACCTGGCGGTCGATGGTGCGGCCCTTATAATTGTAGGCACGATGATCGGCAAACCCCGCCTGTTGGGCCGAGTTCGGCAGTCTCAGGAAGCTCTCCTCCCACAGGAGGTCCGGCACGGTTTCCCCGGTTGCCTGGACAAGTTGTCGGTAGCTGCTCAGGCGCAGGTCCCGGTTGACCTTCAGAAACTTTTCGGTGAGAGGCTGCTCGGCGTTTGATGTGTCCGGCACATCAAACTCCGCCATCTTCCGGTTCAAGAAGGCGTCCGAAAGTGCGATGACATCCCTCTTAAAGGATCGTTTGCGGACATGATGCGGAAATCCCGACCGGGCGCTGTTGCCTGCGGCATCGACGGCGCTGATATAAAACTGGGTGTCCGTCCCCTGGGAGTAGTCCAGGGCAAAAAAGGCCATATGGATTCTTTTGTCGCTGAAGTAGCCGGGATATCCGGGAAAAAAATTTTCACCCACATGGACGCCGGTGCGCGGGCAGGTCTCCGTCAGGCTGTAGATCACCAGGCCGGAGCCGCCCTGGGAAATATTGTGAAAGCGGGTCAGGACCCGTATCCGGGGCGTTACCGTATCAATGATGACATCCTTTTCAATATAGGCTTTATTTCCCTGCAGCCAGCCGCGCCAGGAATTGTCCCATACGGCCAACCGTAAAATCGCCTTGCCGTCGCTGATTCCCAATTTTTTCGGTTCGATCAGCATGCTGAAAGTATCCTGCGTCACCCGGGCGTTTCCGCTGAACCCGGGTGAAGGATAGTCTTTTTGAAACAAAACGGTTTCTTTTCCGTCTTTCAGCAGGCTGATCCAGGCTTTGCGCAAGCCGGTTTTGGCGTCTGTTGCCGTAAGGGTGATTTCCTTGGAGAGACCCAAAGATAAGGTTGCCGGCTCCAGGACAACATCCGGAAGGGCGCCTTCCAGGTGGAACAGCATTATCGATCCAACCGGCACCGCAATGATCAGAACGCCCACGGCGATCAGCCACGTTTTAAATTTTATATCTTTAATTTTCAATAGATTATACTCCATCAACTCGTATTTTAAATAAATGTGACTAATAACAGCTTAACCGATGCTTATCAAGGTTTGTTTTTCGTTTCTTGACTTTTCAACCGCCGCACGATAGAACTGATGAAAATTTTCTTTCAGAAACAGCCTGTTAAGCGGCTGTTGCGGTTGCAACCGCAAAGGTTTAAATTTTTGTAATAGTTTAGCTTTTTGAAAAAATACGATAAGCCTGATTGGGTTTGGGCCGCAGCGCTGCGGCCCAAACCCAATCAGGCCGATAATTTGAGAAACAGTTAGATGGATACAAATTTTCCACCTACCATATTCGGCAAAGGTATGAAATGAAAAAAGTTGTACGGATCGACGACATGCTCATCGGCGCAGGTGCGCCCCTGGCCCTGATCGCGGGACCCTGCGTGATTGAAGACCCTGAAACCACTATGACTATTGCGTCCGCCCTTAAGGATCTGACCCGACAGTTAGGCATCCCTTTTATATTCAAGGCGTCATATGACAAGGCCAATCGGACTTCCCTCAATTCCTACCGCGGGCCCGGTTTAAACCGCGGGCTGGAAGTCCTGGCGCAAATCAAGGCCGAACTGGGCGTAAAGGTGTTATCCGATGTCCACACCATTGACGAAATCAGACCGGCCGCCGAAGTGCTGGATATCCTTCAGGTACCGGCGTTTTTATGCCGCCAGACGGATTTTATTCTGGAAATTGCCAGGACCGGCAAGCCGGTCAATATTAAAAAAGGTCAGTTCCTGGCGCCGTGGGACATGGTCCCTGTGGCGGAAAAGGCGACTTCAACAGGCAATTCGCGCCTGCTGATTACCGAACGGGGGGCCATGTTCGGGTACAATAATCTGGTGGTTGATTTTCGCAGCATCAAGATTATTCAGGACTTCGGCTGGCCGGTTATTTTCGATGCCACCCACAGTGTCCAGTTGCCGGGCGGTGCAGGGAATTCCTCCGGCGGGCAGCGGGAATTCGCACCGATGCTTGCAAGGGCCGCGGTTGCCGCCGGTGCCGACGGCGTATTTTTAGAAGTCCACCATGATCCGGACCGGGCGCTTTGCGATGGACCCAATTCCCTGAAACTGGATTCCCTTAAAGTCCTTCTGACGCAGCTTCAGTCGATCCGAGCGGCGCTGGACAGGTGAGAGGTTAAATGGGTTCATCGGGCTTGGCGGGTTCTTTAAATTTTGGACGCAGAAGATTCTGATGTCCGTTGCGGGTTGTCCGTGGTCCGTTGCGGCAACGGGTCATGGAACACTGACCGCGGGCATTTACAAACAATCCGAGATCGACTTCGGTTATCAGGGGAATATTGAACCATGCAGCACTGGCAAAAACACTTGGACAAACTTGCGCACATCGATCTGCTGCTGCTGGACGTGGACGGCGTCATGACCGACGGCCGGATCATCTATGATGCCGACGGCCGGGAGATCAAGGCCTTCCACGTCCGAGACGGCCTGGGAATCCGCCTGCTGATGCAGGCCGGAATTAAAGTCGGGGTGGTCACGGGCCGGCGGTCGGAGGCCCTGATGCACCGCTGCAGGGATCTGGGGATCGGGATGATCCATGCCGGAGTCAGCGACAAGGCGGCCCTGCTGGACCGGATTGCGGACCAGGCGGGCGTTGCCGCCGAAAACATCGCCTTTGCCGGCGACGATCTGGTGGACTTGCCCCTGATGCGCAGAATCGGACTGTCCATCGCCGTGGCGGATGCCCATGAAATCGTCCGGTCGCAGGCCGATCTGATCACAACCTCGCCCGGCGGCGCAGGCGCCGTCAGGGAAATCTGTGAAGCGCTTTTGAAAAGCCGGGGGCGCTGGGAGTCAATGTTAAAAGAATTTTAGCAGGTGGTGATGCAGATCCGAAAAACAAAAATAGTCCTGATCGCCTTGATAGTGATCGTTGCCGGCATTCTGGTAGCGGTGTTTGTCGATTATCGCAACGTTCTGGATAAGGTAGACGTATCTTTTTTGCCCGACAACACCGGCGCAACATTATCCATGAAACGACTGCGGCAGACGGCGACCCGGGACGGACTCAAGGAATGGAGCCTGGATGCGGGATCGGCCCAATTTGTCGACGGCAGCAAACAGGCCTTACTAAAAGACCTGTCGGTAACGTTTTATCCCAAAGAAGGTGAGCCGGTATTGGTAACCGCGGACGAGGGCATATTGAAAATCGATTCAAATGATATTGAAGCCTCGGGTAATGTTGTGGTAAAAAGAGAAGGCTACCGACTGGACACCGAGAGCATTCAGTACGAACACAGTCGGCGTATGATCCATGCCCGCCGGCCGGTCAAAATCACCGGGGAGGCATTCAGTCTGGCGGCCGATGCAATGTCCATCGAGTTGGATACTAAAAAAACCGAGTTCCGGGGTAATGTCCAAGGGGTGCTGCGTGATCATATTTTCCTGTAATCGATCCGTTTGCCGGCTGCTGATAGTGGCGACGGCAGTGCTGGCGCTGGCGTTTTTTTCTGCTGGCCGGCGGGCATCCGCCCAGAGTCCCGTCCGGAGTTCCGATGCGGCCGAACAACCGGAGAAAATACATATTGTCGCCGATCGGTTGACTTCCGACAGTGAAACCCGTTTCGCTGAATTTATCGGGAATGTGCGGGCAACCCAGGGGGAAACGGTGATCACTTCCGACCGGCTTAAAATATTTTATTCGGAAAACCTGGCGGCGGCCAAGACCCCATCGACCGATGAAGGCGCCATCAAGAAAATTATTGCTTCCGGAAATGTCCGGATTTCTTTCGATAACCGGATAGCGACGGCACCGGAAGCCGTTTATGACAGCGAGTCAAAGACCCTGGTGTTATCCGGGTCCCAATCGAAAATAACCAGCGGATCTGATTCCATCACGGGAGAAAAGATCACTTACCATCGGTCCGATGGACGGATTACGGTTGAAAGCGGGCGCAATTCACGTGTTGAAGCCGTCTTTCATTCCGGCGGCGGCGGCATTCAGTGACCCGTTAAAATAAAGGAGCCTTTACTTTCGGGTTGGGTTGTGATTTTAAATTTCGGATTATTCCGGCCGGGAATCAGTCTGAAAATGAAGGGTTAATGATGGCTCAATTGGCACTCCAAAATCTGATGAAGCGTTACTATGGCCGCCAGGTTGTCGAATCCGTCAGCCTGAACGTCGGCAGCGGCGACGTCGTCGGATTGCTGGGGCCGAACGGCGCCGGTAAAACCACAACTTTTTATATGACCGTCGGGATGGTGAAGCCGGACGGCGGCCACGTATTTTTAAACGATGCGGACATCACCGATTGTCCGATGTATCTGCGCGCGCAGAAGGGGGTCGGATATCTGCCGCAGGAGGCGTCCGTTTTCCGCAAACTGACGGTTGAACAGAACATCATGGCGATCCTGGAAATTCTCTCCATTTCCAGGGCGGAACAGAAAGAACGGGCCGACCGGCTCCTGTCGGAACTGGGCATCCGGCATCTGGCTAAACAAAAGGCCAGCGTGCTGTCCGGCGGTGAGCGGCGCCGTCTCGAAATTTCACGTTCGCTGGCCACGGACCCGTCTTTTATTCTCCTGGACGAGCCCTTTGCCGGGATTGATCCATTGGCTGTGAATGACATCCGCAGCATCATCCGGCACCTTAAAGAGCGCGGCATCGGGATTCTGATATCCGACCACAATGTCCGGGAAACCCTGGGGGTGTGTGATTCAGCCTACATTTTAAGCGACGGACGGGTCATCGAGTCCGGTCCGCCGGAAAAAATCGCCGCCAGCGAGATTGCCCGGCGAATCTATCTGGGAGACGAATTCAGGTTATAATATGGCGTTTGAACTTCGGCAACAACTTAAATTAACCCAGCAGTTGATCATGACACCGCAGCTGCAAATGGCCATTAAGCTGCTGCAATTGTCGCGTCTTGAGCTGATGGAAACCATCCATCAGGAGTTGGAGGAAAATCCGGCCCTTGAAGAAATCAGCGAGGGGGCGCCGGAGGAACAATCTCCGGATGAATCCGAAACCGCTCCGGAGATCGAATCTCCCGAAAGGGAAGTGACGATTGAGGAAAAAATTATCGAAGACATTGACTGGAGCAATTTCATCGATGAATACAATTCTCCAGGCAAAATCAGCTACGAAACGGAGTCCAAAGAGTCGCCCCGCTTCGAATCTTTCGTGGCTCAGAAGGAATCCCTCAGCGAACACCTCCTCTGGCAGCTGATGATGTCTTTCCCGTCCGAGGGTGAAAAAGAGATCGGCAGTCTGATTATCGGAAATCTCAACAAGGACGGATATCTGGAAGCTCCGTTCGATGAACTTGTCCGGCAGAGCGGCTTTACAGCGGAGGAAGTCGACAGGGTTTTAACGCTGTTGCAGACTTTTAACCCCATCGGGGTCTGCGCCAGAAATTTACAGGAATGTCTTCTGATCCAGGCTAAGCACCTGGGCCTTGGCGATACGATCGTATGCGACATCATCGCGCATCACCTCAATCATCTTGAGAACAGAAATTACAAGGCTATTTGCAGTGCGCTGAAAGCCAATATCGATGAAGTCGTTTCAGCCGTTGAAGTCATCAAAGGGCTGGAGCCGAGACCCGGCCAGCAATTCAGCGATGAAGAACCGCATTATATTACCCCGGATATCTATGTTTATAAAACGGAGGATGAATTCGTCATCGTCGTCAACGATGACGGTATGCCGAAGCTGCGGGTCAGCTCTTTTTACAGAAGTGCCATGAACGGCGACGGCAAGGTTAAGGACCAGGCCAGGGAGTATCTCCAGGACAAGCTGCGTTCAGCCACCTGGCTGATCCGAAGCATTCACCAGCGCCAGAAAACCATTTACCGCGTGATGGAGAGTATCGTACGGTTTCAGCGTGATTTTTTTGAAAAAGGGGTCGCCCATCTCAAACCGATGGTTCTCAGGGATGTCGCTCAGGACATCGGCATGCATGAGTCCACCATCAGCCGGGTTACGACCAATAAGTACGCCTATACTCCCCAGGGGATTTTTGAATTAAAATATTTTTTTAACAGTTCCATCAGCCGGGTGCACGGCGACTCCATCGCTTCGGCCAGTGTCCAGGATAAGATCAGACAGATTATTGAAAGTGAGGACTCCCGCAAACCATACAGCGACAGCAAGATAACGGAAATTTTAAAGGTAGCGAACATTGATATCGCCCGGCGAACCGTTGCAAAATATCGTGATATATTAAAAGTTTTACCATCCAGTAAACGCAAACAATATTAAGGAGTAGCGAGCATGCAGACATCCGTGACATTTAAAAACCTTGATCCGTCTGACCATTTAAAATCCTATGCAGGCGAAAAACTTGATCGACTCGACAAATTTCTCGACAACCCGGCCGAGGCCAGCGTGGTGCTGACCGTGGAAAAATTCCGTCACATTGCGGAAATAACCATTATGGGCGACCGGCTGAACCTGATCGGCAAGGAAGAAACCAACGACATGTATTCCGCCATTGATATGGCGCTGGATAAGCTCGAAAAACAGATTAAAAAAAGCAAGCAGAAGATAAGAGAGCGGCGCAGCGGCCAGAAAACCAGCGCCAAAGAGATGCTGGCCGAAGCAATTGCGGCGCCCAAGGAAGATCTGGCGGGGCAGGTCAAAGTGAAACATATCGAATACAAGCCCATGGATATCGAAGAAGCGGTATTGCAGATGAATCTGGTGAAAGATAATTTCCTGGTTTTTACCAATGCCCGCACCAACCACGTCAATGTGCTCTATCGCCGCAAGGATGGAGACTATGGGCTGATTCAGCCCAGCGTTTAGAAAAAGGCCGAATCTATGAAGATCTTAGACGTATTGCCGAAAGAAGCGATTTTGGCGGACTTAACCTCGCGGGATAAAAAAGGGGTTATTGAGGAATTGGTATCTGCCGTGACCCGCACAGCCGATGTCAATCGTGAGGATCTCGTAAGGGTTCTGATGGATCGGGAACGGCTGGGCAGCACCGGTATCGGCGGCGGCATCGGAATTCCACATGGGAAATTAAGCGGCCTGGAGTCTCTGATTCTGAGTTTCGGACTGAGCCGTAAAGGTGTGGATTTTGAATCCATGGACGGCCGGCCGACCCATATTTTTTTCCTGCTGATTACACCTGAAAATTCCACCGGCCTGCATTTAAAGCTGCTGGCCCGGATCTCCAAGTTGCTGAAAAACGATCTGTTCAAGGCCAAACTGCTGAACGCCGCCGACCGTGATGACATTTTTGAGGCGATTAAAGAAGAAGATGAGGAGTTTTAACCCTGCAACTGCGTAAAAATTGAAGAACTTAAAGATCATCATCATTACCGGCTTGTCCGGTTCAGGTAAGAGCGAGGCCCTGGCTGCATTTGAGGACGCCGGATACTATTGCGTCGACAACATGCCGGTGGCGCTGCTGCCCAAGTTTTTAGAGCTGCCCATTAAAAGTTCTCCTGAAATTGCAGGCCTTGCCTTTGTGATGGATCTGCGCGAAAAAAAATTTTTGGAAAGATATCCGGGCGTATTTCAGTCCCTGCAGCAGATGGGGTATGATTACAGCGTCCTTTTTCTGGAAGCGGATGACGAAACCCTGCTGCGGCGCTTCAGCCAGACCCGGCGGCATCACCCCCTGTCCCGGGGGCAAAGTCTGCCGGACGATATCCGAACCGAACGGGAACAACTCAAGGAATTGAGGGTTGCCGCAACCAAAGTGGTCGATACGTCTACCTACAATGTGCATGAGTTTAAATCGGTGATACGGGACATCGCGCGTAAAAGTCAAAAACAGACGCCGATGCGGATTCAGATTCTGTCGTTCGGATTTAAATACGGGCTCCCCCTTGAGGCGGATCTAGTGGTCGATGTCCGCTTTCTGCAAAATCCGCATTTTGTGTCGGAGCTCAAACCCCTGGATGGTGAAACCGAGGCCGTCCGGGATTACGTCTTCAAAAGCGCCGAAACCCGTGCGTTTTTGAGAAAATATATGGATTTGCTTGACTATTTATTGCCGTTGTATGAAAAAGAGGGCAAGTCCTATATGACCATTGCGGTGGGCTGCACCGGAGGCCGGCATCGTTCGGTGGTCATTGCCCGGTCTCTTTATGAGCATATCGCCCGATCCGGGAAACAGGTTGAACTCTTGCACCGGGATATCGCCAACCCGTAAAAACAGGGTTTATTTCGAGAAGAGAGATTTCTATGATTGGTATCGTTATCGCAGCACACCGCCAGCTCGGCGACGCGTTGATAGATGCAGCTGAATTCATTCTGGGGGAAAAGCCCGCGGCGGTCGCAGCGGTTTCCATCGATTTGAATGAAAGCGTTGACAAGCTCCGCACGAAAATAACCGACGGCATGAAAGCGGTTGATCAGAAAGCGGGTATTCTCATCCTGACGGACATGTTCGGCGGCACCCCGTCCAACCTGAGCTATTCATTTCTTGAAGAGGGCCGCGTTGAAGTCATTTCCGGCGTCAACCTGCCGATCCTGATCAAGGCCATCAATGCCCGCACCGAAACGGATTTGAATAAACTGGCGTCCAGCATGGAAACTTACGGCAAGACAACCATCCGGCTGGCCAGCGGAATCCTCAAGGGCAGCCAGAGGGGCTGATCATTTGGCGGAGGTCTTTACGGCGATTACGGAAACGGACATCGACGCGATTCTTTCCATAGAAAATAACTCTTTTCAGCTTCCGTGGTCGCGTCGGTCTTTTTTAAGCGAACTGGGACTACCCGGAGCAGAAAATTTAGCCGTCCGCCACACCGACGCCGGCAGCCCGCCGCGGATCGTGGCATACATTTTTTTCCGGCTGGTGGCGGATGAAATGCATATCCTGAAAATAGCGGTGGCGCCGGATCGGCGCTGCCGGGGCATTGCCGCTGTTTTAATGGAGAAAAGTCTCGCACTGGCCGATGCCAAAGGATGCCGCGCGGCCTTTCTTGAATTGCGGCCGGCGAATACGGCAGCCTTAAGATTGTATCGTAAACTCGGGTTTGAAATGATCGGAAAACGAAAGAATTATTATTCAGAGACCGGCGAAGATGCGCTGGTGATGTCTAAAAAAATAAGGGAGGATATATGAGCACCAAAGTGGGGATTAACGGTTTCGGCAGAATCGGGCGACTGGTTTTCAGGGCCGCATTGAATCATCCTGATATTGAAGTGGTCGCCATTAATGACCTGACAGACTCTGCCACGATGGCTCATTTGCTGACGTATGATTCGGTTCACGGCAAACTGGACATGAACATCGAAGTCAAAGAGGATCGCATCGAGGTGGGCGGCAAGGCGGTGGCGGTCACCTCCATCAAAGATCCGGCCCAGCTCAAATGGAAAGAACTGGGTGTTGATATTGTAGCGGAATGCACCGGGCTGTTTACGGAATCCCAAAAAGCGGCCGGACACCTGCAGGCCGGCGCCCGCAAGGTCATTATCTCCGCACCGGCCAAGAATCCGGATATTACCATCGTAATGGGAGTGAATTCGAACAAATACGACCCCCGGCAGCACCATATCATCTCGAACGCTTCCTGTACGACCAACTGCCTGGCGCCGGTGGCCAAGGTGCTGCTGGAGAACTTTGGCGTGCGTTGCGGCCTGATGACGACGATCCATTCCTATACCGGGGATCAGCGCCTGCTCGATTTCCCCCACCGGGACCTGCGCCGGGCCAGAGCCGCGGCCCTGTCGATGATCCCCACCACGACGGGGGCCGCTAAGGCGGTGGCATTGGTCCTGCCGGAACTGGACGGAAAACTGAACGGGCTTGCCATCAGGGTTCCCACACCGAATGTATCCATTGTCGATTTCGTCGCAACGCTGGAAAAATCCGGCGTGACCGTAACCGATGTCAATGACGCCCTCGCGGCGGCGTCTCAAAAATCCCTGGCCGGCATACTCGGCTACAGCGACAAGCCGCTGGTATCATGCGATTTTAACGGATCGGCGTACTCATCCGTTGTAGATGCCCCCACCACCTATGTTGTCGACAACATGGTCAAGGTGCTGAGCTGGTATGACAACGAGACCGGTTATTCCACCCGCATGGTCGATCTGGCGGCCATGATCGCGGAGCAGTTGTAATGAAAAGGGGTCGGGATCAGGGATCAGGAGGAATATACATAGTGACATATATGTGCTGCAGTTTGTCATTCCGGGCTTGAACCGGAATCCGGAAAAAAGTTTAAACCTGACTCCTGAAACCTGACCCCTGATGCCTATTTAAAGGAGTAAACCATGACCACCCGCACCCCCCTTATCGCCGGAAACTGGAAAATGTTTAAAACCTGTTCCGAGGCGGTCGCCACCACTGCCGTGCTGGTTAAAAATGTGGCGGATGTCAGCGGCAGGGACGTGATGATCGCCCCGCCCTACACGGCGCTTTACCCCGTTTCCGAAGTCCTGGCGGGCAGCCGCGTTTCTCTGGGCGCCCAGAATCTTTTCTGGGAGAAAGAGGGCGCCTATACCGGTGAAATTTCGGCCGCCATGCTGGCGTCGGCCGGGTGCCGGTACGTTATCATCGGCCACTCCGAACGGCGCCAGTACTTTAATGAAACGGATGAAACCGTCAACCGGCGTATCCAGGCGGCCCTGAAGGGGGCGCTGATCCCGGTTTTTTGCGTGGGCGAATCCGAACAGGTGCGGGATAGCGGAGAGACATTTTCCGTGCTTGACAAACAGATTAAAAACGGGTTAAAAGACCTTTTTACAAAAGATCTGGAAAAGCTGGTCATCGCCTATGAACCGGTCTGGGCTATCGGCACCGGCAAAACGGCAACCAGCCGCCAGGCCCAGGAAGTACATGAGTTTTTGCGTTCGCTTATTAAAGAGGGTCTGGGACGGGAACTGGCTGATTCCATCCGGATTTTGTACGGGGGCAGCGTCAAACCGGACAACATTGCCGAACTCATGGAGATGCCGGACGTCGACGGCGTCCTGGTGGGCGGAGCCAGCCTGAATGCCGATACATTCAGCGCCATTGTTCATTATTAAGCACGGTAGTTCAAAAATCCTTTCCGTTTCCCCACTTTGTAAAGGGGGGTGAGGATTTTAATATAGCGGCGGTTTCACAGCTTAACCGATGAAACGGCCGGAGGATTTATTTTATGTCGATTTTATTGATCGTTGTTCATGTGATTGTGTGCGTTGCGCTGATCATGATCGTGCTCTTGCAGACCGGCAAAGGCGCGGACATGGGCGCTGCCTTCGGCGGCGGCAGCAGTCAGACCCTTTTTGGCAGTACGGGGGCATCTACGTTTTTAACCAAGCTGACGACAGCGGCGGCGGTTATTTTTATGATCACCTCCTTTGCCCTGGCGTACCGCTCCGGCAACCGGACGGAAAGTTCGATCATGACGGACACCAAGCCTGCGGTTGAACAGACAGCACCGGAAACTCCGGAAAAAGGTTTGCCGGTTGAACCGGTGCAGCCGGAACCTGCGGCCCCGGCGCAATCAAAATAAGTGCCTGCGATCCATGTGCCGAAGTGGTGGAACTTGGTAGACACGCTATCTTGAGGGGGTAGTGGGGAGACCCGTGCCGGTTCAAGTCCGGCCTTCGGCACCAACCATTGAAATCATTATAAATTCTTGTCGAAAATAGCCTTCGTGCCACGCAAATGGCCACGCAAGGCTATTTGATTCTTGTAAGATACGCATTTATCTGACTTTCTTCGCGTGGCCCGTGGCCCTTGACTGTGTCACGCAATGCATGATCCAGATCTTTTTTTCCTTCACCTGGTATCCAGTGGCCATAAATATCTACCGTCATCGTAATAGAATGATGCCCAAGCTGTTTCTGGACATATACCGGGCTGTAATGTTCCATCAGCAGTATGGTCGCATAAGAGTGACGCAGATCGTGAGGTCGTCTCCTTCGTACCTTTGCAAAACGACAGGCTCGCTCTAAGGCTCTCTGCACCAAGCGCTGAGTGATACTTGGAAAAAGATAATCGACTATTTTCCCCTCGCCGAAAGCTTTTTTTCGAAGTTCAAATACATGCTTTTCGATTTGTAAAATCAAGCTTTCGGGTAGGTCGATCAAACGTTTTCCTGTCTTGGGCAACCCAAACCGACCATTTCTTGTGGTTTCAGATACCATGTACTGACAGTTGGATATATCCAGGTGGTCAATATGCATGGCCAGACATTCGCCCAGGCGCATACCGGAGTATGCCAGTATTTCAAAAATCAAACCAAATGGCACCGGAAGACGGCCCCATGCTGACGATAGAACCTTTTCCAAGTCAGCTTTTGGAAATGGATCCGGTTTGCGCTGGTTTCGCTTATTTTTTGCCGGCAGAATCTTTTTTAGCAGCTTTGACGCGGGGTTTTCATTAGTGTATCCGCGATCAATGGCTTCAGTGAAGATTCCACTTATTACGGCATGTACCAGCTCAACTGTTTTGGGTGATCGAATGGCCAGTACATCAACCAGAAGGTCCTTAACCCGATTTCGATTTACGCTTCCAATTGGGAATTCACCTATTACCGGATTAAGAAAATCTCTTGCGATGGTGTAAAATCGCTCGTATGTTCCTTCTGTCCATCTTTTACTGTTTGAAGCCAACCATTCTTCTGAAACCTGGGAAAAGTTTTTAACACTTGATTTTTTCCCATTTGGCATAATTTCAAGTTTGGCTGCAAGCAGTTCACCGGCTTTTAATGCCCTATCTAACGCACCTTCACCACTAAAGTTTCGCCGTTTACGCAATCTTCCATGCTTTAGTGACAACTGCCAGGATCCGTATTTGGTCTGAGTTACCCTGAGCCCATCGGCAATTATGTAAATGGAGCCATATTTGCCCTCCTTTATCGGGTATTCCATAGCTACACCTCCTCCATCACCTCGTCCCAAATAGAATCAAGGTGAATCTTTTCGTCGGTGCCAGCGCGGAATTTTTTTACCCAATCATTAAATTCATCCAATTTTACTCGGTTACAGCGTGGACCAAGCCTATAAAAAGGCATACCACTTTCGATCCACAATCTCAACATACTCCGCGATGTGGACGTATATTTGATGAGTTCTTTAAATGATATGTAACCTTTTGGATGCATTTTCCTTAAAATCCACTCTCAGAAAGAATCCCTGATTTTAGATGTTTACCACAAGAACCTGTGGCCCCCTTCGCCTTCGCCTTTGTCGCTTTTTTTTGTTGGGTTCGGGTTGTTTTGATAATCGCAGTTTATCGACCATTTCGTTTAGGATTATTTCTGTCCTACGGCGTTTTTTATAGATTTGAACACGCCACAGTTTTTTGCCATTGATACCCCTGTCTATTCCTGGCTCCAAAGTATATCCTTGGAGCTGTTCACTGATAGCTTCTTCAATAGGGTCTGGACGCATTTTACCTCCTGTGATTGGGTCGCCTCGCCTCTTAGAGGGGGCGTTTTTTTATCCCTGCCCCGCAATATCTTGCCTTTGCAGGGCAGGGCAGGTGATCATTAATAAATTTTATCGATTAATTTTGCAGCGGCACCTGAAATTGCTGCTCCAGCAGCTGCACTTGCACTGGTAATGACGGTTATTCCTCCGGTTATTCCAAAGGCAGTTGCACTTGTTCCTATCGCCCCTCCGCCGAGTGCCGCTAGCGAAGCTTTGACTAAGGCAGCTCCGGCTAATGTTGAAATACTTGTGCCGGTTGAAGCGGCTCCGAGCAGTCCCGCCGCGCCTAAGGTAGCGGCTATGGGTGCTGCATATACCAATCCAACTCCACCAGCTGTAACTGTTACTGCCGTTATTCCGATGCCTTTTAAAATAGTTTTCATTTTGGATTTTTTATTCATGGTATCCTCCTTGTCGCCAGTTATTTGTTATTTTAGTTGCCGTTAATGTTGAAAATAACTTTGTCGTTAAATAATCCCGCCGTTCCTATGGCAGTGACAATTGGTGCTGCAACTACAAAACCGATTCCTCCTGCGGTTAGCAGGGCAACTGTTATTGCCACTTTTTTCCAGATATTTTTTTTATTTGATTTTTTCTTCATGGTATCCTCCTTGTCGATAGTTTGTGTAGAAATAGTTTTTTTAATCAATAATGTTGACCCTATGTTCATTCCTTGTGAATGCATACGATTTATTTCACCTCCTTTTCAGTCGGATTTAATCCCCGGGGAAAATGTTTCAATCTTACTGGAGATTGTTTTACTTGCGTGTTTCCGATCGATAATCATATTGCTTTTTCTCCTTGTTTATGTTTAATGAAAATATAATTCCAGTAAAGGGTATAAGTCAATAACTATTTGATAATATTATATAATTTGTTAATGATCTATGGCATAATTATAAGGAGTTCGTTAAACATGGAAAGTATGATGGACACTTTGCAGAGTCAAAAATTGTGGGGATTAAAATTCTTAATTGAAGATTTTTATTATAAAAATAAGTGGTTAGATAATAATAAGGCAGTTTCTATAGATAAGATTCAAACCTTTTGGATGTTGTATTCACCCTTTCCCAAAAAAAACTTTGCCAGACCAGATAAAAAGATAGCTGCAGATTTTTTAAACTTTCTTCGAAACAGGCAGACTCCCCTCTATGGTCTCGATGAAAAACCGCCTATTGATTCAATCGGTGCCTGGTTTTCAACGGCAACAACAAGAGAAAGTTTCTTAAAAATCTACAGCAATGATAATTTTGATTTTTCTAATCCAAATGATGTTGTGCTGGCATTTAATCTGGCGGATGGAATTTTAGCTAAGCCGGAAATCAGGGAGTACGCGGTACTCGAATCGTTGTATTTCAAAAAAAGAGGCATAGATAAACTATCGGGAACCGAGGGCGAGCAATTGCAGAATGATTTTTCGAGAGCAATTAAACAGGCCGGCACCAATTTCCTACGCCAATTAAGTGAGGACTTTTCCGAAAGAGACATAAGAAAGGAATTTCGCAGATTAACTGATGATATAGTTAGTTATTTTTTATATCAAAAACGAAATAACTATCCGCTCATCAATATCAAATTGTATGAATTATGGGTTGAGGATGTTCTTTCGATATTAAAATCGATAATTGAAAAAATAAAAGCGATCAATTTTTCAGGAAAGATAACAGTTCTCGATAAATATTTTCCGAATATTTCTAATCAGGATTCACATGAAATCCCGATACATTCACAAAGTATGTTTGTCTACATAGATGATGACTTTAATAGAAGGTTTACAAATGCGACAAATGATTTGGCATATTTGATTCTGACGATATTTTCTCACATTAATTTGGATTGGTTTGGTATTTGTGCAAACAAGGCTTGCCGGCAGAAAAAACTTTTTGTTAAGTTTCCTAAAATGAATAGGGAATATTGTTCGAACTCATGCGCAGCGTATGCAGGGACATACAGAAAGAGATCTGAGAAAAAGAGGTCGGGAACCTCTTAAGCGGTAACATAGTTTACTTGCATTGATAGAGCCAACTAAAGACATGCAAGGACAGTATGAAGTATTGGTTGGTTCCGGATTCCACCCCGCCATACTGTCCCTCCTTACCAAGCAAAATACAGTAACCATCCAGATCAAACCCAACAGATCAGACCTGACCCTACCCCCACAGAAACATTCTCGATACATACAGTATGGACAGTAACGCCGCCAGTTTTAGATACTGTGATGTCCGATCCGGTAAGATGCTGGCCGACAGTATCCTCTCGGAAACGGTCTTAAAATTTCAACCCCTCCAGTTATGGTTCCCAGAAAATTCAGATCATAACTACCATCTTTTCAGGAGCCCCAGTTTGTTTCCCGCCCTTTGTCGCGGTTATTTAAACCATTCCCGGTTACAATCTTTATCCCCCAACCAAAAACGGTTCCGGGGATATCCATCCAGAATCAAACTTAAAATCCCGGGGCGTATGGGTCGGTTTCCATTATTTTTATACTGTGAAATCAGATCCCATTTGATGTCGACCGACAGTAGCCAGTCAGAAACGGTTTTAAAAAATTTTAACCCGGACAGTATGGTTCCGAGTATCAGTATCTGGAGTGTCAATGTCGGGGATAGTGTCGCCGGCAACTTTATTATACTGTTGTTTTGGATCCAGCTACTAACAGTAAGACGCCTGAGCAAAACCATTTAATTAGTATAGGAGCTATCCCTTACAGTACCCAGGGGTAAATGTTCCTGGCCAGTTTTTTATACTGTGATTCCATACCCGGTGGCGGACAGTAACCTGGCTGGGAAAACACGAAAGGTTTATAGTTGGACAGTATGGCGCCGGTCATCAACACTAAGGTTTTGGAATTAAACCGGGGATCTGAAACTGATACTGTCGGCGATAGTGTCGTTAGTGTTGCGGCGGCCGGGATAGTGGAGGGGGGCATACTGTGATTTGGGGGATAGGGTTATGACCTATTTTTAGTTAATGCATCCCACCAGGACGATCTGACATATCCCAGATAAGACCTTCCCAGCCAGTTACGACGCCCTCATCCCCGCAAATATTACAATACCAATGAATTTGATTGGTAGCTTTTTCAAGATATATGTCTAATATCCCTTTGCATGGTTTCCTTTTTGGCCGGCGCCAGCATTTGGGGATCTCATTTGTGGGCATTCCTGAAGCGGCTGAAGTGGCATATGTTATTATTTCGGCCAACTTTTTGACCTTTGATTTCAATTGAGGGACTGCGGCAGCGGTCTTATTTTCATCAAGCCAGTGCTGTATATTGATTACCCACATTTATTACGTCCCCTTCATGATCAAAAAAACGCTAAATAAACCGGCTGCAGGGAATTTAAATAGACTATCAAACCATCCTCTTAACCACCCAATATGCAGCGTACCCGACGCCAAGCCCCAAAGGCAGCATGATTCATGGTCGACAAAATGGAGTTTCTTTAAATTTCCAGGCAAAGATACTTACTGCCAAGAGACCAAATACGATGCCTATGATTTTGGGGAACATTTTATATTTCTCCTATCCTGACAGTGCCGGAATAAAAAGCTAACGATATGGGCGGTCTATCCGCTTCAGATAAACCGCCCTTACAGTTTCAAACGGCGTCTTTTAATTTTTTGCCAGCCTTAAACTTGACAGTTGTGGATGCCTTGATTTTAATTGCCTCACCGGTCTGAGGGTTACGACCTTTCCGGGCTTTCCGGCGACCTTTTGAAAATGTGCCAAAGCCCACCAACGTGAACTTGCCATCTTTTTTCTTTAACGCTTTGGTCACGCTTTCAACAAAAGAGCCCAGAGCAGCGCCGGCAGCCGCCTTACTGATATTTGCGTCCTTTGCCATCTTTTCAATCAATTCTGCCTTTGTCATCTGTTCCCCTCCTTTTAAGTGTTTGATGTTTATTTGGGTAGGAAAAAACACGGTCTTATAGCCCTTTGAAGAAATATTTTTTTCGGGTCAATAGGAAAATGCTCTAATTTCAGGAATTTATTTGTTTTTGTAGGTGAATTTCTTTTTCGTAACCAATGATGCCCCTTAGCTTCCACAGGTCGCTCTTTTTGTATATCTTTTAAGACTTGGAGTTATACAGAACAATATCTCTTTCAGCGGCCTCTTTAGTCACCCTTGAACTATTAGAACTGCTCATCATAGCCGTAAGACCTATATATTATTAGCTAACTATCAAATATTTCTTGACATATAGAAAAAAATCATATAGGTTAATTCTGTAAAATCGGTTTTTTTTGTTAATGTGCTATTAAAGAGAAGGAATTTACATATCAATACCATGAACAAAGAAATATTAAGTATACCCCAAGCTGCCAAGATTTGTTCATTAAGCAGGGTAACTATCTGGAAGTATGTCAAGTCGGGGTATTTGAAAGCATCCTTAACGCCGGGTGGTCAGTTTAGAATTCACAAATCCGACCTTGAAACATTTATGCATGAGAACAAGATGCATCCCTTTGCCAAATATGAGCCGAAAAAAGAAAAAGTCCTGATTGTCGACGACGACCAGAAAACTCAGACAGTGTTTTCAGCCATAATCTCCCATTATGGATTCCTTACTGAGGTTGCCGGTGACGGTTTCGAGGCAGGTTTCAAGGTCATGTCATTTAAGCCGGATTTAATTGTTCTGGATCTTTTCATGCCCGGAATGGATGGCTTTGAGGTATGCAAGCGGATTAGAGAGGAGCCGAGCACCTCCCACATAAAGGTCCTGGCCATCACGGGATACGATAGTCCTGAAAACAGTGATCGTATCATGTCATTGGGTGCCGATGGCTACCTTCCTAAACCGATAAATAAAGAAGTGCTGGTTCAAAATATAAAGGTCTTGTTAAATAAGAGCGATAAGAAAAGGGACATGATATGATGAGATTTAAAGATATCTCCATTCGCAGCAAGGTCCTCCTGATCATCTGCGCGGCGCTCTTCTTTCAGTTGTTAATCGCCTTAACAGGTCTGCACTATCTCAACCAAACCAATAGGAATCTCGAAGCGATAGTAGATAAGGAAGCCGAGGCCATCAAGGTTGGATTGCGTATCAATAGTGTTTTTCGTGAATTAATCATCTCAGAAAAAAACATGATTCTGTCGAAGTCAAAGGATGAGATTAATGATTACATAAATACCTTTGATGACGACCGGCGTAGTATGGAAGAACGTCTGAGCAAGATTCGGGATGTCATTAGCCCTGTCATGGCAGCGAAACTGAACGAGTTTGAGGTTTACTACAGGGAATACCTCTCCATTCATCAGCGTATTCGAGAACTGATTGCAAAGAACGAGAATATCGAGGCAGTTCGACTTAGCGAAGGGCCGGCACGCGACCAAAGGAACAAAGCCCGAGATATGCTTAACCGACTGGTCGACGAGTCCGACGCAGCGCTGGATCAGCGTAAAATCGAAAGCCAAGCCGCCGCGCACACCTCTATTATCCTGATAATAGGCTTCCTGCTTGCCACATTAATCATCACGTTGGGACTAGGATTTCTGGTCATAAGAGCGATTACGACTGGGTTAGGTGACATGGTCATTGCCACCAACGCCATAGCCGACGGGAATCTGGAGACACCGATAAATGCGACAAGCCGGGATGAAGTCGGAAAGCTGGCATCCTCCATCGACAAGATGCAGTCCGCTCTGCGAGTTGCCCGCGATGAAGCTCAGGACCGGGACTGGCTCAAGACAGGCCTGACGAAACTGAACGAAGTGATGCGTGGCGAACTTAAATTGGAAATCCTCGCTACAAAAGTCATCTCTGAAATCTCGGAATACCTTGACGCAAAGATCGGTGCCTTTTACGTGATGGGAGGACCCAGAGATGGGCTCGCTCTTTCGCTGCTCGGCACATACGCTTATACACGGCGCAAGAATTTGTCGAACCATTTTAAACCGGGAGAAGGCCTTGTCGGACAGGCAGCTCTTGAACGTAAGCAGATCCTGGTTTCCAATGTGCCCAATGACTATATCAAAATAACCTCCGGGCTTGGTGAAACTGCCCCCAAGCATATCTGCGTAACACCACTGGTCTTTGAAAATCGTGTCAAAGGCGTGATCGAGGCAGGAACTATGTCCTTGCTCACTGATTTACAGCTTGAGTATCTGAGCACGGTCGCCCCTGCCGTAGCCATCACCCTGGAAGCAGCCCAAAATAGAGACCAAATCGCCAGGGCATTAGAGGAATCGCAAAGGCTTTCCGGAGAACTACAGACTCAGCAGGAGGAGCTCAAAACCACCAACGAGGAACTTGAGTCCCAAACCCAGCGACTCAAAGAATCAGAGGAGAGGCTTAAGACCCAGCAGGAAGAACTCGAAGTCACCAACGAAGAACTTGAAGAAAAAAACAATTTGCTGGAGCGTCAAAAGAACGAAGTTGAGCAGGCAAGGAGGGAGATCGGTGAAAAAGCCGAGGAACTGGCACTATCCAGCAAGTATAAGTCTCAGTTTTTATCAAATATGTCTCATGAGCTTCGTACCCCTCTCAACAGCCTTTTGCTACTGGCCCAAGGGCTTTCCCTGAACAAGGACGGAAACCTGACCGCTGAACAGGTCGAGTCAGCCAAAATTATTCACAACAGCGGCAGCGACCTTTTAGATCTTATCAATGAGATTCTGGATCTATCAAAGATAGAGGCCGGACGCACGGAACTGCAAATCGGTTCTATAAGTGTGAGCGATCTGGCAGACGGTGTGCAATCATTCTTCGGGCATATGGCCGAAGAAAAGGGGCTGCTTCTGAAAGTTACTGTAAATGAAAACTCGCCGGTTATTCCCCTCAAAAGATTTCAAAAATAATTGATATTGCATTATCCGAACATAGATAGCAATAAATTGGCTTTGCGACTTTCATCCAATAAAAATTTGATCTGTAAATTGGATCAATGACTCATGCAGAAATACTTTTTGATAAATTTATCTTTTGGGAAGCAGCTAAATGAGCCTAAATGATACCGGATATTTAAGAGGCATTTTTGATTCATTGCCCGTTTCAATTTTTATAATTGATTCCGAATTGCGGATACTCGACGCAAACAAAGAAGCCGTTCAAGCTTTTATTGGGGAAGATTCAGATTTTTTAACAGTTAAACTGTGCGGAGATTTATTGCAATGCATGAATGCAGTAGAATCCGAGCATGAATGCGGACAAACAGATTTTTGTCCGGACTGTGTTGTCAGAAATTCGGTCAATGCCGCCTTGAAAGGATTTACAGTGTATCGCAAGCGCTATAAAATGCGACTGCTGAGAAACCAGACGGCGGAACAGATACACCTGCTGATCACAGCATCACCATTCCCAAAGGATGATAAATCCTTGGCCTTGGTTGTGTTCGAGGATATTACCGAACTGGTGACGTTGCGGCAAATCATTCCTATTTGTAGCCATTGTAAAAAAATAAGGAAGGACGATAAATACTGGGAACAGGTTGAAAATTATATCAATCGATTTATGGATGTCAAATTTACACATGCTATCTGTCCGGAATGCGCTGAAAAACATTTCCCTGAATATAATTCTGACAAGGAATAAATCAGGATGATATCGTGCTGGATAAAGAAATGAATACCAATGATCGAAGGAGACATCCGCGCTACGAAGCGGTTGTAAATGTAACAGTATACATAGGGATAGATTCCTTCCCGGGTATTATGAGAGACATCAGCATAAATGGTATCGGTATCATTTCAAAAAAGAAAATTGAACCGGGCACTAAAATTTTTCTCATTCTGCCGCTTAAAGGTCAATATATCATCCAGGGAATCGTTATATGGGTCTCCGATATAGTTAATGGCTATGATAGTTTTTACAGGATGGGTATTGAAACACATGAAATTATTCATGAAGGAATTAAAGCTGTGGACTTTCCTGAAAAGTCGGTGTTGTTAAATGAAATGCTTTTTCAGATCGCGGAGGCTGGGGAAGAAATTACTCCTAAGACCAGCTAAATATCCCAACCAAAAGTTGACAACCCATGTTAAACATTCGATAAATAACAAAATATCCTCAGGTACTCTCATTACTCAAAAATGAATAAATTATAAAAATGCCCCTCTCACCTGAAAGGGGCATCTCGCTTACCCATCAACTGCCATCTTTAACGATCTTTCCACCTGACATCGTCCAAGCCAACTCCGCGTAGTGGGCGATTTTCTCGATGTCATTTTCCTTAGATTTCCCGTTCCAGATCCGGATCGAATACCTCAGAATATTCCAGATGCAGATGAGCGGATTTCGGGTAATGGACATAAGGTCAAACCCATTTGATTGCTCGATCCCGTATTTCCCGACTGTTTTATCCCGGATGTAAGCCTCCATATGGCTGGCAAACTTTTTCCAGTTTTCAACACGATCATTTTCCATATCAAAAACCTCCTATCAAAAAGAGTTTAATTATCACGGATAAGGATCCTCAACCACCGGCTAGGTTATTTCCCGTTCAATCACCGCCAGGGGAACAGAATCCCAGTTTTCATCACTTTCGGTTGTTTGAAATTTCAAAAGCAAGTTTTCCTGTGCGGCCGGCGTCAGATCCTCAAAATAGATTTCAAATGTTTCCGTCATGAGATTAACCTCCAGACTATTTCAAATATTCAGCGATCAGATCATATTTAAAATCCTTTTCCCCATGATCCGCATTGTATTTTTCAAGAGCCACTTTTTCTGTAATAGGCCCCTTTACAATATCAACCCGATAAAGCCAGAAAGTGCATCCTTGCTCCCTTCGCATTTTTTCCAAAGCAGACAGCGCTTTTAATGGATCTGTAAACCCAACTGGCTCCATTAGAGTCGTTACAAGAAACCCCAGATGATGATAGGGATTGGCGATGATAAATACCGAAACTCCCTTGGGGTCCTTTTCGCATGGTTCTCTTAAGTCCAGAAACAGCTTGGCATTTGCAATCAGTCCCTCCGGTCCATAGATAGCAGCATCACATTCATCCGGATCCATGTTTCTAACGTATTTAGATAAACCCAGCACAGCGGTATGGGCATCTTCATAAAAGGTCACCTGTTCAACAATCCCGCCGGATAGTATGATTAAAACGTATTTCAATTGCAGCACCTCCCTGTTAAGGTAAAAAACCCTCGATGATTTCTCAAAGAGGGTTTCATTTTTCGAACAGCGGTTCGTTATTTGAGCATTCCCAGGATATTTCCACCGACCTTTTGCAAATGGTAACTTGATTCAGCGGCAAGTCCCTCAAGCTGGGCCGCCCGGGTATAGGCATTAACGATATGAAACATGGTATCGCCATATTCCATCATCCAGCCCCATTCGACCGCTTCCTTTTCCGATTTGTTTAACCCAAACTGGCGGTTAAAACTTGCAAGGGTATTGACCGGATCATTTACCGGACTTTCAATCGAGAGCGTAAACTGATGCTTTTGTTTTCCGACCTCGTAAGAAACCCTTTCAAGTACCGTGGGAAGCTCGGTTAAAATCTTTATGGATATGTGCCGGTAGGATGCGGAGATCTCTGTTTTTGAAATCATTCCATTGGTGCAGATAAGTCGGAGCATGAAGGCTTCAACCGAAAGTGCAGAAAGTCCAACTTCAGAATTTGTAATCGCAACCCCCGGTGTGATCTTATCCCCGTTTATCTCAAAGGTTTGATTTCCGTCAGGGATGCTTAAAACCATCAGGTCATGATCCAGCTTGCATTGAACCCTTGTATCCGGTCCGTAGTTTAAAGCATCCAGCCTTTCCAATACCTCAAAATTATCGACCGGTTTATATTTTGGGGTAAATATGGCCCTGACCGTCTCCCCATCAAACCGGAAGAAAAGATCCTCATTTCGTTCCTTTTCAATCCAGTGGTTCATATTGATGGCCTGGATATCGTTGGGACATTTTTTAAGATACTGAAAGGGAATTCCCAGCCGCCAGCAGATGGACCGTTGGGCGATTTCTCGCATGGGATGGGTTTCATTTTGGCCAATGCGTATGGTTTCAAGGTCATCAAAGGATATGTCCTTTACCGCCATGTTTTTATCAAAACAATTTTTCGACATCTCATGGACCCTGTCTGAAACCTCTTTTAATGTGGTGATGTTATTCATCTATCTAAACCTCCTGTTATAATGATTTGGGAGATGCATCTTTCACCGCCGGATGCATTATTAGATTTTCCCTGACGACTCTTTCAGGGTGCGTATCCATAGAAGCGGACGGACGGCTCCCAAGTTGTGTTTACTGATGATTTAAGACTTGGTCTTGTCGAAGATGGTTTGTTTCCGGGGGGATGAACTTATGCGGGACAGATTCTTTTTTAGAGCAGTTTGTTTCTTTCCTTTCCCAGGATTGTCTCCTAAGTTTATAAAACTTTTTAAGGGTATGGTTCCTCGTAAGCGGCTGGAACGGGTACGCCATTTTCCCCACCTCCTCTTGTATCTGCAATAACAGCTTCAGTTTCACCCGGTTCATCGCTGCCATCTGTAATATCGGGTTCCCCCAGGTCAAAAAGGGCCACAGTTACAGGAAGCGATATGGTGGGATAAAGGAGCTCCATTTCCTCTTGGACCATTTTTGCTGTGGTTCCATAGGGGCTTTTTTCACTTCGTTTTGAAGTCAGCAGCAAAATCCCGGTTTCGATCATCTTTTTATCAAACCCGAGCTGAAGCCTGAGCAGACCTTCCAATATGAATTCATAGGCGGCAAAGGATCCCTCGATGGCCACACCCTTTTTAAGCCCTTTATACATATACCGGCGGCCAGTAAGAATATTAAGCGTTCCGTTTTCCCGCCACCCCATATCGGAAAGGGCCTGCCGGAAAAGTTCCCCTTTATAAAGAGCCCCCGTCAGGGCATCATCCACATACTGAAGGGTTGCTTTCAAATCTTTTACCAGTTGTTTTTTCTTAAGGATCTTTTCAGAATCCCTGAAATGCAGGATTTCAAACATTATCGATTCCTCCTTTTTTAATTTGGAAATTTACAGTGGTCCCTTAAACTTATATAACCATCAGCTGAAACAATCAGATGATCAAAGACATTGATCTTAAGAAGCTCGCCGGCCTCAATAAAGATCTTTGTCATTCTGATATCCTCCTTACTGGGATTAAGATCGCCGGATGGATGATTATGGCAGAGCACAATCGAGGCAGAATTTGAAAGGATCGCACTCTTAAACGCTTCCCTTGGCGACATATCGGTTGAGTAAAGGTTTCCGATGCTCACCGTTTCAACCCCAATTAGATGATTTGAAGCTGTCAGCATAACGGATAAAAGCCTCTCCCTGTCAGAATTTATCAGCTCATCTTTGACCAGATCGTACACATCATCGGCGTTTTCAATCCTGATCGGTTCGGCGGGTTTTCCCTCTCGAACAAGGCATACCCGAAATCTTAACCCCTTGTAGTTTTGATTAAACTTGGGTTTCTTCATAAAGACCTTCCTTTCTTTCCCTAAACGCTTTTACTGCGATAAAAACTTATTTCCCACCTATGATATATCGATAATTATGAACTCTCTCATATGAAGATTTGGGCGGGTTTAAGCGGCTAATTCAGATTCGGTTTCGGGGAAAATCTCAGACAGGAATATGGACTTTTTGGCAGGCTGCCCCAGGTAGGTCAGGGAATGACTTAAATAAAGTAGCTTCATTGCCCTGGACATGGCCACAAAGCAAATCCTTCTTTCCTCTTCGATATTTTCGGACTTTTTGGTTGGCAGGATCCCTTCGACCATCCCGATTAAAAACACCGCCGGAAACTCCAAGCCTTTTGCCTTATGAATGGTCATTAAGCTTACCCCCTCCTTGTTATCGCTGACCGCTTCATTCTGAAAGGTTTCCGTGTATTTTAAAAAGGATTCGATATCCGAATACCGTGTGGCGGCCAGTTGTAACTGGTTTAGGTTTTCAATCTTGGGATCGTCCGGTGCGGGGATATCTTCATCAGTCACATACCTATCGTAATCCAGGGTGGCTCTTAAAATACTGATCGCTTCTGCCGGTTCCAGATTTTCAGCTTCCTCGATCAAGGGATCCATAAGCTCGATAAACGCATTTACATTCTTTCTAAGATAGGTCAGCTTTATCGGCATGGCTTTCAGTGCCGGGTACAGATAACAATCCCGTTTAAACGAAAACTGACCAAGCTCCTGAATAAACTTTCTTCCCAGATACCGATTGGGGATATTTAAAATATTAACCAGTGCATCATCGCCGGCTTCAGAGGCAGGATTGGATATCAGTTGCAAATAATCCAATAGGATTTTAACCTCCCGGCGGTCATAGAAATTAAGACCGTTCTGGATATGATACGGGATCTTGTGCTCCAAAAAGGTTTCTTCAATAACCCGGGATTGAAAGTTGCACCTATACAAAACGGCAATATCTTTAAAGACGAAGTCTTTTCGCTGGATAAGATCGTTTATTTCATTAACCAGGCTCAAGGCTTCAGTCTCTTCAGATGATGATTCCAATACAATCACGTCATCGCCATCCGGGTTATCGGTTTTAAGGGTCTTCTGGATCTGCCGTATGTTATGCCCGATTAAATTCTGACAGGCCCGCAAAATCTGAGGCGTCGAACGATAGTTTAAATTCAAAATAAACTGGTCGGACTTTGGGAACATTGATTTAAAATTAAGAATGTTTCCCACTGAAGCTCCCGTAAACCCATAGATCGATTGGGCATCATCCCCGCAGATCCAAAATGAGCCGTTGCCGTTATCCGATCTATCAATTAAAAGCTTTAAAATCTCCATCTGAGCGGGATTGGTATCCTGAAATTCATCGACCAGTAGGTGTTTAAAGATTTCCCGATACTTTTCCCGGACCGGTTCATTTTCCTTTAAAAGCTCATAGGTCTTACATAATAAATCGTCAAAGTCATAGAGCATCCGCTTTTCCTTTTCGCTTTCATAGGAATCAAAGACGTCTGCGATTTTAAGCATCGTTTTATCGCCCACATAAAGCTCTTTAAATTCCTCGACTGTAATCAGGTTATTTTTGGCCAGACTGATTTCCCTTAAGGCGTTTCCGATGGATACATCCTTTATTTTAAGGGTTTTCATCACATCCTTTATAAAGATCAGCTGCTCTTTGCCAAAGAGGATTTCAAACACATGCCCTTCAGACTTTAAGACCGTATGACAAAACGAATGAATGGTCGCCAAAAACACCCTTGATGATAAATCCCCTAAGACCGGAACCAGACGATGACGCATTTCTTCAGCAGCGTTCCTTGTAAAGGTTAAACCAAGAATATTTTCCGGCGGGATCTGATAGTCATTTACCAGGATCCCGATTCGCTCCATCATGGTTTTGGTTTTGCCGGACCCCGGGACTGCAATGACCGCACAGATGCCGTCTTTAAATTTGGCCGCAAGTTTCTGCTCTGGGTTAATTTCACTATTCATGCTGCTTTCACCTCCTTTGTATGATTTCTGATGGTGTTGATGCACATTTTTAGGCGGAAATTTCTTGCAACCGCTTCATTGATTCCAGGGTCGGTCACATTTTGTTTTAAAAGCTTTTTTAAACGTCTTTTGCAGTCGATCCGAAGCTCTTCCAAAAACAGGATGACCGCTTCCGGGGGATGGCGTTTTAACAGAAACTCGATGTTGACGATCTGATAGACCCTGTCGCCATCAGATTGCATCACGGTTAAAAATTCCTGGGCTTTATTAATCGCTTTTTTGGTCATGCGGCCCTCCTTAAAAACCAATCGTTGCAGGCGGTCTTATAGCCACAGTTTTTACATTTCCAGCTGGTGTCATTTGGCACAAAAACCCCTTTGGAGATCCCGTCCCAGACCTGATGGATCTTTTTTATAAGGCGGATCTCATCGATTTCACAGCGGGTGGTGTAATACTGTTCAAACTTAGGCTTTTGGGTTTTGATAAGACAATCAAGACGTAAAAGAATTTCCCTGTCCGCATAGCCCTTTTCTTTTACGGCCATCTGATAGGTGGTCAGCTGCTGGTTCTGGTCGATTTCATCTGTAGAATAGGCCCGGGCGGAGGTTTTAAAATCCGTAATGATAAGGGTGCCGGCGTCATCTTCCTCCATGAGATCGATTGCACCAATGATTGGGATGGAAAGTTTAGGCAAGGTAAAACTAAATGCCTCTTCAACCCCGATCACTTTAAAATGATCATCCGGTAGCTTGTTGTACCATACGGTTAAAAGATCGGTTCCTTCCATTAAAATGGTGTTAAAGTCCTTACCTTCTGCATATTGAATGTCGGTTCTGCCATCTGCAATCTTATGCCAGTTTTCTTCAAAGCAAAGATGAACCTCCCGGATGGTCATTTTCTTTCCGGCCATTTTTTCCTCGTAAAACTCACCCAAGACCAGATGAATGGCCGTTCCAAATTCCAGGGCATCTGATTTTACCTCAAAAGGGATCTTATCGATCTTGGCAAATTTATATAAAAGACCGCACTCCACGTATTCATTGCAGGATGAAATGGATAGATGCGGCTGTTTTCTAAGCTGACTTAACTCCATGACGGTAACCTCCATATATATAAATACGCAGTATCCTGCGTTTTGGCTTAATAAAGGGACAGGACGCACCAATAGACTTAGGGTGAATCCCGTCCCTTTCTGATCTATAAACAGTTTTAAGTTGGTTGATTTTACTTATGCGGCCTGCTGCAGGGTGCGGATAAAGGCGGAAGCATCTTTGGAGGATAAGCTTTCAAGAGAAATCCCATAGGTTTCTGTGGCCATGTTTTCAAGCTCTTCAACCGAGATTCCCCGTCGCCGTGACAGGTTATAAATCGCCCGCTTTTGAGCTTCAGACATTTTGACCGGAGCCGATTCTTTCTCATCAGCAGCAGGGGATTCAGTCGTTTGAGAATTATCCGGTTCAGGAGTTGATGCAGGTTCCTTATCCGTTTTAACCTGGGTTTGATCCGCTTTGGCAGGTGCCTTCTTTTGATCCGCCTTTGCAGTTTCAGTCTTACCAGTTGATGTCTTGGCATCTGCGGGTTTAGCACTGGTTTTGGCACTGATCTTTCTGGCGGTAGTTTTCTGAGAAATGCCATTTCCGATGACATCGTCAAAGTCGGAAAGTTCCTCAACTGCCGCCATACTGATATTGCACATATCCCGAAGTGCCCTTGCCTTGGCCCGGGTGGAAGCCATTCTGATAAAATGCTTTGCGATCATGGCGTGACAGTTTTCCGGAGTGGCATCCCCGATATCTGAAAACACTTCGCCGGTTTTGGATTCTGCAATGGCCCGGCAGATCGCCTCATTTCCATTTTCTTTTCCCGGAAACTGCAGGATCTCGACCTCCAGTTTTAAAAGTCCCCGCTGGATGGCATAGTCAAGCAGGCCCGCATACAGCACAAAGTCCTTCCCCTTGATGTTGATCAGAAACTTTTCATCCAGCTTTGCCGCCGGCCGCTCTAGAAATTTGGCGCCCTCGACCTCCTTTTTGGGAATGGCGTTCATCACGCTCAGGATATGTTTGCAGTTAAAGTTGGGGTCGGTTTTGGAATTTCTGACAAAATCCCCGCAGGTGCAGGTATTTCCCTGATCGTTTAGCTCCACTTTGTAAAGGATCTTACCTTCGCCTGATTCAACGAAAAGCTGGCCGTCTTCGGATTGGAGCACCCGGAGCTGTTCAGCCTTTTCATTCCTTGCTTGAATTTCCTTCTTTGTCATTTTTGTCTTTCCTCCCGTTTAGTTTGTTTTTAAGGATAATTGTAATCCAGTCGACGAGCTCAACTGATATGCGTATGATGATTTCTATGGTCTTGCCGGTCATTATCCTCCCCTAAAATGGTATATCTCCTTCAGTTTCACCCTCTGAAAATCCTCTGCCATCGGTTTTGATAAACTCCAGGGAATTGGCGATGAGCTGAAATGAACTCCTGCTGACGCCTTCATCGGTTTCCCATTTTTGCTGGTCCAGGGTTCCGATGATTCCGATCCGGGCTCCTTTGTGAAGGTATTTTTCGGTAACCTCTGCCAGCTTTGAAAAACACACGACCTTGATCCAGCCGGTCTTTTTCTTTGAAGCCCGAAAAGCCAGGTTAAAGGTGGCCACGGGGTTTCCCTCCGGGGAATAGTGGCATTCGGGATCTGCGCCAAGATTCCCTGTTAAAACGGTTTGATTAAGCATGGTTTAAATCTCCTTTCTGTTGTAGGTTTTGAGCCGATGAAACAACACGGGCTCTATGAATATTAATATATATAGAGAGGGAAGATTATCTTGGTGGTATCAAGGTATCAAAATCGGTATAAAAGTGGAGTGCATAAAGGCATCAAGATGGATTTTCGTAAATTTGTTAAGTTTTTTAATGTTGACTAAGCTAATTAGAGACCAGGAATATCAAACATAAAGCCAACTCATTTTTTCAATTGTCTTCTTTAATTCCTTTACAAGCCACGCCGGCTTTAAAACTTTAGCCTCTTCAGCAAATGAAAGAATCCATGAAATAAGTTCCGGTTCTGAGGATGCACTAAATTTCAGTTTTACCTTACCATTCTTTTGTTTGGTAATCTTCTGATCAGGACTCCATATCCGCTCAGAAACAAATCGTGCCGCCCATCCTGAAAATTCAACCTCAACCTTAAACGCATCGTCTTTTATTACCCCAAAATTCTTTTTAAATATTTTATCAAAATCGTAATCGCCTGGAAAATCAAATAACCTGTCCGTGTGTTCAAGCTTGCTTATTCTATGGATTGCCAGCAGGGGGTCAAAATCCGGTTCAAAATATCGTTTCCCGGGAGTTCTTGCCATTCTGGCACTCAGGTATACTGTGTCCTTATAAGAAAATATCTTTAGTGGTTTGATATAAAAGATTTTAACCTTGTCGGTCATAATCGCTTTATAGGACACACGGCACACTATGGATTCTTCCATAGCTTTTATCAATTGACGGATGATGAGTTGATGTGGGGTATAATCAATGCTTCCAGGTTGAAATGAAGCAAAATGTCTTGAAGAAACTTTCTTATCTTCAGGCAGAAGTGCAATATTTTTCTCAATAGCACGTGTGGCCTCATAAAACAGTTCGGATCCCAGAAGGTGTTCCGTAAAAGTTTTACACATTTGAAGGACGCTGATTTCGGTCTCTGTCAGGCTTAAAGCGGGTATAGAACCTGCCAGTTTTTTTAAACGATAAAATTTTTTTCTTTCCTGAATGTATTCCTCAACATCCACGCCGTATGATCTTTTAATATCATCCACAAGGCGTAAAACCGTTTGTTTGGAACACCCGAGCATGCGGGATAATTCCGTAAGCGAATAACTTTCATTGGTAAATAAGAGTTTGGCGAAAAGGCTGATCACCTTTTGTCCATAGCTTCTGTAAGGATCTAATTTTTCAGGCATAATCACTCCTTTTAAAAAGCATCTGCACGTTCCGCGATATGGAATGATAGCACGCTATAGTTTTGGCGATCAAGTTAAAAAAATTGAGGTGCTTATGCGCAAACAGAAAAAGGCTGCAAAAAAGACCATTTCCACCGTGAACGATAAAGATGACCGCTTCATTGTCAAAAAAGCAGCAACTTATCTATATCGGCACATGAAGCGTCATCCCTCGATCATACGCACTGCCATGCCAATGATATGCTGGACCTTGAATCAGGAAAGGAACCGTATTGTGGAATATCTGATGTTTCATCTGAATAAAAATCAGAAAAAAGAACTTTTGTGCGACATTGCCGGCATCCATATGGATGATGATGATCGATCGAATGCCTGCTTTAATGCACTGCAGAATTTAGATGCAAAACAGAATGAAAATTTTCTAAATTATATTTTTAATCTTCTAGAGCACGAAATTGATCTTTGCGAAACCCATGGCACCTCCGATATCGAAAAAAACATATCGTCGCTTAAACAGATTTTTAGTTTGACCGAAAATGAAGTTGAATTTTGCGTTTTCCTTTTCATTGTTTCAGCCTATGACGCTGCCGAAGACTTTTTTGTCAATTCCCTGAAGTGTAATAAGGTGCGCGGTTTCAAATATCTTACGAACATCTTGCAAATTACCAAAAATGAACTCAACAAAATATTGACGGGAACCATCGATAAGATCGGCATGATTGAGACAGATGATTTTAATATGCGGATGGATAGAGACTTTGTCTATTTATTCCTTAACCCAGAAAATCAGGCTTTTTCGGAAAGGTTTTATACGCCGATTACCGCCAGACCCCATTTGATTCAAAATTATTTCATGAGCGAAACCCAGAAAGACCACATCATTCGATTATTAAAGCTGAAGCCCAAAACATCCACCCATATCCTGTTTTATGGCCCTCCAGGGACCGGTAAAAGCAGCTTTGCATACAGTTTGATCAAACACCTGGGAATATCCGGTTATGAAATCGTAAGGGGTAAAGAAAATACCACAAAAGACCGGCGGGCGGCCATCGTAGCTTGTCTAAATATGACCAACACCGGCAAAGGGTCCATAGTCCTGGTTGATGAAGCCGATAACATCCTGAATACAAAATATTCATGGTTTGCCAGAGGAGAAACCCAGGATAAGGGCTGGCTCAATCAGCTTCTTGAGAAATCCGGGTCAAGGGTGATCTGGGTTACAAACAATATCGATGACATTGAAGACTCGGTTCTGCGCCGGTTTGCCTATAGCATTTATTTCAAGCCCTTTAACAGGTGCCAGCGGGTTCAGCTTTGGAATAATGTACTGTCTCAAAACAAATGCAAACGGTTGTTAAGCACTCCAGAAATAGAGCAATTGGCTATACAGTTTAACGTCAGTGCGGGTGTAATCGATCTGGCGGTTAAAAAGGCTAAAGAAATGGGTCATAACTCCAAAAATGATTTTCATGAATCGGTAATTATGGCCTTAAGTGCTCACTTAACCCTTTTAAATTCCGGAATTGAACCGGTCAATAAGGACTTAATCGAGAAAAACTATTCTTTGGATGGATTAAATATAAAAGGGGATCTTGCCGCAATTATCGAGCAGCTTGATAAATTTGATCAATTCCTCAGACATACAGATCATGAAAAAATTTTGAATATGAACCTTCTTTTTTATGGTCAGCCGGGAACAGGAAAAAGCGAACTTGCCCGATACATCGCAATGCGTCTTGATAGAGAAATTATTTGCAGGCGAGTGAGTGATATCCAGAGCATGTGGGTCGGAGAAACGGAGAAAAATATCAAAAAGGCATTCCAGCAGGCTGAATCAGAGGAGGCCATTTTAATTTTTGACGAAGCGGACTCGCTGATTTTCACGCGTGATCGAGCACTGCGGTCCTGGGAGATCAGTTTTACCAATGAGTTTCTGACTCAAATGGAAAGATTCAGAGGAATTTTAATTTGCACGACAAACAGAAATAGGGATCTTGACGAGGCTTCGGTTCGTAGGTTCAACCACAAAATCGAGTTTAATTATCTAACCGGGGATGGAAACATCATTTTTTATGAAAAACTGCTGCAAGGCTTGGTTAAAACACCGTTAGATGTTAACATCAGAAAATCCTTGCGACAGATTGCCAACCTTGCTCCGGGGGATTTTAAAACGATACGGGACAGGTATTCGTTTTATCCTCCGGAAAATGTCAACCACCAGATCATGATTAACGCACTTAAAGAAGAAGCCGGCATTAAAAACAAATATTTGGGAAGTGCCAGGATCGGGTTCTAAACCCTTGGATCAGGGGGTATTAAAAAATGGGCAACAAACTAAGCAGGATATCAAAGTCCCAATATTTAAAGGGGATACAATGCAAAAAAGCTTTGTGGTTTTACAGGCATAGACCCGATTTGATGCCTGAACCCTCGCCCTCCCAGCAACACCTTTTCGATACCGGTCATGAAGTCGGCGAACTTGCCAAAACGTATTTTAAAAATGGAATTGAAATTTTTGAGGAGTATTACCAAGTCGATTCGGCTATATCTTCAACTCAAAAAGCGGTTGCGGATGGGAGGGGAGTCATTTTTGAGGCAACGGCAGCCTCATCTGACGGAGCATATTCCAGGATAGACATATTTAAAAAAAAGGATGGCTCCAGCTTCTGGGATCTGATCGAGGTCAAATCATCCACCAGTGTGAAAGATTATCATATCGATGACATATCATTTCAAAGATACGCCTTTATAAGTGCCGGATATAAAATTAAAAAAACAATCCTCATGCATATTGATAACAGCTACATCCGATCAGGGGATATCGATGTAACAAAACTATTCAAACTGGAAGACTGTACGGATTTTGCCAAAGAAAAAGTGCCCCAGATTAAAGAAACTGTAAATCAGCTTATAAAGGTCATCAATGAAAATGATGAACCGAAAATAGACATTGGAGATCAGTGTTATACGCCATTTCCCTGTGATTACATCGGCCACTGCTGGAAACATATTCCTAACTATTCGGTATACAACGTATTTAGAGGTGAAAAGCTTAATGAATTTTTGTCAAATAACATCATAGAAATTTCGGATGTTCCTGATGATGTCGAAACAACATACCGTAAGCTTATTGAGATAAAATCCTATAAAAGTAACCAGATCCATGTCGATAAAAATGCAATCGGACAATTTTTAAAACAGCTGGCCTATCCCTTGTATTTTCTGGATTATGAGACAATCAACCCGGCCGTACCGTTATTTGATAATACAAGACCCTATCAGCAGATTCCGTTTCAGTTTTCGTTGCATGTTCAGCGAAATAAAGGGGAACCTTTAGAACATTTTGAATATTTACATACCGGTCCCGGAGATCCCAGGATCGATTTTATAGATGCCCTGATAGGAAGCTGTGGTAAAAAGGGGTCGGTGGTTGTGTATAATAAAGCTTTTGAATCCGGAAGAAACCATGAGCTTGCCCAGGCATTCCCTCAATACCGGAAAGGGTTGTATCAGATTTCAGAACGAATGATCGATCTTCTGGTGCCATTTAGATCTCGGTCCCTGTATCATTCGGAAATGAGGGGATCGGCGTCATTAAAAAGCGTCCTTCCTGCCTTTGTGCCTGATATGAGTTATGATGATTTGGAAATTAACGATGGCGGGATGGCATCCCAAATGTATTTGACCTGTTTAAAGGGCAATCTGGCAGAAGATCAAAAAGGGGCCATCTTTGATGCGTTAAGAAAATATTGCTGTCAGGATACACTGGCTGAGGTTAGGCTTTTAGAGATATTATTCCAAAATACATAAAATACGGTTGATGCAAAGGGAATAAAGATTGAGTGAATTTTTAAATAAAATCGGAAGCGGACCCAACGGACCAATCAAACAGATTCTGTTTTTACCTGATGACAACGGTTTTTTGTTTACAGGCGATTTTGACGAGTTTAGTGGTCAGCCGGTAAATTATATGGTCCGACTCAAACAGGACGGATCCATAAACCAGGATTTTATGAAAAATATTGGATCAGCCCCACCTGCCGGCATCAATCATACCATATGCCTTCCTAATGGAAATATTTTATTGCTTGGAAATTTTGGTGATTTTAATGACCAGAAAACAGACTATCTTGTTTGTTTAAATAAAGATGGAAAAATAAATTCGAATTTCATGAATAATATCGGAACTGGTGCAAATGGAAGGTTAGATCATGCGGAATATTTTCCAATCGATAATAATATCGTTCTTACTGGTGGGTTTAACCGCTTTAATGAACATATCGCCGGCGGCATTGCACGACTAGACGATGGCGGCATACTTGATCACGAGTTTATGGTTAACGTTGGAAAAGGATTGCCGATTGATGATGAGATCTTTTGTCGTGTCTTAGGATTTTCCGGCGAGAGGATTTTACTGACCGGAAAATTTTCTGAATTTAACTGGAATAAAACAGGCAATATCGTCCTTCTTAACTGGGATGGTTTGATAAACGAACAGTTTTTGAAAAATATCGGAGCCGGCGCTAACGGTTTCATATCATCTGCATTCTTGTTGAATGATCATAATATCCTGCTTTTGGGGAAGTTCAGTAAGTTTAACAGAATAAAAACCAACGGTGTTGTCAGCATTGGTCCCGAGGGTTTAATAAATGAGCATTTTATGAGTAATCTGTCAATATGGTGCAATGATAGAATAACGCATGCACTGACGCTGCCTGATCAAAATATTCTTTTGTTTGGTGATTTTGATAAGCGGAAAAATGGAAAATTGTCAGGTCGCGTTGTTCATTTGAATAAAGATGGAACGGTTATTGAAGGAGAGCGACGAATTGATAAAGATAAAGGACTAAATTATGACACATCGATTATTGAACAGGCACTTTATCTTCCCGATGGCAGTATTTTGATTATTGGAGATGGTGGTAACTCAGAATTTATTTTTTACAATTTATAGAACCGAATAAAATTATTGATATTAAATGAGGAAATGCATGAAACTTCAATTAGTTCAGGATGTGCTAAATGAATTTATTAAAGAATTTAAAGCAAACCCATTTAACTTTCTTTATGAATTTGATATTCATTCACGTTTAATTTCGGAATTAAAAAATGAATTTGATAAGAAATTCAACTTTAATCACACATTCGAGAATGGAATAAAAGTTAATTTTTCTATTGTTCGTAGCCAGTACCATCCATCATCCCGCAATTTTTTAGATATTGCTATTCTTGAAAAGTCAACAATTGAAAAGAGAACAAATATCCACCCAAGGCCAGAGGATGTAAATGAAATGTTTTTATATTGGCAAAAAGTTGATATTGGAATAGAAGTAAAATTTCAGGCAATAAATACAGATCAAACAAAATATTTTAGTCGGGATGTAGAAAAGTTAAAACGTTTATCCAATTTTAGCAACAATTTGAAAAACCCTGAAGAAAATTGCATAAATACGGGAATTGCGCTCCTCTTTTTTCACCGAAACAATGATTTAGACTTTGCCAGAAAATATTCTTATAAAGATAAAGATTATAATTCGATAGACCAAATTGTTTTGAAACAAAATCATATAAATTCAATTATTATATGCCCTAAATATTCATATATAAGTTATTCCTCAAAACCGATTATCAATCACGGTTAAATCTGTTAAGGCTAAATTGACAGATAATATGAGAATATTCGAGCGAAACGATATTATTGAAGATTGCAGCGTTTGTCATTTTATCAGATACCGTTACAACCGAAAACTTGTTGGAATGAAACGGAAGGAACGGTCGATAGAGTCCCTGCTACGGCAGGGAGGTTGGTAGTGTAAAGAATTTTTCGCACTTTTTATTTTAGCATGCCATCAATCTTAGAGTTTGAGATTTCCAAGCGTCTTGGAAAGATGATTCCAAATCGGCAAGTGGCAACCGAAATTTGACCCACCTTCTGATGAGAACTAAATTTCCAGCAGATTCGCTTAAGATCGGCCTTGCAGAATGCCCTGTAAGCTACGATCTTCGGTCAGCCCTTGAGTTACCATTACCCCAATAAGGCTCATTTAGAGTCCTTTGGTACGTACCCTGTGAACTCTGTTATGCTATTGCCCTTGCCAACTCTTCCAGCCGGTCCATGTTCATATATCGTTTGGTTCCCCACCGGGTGCCGGCGACATGCCGCAAATACACATATTGTTTCTCGGACAGATCGCGCTTTTGCCACTGGTCCAGTTCCTGCTGCCAGGTCATTTTTAAGCGACTGACCGTTGCCGGGGAGAGCCCGGGAGCATCCTTGCCCACCAAGGCGGCCAGGGCGTCGCTGAAATCGCCCGTGGAGACGCCTTTGAGATAAAGCCAGGGAATCAGTTCCTCCATGCTTCGGGTTCGCCGAAGGTACGGTGGCAATATCGAAGAGCCAAAGTGAATCCTTTGGGATGAGTCGGCGAGTCGATCCCGAACACGAGGTGCTTTAACCGGTATGGAGCCGATACCGGATTGGATTTCTCGTTCGGGCAGATATCCATTACGGACCATCCGTTGCCGGCCGGCTTCATTCTTTAGATCGGCGTATTGGCTGAGGAAGAATTCAATCTCGGCTTCTAATGCCTGGCTTAACAATTTGCGGGCTCCTTGGCGCAAAATATCAGTGATCGGATCATCGACAAAGGGCTCTGGCTTTTTCTGTTCGGTTACGCTAATGTTGCTCATGGGTGGTGTATCCTTTCCTTTTTAAGGTGGGAATAGCATCCAGAGCGGCATCGTTTTTAGCATCACCAAAGAGGGCCTCTTGAGAACCGCGGCCATTATGGAATAATACGACGGTCTTGGCCGATTCAAGCTTGTTGGTGACAACAACTTTGTAATCGTAATTGAAATCCCGAGGTTTGAACAGGTGCAGTTGCATCTGGCCCTTATGCTGCTTTCTGTTTTTCTTACGTGTGAAGATGAACCGAAAGGCGCTATCCCAGGATTTGGGTTTCCATTCGGTTTCAAAATAGGACCAGTGTGAATCAATCCGGTGCCAACGTTTTCTATGCTCGATCATATCTTTGAGTTGAGGGAATCTTTCAAAAGGAACTGAGGCGGTGAATTTCACATGGTTTTGCTCAAAATTGAACAAGACGTCTTGATTGAAAAAGGCGGAGTCAACACGGGATTCAAAGATGGTCCCTTTTAGCGTTGCCTTGGCATCCGTAAAACAGTCCAGCATGAATTGAGCTGCACCATTGGAGTCATGCACATTGCCCGGGCGATGGTGGAGATCGAAAAATTGTCCGGTTTATCAACGCCGTCGCTTTCCATCTGCGAAGGGGTTCTTGAGATCGTGGCAACATCGGGAAGCTTATGTAAGCCCATCAGTCGTAAAACGATAGGGTCGTCCCGGTAATAGTCGACTTCCCGCAGGCGGCGGAAACCAATGAGTAGGTGAACGATAAGAAGCATCACCACCAGGTGGCGGCCGAATATGGGCGACACCTTTAAATGCGCAAAACATTTTTTTAGCCGTGTTTTGAGGCTGATGCGCTTAAACAATTGCTGAAAAATCAGTAAACCGGAAAAGGATGTAAGTTGTTGGTCTTCGAAACGGATGACGGGAATTTTATGGAATTTTGCCACAATTTGTGCTTTCCTGGACTTCACTTGCGGTGGCCTCCTGGATTGGGGTGATTGTTTGATAGACAATCTCTTTATACCCTTATTCCATGGGCTACCGCAAGCTGTTTACTTCTCTTTTTCTGACTTTTTTATGCAATTACAAGGTTTACTTTAAAGAAGTACTTGATGTGCTCATCTGACGAACGACAATTAGGATTACAGTCTGGCTTGCCTACATCGAAGCGCGGGATTGCGAACCAGTGCTATGGCACTCAATCTCATTGGACTTGTCCCGAAAACTGTGGTAACGAACAAAAAAGTCGTACCGGTCGCCGAAAATGTTAGAGAAAGATTCTAAAACCTTTAAACGGAAGTATAAATGAAGAGCTATCAGGTGATTTTTCAGCCCTCCGGCCAACGGGGGGATGTTCCGGAAGGAAGGACTGTCTTGGAGGCATCCCACTCCCTAGGCGTAGGCATCGAATCTGTCTGTGGCGGCAAGAAGAGCTGTGGAAAATGCAGGATCCGTATCGAGTCGGGAAACTTCAATCGATATGGAATTACTTCGCTATCCGACCATCTTACACCGTTCACCGAAGAGGAGGGCAAATTCATCGCGGAAAATGAACGGACTGATGGTTACCGTTTGGCATGCGCGGCGGCCATCCGCGGCGATCTCCTGATTTTTGTGCCGGAGGAGAGTCAAACGGTCAGACAGGTAGTGAGAAAAGAGGCCTCTGAAAGGGCTATCTTCCTTAACCCGGCAATCCGCCTCTTTTCGGTAACCCTTGCTTCACCCACGCTGAACGACCCCCTGGGAGACTATGAAAGGCTAGTTACAGCTCTCATGGAGCGGTTCGGCCTGCAACGACTGAAAATCGATTATGTCACCCTCATCGGGCTCCCAAACGCCCTCCGACATGGAAAATGGACAGTCACCGCAGCAACATGGATGGAACGAGAGATCATTGCTGTGTTTCCAGGGCTTGTGGAGGAGGCCTATGGAATTGCGATCGACGTAGGTTCAACCACCGTGGCAGGATACCTTTGTAACCTGAAAACCGGAAGGCTCATTGCCACTGAATCGCTAATGAATCCCCAAACCACCTACGGGGATGACGTGATCGCGCGGATTACCTACGTGATTGAACACCCGGACGGCTTGGTGAAACTGCGCGGGGCGATCCTTGAAGGCCTGAACCGCATTATCCGAACTATCACCGAGGATGCCGGCCTTTCACCAGCCGACATCCTCGAATTCACTTTGGTCGGAAACACGGCTATGCATCACATGCTCCTCGGTATCGATCCGAGTCAGCTTGGTGTCTCTCCTTTTACTCCCGCGTTACACCGTAGCATAGACATCAAGGCGCGTGACCTTGGCTTATTGTCACACCCCGCGGCCAGTGTCCATTTCCTTCCGATCGAGGCGGGGTTCGTCGGGGCGGACAATGTGGGGGTCCTGATCGCGGAGGAGCCCTACCGACAGGATGAGATGGTCCTCATTATTGACGTAGGGACGAATGGGGAGATAATCTTGGGGAACCGGGAGAGACTTCTCTCAGCCTCTTGTGCTACTGGTCCTGCGCTGGAGGGGGCGCATATCAGCTTTGGTATGAGGGCGGCACCGGGGGCGATCGAGCGGATACGAATCGATCCCGAGTCGTTGGAGGTTTCTTTCAAAATCATAGGTGAAGATCGATGGAGTCCGGAGAACCGGATCACGAGCGCTAAGGGGATCTGCGGTTCAGGTATTATCGACGGAGTTTCCGAACTCTACAGATCTGGGATCATTGATCGAAGCGGCCGCTTCCAGACAAATAAATCCACGTCGCGGTTCTGCTTGACCGACGGGAAACCGGAATTCGTCATCGCCTGGCCTGAAGAGACATCTCTATCGAAGGCGATAACTATTAGTCAAAAGGATGTCCGGAACGTCCAGCTTGCCAAAGGTGCTCTCTATGCCGCTGCGAAACTGATGATGAAAAAAATAGGGATTACAAAACTGGACCGGGTAATCCTTGCTGGCGCCTTCGGGAGTTATATTGACAGGACTGCGGCGATGATTCTCGGGATGTTTCCAGACTGCGACCTTGATTGCGTTACATCGGTCGGAAATGCGGCGGGTGACGGGGCGAGAATTGCGCTGCTGAACCGCGACAAACGTCTGGAGGCCGATACGGTCGCAAGGAAGATTGAATACGTCGAACTTACCAATGAAAAAGATTTCCAGAAGGAGTTTATGGCCGCGATGTTTATCCCCCATATGTTCGACGTTTTCCCCCATCTCCTACCCCTGTGCCATGAAAAATAAAAAGAAAATCTTCTGAATTAACTGATTACTCAGTCCAAGATCGATGATTTTCCATCGGTATGAGGCGAAAATGAACTCGCAAAAGTAGTAGAGACGGCTATTGACCTCCTCATGCTGCTTTTCCACAATTGCAGCTCTTCATTGCCCTGTGTTTGTAAGTACGCTATTTTCTCATCTAAAGGCTCACCATTTGAGTGATTTGCTGAACACTGTAAATTATACAAAAATAGTTAATGGTTCAAAAACCTGCAAATTCTGATCACATTAAGTATATAATTATAAATAAATTCTAATAGTTAAATTTTTTTTCAATATCGAAAGATTTATCATAAAATTTTTTCTTGACATTTATATTTATGTTGGATATTGGTCTATTATATACTATATATTAAAGACCAATTTTGACATATGATGATCAACCAGAAAGTGGTCTGGGAGATACATACGGTCTTAGGCAACTTCAACCTTAATTCTTGGTGAACGCAAAGGAGGATGAATCATGCTCAGTCTACTTGAGATTGCGGACCGGTCCCAGAAGGGGCCAAGGATATTGGAGAAAGAATGGGATTTAAACCTATTCAAACAGATCAATGGGTATATTCAGAAATACCCAGTCAAATACGATGGCCACGAGTTTTTCAACACCGACGAGAAGCTTCTGGATTATGTAATGGAGTCCGCTGTAGACTTTATCGTGAAAAACGGGGTCTACTGCATCACGACAGGCCGGTGCATCCTCTTTGAAGAGCACGAGGTCAGGAGGGCGATGAGGGAAACGCCTAAGACGGTTCTGATGGGTGAAGGGAAGGACGCGAGGATTTTCAAGCAGAGGAAGATCGAAGAGGATGAGCCTCTAGGGCTTTGCCCGGGTCACCATTCTCCCTTTTCGAGCGACATTATTCCCCAGGCGATCAGGAACTTTGCGATGATCCCGAGGACGGACTTTCTGGAAGGACCGAACTTTGTGGAGTGCGGGGGGAGGGATATTTTAAACCAGCCGATGGAGGCTTATGCGTCGATGCGGGAGTCGAGGTGGTTGAAAGAGGGAGTGCGGGAAGCAGGGAAACCCGGATTGTCTGTTCTCTACTACCCGATCCACACTAGGGGCTCGACGATGATCGCTGGAATGGCTGACCTGGGTACGGGGGACGGAGTGCTGCTTTCGGTGCTCCCAGACGTAAAAGTGGAACATGATCTCCTAACGAGTGCGGTTTTTTCGGAGGAGAAAGGCAACTACCGAGTTTCAGGTAGTTTCGCAATAGCTGGAGGGTTCTGCGGAGGTCCGGAAGGAGCGATATTTGAGAGCGTGTTAAAGACTCTGGCCGGGATTCTCTGTTACCACGATCAGATTCACTATGTGGGGGTGGAACACCAGAGATCTCTTAACGCTTTAGAAATAATGATGCAACCGCTTAACTGGGCAAGGTCGGTAGTCTTTCAGACACTTAATACCAAGACCAATGCGATCTGCATGATCTGGGCGATCCCTTCCTCAGGACCTTGTACGGAGCAGAACCTGTGGGAACATGCGGTAAGGGCGATCGAAGGGGTGGTCAATGGTGGGAATCTTTATGCGCCAAGACATGTGAGGACCGACATCAACCTTGGCCAGACGCCCCTGGAGGCGGAGTGGCTGGTGGAGGTTTCAGACGCGGTGATCCGCTCGGGTTTCAATAGAAGAGAAAAGGCGGGAAAGCTCCTTGAAAGGATCACTACAGAAAAACTGGCTGGACTTAAACCGGTTCGTGGAAAGACGATCCTGGAATGCTACGATATGGCGAGGCACGAGCCCAAGGAAGAATACCAAAAGCTCTATGATCGGGTGAGGTTGCAAATGAGCGAGATGGGGCTTGAACTGTAAATCCCAAAACCTAACTCAACATAAAATAATAACAAAACCGAAGGAGATTTAACAATATGTTAACCCAAAATGAAATATTCAAGGAGCTTTGCGATGCGATCAGATCGTTTGACGAAGGGAATGTGAAGAAGGCAGCGGAGGCGGCTGTCGAAAAGAAGGCGGATCTGATGAAGGCGATCAAGGAAATGTCTGATACGCTGGCGGAGATCGGGGAGCAATTTCATCGAGGAGAACTCTTTTTACCCCATCTCGTGATGGCAGGGGAAGCTATGGACGTAGCGACGAAGGTTTTCGAGGGACACCTTTCGAAAGAGGAGATGTCAAAGTCTAAGCATGGGACAGTGGTGATTGGATCGGTGGAAGGGGATTTGCACGACATTGGGTTGAACATTGTGGCAATGCGGTTAAGGACTTCGGGATTTGAAGTGCACAACCTTGGAAAGGACGTACCCGTAAACCGGTTTGTCGAGAAGGCTCAGCAAGTGGGTGCAGACATCATCGGAGCCTCTGCGCTTTTAACCGTGACGCGTTCGAAACACAAAGATTTAGTGGATGAGGTCAGGCAAAGGAATCTACCCTTCAAGGTGATGGTGGGTGGGGGACCGGTAACGCGGGAATATGCGCAGCAGATTGGGGCAGACGGTTACGGAGAAGATGCCGAGGAGGCGGTTGCCGAGGCGATGCGGATCATGGACGAGAAGGGGAGAGGAAAATGATCAATCTCTTTGATATCTTGGACAGAAGCTATTCAGGCGAGAAGATCGAGGACGAAAAACAGTGGGACTTGCGTGTGTGGAAGAAAGCGGTCGATCTGGCGAAAAAATACGGGATTAAATATGACCCAAAGGTCACTGTGGTCTGTGATGATGCGATGGCGGATCGGTGTTTCGAGGCGGCGATCCAGCTATTGGCTCAAGTGGGAGTCTTTAACGCCGGCACCAAGCGGGTGATTCGTTTTGAGGAGGAGGAGATTCGGAAGGGGCTAAGCCAGCTTAGAGACCACATTATCATGGGTGACGGAAGAGACCGGGTGATTCTGTCACGGCGAAGGATCGAAGCCTTTGATCCCGTCAAGTTCATGGCAGGCCATTTGGCATGTACGGATAGTGTAGCTTCCAAGCTCTATCAGGCCATGGCAGAGGTTCAGTCGCTGGATGTGATCGAGGGGTTTAATTTTTATGGGGATCACACAGGTCGCCAGATGGAAGGGATGGTTCATGAGACGCTGGGTACGAAGGCGATCCTTTCGACGATCCGAAACTCGATCACTCGGGCCGGAAGACCCGGCATGCCGATTCTGTACTATCCAGTCTCTCCTCATCCCGCGGCAATGATTGCTGCCTTCGATCCGGAGCATGGTCTAAGGAAGACGGATGCAATGGAAATTACGCCGCTCCCGGAACTCAAGATCGAAAGCAACCTGTTGGCGGTAGCAGCGGCGACGTCTGAATATGGCGCATTTATCTGCAGCGACGATACTTCTATCTTGCACGGTTTCGGTGGGGGGCCGGACGAGAATTCCATAATTGGTATCGCCCAATCACTCCAGACCTATTTGACATACCGGGTAGATTTTAAGTTCCTTGCTCAGGGGATCGCCGTGGATGCGACGACCGGTGTCTGGCCTGGAAGTGGCTGGGTACGCAGCATGACCGTGGTATCACTGTCGAGAAACATCGGGTCTCCCATTTTCAGTGCTTTCGGTACGGCGGCGGAACCAGGAAATGAATATCGGTGGTTTGAATTGGCACTGCGCACCGTATCCGCATCTGTATGTGGAGCCCACATTGCTGTTTGTCGACCTACGCGTCCAATGAGGCCTAACCTTCTGACCCCGCTGGAGATCGAATGGTGCAGCGAGATTGCCCGAGCCGTAGTCAGAAGCAAGATTTCCCGCGAGGAAGCCAATAGGCTTATAATGGAAAAGTTCGCGCCCCGAGTAAAACCTGTTTATGTGACTCCAGCCAAGGACAGGGCTACTCTACTAAGCGGAAAACCGTTCGAAGAGCTCTATGATCTAAACACGCTCAAGCCCAAGAAGGAGTATCTTGCGGGTTATCATGCGGCAAGGAAAGAGATTGCAGATTTCGGACTGAAATTGGAGTGGTAAAGGGTCTTCGATTGCATGCTTGATGGGCAGACCTATTTAGTGTCAGGGAGGGAATCTGTGCTCATACAGTTGGTAATCCAAAACGAATGTGCCGACGGATGGAAGGTTGAGCTTCTTGGAGTTGGAATGGCTGATTACTAAGGAATAGGCAGTATAGGGCAGAGGAGAAGAAAATGATCAATCTTTTTGATATCCTTGATAGAAGCTATTCAGGGGAAAAGATCGAGGACGAGAAGCAGTGGGATTTACGCGTGTGGAAGAAAGCAGTGGAACTAACGAAGAAGTATAATGTCAAATACGACTCTAATTACGCTGTGGTTTGCGATGATAGTATGGCGGACCGTTGCTTCGAGGCGGCGATCGCATTGTTGGTTGAGGTGGGGGTGTTCAACGCCGGGACCAAGCGGGTGATTCGTTTTGAAGAGGAGGAAATCCGGAAGGGGCTAAGCCAGCTGAGGGACAATCTCATCCTTGGTGATGGCCGAGACCGGTTTATCCTATCCCATCGGGATCCCGATGGTTTTGATGATGTAAAATTGATGTCGGGACACTTTGCATGTACCGATGAGGTAGCTCCCAAGCTTTATCAGGCGATGGCTGAAGTTCAATCGTTGGACATCATCGAAGGGTTTAATTTCTACGGCGAGCATCAAGGCAGACCGATGGAAGGGGTGGTTCATGAGACAATGGGGACAAAAGCGGCGGTCTCTACGATCAGGCGGGCTATAACGCGGGCAGGCCGTCCGGGGATGCCGATCTTATATTATCCCGTATCACCGAATCCCGCTGCGATGATCGCTGCCTTAGATCAGGATAACGGTATTCGAAAGACGGATGCGATGGAGATCACACCATTGCCGGAGTTGAAGATTGAGAACAACTTATTGGCGGTAGCAGCGGCGACGTCTGAATATGGAGCATTTATCTGCAGCGACGATACTTCTATCTTGCATGGATTCGGTGGGGGGCCGGATGAGAATCCGATTATTGGAGTCGCCCAGTCACTCCAAACTTACCTGACGTATCGAGTAGATTTTAAATATCTTGCTCAAGGGATTCCCATCGATGCTCAGACTAGTTCTCTGCCTGAATGCCTTTGGTGTCGCAGTATGACGGTGCTGGCGTTGGCGCGGAATCTGAAGACACCTCTCTTCGGCTCTGCAGGCTCTGGCCCGGAACCAGGTCATGAACATCGGTGGACTGAGCTGGCTGCACGATCAATGACGACGATTGCTAGTGGCGGACATGTCGATGTCGTCCGTCCCATCAGACCCCTGCGACCAAACTTATTAACTCCCTTAGAAATCGAGTTCTGCGACGAACTTGCGAAGGCGATGGTAAGGAACAAGGTGTCTCGAGAAGAAACGAATAGAATCATCATGGAGGAATTGGCACCCCGGTACAAGCCTCTCTACGATGTTCCCAGTAAGGAAAGAGCAGCAATCCTTCAGGGGAAACCATTTGAAGAACTCTACGACCTGAACACGCTTAAGCCGACTCAAGAGTATCTTGAGAGCTATCGCTCGGCAAAGAGGGAACTGAAAAAAATGGGAGTCAAGTTCGAGTGGTAGCCATTGGGTGTAATAGCTGTGTAACAGGGGGAAAAGATATATACAAATTCAGTAGTGTAAAGTCATTTAACAACATAAAATAAGAGGAGGTTTGCTATGAAAACCAGTTTTTTTGTCGGGACTTTTTTGGCCTTAGTCCTGATTACAACCGGAGTGTGTGCTCAGGTAAAACAACTGGAAGTGTGGGTTACCGAGCCGCGTAACGAATACAAAACACTCATACAAGACGTAGCTAAAGATTTTCAAAAGGTTCATCCAAACATTAAAGTCAATGTGACTTTAATGAGCTGGGATGATGCCTATATAAAATGGGTCTCTTCCCTAAGCGCAAAAAATCCTCCGGATGTTACCTACATGGTCGAATCCTGGCTTGGATATCTCGAGACCCTGGAAAAGGGAGGATTTCTTCCCATCAACGATATTGCCGAAGAAATTGGGAAGAATAAATTCTCTCAGCAAACGCTTGACACCTGGAAATTAAAAGAAAGACAGTTGGGTTTACCGTGGCTCTGGTATTTTTGGGTTCTCCACTACCGGAAAGATATCTTTGAACAGGCTGGAATCAAAGCTCCGGAAACCTGGGATGATGTACTGGAAGCAGCAAAAAAACTAACCTCTCCTGAGAAGAAAACATACGGAATCGCCATGGGAGCTAAGCTCGACTGGTATCCCAGAAGAACTTTTGCCACTGCCCTGTACACTCATGGTGGAAATCTCATCGGTAAGAACGGTAGAATTGCTTTAAATTCAAAAGAAAGCATAGAGGCTCTGACAACGTACGCCAAACTCTTTGACTATTCTCCGCCGGGTTCTACAGCGTGGGGCTATACAGAGGTGAACCGCGCCTTGGTTTCCGGAGCCTGCGCCATGACCATGACAGCGCCAGTGGTGTTCGAATTAGCGCTTCGGGCGGATCCTAACCTCGCAGGGAAGATCGGGGTAGCCATTCCTTACAAGAGAGGATTAGTAAAGGAAAAGCGAGTGGCAGAAGCGCCGTCCAAAGGTTGGGCAATTTTTAAGAATACAAAACATCCCGCAGAGGCAAAGATGTTTCTACGCTATATTTTCGAATCAGATGCTTTCTACCGATGGATGACAGTCATGCCGCTTTCAGGAATGCCTGTGTATTTCGATCCTGTTTCGATAAAGCGTTTGACCGAACATCCGACGATAAAGGCTTTTCCCGAGGTTTTCGAGTACCTGATCGGTCAAAAAAAAGGCTACCTGATCGGAGTGGAAGAGTTTGGGCCCAACAAATATACCGGTAATCTTGAAGGCGAAAGGATTATAGAGCTGATGGTCAACAAGGTAGTGGTTGATAAATGGTCTGTCCAGAAAGCCGTTGAATGGGCAGATATAGAGGCAAAGAGAATTTACGAGCAGTGAGAAATTTTTTTACTGAGAGAAGCTTACCGTATCTTTTGATATTTCCAAGTATCATTGTACTGGCGAGCCTCATTCTATATCCGCTTTGTTTTAGTCTATGGATGAGCTTCTATAGCTATGAATTAGGTGGCCTGCAGCCTCAATTCATCGGGTTGCAGAATTATCTTAGGATCTGGAAGGATCCCGTTTTCTGGTTGGCTACAAGAAACACAATGGTTTGGGTTGCAGGTTCGGTGTCGGGTCAGATCTTGCTCGGGATGGCGCTTGCCCTCCTCCTCAATCGACAATTTCGGGGTAAGGCGTTTTTCAGAGGAGTATTCTTTTTCCCATGGGTTGTTCCGATCGTTGTCACTGCTTTCACGTGGAGGTGGCTCTATAACGAGCAGTATGGAATTATCAACCATACCTTGATGAACCTAGGAATCATCAAGCAGCCTCTGTTTTTTTTATCCAGCACCGAGCTGGTGATGGCATCTGCAACTCTGGTCAACATCTGGATCGGGACTCCATTCGTAGTAGTTATGATCTTGGCAGCCCTGCAAACAGTTCCATTGGTTCAATATGAAGCTGCGAAGGTTGATGGCGCGTCGGCCCTACAGGCGTTCTGGCACGTCACCCTTCCTCATTTAAGCAGACTCATCGGCATTTTGGTTCTCTTGCGCACTATCTGGATTACCAACAACTTTGCGACCATGTGGCTTCTGACGAGAGGGGGGCCAAACCAAGCGACGGAAACGCTTCCGATCCAGGTTTATCTCCGGGCCTTTGGAACAAGAAACTTCGGTGAGGCTTCCTCTGTTGCAGCAATGATGGCCCTAATGCTCATAGCACTCATCATGATGTATCGCAAGATAACGAAGGAGAACGATACGCTGAAGGGGATGTAATGGGAAAGCACATTAAAAGTTGCGTCACGTACCTTATTTTGCTGTTTTTCTTTATCGGTTTTTTCTTCCCCATTTATTGGATGATGGTGACATCCATAAGACCAGACAGGGAAATCTACGCATTATTCCCCTCCTGGATCCCCAAAGAGGTTACCTTTGAACATTTCAAGACCATATGGTTTGAATATGGTTTTTCGATCTACTTCAAAAACAGTCTCATCAACGCGCTTTTTACAATGGGGTTTGCTACCTCGATATCAACCTTTGGAGCCTATGCCATTGCAAGGTTCAGGTTTAGATGTAAGAACATTTTTGATCAATTCATTCTTTTTGTTTATCTTGTCCCTGTGATTCTTGTGATCGTTCCATTTTTTCTAACACTCAACAAACTTGGACTGAACAACACGAGGCTTGGTCTTATCATTGGATGCACCTGCTATTGCCTGCCCTTCTCACTCTGGGTCTTAAAAGGTTTCTTGAGGGAGATTCCCGAGGCGATCGAAGAGGCAGCCTTGGTCGACGGAGCTACTCGAATGCAAGCTTTTTTCAGAGTAATTCTACCACTTTCAATCCCTGGAATCATTGCCACATCTCTTTTCTCATTCATTTTAGCCTGGAACGACTATTTATTTGCATTAATTATTATTGATAGCGAAGAGTTAAAAACACTGCCGTTAGCTATTTCCGGCTATGCATCAGGGCATGACGTTTCTGATGGTTTATTGATGGCTGGGGGCGTTATCACTGTGGTGCCTGCGGCAATTCTTTACCTATTAATGCAGCGTTACTTCGTGAGTGGTTTGAGCTCAGGAGCAGTTAAGGGTTAGCTGTGATAGAAAGATACTTGCCTGATCTGGGCTCTCCTACTTGTCATATTATCTGTTACGGCGATAGACGTAATTAAGATAGAGATGGAAAATGGCCAAGGTTATTTTTGAAAATGTTTCGAAATCCTTTGGGGTGATTGAGGCTGTTACAAATTTTAATCTCACTGTTGAGGACAAAGAATTTGTTATTTTAGTGGGACCTTCTGGATGTGGAAAATCCACTGCCCTTCGTATGATAGCAGGATTGGAAGAACCTACTAACGGGACAATTACTATTGGTAATCGTATAGTAAATCACCTCCCTCCTAAAGATAGAGATATCGCGATGGTCTTTCAAGAATATGCGCTCTATCCTCACATGTCCGTCTACAATAATATGGCCTTTGGTCTCAAGCTGAGAAGAAATTCAATAGACGAAATTCATCGAAGAGTGCAAGAGGCTTCAAATATCCTTGGGCTTCAGAATCTTTTGGACCGAAAACCGAAACAGCTTTCAGGCGGGCAACGTCAGCGGGTAGCCTTGGGAAGAGCTATCGTACGTAATCCTGCTGCTTTTCTTTTTGATGAACCTCTTTCAAATTTAGATGCAAAGCTTCGAGTTCAAATGCGTGCGGAACTTTCGAAACTTCATGATCATCTCCAAGCCACCATCATCTATGTCACCCATGATCAGGTCGAGGCCATGACCATGGGGACAAAGATTGTGGTGATGAAGGATGGTTTGATCCAGCAGATCGGTTCACCCTTAGAGGTTTATAATTTTCCTGTAAATCAATTTGTAGCAGGGTTTATTGGAAGCCCTGTTATGAACTTTTTCCCGGCAAGTCTCATCTTTGATGCGGGCCGACTTATCATTGATACAAAAGATTTTCAATTCTCAATCCCGGAGAAGAAAGTTCCTTTCTATAAACATTTAGCCGGATCGGAGGTCATTTTGGGAATCCGTCCCAATAATATTCATGATCGCCTCACTGCCCCAGATCCTATAAAAGAAAGTTGCTTAAAGGCTGCCGTTGAAGTTGTAGAACCATTGGGTCCAGAGATTCATCTTTATGTCACTTCTGGGAGACATAATTATCTCGCTATAGTAGGTGCGCAGACTTCTGTCCGAGTTGGCCAAGATGTTGAACTTGCAGTAGACCTCGACAAGATTCACCTCTTTGAGAAAGATCCGCCGAATCTTCGTTACAATTCAGCTCTTTGATAAATTATGATAGATTTTTTGCGCAAAATCAATTTTTAGGATAGCTTTTTACAGCAGCAAGAACTGTCTCTACTATGTTCTGATTTTGGATGGAAATGTCTGGAAATGTCAACCGAAAAAGTGTCATCAAGTTGAGAAAGGATAGGCACTGAACCTTCCTAATCGGGATAGGGGAGCCGGGGGCATCTTTAAACTCCAAGCCTGGCTTGAGCCCTCTGGGCTGCCGCTGCATCTCCAGACAGGAGTCTGGAGTTTTTTGCGGCTGAAGAAATAAAAATTCTTCCTTTGCTGGGTATCGCTCGGCAAAGAGGGAACTGAAAAAAATGGGAGTCAAGTTCGAGTGGTAGCATCTGACTGAGAATAATTTTAATATTTAAAAAATCAATTTTTTTTTGGATTTGAAGTCAAGATTAATCCATTACCTATGAGAAATTAAACCAGAAAATTTGTGGAGGACGTAAAGTTGATTAAGTCAGCAATAGAATTCGCCCACGAGAGTTTGAGATATCAGATTATTATATCCAATCTCAAGGGCGGAGAAAAATTAGTTGAGAATGAAATTTCATCTCTACTCGGTATAAGTCGGTCACCTTTGCGAGAGGCCTATCGAATCCTGGAAGAGGAGCATTTTGTTACGAATGTCCCCAGAAAGGGTCGTTATGTGACCGAAATGTCAGTAGATAACTACGAAAAAGTACACGAAACAAGAATGATGCTTGAATGCTATGTGGTTGATATTCTAAAAGCAAGAAAGGTAAGAGAGTTACCCCATGTTGAAACAGCGCTAAAGAATTTTTGTACCCCCCCATTGGGGGAAGCAAATGCCGATGAGAAGTTACGATTCATTGAAAGTATCGATGAATTTCACATCAAGCTTGTTGAATCAGTTAACAATGAATTTCTGAAGCATTTTTACGGTATCATTCGATTCAACATTACGCGTTACAACTTTCTCTATCTCCTAGAGGAGGGTGCGGCAAAGTATTTTGTCCAGCAGCACCACGAGATATTGAATCTGATCAAGAATGGCCAATACGATAAGGCCAAGGATTTCTTGAGATCTCATATGAACGAATCATGGGAAAGGATGAGGAGGAAACTGAACGGCGAGAAAGAGATCTAATCCAGTATTTGAGCAAATTGTCGGCAAGTGAGCAGAGGTGTTTGTTGGATTAAATTTTAAAAATGTAAGTTTCATGGATGACTTCAACGAGAAAGGAGGAAACGATGAAAAAGACAAGGCGAGAATTTGTGAAAATAGTGGGAGGAGCAGCCATAGGTGCAGGTATTGTGTTTGCCGGCCGTGGCATGTCAGGTGCGCAGGCTAAAACATATAAGAATATTTCAACGGAACCAGTCAAAGTAGGAGTTTTAACCTTACTGGGTGGCCCGGGAGCTTTGCTCGGCGTTCCTGGTTTGAAAGGGGCGCAGATCTGTGCGGAAAAAATCAACTCTGAGGGCGGTATCCTGGGAAGAAAGGTTGAACTACTCGTGGAAGAGGAGACTACCCCTAAGGAAACCTTAGAGAAATTCCGAAAGTTAACTGTTCAGAATAAGGCAGAAGTCGTTCTGGGATTGATCAGTAGCGCGAATGGCCTAGCAGTCGGACCGGTTGCCGAAGAACTTAAACAACTCTGGCTTTCATGGGATGCGACCACAGAAAAAGGGGTTGAGGATCAATTGCCCAATGCAAGGTACTCCTTTCGAGCCCTCGATAATGGTTGGGGGCATACGGCTGGGGCTCTGAGAACCAATCAGTTTTGGCCAAATGTCAGGACGGTCGCAGGAATCAACAACGATTATGCATACGGGCGGGATTGCTGGCAAGCCTATACCACCTGTCTTAAGAAAATTGTGCCAGACCTCAAACTTGTTTTGGATCTCTGGCCTAAATATGGGGAAATGGAGTTTAGCACTCACATTGCAGCCCTCAAGAGGGCAAACCCCGATCTCATTTACTGCAGCTTTTGGGGGAGCGACGTCGCAGCCTTCATTAAGCAGGCTTATGTTGCAGGCCTCTTCAAAACTGCAAAAGCTGTTATCCCAAACGGTGGGCTTGTCTTCGAGAGCCTTAAGAAAGACTTCACCCCAGAAGGCCTCTACATTGGCTACTGCTGTTATTATCCTTTTTCTCAAGGTGCGTGGCCACTCAATAAGTGGTTTATAGATGTCTACTACAAAAGATTCAAGGAGTATCCCAATATTGAATCAGATAACGCCTATTTCACTCTTCAGTCATATAAGTCCGCTGTAGAGAAAGGATACGAACTTCTTGGGAGATGGCCGACTAAGGATGAGATTGCAACAGTACTACTGCCAGGAATGTTTGTTCCGTCTGTTTCTGGATGGCGGGGTTGGACGTTGGACCGGCGGATGTTCGGTGACTCTGTCGGAGGGCTTACACTTCACAAAAATCCTTATGATTTCGTGACTGTGCAAGAGATCCACGCTCCGGGTTCAAACAACATGTACCCCGCCGGAAGTACATGGGGCAAATGGATAAATGAATGGAAACCGGATGAGTTTTGGAAACCTGCTTAAGAAGGTTACGAGTGGGCCGCTTTGTCGATTATAGGAGGCAAGCGGCCCTGCCGACTCTTCGCGGTATCGAATTCATTAAATAGGAATGGCAGCAACCGTGGTTTTGATTCATAGTGAATGAACCGTGCCATTTGTCAATAGGAGCGAAATGATGATAACAGATGTCGTCGGGCTTCTGGGAGGTGCCCTTTTCTATAGTGCCACAGTTTTTCTAGTGGCAGCAGGTCTACAGGTGGTATACGGAGTCCAGAGGGTCGTAAACCTTGCATGCGGAAGCTTTTTTGTGTTGGGTGCCTATACGGGTGCAAGTTTTGTCATGGTAGCTCAAGATCTGGGGTTGTCCCCCATTCTCTCTATTCTTCCCCTTATTGCTGCCGGATTATCGCTTTTCTTTGTGGGCTTAATTGTTGAGACAGGTTTATTGAGATTCGTCTACAAGAAGGATGTACATTTTCAGTTTCTTCTTACTTTTGCCGTCGCTTTGATGGTAGATGATATCATAAAGTTTATTTGGGGCTCGACCCCTCGGGTCGTGCCAAAAGTCTATACTGCATATGGTCAGTTTGATCTCTTAGGGGCTACCATTCCTACTTACAATCTTGTCGTGGTTCTATGCAGCTTCATTATTGCGGTTCTGATCGAATATATGTTTAGCCGAACGAGATTCGGGAAAATCGTCCGGGCTGCAGCGGAAGATCATGACATGGCAAACGCTCTTGGGGTGAATATGAAAGTAGTCTTTGCTAAGGTGTTCACGCTGGGTACAGTGCTTGGGACACTGGGGGGGGCCTTAGTGCTCCCGTCAAGAGCCGCAATGCCGGACATGGGTTGGGAACTGATGATGATGTCTTTTGCCGTCATCACGATTGGCGGTCTTGGTACAATGAAGGGAGCTTTCTTTGGATCTTTGTTGATTGGTATTGTCAGATCCGTTACCATTTTTATTTACCCTCAAGTGGAACTGATTGTTGTTTACGTGATTGTAATCGCAGTGTTGGTCTTCAGACCCCATGGACTTTTCGTAAAGACGAACTGATTAACGGACATACTATAGAAATGATTTCTTCGGGCACCCAGTTTTGAGGATACGGAGTTACTAATAGGTACGTATTTATTTAGACACAAATCACGCAGTAAAAAAGGGAGAATGTTTTCTTTGCAAGCGGAATAAGGATTTCCGGTAATACATAATATCGCATGTGTCTTTAAACTTATGTGCCCCTTAGTAACAGGACATCTGGAGGGTATGAAATGGCATTTAAATCTTTAATAACAAAAAAATTATGGTTATTTATTGTGACCGGAATGATTCTTTTGCTACTGCCTATGATTGCTCCGGTTCATATCTCTGTTGTGATGTTGGGGGTCTTCGGATCTGCCTTGGCGGTACTTGGCTTTAACCTTCTCTTTGGCTACCTGGGGCTTCTTTCCTTGGGTCACTCTCTATTCTTCGCGTTGGGAGCTTATGCGGTTGCATATTCGACGCAGTACTCAATTTTATCCATGGAACTTATCCTTCTTATCACCATCATTGTTTCCGGCCTCATCGCAGCTTTGGTCGGTGCGATCTGTGTCCGATTCACCCATATCTACTTTGGAATTCTGACCTTTGCGTTTGCTATGCTGTTCTATTCATTTTTAATCAAGTTTTACTATGTCACCGGTGGAGAGGATGGTTTACGAATCCTCAGACCGCAACTTTTATGGCTAAATCTTTCCACCGTACCCCAGATGCAGTTCCTTTTGAGAGAATACTATTATTATGTATTGATTTTTACAGGCATTGCTATTTGGGTGATGTGGAGGATAGTTAAATCACCCTTCGGGCTCGCCCTCAAAGCCATTAGAGATAACCAAATGAAGGCGGAGTACCTGGGCATTAGTATTTGGAAGTTTCGGTGGGTTGCATTCATCGTCGCAGGAATTTACACGGCTCTGGGTGGGGCTTTGCTGGCTCCGGTAGTTGGCCACGTAGATCCGAGTATCGCCCATTGGTATCAGTCTGGGCATTTTATTTTGACGACTCTTCTTGGGGGCTTTACACAATTTCTTGGTCCCATCGTTGGTGCACTCGTTTTTACGTATCTGCAGGATTTCCTCATGTCTGTCCTTCATTACTGGAGATTCTTTTTTGGCGCTCTATTAGCTTTCGTCGTAATCATTGTTCCGGAAGGGATCATGGGAGTGATTGATTCTTTGTTGAATAAGATAGAGGGAGAGGTGTGATGCAGAAAGTGGCGCTTTTGAATGCAAATGATGTCAGTAAGTTTTATAAAGAGTATTGCGCGTTGAACGGAGTTACCCTTGAGGTCAGAGAAGGAGAAATCGTTTCCATTATTGGACCAAATGGTGCGGGGAAGACTACTCTTATCAATGTGTTAACTGGACTGATAAAACCAACGACAGGGCGAGTTTATTTCAGAGGACAAGATATTGGTGGAATTGGTCCACAAAAGCTGACAAAACTGGGTCTTGCCCGGAGTTTTCAATTGCTTCATATATTTCCGGAATTCACGGGTCTTGACTTTATAAAAATAGCGATTCTATCAAGGCTGGGGAAAGCGATTCATTTATTTTCCTCTCTCGACAAGGACAAAGTTGTAAATAAAGAGTCAGAGGAGATCATCAACATGTTCGGTCTTTATGAGAAAAGGAACATACTGTCCAAGAATATGCCCCAGGGAGACAAAAAACTGCTCGATATTGCATCTACACTTGCGATGCATCCAGAGGTGATCCTGCTCGACGAGCCGACGAGTGGCGTAAGTACAAGTGAAAAAAACCGTATTATGGATATTCTATTGGCTGCCTCCGAGAGAACCGGGGTCAAATCAATTGTCCTTGTCGAGCATGATATGGACATAGTTTTTTCTTATTCAGATCGAATTATTGTTCTGCATCAGGGTAAAATTCTTGCAGACTGCACACCTATCGAGCTGGAGAAAAAAGAGGAAGTGGTATGTACTGTTATGGGCCAGAAGGAGTGTTTTAAAACGTTCAGCAGTCTCTTAAGCTGGCAGCACGGGGAGGGCAATGGACATGATGCTTGAGCTCGATAGGGTAAGTGTGTTTATTAAGAACAGTCATATCCTGAGAAATGTCTCCATCAGCATCAACGAGAAGGAAGTGGCCTGCCTTATCGGACGGAACGGGGCCGGGAAGACTACTACGCTGAAAACCGTCATGGGATTTCATGCTCCCCGGGCCGGAACTGTCCGATTTATGGAACGCGAAATGACTGGGCTGTTGCCTCACGAAGTCGCCAGGATGGGAATCGGTTTTTCCCCGGAAGATAGCGGCGTTTTTGGTAGCCTCACGACATTTGAGAATATCGAAATCGCCTCATGGATTCGAAAATCATCAAAAACGTCAGATGAGAGGATCAAGCTTGCTTACGAAGTTTTCCCGTCGTTAGAACGATATCGGGATAGGAAGGGAACAGAGATCAGCGGCGGAGAAAGGAAGATGCTCTCTGTGGCAAGAGCTTTAGCCCTTGATCCGAAGATGTTTCTTCTTGATGAATGTTTTGAAGGCCTTTCGCCCGCCATTATTCCTAAAATCTCGGAAAGCATACGCGCGATTGCACAAATGGGTAACTCAATACTAATGGCGGAGTCTAATATTTATCATGTTCCTGATTTTACAGATAAACTCTATGTCATTGAACGGGGAGAAATTATTTTTTCAGGAAAACCCGCTCAACTGATGGACGATAAAGACGCTCTAAAGGTTGTGACAGGGGTGACTTAGAATTCCGACTTAGTCTAATAGATCTTTTCGCAGATTAGTGCTTCGTTCATGAGAATGAACCGCAAATTAATTCAAAAAAAAATAAAGGAGGGAACGGGCGATGATTAATTTTGAATGGTGCTTACCGACACGAATTGTTTACGGTCCTGGGCAACTCAATCGATTGGGGGAACTTGTAAAGCCTTATGGAAAAAAAGTCTTCTTCGTGACCTACCAAGACAAAACAGGGATAACCGAAATAATTGAGAAGGCAATCGCATTTCTGAGAAAAGAAGGACTTGAAGTTAGCGTGTTCGACCGGATTGAACCCAACCCGAGGACGACCACTGTCGACGATGGAGTAAAGAAGCTAAAAGAATTCAAGGGAGATGTTCTGGTTGCTTTTGGTGGTGGGAGTGTGATTGATGCCACCAAATTCATTTCAGGAACGGCATACAGCGGCGGTTCTTCCTGGGAATATATCATCAATCTTTGGGACTCAAAACCCTACACGGGGGCTTATCCCATCTTGGCTGTACCAACCGTTTCCGCCGCAGGATCGGAGACCAACCCTGCCGGTGTGATTACCAATTGGGAGACCAAGGAAAAAAGTGCAAAGAGAAGCCCTTATTTTTATCCGAAGGTTGCTCTCATCGACCCGGAGATTCTCGCTTCAATTCCACGCTCGGTCACTGCTGACACAGGGGTGGATATTTTCTCCCACCTTATTGAACATTATTTTACAAGCTCAGCGGAGTCGGAAATAACCGATCGTTTAACCGAAGGGTTGGCGCTTACCCTGATGGAGTATCTTGATCGCGCACTTAAGGACGGGTATGATTTGGAGGCTCGCGGCCAGATAGCCATCACTGCCCTTTTGGGGTGGTCAGGGCTTCAATCTCTGGGCAGGTCGGGAGCCATTTCACTCCATTTCATTGAACACCAGGTTAGCGCTTACTATGACATCAGTCACGGTAGAGGATTGGCAATTCTTTTTCCAGCATATCTTGAATACTTCGCTGAGGCAAAACCCGCTCGCTGGGCAAAACTTAATAGAAGGGTGTTTGGTGCTGAGGGTAAAGATGACCTAACTGTCGCCAAAGAGCTAAGTGAAAATGTGGTAACCTGGCTCAAAAAGATAGGAATGCACTTGAAGTTTGGCGATGTGGGAATTGGTTCAGAAAAGTTCGAGCAAATGGCAGATGATGTGGTTCGAATTGCCGGGCAGAAAGATGGTAAAGTTCCTGGGCCGAGACCATTTGGACGGGCGGATATTCTCGAGATATTCCGAAGATCGCTCTAATTTCAACCTGAAGTCTGAAATAAAACCTTTCAGAATTATAGGTTGTTTCTGAATAATGCAGCGATGGACTGATCAGAACAAACATCTGATTGAAGAGGAATGAAATAACAATATAATAAAGTTCTAATAAAGGAGCAAAAAAATGACTGGTGGATTTGCAGGGAGGATCGGTTTTGTAGACCTTTCTACAGGTAAGGTGCGCGAGGAGGACCTGGATGAGAAATTGGCTCGCGAATTCACAGGGGGGCATGGGCTTGGTTGTAGAGTTCTGTTCGAGCATCAGAAACCCAACGTTGATCCTTTGGGTCCTGAGAACATCCTTGGTTTTACTACAGGGCCCCTGACAGGCACTCCGGTACCAACCGGTTCCCGCACTATGGTGGTCTGTAAATCACCGCTCACGGGTGGTTGGGGTGATGCCAATTCAGGAGGATTTTTTGGCAGTGAACTGAAGGCAGCCGGGTGGGACGCAATCTTCATTTCGGGAATATCCCCGACGCCCAAATACCTTATGATTACCGATGAAAAGATTGAACTAAAGAATGCTGCCCACTTGTGGGGTAAAGACACGGTTGAAACAGAAGAAAGTCTTCAGGTTGAATTGGGAACCGCGCGCATAAGGGTAGCTTCCATCGGGCCTGCTTCAGAGAGGCTGTCACTGATCAGCGGAATTGTTAACGACAAAGGTCGCATTGCTGCCCGTTCTGGTGTCGGAGCTGTTATGGGATCCAAGCGACTTAAGGCCGTGGCAGTTAAAGGGAGTCGAAAGGTTATAATCGCCGACGAAAATAGATTGAGAGAGTTACGGCGCAGTTTTGTGAAGACTTTGGGTGAAATGGGAGGATTTGCAAAGGTGTTAAGGGATTACGGGACGCCAGGGATCACGGAAGGACTATTGGTCAGCGGAGGAGCGCCAGTCAAGAACTGGCTCCTTGCCGGCAAACAAGCTATCCCAGGAGTTGAACAAATCTCAGACCCTGAACAGGTGATTGCTTATCAATCGAAAAAATATGGCTGCGCTAATTGCCCTATTGCCTGTGGGGGGATTTTTTCTGTGTCGAAAGGCAAATATCCGGTTTCAGAAGTACACAAACCCGAATACGAGACCATCGCAGGATTAGGTACCCTATGCATGAACACGGATCTTCTATCGATCATTAAGATGAATGATATGTGTAACCGGAGCGGTCTGGACACCATTTCCGCGGGAACGGCTATTGCCTTTGCGATGGAGTGCTTTGAGCATGGCATCATCACAAGATCTGATACAGACGGAATCGATCTAAAATGGGGTAGTGCCGAAGCAATGATAGCAATGCTTGAAAAAATGGAGAAGCGTGAAGGGTTTGGTGATATCCTCGCAGACGGGGTCTCCCTTGCCGCGAGAAGAATCGGAAAGGGGGCTGAGAAATATGCCATGCACGTGGGAGGCCAGGAGCCGGGTTTCCACAATGCTCTTTTTCTTCCTGGCCGAGGGACAGGTTTTGTCTGCGATCCGACCCCTGGCAGGCACACGGCGGCTCCCATGGCGAGAATCGACACAGGGACAGGCTCGATCGGCCCCTATCCGGAAGTAACCTTCCAGAATATTGAACGTTATGAATATAAGGGCAAAGGGCCACTGAGTGCGAGAATATCTTCATACTGGCAGGTGGGAGCTTGCTCGGGTCTTTGCAATTTTCCGGTGGTTTTCTTTGGCAACTTCCCTCTTTTGGAATTTTTGAATGCAGTCACTGGATGGGAAATGGATATGACGCAAATGCTTGAGACGGGAACACGGATACAGACCATGAGGCAGTGTTTCAATATCAGAGAAGGCATCAAGCCCTCGGAGATCAAACTGCCTCCTCGCCTAGCCGGGATGCCGCCGAAGAATGAGGGGCCTCTTAAAGGAATCACACTTGATATAGAGAGCTTAGTTTCAGAATACTATCAGGCCATGGGATGGGATCCTAAAAGCGGCCACCCAACAGATCAAACGCTTGTGAGGTTAGGGTTGAATTCATTGGTAAACCAAAACTCATAGTGCAAATAGGTATCTTCGGCACAAACTATATAACTTGTAGAATACGTTACTAGATACAGGAGGTAGAATGACAAGACTTTCATTTTGGGAAATTCTTAAGCGATCCAAAATGGGTCCGATGCTCGAAGAAAAAGATTTTGATCTATTGATGTTCAAGAAGACTCAGGATCTCCAGAAGGAATACGGTATCAAGTATGATCCGGAAAAACCTGTAGATATAGACGGTGTCCAGGCGGACCGTATCTATCAGGCTGGAGTCGAGCTGTTTCTCGACCTTGGAACCTATTGCACGACCACCAAACGAATTATCCAGGTATCTGCAGAGGAACTAAAGTCGGAAATAGAGGCCTGTCCCGCAGAAATCAATCTGGGCCAAGGTTCCGATCGTGTGAAAATGTCACATCGGGATGTTGAAGGAAATCAAGACGTAATTGTGATTGCCGGGATTCAGACCGCCCCTTTCAGCGACGGAGAGATGATGTTTAAAATATATAAGGGGTGTGCCATGGGGCGATCAGTCGATGGTATCTGGGGGGGAATCCTTCTTAAGATTGAGGGCCAACACGACGTAATCGCGGGCGCCCCTTCTGAAATATATCAGTATAAGAAAACAGTGGAAATTCTCAGAAGGGCCGTTGCTGCAGCGGGGAGACCGGGCATGATTACAATTAACAATGCCCCTACGAATCCGGCGACCATTGCCATGTTTGATGAAAATTTGGGACTTAGGCGCTCCGATTATATGGAGGTCACAGGCATGTCAGAAATGAAAGTGGCTTATGATGACCTCAATAGGACAGCTTTTGCTCTGGCTCACGGAGTAACTATCCACGGGACGCATAGCTCTGTTATCGGAGGATTTTCCGCGACGCCCGAAGGTGCAGCAATCGTTTCAGTGGCTGGAAGCCTGCAATTAATCGTTGTGCAGAAGGCGGAAACCTTTCGATGTGGTGCGGTAGAGTCAAGAATCAAAAGTCGGGCGACCCGGCGCAACCTTTGGGTTGCAAGTACGGCTATCCAGGGAATCAGTCGGAATACAAGACTCATCGTCGATGGGAGCATGGGTGATCATCCAGGCGCAGGTCCAGGGACCAAACAGTATCTATATGAGTCGGCCGCAGGTCACGTTCTCTCTACCGTTATGGGTGCTCACTCCACTGAAGGGACGAGAAAGTTTGTCGTCGGAAATGTCTGTAACTTTGGCACTCCGTTAGAATCCGACTGGATGGGTGAAGTCTGTAAAGGTGCAGTGGGGATGGACCGGGAGGCGGCCAGTTATCTCGTCAAATATTTGCTGGCGAAGTACGAGGCGCATCTCATGAATCCTCCAGAAGGAGAAACATTTGAAAAACTTTTTGACCAAGAGACACTCAAACCTTTGCCTTACTACCAAAATCTTTATGGAGAAGTAAAAGAGGAACTGAGATCTCAAGGTTTAAATTTTATAAGATAAAGGAGATTCTGCATGGAATACACTAGTCTTACTGACAAAGAGAAGGCCCTATTGGATTCCCTCAAAGATGCGATCGCAGCCATTGACACTGAAATAGCAAAAGTGGTGGCTCATAAAATTCTCGACGCCAAGATTGATCCCAGAATAGCATTAAAGTATTCTTTTGCGGAAGCCGCTGAGATTGTAGGTGCTAAATTCGATTGTGGGGAACTGTTTCTTCCACATTTGGTCATGGCAGGAGATCTGATGGAAGAGGTTGGGACCATCTTGGAAAAGGACATACCACCGAACGAAATTCAGAAGAAAAAAACCATCGTTATCGCCACTGTTCAAGGCGATATGCACAGTGTCGGCAAAAATATTGTCTCCACGATGCTAAGGTCAAGCGGATTCATTATCCACGACATGGGCGTTGATGTGCCCAGTTCAGCGATCATCCAGAAAGCTAAGGAAGTCAAGGCAGAGATGATCGCGCTCTCTTCCTTGCTCACCACCACAATGCATTATCAAAAAGAAGTCATTGATGACCTCGTCAGTATGAAGCTGAGAGACCAATTTAAGGTGATGATCGGAGGAGGGCCAGTAACTCGCCAATATGCAGAATCGATCGGCGCGGACGGATACGGTAAAGACGTTATCGAGGCCCTCGAAGAGGCTAAGAGACTTTTACTCTAAATGGGAATAAGGGACTAAAGGAAGGAGAGGCGGCGACGATTAGTCTCCTTGACATTGCTGAAAGGACCCAAACGGGCGAAAAGGTTGAAGAAAAAACGTGGGACATGGAGTTTTTCCAGACGATTAGCGGGCTAGTAAAAAAATTACAGCTTCAGTATCCTGGGGGAAATAAGTTTATCAATTTGGATGTTTCCCTTGCAGAGAGGGCATTTGAAGCCGGGTTGGAGTGTTTGGCAAAGCTTGGAATCTATTGTATTTCGACGCGGAGGCGGGTAAAACTGAGCAGAGATGAAATCATGACCGCAATTCGAGAGGCTCCGTATGAGATACTAATGGGTGAAGGACGGGACAGAAGGATCTGGAAGCAGCGAAAGGTCGAGGAAAAGGAAATGCTGAATGTCTATCCAGGACATCATACCCCGTACACCGAAGACCTCGCCGGGTTGATCGTAAAGAATTTTGCCCAAATCCCTCGAACGGACTTTATCGAAGGATTTAACTTTTCCAAGATAGAAGGCCGCGATATCATTGGGCCTCCGATGGAAGTCTATGCATCAAGGAGGGAGATAGGCTGTGCGGGAAGGAGTAAGGAAGGCTGGGAGACCGGGCCTAGCCATAGTCTATTACCCCATAAACACTCGGGCAGAGAATCTTATTTGTGTCATGGGCCCTGACTGCGGCCTCAGAAGAACGGATGGTATCCTCCTCTCCCTGCTCCCTGATCTAAAAATGGAGCAGGACATGCTTTCTGCGGCAATCGTATATGAAGAATACGGTTGTTTTAAGTTGAGCGGTAGTTTTGCGATCGCTGGAGGGTTCTGCGGAGGAATTGAAGGGGCAATTGTGGAAGGACTTGTGAAACCAATAGCCGCGATGATCGTATACCGGGACTACATTCACTATACAGGTGTTGAGCATGTCCACATGCTTAATGGACGGCAGAGCATCGTCCCGGGCGTCAACTGGGCTCGATCCGTGGTCAACCAAGCACTCAATCGATTTACTCATACCATCTGTATGAGATGGATCATTCCAACTTCAGGGGCAGGAACGGAACTGAACCTTCTCGAGATTGCCATGCAGAGTACGGAGGCCCCCGTCAATGGAATGAATCTCTACGCGCCAAGGCATTGCCGCACTACGACCAACCATGGGCAGACACCTCTCGAGGCTGAATGGATGATTGAAGTCTCGGATGCCGTAATGAAGCAAGGGTTCGACCGGAATGCTGCTAGCGAGTTTATCGGTAAGTTGGTTAAAAGATTCGAAGGAGAAAAGCCCCAGGAGGGTTATAGCATCACAGAATGCTACGATCTTGTCTATCACAAGCCAAAACCGGAATATGAAAAGGTTTACATTGACGTAAAAGAACACCTTAGGGAAATGGGGTTGGTTCTCGCATAAATGGATTGGAGGTCTACGATGAGCATGACGCATCGGGAGCGTGTATTGATGGCGCTGGATCACAAGGAACCTGATCGTGTACCAGTAGATTTGGGCGGCTACCCCACAGCGACTTCGATCAATGTTCGTGTATATGAGAAACTGCTTGCCTGGTTTTCATTGCATAGGGAACTCCGTGTCGGGTCCACGTATTATTTTACCGCAGATGTGGATGAAGACATCCTTGATCGATTGGGTGTAGACACGATCTTTTTAAATCCAAGCCGTTCCTTCTCAACATTTGCAGAACCAAAGGAATTTATTGATCCTTTTCAGACGAAATGGATTCTTACGGATAACCATACGTATGCACCGGTAGCGGGGGGCTTCCAGAACCTGGAAAAACCATCAGTCGATGACCTGAGAAAATTTCGATGGCCAACCCCAGCGGAGCTTCAGTTCCCTCTTTCTATAGTGCATGACAAGGCCCGCTGGGTATTTGAGCGATCAGACAGGGCTCGGGTGTTTTCACTTGGAGGTACGATTGTCACTTGGGCACAGAACATGAGAGGGGCCGAAAACTGGGCCATCGATCTTTATGTGAATCCCGAGTTCTCAAACGCATTGCATGAAAAACTGGCTGAAATATGGATTGCGACAGGGAGTTACGTATTAGATGAAATTGGCGAGTATTGTGATGTCGTCATGTTTGGGGATGATCTGGGAACTCAGAACCAGCCTTGGCTTTCTCCGCAGATGTTCAGGGAAAGAATCAAACCTCTGTATAAGAAGATGGTTGAAAGCTTTAAACGGAAAACCAGGGCTAAGGTTGGGATTCATACATGTGGTTCTGTGTATGATTTGATCGACGATCTAATTGAGGTTGGGATTGACATTCTTAATCCTGTTCAAGCAAACGCGAAGAACATGGAACCGGAAAAACTCAAAAAGAAAGCAGGCGATCACTTGGTGTTTTGGGGTGGGATTGACACTCATGTTGTTCTCCCCACTGGCACGGTTGAGGATGTGAAGGAAGAGGTGAGAAAAAAAATCGCCGGCTTCGGGCGAGGGGGCGGTTACATCCTATCGGCAGATCACAACATCTTGGAAGATGTCCCAATAGAAAACCTCCTTTCCGTTTTTGAGACTGCCACCAAACATGAAATAAATAAATGATATTGGGGGAAAAGCCCCAAAATATAGTGAAAACCGATAAAAAAGATAGGCATAAAATTCGATTAGTAAGACTTCAGATAAAGGCTTAAAAAAAGTTGGAAATAAGCTCGATTGTCAAAACTCTCACTCCGAGAGAAAGGGTCTATTTGGCTATCAATTATGATAAGCCGGACCGTGTCCCTCGGGGAGAGTTTTATGTGGAGGAAGCCTTCCTCGATCGTTTCTTGCCTCGATACATTAATGCCAATTACAGCGAGAAGCTGAGACTGTTCATCGAAGAATTTCGTCTTGATCTTGTAACGATACGGGTCGATGACCAGGAAGAAGAAAAAGGACTGAAGGAGATCGAAAGATGGGTCTCCGAGACGGACTATTTTGTAATGGCCTTGGTCGATGGGATCTTTTGGAGACATAGTGATAATATATCGCTCGAAGAATTCCTAGTCAAGGTTTGTAGAAGGGATCATGACATCCGGCAGATGATCCGGATCAAGAAGGAAAAGCTGAAACAACTAGTGAAGAGATGTCTCATTCAAGGGGCGGATGGTTGTATGATCGGAGATGATCTTGCTTTTAATGGCGGTCCATTCCTTTCGCCAAACGAACTGAGAAACACATTTTTCTACGAACTCCAAGAGATTGTAGACGCCATACATGATAACAAAGGCATTGCTTTCTTGCACAGTTGTGGGAATTTGACGGAATTGATTGATCCGATCTTGGCTGCTGGTTTCAATGGCCTTCATGGCCTTTCCCCTTCGGCAGGAAATAATCCCTTGATACTTCGACAGCAAACGAAAGATAAGCTTTGCCTCATGGGTGTTTTCCAAGTGGATTGCATCGATTCAAGTGAACTTGAGGCTGCGAAAGAGGCGATTCTTCCATCGCTATCTGTCGGAGGCGGTTATATCCTCGGATCGTCGGAAGGTTTGTCAAAGAACACTCCTCTGAATTCCATAAGAATTCTATACGGATTAGAAAAGTTATCTCCTTTTTCCAAGTAACGGGGGAATGGTTGGTCTGATATTATCAATTCGGTTCTAATGAATTTGTAAAATGGGAGCTAAACAGGTTTGGATTGAGTAATAGGTGCCCACTGAAGGAGGATTATAATGGTCTCAATAATGAATGAAATAAAGGAGGCGACCGTTTCAGGAAATCTGGAAGAAGTGATTGCCGGAATTGACCGTGCCATCACAGAGAATGTTTCTGTTGAAGAAATCATCCAGAATGGTCTTATTGATGCGATGGCCGTAGTTGGAGGGCGGTTCAGTAACAATGAAATCTTTGTCCCTGAAATGCTGATTGCCGCTAGAGCGATGAAGGGAGGTATAGAAAAGCTCAGGCCCTTGATGGTAGGAAAAGAGATGAAAACAATCGCAACCGTTGTGATTGGTTCGGTGAAAGGTGACCTTCATGACATCGGAAAAAATTTAGTGGCCATCATGCTGGATGGGTCCGGATTTAAAGTAATCGATATTGGTGTCGATATCTCGATAGAAAAATTTATTTCGGCGGTCAACATTCATAAACCCCAATTTTTGGGATTATCGGCGTTGCTGACAACTACAATGGCAGCAATGAGAGAAACGGTTGACGCGTTCAAGCGGGACAAAGCCCATAAGAGCCTGAGAATCATCGTGGGCGGTGCTCCTGTGACTCAAAACTTTTCTGATGACATCGGTGCCGATGCATATGCTGAGAATGCTGCGACAGCAGTTGATAAACTGAAAGAAATGTTAAACCAACGTTGTCAGAGGTAAATTAATTAGGGTTACCGTAATCAAAAAGATCATGGAAAACCATCCCGGCGTGCATACCACCTGCGGCCTTGCAAATGTTTCCTATGGGCTGCCGGAACGAAAACTGGTAAACAGAACCTTCCTGGTCACCGCCATCGCCCACGGACTGGATTCCGCCATTCTTGACCCTACCGACAAAAAACTTTTTGGTTCCCTGAAAGCCGCTCTTGCGGTCATGGGCAGAGACAGTTACTGCATGGAATACTTGACGGCTTTCAGAAACGGCTGGCTGGAATAGCAGGTCAGACCTGTGATGGAGTTCGTTCTTGTTCGGAGGCTCATTTATTCATCGGTTTTTGGCAATCCGACATGCGCTTATCGCCATCTGCTTCATAATGTCTATGTAATTTTGATCTCATTTTTTAAAGAGGGTTGATCTGTGGAAAGCAATGTGATCGACGCCATTTCCTTTGAACCGGATGTAGAAACCCTTTCGGCCAGTTTCCGTGTGGATAGAAACGGCTCTGATTTTCAGACAATTGTTCGCCTTTGCGAAGAAGCGTTGGAAATTGTAAAACCCAAGTTTATATATAAAGTTGCATTTATTGAAGAACGAGGTGAAGATTTCGTTGTGCTCGATGGGGTTATATTCAATAGCCGGGTCATGCGCGTAAACGCCCTCCGACATGGAAAATGGACAGTCACCGCAGCAACTTGGATGGAACGAGAGATCATTGCTGTGTTTCCAGGGCTTGTGGAGGAGGCCTATGGAATTGCGATCGACGTAGGTTCAACCACCGTGGCAGGATACCTTTGTAACCTGAAAACCGGAAGGCTCATTGCCACTGAATCGCTAATGAATCCCCAAACCACCTACGGGGATGACGTGATCGCGCGGATTACCTACGTGATTGAACACCCGGACGGCTTGGTGAAACTGCGCGGGGCGATCCTTGAAGGCCTGAACCGCATTATCCGAACTATCACCGAGGATGCCGGCCTTTCACCAGCCGACATCCTCGAAAAGACAGGGTCCTCCCTCCCTCAAAGGAGTTATGGAAGGAAAATTGGACACACCTGGTTTAATGAAGATGAGGATCACCTTTTCAGATGGGGAGATACTGGTAGGGACAACGCACGGATATGCTCCTGAAAGGGAATGGTTTTTCGTCATTTCCTTGGAGAGGGATAGCAATAACTTGAGAAATTTTGTCGCTTCAAGTACTATGAAGAAGGTTGAGACCCGGAAGTGACTTGAAGGAAGGCAGGGAGTTCAGTTCGATGGAGATTGAGGTAAAATTATTTGCTACGCTTCTAGATTATCTCCCGAAGGGAAGCAGTCGGTTTTCCTGTAAGATGGGGGTCGACGGTTCTACCCGAGTTCAGGATATTTTGTCTCGGCTCAAAATACCTGAAGAGATACCCAAGATCATTTTCATCAATGGCGTTCATGGAAAGGAGGATCAGATATTAAAGGATGGCGATCTCCTAAGCATCTTACCTCCTATCGCAGGAGGGTGAAAACACCCGGTGTGCTTTTTATGCAACTGTTTTTAAAGAGCTTCTATCGATTGACAGGCCGATATTCAACTTTTTTACGAAAGAACCAGAAAGGAGGACGAGATGTCGGAGTCACACGCAGGAATTGTTTTGCCCAACTGTAATAAGCCTAAATCGATTTGTGGTTGATAGGCCTGAACAAGGCAAAGGTAAAGTCAGAAAAAAGCCGGGTTCGAATAAGCTATATGTCGATTTCTATTACCATGGGGTGCGCATTGTAAAAACAACCGGACTGGGTGACACTCCAAAAAACATGAAGACGGTTCGGACCTGGTTGGATAGAGCGCTGGAGAAAATTGAAAACGGCTCTTTTATTTTTGCCGAGGCATTCCCAGGAGCATCTCCGAAAGAGAAAGCTTTTCATGCCAAGTACGAACAGTGGGAATACAACCCGGAAGCCCAGGATATATTGTTTAAAGACTATGTCAAAATTTGGAAAACAATGTTTTTAAAAAACTGCAAGTCTGAAAGCAAGCGACGCGATTATGAACAGGTTATCAGCTATTGGCTGCTTCCATACTTTGCCGAGAAAACGTTCTTCCAAATTTCCGGGGTTTCTATAAAGGAATTTATTTCCACGCTGGTTTGGAAAGCGGGAAAAAATGAAGGCAAACCGCTTTCAGCCTCACGCATCAGGAATATTCTTATTCCCCTGAGAGCGGTCTGGGATGATGCTTGTGAAGAACATCGCTGGGACTTATCTAACCCCTTTGCCTACGTAAAAAAGAGTTTGCCGAAAAGGTCAAAAAAACATCCTGAAGTCTTCCGTTTTCATGAGTGGGTAAAGGTGGTCGAAAAAATCGATCCATTCTATCGACCGCTTGCCGAAACGATGATAATGACCGGAATGATCGGGTCCGAGATTGCGGGTCTTCGAAAAGATGATGTTACAGATGACCATATCATCATCCAGAATTCAATCGTCAGAAATCATGAAAAGGCTACCCTTAAGACCGAATATCGTTCCAGAAGATTGCCGATTACCGAAGCCCTGCGTAGCCGGCTTAATAACGCGGTCAACAGGTCGAAGGAAAAATACGTGTTTACGATGAAAAGCGGCCGTATTTTTGACGTCGATTCATTCCGGAAAAATCAATGGACAACGGCTTTGAAGAAAGCCGGCATCGCGTATAAGGTTCCCTATACCACGCGGCATACTTTTGCCGCTTGGGCCTTAGCCCTTAGAATGGATCCCAATAAATTGGTGAATCTAATGGGGCACGGTTCAAAAGAGATGGTCTATGAAGTTTATGGGAACTATGTAGAGGGCCTTGAAACGGACGCGGGTAAAATTTTGGAATATTTCGGCAAAGATTTCTTGGGGTTAAATGAAAAAACAGCGCCAACTTTCACCAAAACATCATGGTGAAAGTTTCGGTGAAAGTCGAGACCCTAAAAACTTTAACTTATTGAATTAATTGATAATTTAATGGTGGAGGCGGCGGGAGTCGAAACCGTTTAAATCAAAATCAGCAACTAATGGATATTTAAGTCTTTCCCTTTGATTTCAATAAGTAACAGAATATTTAAGTTCATAAAATAATCAAAATAAGTGAAATATTTGCATCCATAATGTAAAAAAAGTACCCCAAAAGTACCCCAATAATATTTACTGGACTTTTTCAAACTGCCAGTCAATAGCCTCCGCTCAGGTCCCGCCATAAAATTCCGATCCATCCAGATTCCATCCCGCTACACTGTCCCTTCTCTATCGACAACTAACAGTATCCCACCTATACTGTCCCCCTCCGATCTCCGCAAAGGCATTTTAATAGACAGAACCTCTGAGTTTCCCAACTTCCTCAATTTACTATAACATACTGTAAACATAGGATTTAAAAATTCCACATTTTTGCTAATTTTACACATTTTAGCAGATTTTGGAAAGTTTTTCTCACACAGATTCTCACATAGATGAAATTGATTTTTTGTGAAGTCGCTGTCAGGTCCAAACCATTTTAGCTAATTTATCACTTTTTTTCTCTGTCATTTTCATTCTCGTCAATTACCATTTTTAGTTTCCCACCCTCTTCGACAATCCGGAAGGTCGCATTCTCAGGCAAATCTTCGAGAAATTTAATTCTCTGTGCAAGGGCATTCGGATCGGTATTTAATTCCTTTGCCAGCGCACGAATTCTTTCTTCCTCTGACATACCCGCTCTATTTTCAGCGACTTTTTTCATCTTTGAAAATTGCTGATCAATTTCATTCCGTGTCATTCCCAAGTATTGACCACGAATATAATCCCATTCCGTTGGTTCAAAATATATTGTATCTTTCTCACAAATTAATTTCAAAAACTTAGGTTCAATAAGCTCTTGTTTTATGATTCTATGATATCCTTCAGTAAGTTCCCCGGCGTCATCATTTAAGATTTTACCGCTAATCCCTTTTCGGTCGATTTGGAAAACCGTATAGCGATCTGCAAAAACTTGTTCTCTGCAATAGTATTTGCAACGAGCATATCAGTAAACACAAATATTTGACCATATCTATCAGCTTTTATGCCTTCTCGCATAATCTTTGGGGCATATTTACAATCGGTAAGATGATAATACTTATTTTTCATTTATACCTCCCCGATCAAAAAAACATGCAGAAGAAACTGGTTGCAGCGGATTTGAATAGGTTTTAGGCGGATTATCCAAATTCAAACAAACCGCCCCCCTACCTAACAGTTTCAAACGGCATCTTTAAGTTTTTTACTGGCTTTAAACTTTACAACAGTGGATGCTTTGATTTTAATTGCCTCACCGGTCTGAGGGTTACGACCTTTTCGGGCTTTTCTGCGACCTTTTGAAAATGTGCCAAAACCCACCAACGTGAACTTGCCATCTTTTTTCTTTAACGCTTTGGTCACGCTGTCAACTTGGGCACCGATTTTGCGTTAGCTCATCTGGATATTCAGCCGGGGTCCTTCATAAGATTGACAATCAGCGATACCGGGCACGGCATGACGCCTGAAGTAATGAGTCAAATCTTTGATCCTTTTTTTACGACCAAAGAAAAGGACGAAGGGACCGGTTTGGGCTTGTCGGTTGTGCACGGCATCGTTAAAAATTGCGGCGGGACAATTACCGTATATAGCGAACCGGGCAAAGGGAGCACCTTTCACCTCTATTTCCCGATCATCGAAAGCAAGGTAGAGGAAAAACACCAAGAATATACGATCATTCCCCCCGGAAGCGAGCGAATTCTTTTTGTGGATGACGAAAAAGCGATTAATGATATCATCAAAAAAATTTTAACATCCCTGGGGTACACTGTTGAAACAAGAACCAGCAGCATTGAGGCGCTGGAACTATTCAAGGCGATGCCCCATAAGTTTGATCTGGTTATAACTGATATGACCATGCCGCAGATGACCGGCGATGTTCTGGCCCAAAGGTTGATGAAGATCCGTCATGACTTGCCGATCATCCTCTGCACGGGGTTCAGCGAAAAGATTACCAAAGAAAAGGCTCAAGCCATTGGCATCAAAGCCTTTCTGATGAAACCGCTGCTCAAAGACGAAACGGCGCATACGATTCGAAGAGTGTTGGATAAGAAATGATTGGTTGGAATACGGATGCTGACGAAAAGGCCTCCGAGTTATGAATGAAATAGAAGCAAATAATGTCTACGTGCTGGTCGTGGATGATGACGAGTCCTTTACAAATTTAATATAGAAAGCGTTCAACCGCTGGGATGTCGTTGCCTATCGGCGTTGGGAAACCCATGCGTTTTTACCTGATGGATTATCAGGAATGGGAAGTCCTATTATTATCGGACCTACCGATGACATGTCCTCCGGCCTGTACGCTCGCTATCTGATTTTTGACAGCGGCAAGCGAACAGCTCAATTACGCGCAGCGTTATCCCGGCAGGGACTTTCAGAAGAGGAAGAAGCAGGTATTCGGCAGGATATTGTCATGGCGGTTCACCAGGCCTTTTACAGCCTGCTGTCGACCCTGGAAGCGCACACGGTTGCAGAACAAAACAAAATGCGGGCTGATGATCATTTGAAGCTGACCAGTGCGTTCTGGAAGGCCGGTTGAACGCCTAAAGCGGATGTTATACGCGACCAGGTCGAAGTTGCGGATGCAAAGTTGAAACTGGTGAGTACCTACAGTGCCATCGGACTTGCCCGTGCAAGCCTTAACACGGCAATGAGACTTCCGGTTGAAATGAAGATAAATCTGCATGAGGAAAACAGAGATATGGCTTCACCGGACACAATTGATATTTTTGAGGCGCTCAAACAAGCCACTAAGCGCTGCGCGACTGTATCAGGAAATTGCCATCTCCCGAGCAGATGGGTCTTACCCCAAACTGATGAACAAATTGTCAAAGATCAAGCTGTTGATCATTGATGACTTCTGCATCCCACCCATGAGCGATCCCCAGCGACTAGATCTACTCGAGGTCCTGGAAGACCGCCAGTCAATCTCTTCCACGATCATTGCCACCCAGGTCCCCATTGAAAACTGGATCGAATAACATCGGGGATCCGACCTTGGCCGATGCCATCCTGGACCGCCTGGTTCACAACGCCCACAAAATCACTTTGAAAGGAGAATCTATGCGGAAAATCCATTCGTCCTTGACGAAATCCAGCAAGTCTGAGAAATAGGAAAAAATCCGGCGTCGCTTCGCTCCGATCCAGTGGTCAGTTTGCAGCGGAACAACTGGTCACAATAAAGCGGAACAGGTGGTCAGTATCCTCCGGAATCGGTGGTCAGTTTGAGCGGAATAGGCATGCAAGCACCTCATTCTGACCGGAATAGGACTTTCTGCCAAACCCGGTAAATCTGATTTTCCGGTTAAACTGCAAAAGATCGATCTTGGCAGATGGTTTCAATGTTCCGGTCAATATTTCAAGGGCCTGCTTTACCCCGCTTTCAATCACAGTGCCCTCCATGGATTTTAATAATGCCAGGGCCACATAGACAGATACGATCTGAAAATATTTTGCGGTCGTAATTTCGGTTTGATCTGCCAGGTACCACTTTTCAACGCCGGAATCTTTTATAATCCTTAAGAGATCCCCACCATCGGCAGCCGACAAATTTTCATTAAGAGCCTTTCGATACCTCTGAGCCGTTCTGGATGAAATTCTCAAGTCATTACAAATCTGATCAATTGATACCGGCCGCCACGCCTTTGACAGCATCATGACAAGTTCCGCCATCCTGACCGCTGAACCATAAGTGGGTTTTCTTTTATCCATGCAATCCCTCCAGTTTTAAGTCTCATCAAAATTATCCTTACACGGAATTTATGTCAACGGTTGTCATGGCTTTACAGATAAAGTCACATAAAAAAACAATCAGTCAATCTGATAAATCTTCAGGCCACTATATATATAAATATTAAATGGCAGCAGGTTATATGGCTTATTTAATTGAATATGAAAGGAGAATGGTTATGCAATGTCAATACTGTAAGAAAGAAATCAAAGACGGGGCCAAAATGTGTAAACACTGTGGATCTGAGTTGGTAAAAAAGGAAACGCTTAAAGATGTCCTCCTTCCCAGTAAAAAATCAGGGAAAAAAAGAAACTGGAAGCTTAGAATAGCCGTCTGCTGCGTTTTTCTACTGGGGGCCGTACTTTTAATGGTTCACACTTCAAATGAGCTTATCTTCTGTGAAAAGGTCGATTCAAACCTAAGGCCGGTAAATCCGGCAAAAGCGTTTACACCCGGAACCATCACAGTGTTATTACGTTCAGATTCAAAATTTGAAACTTCGAGCATCATATTTACCACCTATAATATCGACGGTGCTATGGAAAAAATCATTGATCGATCTGAACTTGAGGTAAATGCTGATTGGAATGCGGTCGCTGCTCCGATATCACTTTATAGCACGGGTAAGTATAAAGTTACCGCCACAAAACCAAATGGTGATCTGTTCGCAGAGGAAACCATTGAAATTAAAGGGTAATTGCTATCTGGACTTCTCGAATGGCTATGATAAGCGGGGCTTTAAATATACAAAGGTCCCGCTTTATCCAACATAATGATAAATTTATTTAAATGAAGATTGTGGTCAGGTAATAATGACGGACAATATCCGGTAGGCAAGTTTAAGCTGCTCATCGGTGGCCTGGTTAAGCAAGGACCGGATAAGTTTTTTACGGTCAGCCGGGTTTTCGATTTCGATCTGGTTGAAAAACTCGTTCAGGCCAACGCCAAGGGACTCAGACATTTTTATCAGGGTATTCAGGGTGGGGTTTTCCAAACCCCTTTCAATGGAGCTTAAGTATTTGGGATTAATATCGATTTGTTCTGCCAGCTGTTCTTGCGTGAGCTTTTTCCTGGTTCTGATATCTTTCACCCGGGCGCCGATCATCTGTTTTATATCCATATTCTTATCCCTCGTTATTGAAGTTGATTTTGGCAAAATCAAGAAGGGATAAAAACATGCCTACACACAGAAAGTGCTTGATTATTTAATGGTAATGGACTTAATATCAGTCCGTCAGTCTGAAAATGATCGATTATTTCGATGTAGGACAGAGAGCCCGCCTGTGTGTCTGAAAACCATTTAACAAAGGATCAGACCATGACCATACGCACACCATCAGAAAATATTCTCGATAAAATTCTAAAAATATTCGGCAAGGAACGAAAGATCGTCATCCCGGATGGCACCAATGAGGCTTACCAGAAACTTGGACCGTATGTTCAGGTAATGGCCAAAAGGGAGGGGTTTTTCAAAGCACTGTTTAGAAAGAAGGATTAGTAAACAATTTTACCTTTGGAGGCAGGGAAATGGCTGAAAAGAGAGGTATTAAGAATGGGACATTATGGGGATTTGTCATATTAATTCTATATGCCTTTCTTTTTTTTGGCATAGGATTTTTCTTGGTATGGAAATCGACCACACCCAACGATTTCTTTGGATGGATAAAATTAGCTTTTTCTTATTATGGTTATTTAGTTGCTGGCCTACTGACTCTTATTCCTGTTTTGGGGATAGTGATATATTTCGTATTTCGTGACGAAAATATTAAAGAAACCTTTAAGAATAACTGGCCAATATTTTTGATGTTATTATACTGGATTTTTCCTGATCCAATTCCAGGCCCTATTGATGATGTTATTGTCGGTGGGATCGCTGCCTCGTTTCAGGTTTGGTTTTATATTAAACGCAGAGAATTTTATAAAGAGGCTCAACTCACCAATGAAGAAGTTGACAGTATAGAGGAAAAGATTGAACCGGGCAGAAAACAGAAACTCATTTCTTAATCAATAAGATCAAACCTTTTAAGGGGTTAACTTTCAATATCAGCTTTCATTCGATCAAATTCCTCTTTTGTGATTTCACCTTTTGCATAACGCTTCTTCAGGATATCTAATGGGGTTTCATTAGTCGAGCCAGGGAAACCTTTTGATTTTGAGGCTTGAATCAGAAAATAAATTAAAATCCCAATCACGATTAGAAATATTATCCACATAAATCCCCCTCCATATCCATAACCCATCATATGACCCCAGTTACCCATAGGACCATTGTATGGACTTTGTGCACAGGCAAAAAATGAAAGCGGCGCAAGCATCAAAAACTTAAAAAATATTCTTTTCAGTGCCATATCTTTTATCTCCTAAGCTAATACCATAAAGGCATTCTAAAGATCCACATTCCTACTTTTCAACAGGAACTTCTTTCACTAGAACATTCATACCCCAGCCAAATCCGTTTATGATGACTTTTTCACTTACTGAAAACATTTTCCCTTCTGTCATCGCATTCCAGATTTCGGTAGCATATTGGATTTTTCCTTCAGGGGCAATATCCTTAATGACCACAACTGTTTTACCCAACATGGCTTCTTTACCTACCCGAGGCTTCATCATCATAGCTTTAAATATCAGGAAATACAGGAACAAGGAAATCCCTGCGGTGACAAGATAGATGGATAGGGCTATTGAAAAAGGAAAAAGCCAGAATACCGGCAGAGCAAAAAGCGGTAACAATAAAATTAAATGGCACATAACTTAACCTATCTCCAACTCAAAATTCGGTGTGCGAAAAATAATTCCTCTATTTATCCTTTGATTTTTCGCTTAACATTCTTTGGGTTGATTTGAAATTGTCATCTATTAAAAGCTTCTGATCCGTCGCATGTTTCTGTGGATTAACATCATTAAGCAGCGTCTCAGAAAGAAGCTGTCTGATATATACCTCAATATTTTGTGATGCGATTTTAGCCATTCTTCATTCCTCTCATTGTCAAGCCGCATTAATTCTGATTTAATGGCATTCCAGTGATTTTCCGCCGGTATTTTTTTTAAGGCGTTCCAGATAACGTCCCCACCACCCCATACGCTTGGGGTGTTTTTCATTTAAATACTTTTGGGGATCTGCCTCAAACGCCTTACGGCAGCCATCAGCACAAAAGTAATAGGTGCAACCCTCGTAGGTTGTTAAAATATCGATATGTTTTGGGTCGACTGTCATACCGCACACCGGATCGATGACATTATTTTTGAGGCTTTCTGATGATTTCATTTTCAGACCTCCTTTGATTTTGTCAATTAATGACAGTTTTTATCTTCATCGTCTTTACTCTGCTTGACCTGAACTTTTCTGAACATCAGGATATGGGTCAGTGGACATATCAGAAATAAGGCATAATATCCCCAGGAACCGAAAACTCCCGAATAGGATAATGATAACACTGCAATCATCGGAACTGCGCAGCAAAGAACCATCATCAATGAGTGATTATCTCGAATTTTATCAAACAGCGTAATTTTCATTTTCAGCTCCTTGAATGTTATGCAATTCAGAATATCTTTTGACCTGCAACCTGTTTAAGCCTGTCAAGATATCGAATCCAGAATCCTTTTCCCCTGTGACTCTCAAGATCCAGATACTTGCCAGGATTTTTTTCAAATGCTTTACGGCAAGCTGGTGAGCAAAAATAATACGTGCGTAACTGATAAGTTAGTGTGGTGTCCTTGTTGTCACTTTTGACAGCTTTATGACATACCGGATCGATGAAAATCATTTCATTTGACTGGTTTATTTTCATAATGGCACTTAAGGGTTCAGGGTTTAATTCCTGACGATGCATAAGTATTGCTGCTGGGGGTAGATCTTTTCTACCCCCATTTTTAAAGGTTTAGTTCCAGCACGCACCAGGACCATAGCCCATTCCATAACCCCTACCGTATCCGCCCATCATACGACCATAACCGTAACCGCCACCATAACGAGTATCCGGTGCAATTTTGCTGGCTTCAATTTCATGATTGACCACCTTTTCATCCAGCTTGGCTCGAAGGTCGGAAATTTCCTTTTGAAGTTTACTTACTTTGCTGGTATCAGGGCTTGTCTCTGACAAAAGGGCATTTAGTTCAGCTGATTTTGTCCACAGCTTGTCACGCAGGTCTCTGGTCTCATCATAAAATTTACGATCCAGGTCAGTCAAACGGTCCTGCTGTTCCCTGTTAAGCGAGGTATAACCTCTGTCGTCCTGATCATAATAGCCGGAGCCTCTGCCCCAGTTACCCATCATATGACCGCCCCAGCCCCAGCCCTGTGCCCATACAGCTATCGGCACAATGAGAAGGGTGCTTAGTAACGTGATTCCGATGATATTGGTAAATTTTTTCATGGTTGTTTCTCCTTTCGTTTTTAATTTTCCATTGGGGCAACCCTTACTGAAAGTTACCTTTTGTTTTACTTTTAATCGCTGCAATCAGCATGCCACAATGTGGTATATAATTTTATCTTGCTGAAATATATGCAGGTATTTTTTGATTCAAATCAGAAGGGGTAATTTATTGCGGGATGAACATTGTTAAGTGGGTAAAATATATCCAGAATTATAAGCAGAAAACCACTTGGTCTGGATAAAAAGTTACCAATATAAAAAAGATGTTCCGAATCTTATTTTAAAGTTGTGATAATAAAATCCTCCGGCACCTCAACCGTATACCACTCATGGCCACAGCCGCCGTCTTCCGTCCGATGAATAACCTTTCGCTTTTTACCTGCTATCCCGTGGGTCTCTGTCTGTGTGTTGCCGACTAAAACTCTGGTTTCGACCACCTTTCTGCATTCTGGACAATATCTCATACCCATCTTTTCATCCTCCATATAAAAATAAAAAGGACCAACCCGTTTGGATCAGTCCCGATTTAAGTTGACGTTATGCCGCTATAAGAAACAAACTGACGGTCGCTAATACCTGTTCCTGGTATTTATCCACAAACGGATATTTCGTCGATTTTCGGCCTGAAATTTAGGAATGAAAGTAAGTGGTTATAAAGTGGTAAAAACTAACTTTCAGCAGTTTTAGAATGTCGTAAATACCAGTTAAACCGTCTTTTTGAATTCAAAAAATATAGAAGGAGTACTGACTGAAATAGAAGAAGCAGCAGAACCTTATCCTCTTTTTACCATTTTTAAAATATATTTATTTTTTAATGAATACTCGATGATAAGAAGCTGAGGTTTTACATCGTATTTGAAGAAGCAGTAAACCTTTCTTCAGACTACCATTATTTTTTTATTTTTTTGGATTTTTACCTTTCTACAACGACCACATCCGGAACAACACCCTTTTTAAAAATACCGAATTATTGTTGATGTAAGAACTTATAACTTCTACAACAAAAATCCATTACAACAACACCATCTAAAAAAACAAAAAAAATAAATTTTAAAATTTTTAATGGTTGGACAAAAGCCTTCCCCCTCCAGGGGGAAGGTCTTTTAGTCCTATATGATATCATATAATATCATATTATTTCATGTTGTTTTAGGAAACCTTACATGGGTAAGGGTTTGCAGTGGATTTCGTTTTACAGGACCCGGTAGATTCTTTACAGCACCTCGTATTAGTTTTACAGCACCCTGTATAAGTTTTACAGACCCTCGTATACAGCAAGGAATGGTCCGGAAAAACATCACGGCATCATTCCTTGCTCTTGTCATCAATTTTAACTTTTTTTTTGATAATATATTTCCGGCCATAAAGACCGTCGGCGTTTTCATACGACTCGATAAACCCATATTGGATGAGTGGTTTTAAAACGCTATTTTCAATTGTTCCTATAAGGTTTGTGATATTATTGTCCGACAGATTAACTTTTTGGACGATGTTTGTCAGGTTTATCGGCACCTGTGGAAAATTGTTATGGATGAGAAATTTCCTGTAAAAGATTTGGGCTGAGCTTGGAAGCTTATAAAAATCGTTTGAGATCCAGTCATAGTTTTTTGTTTTCAGGCTGTGGACGAAAAGCTCACCGAGCAGTGTGTTGAATGTAACGAAATATTCCCTGATACGAACACAATTATCAGCGGGCCTGATTTGTTTATCAATATACCCGAACTCAAAAAGCCGGCTGAACATATTCATCATATATTGTTTTTCTTCAAATTTCTTTCCCTCTCGCATTCTGACTGGAAAAGCCAGCTTAAATTCAACCTGTGACGTTTCGTGAATCAGTTTTAAAATTTCGTTTGTCCCAAGATTTAATGAGGTGAATTTCCGGAATATTTTATCGTCAAACCGGATCCAGTGCTTCGAATTTTGGATTTTTTTGATATCATCTTCAGATAACAGCAAATGGTCGGATTCTGAAGATGGGCTATTTGAAACCTGACTCAATTCAATCTCTCTGTTTTGAATATTTTTTATATCCTGAAATATTTCCAATGGAATATCCGGCAATCGATCCCCACCTTCCTTTAACAGATAAAAATATCCCAATACATCCATGGCCATATAGTTTCTGGCCCCCCAGTATCCGTTGATAACTGAACATTTATACCCTGTTTTTTCATCATCCCACTGAAAGGGAAAGTCAATCTCGGAACCCCGTTTTTTAGCCAATACGGGAATAGCCTTGTTTATTCCCCGTTCGGATAGATTGCTCCAATTGGAGTTTTCATCTTTTGTTTTATCCTGATTTTCAATCCTTGAGATGATCTGAGATATCGCGTTTATCAGCTTAATATAGCGATCATCCTCTAATAAGAATTCCCTGAGTTTTACCAGCTCATCATACCTGGGCTTCCAGGTGTCCATCTGCATATGCCGATACTTTGGACTTTGAATTAAATCGTATTCGTTTTGAACCTGCATCAATAGTTCCTGTGCTTCCTGTTTATTCATTTTTATGCCTCCTTTGACCCAAACCGGGATGCCCTTTTTAAAGCAGCCGGTGTGTCCGTGATGTTTGACTCAGTTCTGTCAGCGACGGTCATTTTATTTTTATCAACCTTTAGCGGAATTTTGCCGGTTACCCCCGTTCCTCGTTTTGTCTTAAAAACGATGAGATCCACATTCCCATCCTGCTCGATAATCCTTTCCCAGTCCTTTTTAAGGTTGTATCCGTGGCTGTCTTCTTCGACGGCCGCTAATATTCCCAGCCAGGACGCCTCATATTCGATTGAGCCGGACTCCTTAAAGCTTGCCATGCTCAGACGTTGCCCCGACTTATAAGAGTCCCTTGCAAGCTCTGAGATGGCCAGAACGGAGGTATTATACTGTTTGGCAAGCCCGGTAAGACTCGAAAGGATCCCATCGACTCGCAGACGTTCTTCAGAGGATTTATCGTCTGTCCGGAGCTTTCTTAAATAATCGATGATAACGACCGGCGGCTTGTTATATTTCTTTTGAATCTGCTCAATCAGGCTGTTCCATTTTTCAATGGTCAGCATCTGCTGGACAACATATTTCAGGCTCAGTATTTTCTGGATACGTTGATCATTACAGATGGTATTCAGGTCAGATTTGGACAGTAGGTTTTTATTAAAATCCTCAACTGAATGCGTGCTGAACCTGGTAAAAGTCCGGTATCTCAGCTCCGCTTTTCCATCGTCATAACTGAAGAATAGAACCGGGGTGCCATCGAGACAGATATTGTCCGTCATATTGTTGACCAGGGCGGTTTTACCAGAAGAGGGGATCCCGCCTAAAATATAGAACCTTCCACCGACAAGACCGCCGTTCATTTGTTTTTCAAGATAACTTAAGCCGTCACCGGCAAATGGCACCCGGATATAATTTTGCTCATATTCGGATATGATGCCCTGCGGTGTATCAAGCAGGGAATCGACCTTTATCTCTTTATCCTGGGTTTTAGATTCAAGCTTTTTAACGGATTCAAATGTTTTTCGTAATTCGGACTCATTCAGGGGAGGGGAGTTTCGCTGGTTCCACATTGTTACCAATTCCCAAACTTCCGTTTCTGCATCAGGCATCTTTTTCAGTAAATGGCCAATCAGCTTTGTCGCGTTATGGTTTCGACTGCCTTCGCTGCACCCATTTTTCAGAAGGTCAAGATACTCGCTTTCGATTTTAGGTGATGTCGATTTGACCGATTCATCTTTATCATTTTTGGCTGCCTTTTCTTTTTTTGATTTTGCCGGCGTGGCGCCTTTTGCAACCTCTTTTAAATAACCGATCATCCACGGCGTGCAGGGAGCAGTATCGATCTCGGAAATTGAAAATCCTTCCACCCATTCATAAACATTACCCGACCCATGTACCGATGGAGGAGCTGCCACATACCCACCGTCAGCCCTGATATCGATATCAAGTTTTTTGTTGACACTGTTTCTTATTTCAAACCCCGGGTGCTTCATATAAATATGATACCCCTTACCGGTTTTGACTTTTACGGTATCCGGGAAACCCCCCTCATTTTCGGCATATGCGACGGCATCCGGTGAGTCCAGATCAAAAACCACTAAGTTGGAAACCTTACCTGTTACAATAGCGATATTTGCATTTGGATTTGTATTGAACCAATGATTGACCTCATCTTCAGTGGGCAGACGTGATTGGTAATCTTTCCACAGAACTATCGGAAGCTTGCACTGGTTGATGAGCATCTTTTTATAAACCTCATCTTTTGAAAGTGAGTTTCCGTTTTGCCTGTTATCTTCAAGCTGTTTCTGGAGCTCTTCTGTAAACCTTTTAGGCGGTCGACTTTTCACCATTTCGGGACTATACAGCGGTATCACTGATAAGCCCCTACGGAGATATGATAATGCGATTTCCTTATTCGTCATTCTTTGCCTTCCTTTCATTTTCTTGGTCATCTTGATCCAGTGCAAACAAAATAACAGTGCGGACAAAACTCGCCATACTGATCCTTTCCCGATCAGTAAATGCTTTGAGCCTGTTATAAACGGTTTCTTCCAGTGAAATAGATAATGGCTTTGTAAAACGTGCTTGGTACATAATAATTTCCTCCTTCAAATTGATATTGTATGGAAAGGTACTTTCACCTTCATTTATTTGTTCTTGGAACACTACGGTGGCATCGGGAGTTTGTTTCTGCGGGATCATCAGAAAAAAAAAGAGGGCCGACCCCTTGATGGAATCGACCCCCAATTAAACAACACTTAAAATTAAGCCTATATGAGTTTCAAATCAGCAAATAATCCCTCCGCGGTAATATTCATCATTGAGTGCAAAACCATCTCCCTTTACCCATATCTGAATAAATTTAATGTCGGGATCAATTTCGTTACCTGTAAAAGCATAAGCCAATTTGACACCTTCAAAATCAGCCGATACAAGTCGAAAACAATACACATCAGAATTACGTTCCGGATTGCCACCCAGGTCTTTCACAGTTAGTTCAATTGCCTGTCCTGTTAAAATAGCGTCGAGCTTGCTCTTATTTTCCTGCTTTGCAAAATACTCGTATGCACTGCATATCAGCCCGTTGTTACCCTTTGGACCATAGGCATGGGGATCGATGAGAAATTCCGGCAAACCGATCTCATGTAATCCATGCGTATGGGTTGGATATTGCACCACGACCTCCCTTGCACTTGCATGTGTTTCGAACGGTAATAGGTCCTTTGCCTTTAATTTACTGGGTCTGGTTTGATTTTTCCTTACCGGAAACGTTCTAATGGTGTTCAGTTTTACAGATTTCAACTGATGTTTCAAAAACTTGGCAAATAACTTTTTTGGCTTCCAGTCGCTGTAAACTAGCTGGATAATCACCTGAAAGTATTCGATCGCATACAAAACATTCTTTTTAAAAAATAATAGAAACTGCTCAAGGTCTAATGTTTCATTAGAATAGGGAAAGGGATCACATAAAAATACGGTCCCGTCGCAGGGTATCAATCCAAACAGTTCCAGTTTCAAGTGCTCGTTTATCAGAGACGCCAGCCAGGCAACTGCTGGCCGCTTTTCTTCGGGTATTAGGTGGGATAATGTTGCCGCAATTACAACATAGCTTTCTTTCGGTGCATGGGTTAAAGCTATTTGAATATGGAAACCATCACTGAAATTGATCATAGATTCAAAGATTTCAAAGTCTCCTTTTTCGGCCTCATTTACAATCGGCAATCCGGCACGCTCTACACAATTTTTCAGTTCATCGTAAATATTCAAATTTTTAGTATTCATTTCAAAGTTCCTTTCTTAAGTTAAGTTTTTAAAAAGAAGGGGCCGACTCCGACATGGAATCGACCCCCTATCTGATAATGACATCAGTTATCTTGTGCTAAAACATTATGCCGTCCCGATAATACATATCGGTTAACGCAAAATTATCGCCTTTAACGTAGATTTGTACGAACTTCATAGAAGGATCAAAATCAATTCCAGCTTCGCCATAGGCCATTTTGACGCCCTCAAAGTTATGCGGCGCCAAACGGTAACATATCGTATAATTCGGAGCGTCTTTCCATTTCGGATTCAAGGTTTTTATCGGAATTTCTATCTTCTTCCCTTTCAATATCTCCGCCAACTTCTTTTTATTTTCAGGCCGCTTGAAGTAAAAATATGAACGATTGATACGATCCGCATTTCCATATGGTCCAAACGCCAGGGGATCAATGAAAAATTCCGGCCATCCTATATCGTGCAGGCCATGCGAGTGTGTTGGAAATGCACGATAATCAAGATGAGGAGATGCCTCTATTTTAAATGGATATTTTTCTTGGTTATTTATAATTTTTTTCATTTTTAAACTCCTTGTAGTTTTAGGTTTTTTGAAAATAAAGAGGGCCGACCCCTGATGGAACCGACCCCTCAATTTGACCGATACGCAGTAGGCTGCGCTTTTTAGACCCGATTTTTAGTTTTCATCATCACCTATGGTATTAAACCCCTTTTTCAGATGAATCTGATTTACGATATCCTCAAGTTTTGTGAAAAAATATGTATTCACCAGCTGTTTATAAAAGGTTCCATCAGGCCCCATCAGATCGCCGTAAGTCACACCCAATGTATCAAACAAAAAGTTTTCCAGGTCCTCCCGGTACGCATAGTTTAAAAATGTGAGCTTAGCCTGCTGGTCTTGACCCATGTATTCTTCCATGTAAATTCTGTCGGACTTATCAGCACCGGGCTTTTTGGGATTCCAATACTTAATATGCCCGTATCCGCCCTCCCTTGCCCACATGGCAGAATCACAGGAATAAATTGGATAATTGGCCAAAAAATTAAAGGTTGTGTTGCCAAAAAGATGAACTTTTATCCCTGTTCCCTGAAATTTGGCCATCACGTGATCCATAGCCTCTACGTTGGTCATTTGAGAAGAACCAAGGGCAACATATTTGTAGCGACCCTTCCTTATATAATCGTCAATCTCGGTGCCGTAAATATCGTGGACTACTGGAACCGGATTCAGGCCAGCCGCTTCCAGAACCAACTGGTTATAATAATTTTCTTCATAACCGGCGTCCGTAAAGTTCGAGTCAAAATTAAAATATAGATCAAAGTATTTGGCCACCTCCTCAAGATAATCTATATAGTTCCCCTTGGTAATCCTTTTGCGCATATCTCCTTTCGCATTATTTAATGTCCATGTGCCGCTATCAAGAATCAGCGAGCCAACTTTTTCCTTATGTTTGATGCAAAAGTCCGTCTGTTCACTGTCTATCTGCCCGAAGCTTCTAAGCACATTCAGCTTTCGGCCAGGAAAAAGCTCATGGAATTTCAATAATACCCGTAATTTGAAACTTGCATGATACAATTTCATTTAGGCCTCCTTTAAAATGAAAGCCCCCAGCTCTTTCGAACCAGGGGCATTTCAGATAGTTAGTTGTTCGTGATCAGGGTTTTGAGCTCCGTAATCTGGCGTTCAAAGTCCTCGATCTGTTCCAGTCGAATCTGGGAAACGAGATGCGTGTGCTCCCTGATGTAATCGACTGCACTTTTAAAACTCGCCACCAATTTGGGAATGCTGGTCAGTTTCTTTGTCGCATCAATGACAGGCTCTTCCGCCCCGCCGTCAATGTATCTGTGCTTCAGATACTGGTTCGGATCTCCGCCATTTTGCTTGATGATAATCAAGTCCCTTATAAATTGGTTGTTGATCTCTGTTCCCAACCCGATCAGTTTCCGGACGATATCAGCATTTACAGCAAGCTCAACCTCCTGTTTCTGTTCAACCGAACTGATTCTAATCATCGCTATGACTGTATCGATTTCATTCTTTAGCTGGGTAGCTGTTTCACGGTCATCGGACGCGGGATCAAAAATCACCCCATGGTCTCTCAGGTAATCCCCAACCGGATCTTCAGCTTTTGAATCCTTAATGACCCGGATGATCTCCATCAAGCGTTCCTTGCCGCAGAATGCATACCGGATGATGTTTGGAATTTTTGCCAGAGCCATGTAATCCTGGGCGGATCTGAGCGACATCATTTTATGATTTTCGTGAAACCATTCAACCCAGTTAAGATTGAGCTTCCGAACAATGGCCTTTTCGATGTTAAAAACCATGCCCAGCCGGATCAGGTATTTCGTTATTATGCCTGATGTGATTGTGCCGGATTTATTAATGACCGACGCGTACCGGCTGGACAGATTCCGGGTTTCCTCCAAAAGGCTATTGGGGTCTTCAAGCTTTTGCTGGTGAACATTCTTATGACGATCACAGAATGCTCGGACTTCCTCTTCCAGATCGACTGCACCATGTAAATTACCGGCGTCATCCGATACGGCCAGGTAAACATCAACCAACGACGGAGCATCCTGGATGAGCCCCAGATCCATATGTTCTGGACTTTGAGGCGCCGTGGTCACACCCGCCGGCAAGTTGCTCTCTTGGTTCGTCTCAGCGCTGCTGGTGGATTGGGTTTCATCTGTAATCACGTCTTTTGGGGCTTGCGCTTCGGACGTGGTTCCCGGTTGTTCTTTTTGAACCTTTTTTTCAGGTTCAGGTTTTTTTGTTGTACTCATTTTATTTCTCCTTTGATTTTAGTTGGTTAGAAACAAAAATGGCCACTCCCGTCGCCAGGATGGCCATTCGCTTCAGATTACGCTTTCAAACTCGTCAACTCAGTTTATTACAATCAAGGGCACCACCTCCTTTCTGGTTAAATTCAGAGTAGGGTAGGGTATTTAAAATATGGTCCCACCCGATAATTGAGCGGCAAAAGCCTATTACAGCAATTAATTCTGATCACAAAAAAAGGCCCACCCATAGACAGGAATGAACCTTTGTGTTATTAAAATGGCTATCAGGCCATTCTAAAGATAAGTTTATATTGTTTTTAGCGTTGGTGTGTAAAAATATCCAAAAATCAACTAAATGATCTTAAGTACAATAGGCTTGGCCGCTGTAATGAGAAAATCGAATAAATTCAATGGCTGAGTACAATCCGGCCTTCGGCACCATCAATAAAATCAAGCCTTTACGACTTTTCAGCTTTTTTTCGTAAAGGCTTTTTCTTTCCTTGGTCAACGTTTTGGTCAACATTTGCGAAAAACACCTCAAGGTTTTTAATCGCCTTCCGGGTGTCGTCCTGGTCAACTGTATTGTATCGGTCAAACATCGCTCTTGTGGCGTGTCCCGTAATCTCCATTATGACAGACTCAGGGACCCCGGCCTTGCGCATGTTCGTATTGAATGTATGCCGTAAATCGTGAAATATAAACCCGCCCTTTTTAAACCGTCCATACTCGATCCCGGCATCTTTGCAGGCTTTTTTGAGACCGTCCCGGATGTCGCCCTTAATCGCTGAATCATTGTATTGAAAAACATGATTATCCTTTGTGCTGTCCTTTACCCGGCCCGGAATTGACAATAATATTTTCAAGAGTTCATCACATATCGGAATATTCCTTGCTTCTTTGTCTTTGGTGTCGGATGCTTCCAGCCGGATCATCCTGTTTACAATGTCAACTTTATCCCAGGTCAAATTCAGGATTTCACCCTTGCGCATGCCGGTATAATAACCCATGGCAATAATCGCCTTTGTATGGCCCCTCGAATGATTCATAATTTTAATAAATTCATTATGACTTAAAATCCTATCTCTGACATCAGACCCCGGCTTTAGCGTTTTTTTAATTCTGTTAAAAGCCTTGAGCGTGTCCCCGCCGACCAGGTCATTGTCAAATGCCTTGCGTATCATGGTTTTTGCTTTTCTGATTTCATGGTCAACCGTCCCCGGCGCCTTGCCGTTTTTTAATCTTTTGGCCTGGTAGTTCTCAAGGTCAACCGGCTTTATCTGGCTGATAACCATATCGCCAAATACAGCATTGAATTTATTCAAGCTGATTTTAATAATGTCATAGGATGCAAGGGATTTCACCTTTTCAATGCCAAGATACCATTTTACCAGCTCGTTAAATGTAATTTTGGAAGCCGGCAACATTTCAAAAAATCTGCCCTCTTTTTTCTGCCCTCGCCGCTTGCCTTCGGCCGCTCTCGCTTCTTCAATCGATGTTCCTACAAGCTCGCGCCGCTGCTTTCCACCAGGAAGGCGAAAGCTGACCCAATACCGGACCCGCTCTGACCGCTTGGCTTTGTCCAGGTTTTCGCCGCATTTACAGACTTTGTTTTTAACCGACTGTTTCAATTTACATGTCGGACACTCCGCCAATATCGCCATAAAGCCCCTCACTTTCTCCCTGTGGTTTGTCCGGGAAGCCGGGCAGGGTCCCCGGTGTTCGGCTCCGGTTGCCTATCCCGGACAAGGTTAAAATGGGTGTGCCTTAGTGCTCTGGGGCGAAAATTCGGTGACGTATTTTTAAGCCGCCAGTTTTAGCTTATCATCGAATTTTGATAGTAAATTTTTCAGATCCTCTCGGGTGAATTTCCACTCGAAAGGTTTTGCAATTGTTTCGTATTCGGTCTGGAAACTGAGGATTTTGCTTTCAAGCTCTTCGAGGCTTTCAAAGTCGTTTGGTGTAAGCACTTTCCTCTGGAGTACCGAAAAGTAAATTTCAACCTGATTCAACCAGCTTGCATGGACTGGTGTATGAACCTGAATCGCATTCGGATACCAGCTCTTAAGGCGTTCAACGGAAGTTTGTCCCCGGTGCGAAGAGCTATTATCGGTTACCCAAAAGACCCTACGCGCCGAACGATACGGCTCTTGACTCATGACAAGATCGACCAGATCGTGAAAGCTATCAATTCCGGTGCTATGCCTGCACAAACCAAAGATTTTAGCCTGTCGGACGTCCCAGGCAGCCATGTAAGCCAAAGCTCCCATTCTTTCATATTCGTGCTCAACACGGCCACAGTACCCAGCCGTCGGAGCGGTTACCGGCATCAATCGGCGACGTGCCTGGATGCTAGTTTTTTCATCAGAGGAGATAATAAAATCATGGTCGCTCAGGGGTTTTCCTTCCAAGATCCCCTGATACAAATCAAGGATTCTGGCGGCCTTTGGTTCGAAATCCGGATCTCGCGGCCAAATCCAGCTTCGGTAACACCAGGGGCGGATAGCGTCCTTGCTCAGCCAACGCCAGATAGTTTTCCCGCTGATGGAAGCGACAATTCCATGTTTTTCCGCCTGCCGGGCAATTTCATCGTGTGTAAATCTGGAAAAAGGAAGCCCAAGCTGTTTGGGCAACTGGCAGGCAAGCGCCTTGACTGCAACAATGATCTCAGGGGGAAAAAGCGCCGGGCCTGCCCCGCCGTGATCTTTCCAGGAGACCGGCCAGGCGTTGGTCGAAGAAGCGCTTGCGCCATTTGGAAACAATCTGTCGAGGCAAATCAAGCCGTTTGCCAATTTCCTTGTTTGAAAGTCCCCCAGCGGCAAGGAGGACGATCTTGGCTCGCATGACATCACGATATTGTGACGTATATTTTCGTGCGACAGCCTGTAATTGTCGTTTTTCATCTGTATCCAGCAATACCTTATATGGGCTTTTTCGTGGCATTATTACCTCCTTTAAGCGAAGAGATAATACCACGGATAAGTTAAAAATGCAAACTAAAATACGTCATAATAATTATGCCGATGTGTACTTAGGGGCATAATTGCTCCAGAGATGAAGGGACCTTTACTGCTGCCGCTCCATGGCCCGATTTAATAAAAAATATGGCTTGATGCCACAACCCTAAAGTTTCTTTTTTGATCAAACTGGCCGCCTCAATGAAAAGGAAGCAAACTTTATTGTATATTTCTATTTACTTGTACTTTCTAACAGCCCCGCGCAGCCAGCGGCGGAGCTGACAACTATCTAAATTTATTAACACCAAATAACGTTTTTCTGATTATCTTGGACAGCAATGATTGAAACAATATACTAGTTCTTTTCGGGTTCACTTCAAAACTCATTTCCCTTATGGGATAGTTTAAAAACCCCATCCTTAAAATCCAAATAGCCAGACCGGCTCAGTTCAACGAGAATTATGTTTTGGCTTCGCAAAACATGAATTCCTTATTCGTTTTAAGGTCTTAAAACAAGCATTCCTGGGAAGTTTTTGACAGAATATCAGCATGACAGCTCGGTCCGACCGGGCAGGCGATAAAAAATTTTTGAAAATATTTAATATTTTTCTTGACAATAGAATTTGCTTCCATTATTTATCAACCAACCGGTTGGTTGGTTTTATATTTAATTCAGGGGCATTCTTATCCCTAACTGAGTAGTGAATAAATATGACAAAACTGCCGACTTCATTCCTTCTCATATTCTTCTCAAGGCTTTTCTGTGTACTTAGCAAGTTATCTTTTTTGTTGCGAATTCTTCATATGAAGGAGGTTGAAAACCTGAATATTGGTTGCAATCACTAATATCCCTGAAAAAAAGCACACCAATTATGACAATTCGACCTCTATATTGTAACAAATAGCTCAGAAATTTTGACCAGAAAACAAACAAAGATATTATTTTATGGACAAAATTCTGATGTAGATTAAATAAAATAGTACACGTTATATATATTAACAATCTCATAATTGTCCTTACACTATCATTCCGGCGAAAGCCGGAATCCGTGCGCCTGGAAGCAGGCGCGATCATGGGGGTGAAAGCCCCCCTCCGGGAGATGCCCGCTCCCGGTAGCCGATGGTAACTGCGTCGTCGCGAGGCGGGGTGGGGAGCAACCGGAGGCGAACTGGCAGTCCGTAGTATAACGACGAACACGATTCGGCCGCACGCAGTGACGAGCCTGCGGATTCAAGGCGAAGTCCAGACCGGGTCGAAGGCTTGGCAGGTTGGCAGCAACCCCGTGTAAGACTGCGTGTCCCACGGAAGCCGAATGATCCCGGAAGCCCATCACGCTGGGCGGGCAGCGCAAAAGCGATGATGGGGCGCGTCAGGTGTTTGGTGACGGAATGCGAGGAAGGTCGCGCGGTGTGAACCAGGGAGACCTGCCCACGCAAAGGTCGGCAGCAGTTTGGCGCAAGCAAAGCAGAAGCTGAACGGGCAGGGGTCAGATCGTCCATAGTAGCGAAGAGGCGGGGTAATGCCCGCAGAGCCAAGGGACGCAGGGAGGTGGATGCGTGAAGTTGATAGTGCGCGAAGTCGAACCTGCGGCAGTGCCCGCAAGGACTAAACAAGCAGGAGAAGCCCAGGACCCATGGGACTGGGTGGAACGCGCGGTATGAACCGATCGGATACTGGAGGCCCTCGAAAGGGGGGTGAAAGGAGGTGTTTCGTTATTCGTCATCAATAATAATCTGAGATTGTTTAATTTGACTTCGTAAATATAGTTTAGCCATTCTGCTGTAGCCGCTTTCGTTGTGTTCGCATGTGTGATTCTATGGCAGATAGGCGTCTGCGGTGTCGATCTTCAAGCTGGCGGATAACTTCTGCTTCTGAGACATCGCACCGCGGTAAAAAATGCGAGAGTAATTCTTCAATATCCGAACACGATAGTAGCGGACAGGTAGCCTTATGGCGCATTCTTTCAGTGAGCATAAACAACATCGCCATCATTACCAGAGCCATATGATGAAGCCATGCGTTCCATTTGCGAACCTGATAATCCGCCATACCGCACTCGCTTTTTCCGTCCTCAAACGCCCGCTCGATCCAATAGCGCTGACGCTGCATCCAGGCCAGCCTTTTGAGTTGGGTCGTCTCGGCTGCATTGCTCAACGATATCTTGGTCTCCGGATTCTTGCCCAGTGTCTGGGTGGCTACCAGAATGGTGCGTTTCGCCTCAGAAGAGTCTTTGTCCCATACATATACCGGTACGCGCAGTGCCCGAAATTTAAGCGGCCCTCGGCTGGTCTTGCGCAGTTTCAATACAGGCTGATCCGAAAGCTTAAAAAGCTCTACAACTTCTTTGACCTCATAGCTTCTGGCGTCTGTTCGATAGCGGGTGAAGGGACGACCCTGTTTATTTCTCTTCTCAGGTATGTAGGGATGGGGATCGTCCAGGTAAACCGTAAAATCCGAATGAAGATCAACGACAAACCGCTCTCCCATTTGATCCAAGGCCATACAAAATCCGGGGCCTTTTCCATAGCCCCCATCTGCACCTACCCAGCTAAACCGAAGACCATTTGCCCGAGCGTGCCGAACCATTTCAAGTGCCAGCGCATCTTTGGTGTGGAAAACACGGTGCGATTCGGGTATGCTGGCTTTATCACACCGCTGCCGGTCTTCTATCCATGTCTTGGGAAGGTAGAGTCGAACATCCACCGGTACTGCAAAACGGTCTTTGCCAAGTACTCCAAATACCGCCACTTGGCCATTATCGACTTTGCCAAGCCGGCCCAACTACTGCCAGGCAACACCCGCCGACATCGGCCCTTGTTTGGCAAATCCGCTTTCGTCGATGAAAAAGCCGGTCTGCTCATCGCCCAAAAGTTCATTCGCATCACCGGCGACCTGATCGATGACATCCTGAGCGCTCCACTTGCTGTGAGTCAAAAACTGTTGAAGATTACGCGATTTAGAATCCGGGACCACTTCGGCCATCCGGTCCATATTCTTGCGCGAACCCGCCTGCATCAGACCGCTGGCATACTGCCGAGCCTTTTCTGTGACATTATGACGATAGGATTGAAAATGGTGACGGTAGCTTTTCACGAAGGACACAAAACGCCCCCCAATACGGCGGAATGCCGTCTGCGGGGTGACATAAGATTTCCTCCTGGGTTTACGGATCTTTCTCCGGGTTTGATTTCATGAATACGGCTATAGTAAATTCCCGAAGTAATTACAAGAATAATCTTTACGAAGTCAAATTAAGGATAAGTTAAAATTACTTAAAGGTTAATTCTAATAAAGGAGGTAGTTATGTTATTAGATTACGAGCACTTAGAAATTATAGATAAAGTTAATTTTCAAACAAAAAGAATAAAAAAGGGGATTGAAAGGTTTCGTAATCAAAAGCCATTTATATCAGGTGAGAGAGCGCGTATTCTGACAGATTCTTGGATTGAGACAGGGGATGATCCAAACCCGATCAGAAGAGCTAAGGGTTATGCTAAAATGTTCGATGAAATTCCAATCGTCATTAGAGATGACGAGTTAATCGTAGGTTCTCAAACTGAACATGTTCGCGGTTGCTTTGCATTTCCTGAATGGGATGCTGAACTGTGTTTAAAAGAGTTTGAAACAAAAAGTAGCTTTAGTATGGATCAAGACTTTTACGAGGCAGAAACAGACGAGAGAAATAGAGAGATGATACTTAAATCAGCTCGTTTCTGGATGGGTAAAAGTGTTTCCGATAAAATTTGGAATGAAATAGACAGATTGTATGGGAATACAATGCATGAACTTTATGATTCAAGAGTGTTCTTTAAACCTTTTAATAAACCCGCATCAGGAGGGACTGTAAATTATAAGAAGGTTGTGGATTATGGTATAACAAAAGTTATTGAAGAGGTACGAAAAGAACTTTATTCATCTGTGCAAATATCTGAAATAGAATTGCATAAAAGGGCCAATAGAGAAGCTATGATAATTGTTTTAGAGGCAGTTGTCAGGTATGCAAAACGACATGCAAAATTAGCGGAAGAATTAGCAAAAACTGAGCCCGATCAAAATAGAAAAAAAGAGTTGATAAGAATTGCTACTGCATGTGATTGGGTGCCTGCCAAACCAGCTCGTAATTTTCATGAAGCATTACAAAGTTTTTGGTTCGTACATCTTAGTGTCCTTCAAGAGTCTGTTTCAGAATCGAAATCGCCAGGAAGATTTGATCAATATATTTACCCTTTATTAAAAAAGGACATCGACAACAACCATTCCTCATACCAAGATGTAGCTGAACTTCTTGGATGTCTATGGGTAAAGTTTAATGAAGTTTTGACTTTTAGGCCCGGAAGCCTTTCTGAATTTGCGCTTAGCACGGAATTACAAAATTTGACAATAGGTGGAGTTACAAGAGACGGGGGTGATGCTACTAATGAATTGTCTTACTTAATATTGGAGTGTGAACGGCAACTTAAACTACCTCAACCGCAACTGACCCTGCGATACCATCCTGACATTCCAGAAAATTTTCTTGTTAAGGCAATTGAAACGAATAGGGATCATGGAGGAGGTAAGCCAGCCTTTTTTAATGATAAACCAACTATATTAGGTTTGTGTCAAGAGGGCATTACTTTAGAAGATGCTCGTGACTGGGCGCCCCAAGGTTGTGTAGAAAGGTATGTACAATTCGCGTCTGGAAGTTACAGGAAAATAAATGTGAATATTGTAAAAGCGATAGAGCTTGCACTTAATAAAGGTATTGATCCGCTTTCTGGGAAACAGCTTGGGCCTGATAGTAATGATCCGACAACTTTTAAAAGCTTCGATGATTTTTATGACGTTGTTAAAAAACATAGTGCGTATATGATAGAAAATGCATGTAAATTTTGGTCAGTAGGACAAATTGTGCGAGGCCGCGAATATCCCTTGCCCTTTCATTCTGCATTAACGGATGATTGTATAAAAACTGGGTATGATGCTTTAGAAGGTGGAATGCGTTACCCCCGTTTGCTATCCAATTGTGATATTGTTGGACACCAAAACCTAGCTAATTCTTTGGCGGCAGTTAAAAAGTTAATTTATGAAGAGAATATAATTACAGTTTCTGAATTAATTAATGGACTAAAGGAAAATTTCAAGGGACATGCAAAACTCCGAAAAATGTTATTGTCTGCACCTAAATATGGTAACGATGATGATTATGCTGACAGTTTAATGACTGATATATTCAAGTGGACAAAGCTTATGGTTTCCCAACAGACGAGCCCATGGGGTTATCCATGGGGAATAGCTAGGAAAGGACTTACAGCACATTTCTATTTTGGAAAAGCTGTGGGTGCTTTGCCTGATGGTAGAAGCGCTTATGAACCTTTGGCTGACGCAGCGCTATCTCCCATGCGGGGTACTGATGTAAAAGGACCGACTGCCGTTCTTAACTCTGCTGCTAAAGTTGATCATATTACATCTGAATCTACTCTTTTAAACCAAAAATTTCTTAAATCATTGTTTACTACTAATGAAGGAATAAGAAAAATAATAGCGTTATTAAAGACATACTTTGAAAGAAACGGCTATCAAATACAATTTAACATGTTAAGTCCTGAAGAACTAATAATGGCACAGAAAAACCCTGAAAGTTATAGAGACCTAGTTGTAAGAGTCGCAGGATATAGCGCTTATTTTGTAGAACTTTCTTTAGCAGTACAAGATGAGATTATTGGAAGAACCATGCATAAACAAGCGGCATAGGTAAAATTATCACGTAAGAATATGATTATGCTTTTTGCTGTGTATGATAGAAAACGCAAATTCATTAATTATCATGGGCTAAGGATTTCATGTTTAACTTATAAAAAATATGCGTTGATTATTATCTTCTATGTAACGCACAACTCTTTGTTATCATAAATGGAAAATACTTTTATTACTTTAACAACTTTAGAAAAGGATGGTTTATAATGAATAAAAGAATTAAGAACAAATTATTAAGTTTGATTTTGGGGTTTGTTTTAGTAATTGGCATAGTTAATATTGCTCTTTCTGCCCAACCGTATCTTATTATTTCGGCTAGTTGCGCTACTACATCAGCCACCTATGGGCACATTGTTTCTATTAATAAGTTAATGAGCGAAAAAGTTCCAGAAATTGGAAATATAAGAATTATGGAAACTGCGGGAGGTGTCGAGAATACTATGCTTTACGGTCGAGGTGATGTTGAAATTGCGCCGTCCACAAGTTTCGAGTCAAAAGATCTTTACAATGGGGAGGGAAAATTCAAAGGTAAGGCAAACCCAAATTCACGGCTACTCTTTAATGAAGCTCCTAAAATTCAACAATATTTCATTGTTAAGGAAAGTGGTGTAAATACATTACAGGAGCTTACAGGTAAACCATTCAGCGCTGGAGCCGTTGGTTCTGGATCTGAAAGACACACTAAAGAGACATTTGCTGTATTAGGTATAGAACCAAAGTGGTTTCCAGCATCTTGGAAGCATCTAACAGACGCGGTACTAGATGGTAGAATAATAGGATTTGCTAAATCGGGAGGCCCAGGAGATGCAATGATAAATCAGATAGCTGCTACAAAGCCTATTGTGTTTTTAGGTTTAAACTCTGAGCAAAAAAATAAAATGCTTGCATTAAAGTACCTTCCCATAACACTTAAAGCTGGGTCTTATCCAGGTCAGAGCATTGATATCGATTGCATAGGCTATACAATGCCATGGTTAGTTAAAAAGGATTTACCTGTTGACGTGGTCTATCAAATGGCAAAAGCTGTAAATGAAAACTATAAGGAGGTAGCAAGAGGAAGTTCAATTGCAAAAGAAACAATAGACATGTTTGGTTCCGTAGCAGCGGCAACTGTTAAAATGCCTATAATTCCATTGCATTTGGGGACATACAAATATTTAAAAGAACTCGGAATGAAAATACCTGAAGAGATAGTGCCGCCTGAGGCCAAATAATTACAGATGCAGTAATTTACTTTTATGTCTAATTTGTTGTTATATTAAAAAGACATTGACATAATTGAACAATAGAATCATAAGTCATTACTTTATATATTATTATCATACCTAAAGCATATAGACATTCGTTTAGCATAGTTTCTTGGAAATCTTTAACTTCAAGGATATCTATTTGATAAAGCAATAAAGCCATTAATAAGCGGTAGCCCATGGAATATGGGTATAAAACCCCAAGGCGATTTTTACCCTTACGATGAGCGTAAATGATGCCGTTTGCAAAGATTTGCTTCACTTTCTGGCTGTATTGCAAGAGGCAGCCTGATCAAAAAGAAGTAAAAATTACAAAATTTATGCAACGTTGAGGTAAAGAAGAGGTAAGAAAATATTTTTGATATACTAATGGATTCAAAAGTAAACAAAAAGTCTATATAATACCTGGATCTTGCATCAAATTTTATGTAAACACACATAAAAGCTGTGAAGCCTTATGAATACGATACTGGAAAGAAATCCTTATATGTCTTGTTTGTACCAAGTAGGTAAATTTGCTTCTTTTAGTAATTTGCAAACACAGACTGCTGGTGGCTTCATAGGGTCGCTCTAAATGCCTGTAAAATCAGTCCCTCACAGATAGTGTATTTTTTATTATCAATTTGTGAAGACGGAAAAATTTATTGATAACTGCCTTTTTCAGGTTTTCCGGACCGCTGATCGGTTGACGTTCGATATTATTTGGATTTGCCATAGTTACAAACTTGTTCAGTTGGGTTCAGATCATGCGAATAAGACGGCAAGACAAAAATCTGTACCCGGCTATCATTGGATTCAATGCACTGTTTTACTTTTTAATATTTATGAGTCGGATGTTCATACCAGATCAAAAATACTCTACCGTCGCGATCATGCATCAGACGTTTCAAAAAATCACATATCTGATCGTCTTTCATACCGCCTTGCATAATTATAAAATGCATATCTCAGCGAGGGGATATTGCCGCAATCATATTCAACGCAAAGCGGGCGAGGGTAAACTCAACAACCGGAGTTTGTCCTTTCAGTGCCCAATTAGTACCCTAAAGAAAGTCAGAGCGCTCACCGGATTCATCCTGAAAGTAAATATCGGCGCCTTCATTTTTAGCCCGTTTCCTCATTTATGGAAAAACCTGATAATTCCATTGCTTGACAAGTTCAGAATCTTACTGGTAAGCACGATACAGCGGTTTCTGACAACTGAATCCGAATTGATGCAACAAGCGAATGACAGAAATTTTACTGAGTTTGATTCCAAACCTTCGGTTAATAATTTCGGAGATTATCGTACGGGTCCAAAGGGCAAAAACAAATATAAGCTGCCGAGGGTCCATTTCACAAACCGTCCGGAAGATCCACCGAATTACGAAGCCAATAAGTTTTACCGGCCGCCCACAATGATTGCTAGTTCGCAGAGCATACCAGCCATCCGTTCGATATCTGGCCAGTCATTTTTAGATGCAAGCTCGTGCAAATCCGAGGATTTGAATGACCTTTTCTGGACTCTCTCCAGCCTGTACTTGCTGGATTGCCCGAAAGCGTATTTCTTTCATTTCCTTAGGACTAATAAAAACGCATTAAGTTATTTTACATAAACGTTTCAGTTTAACTTTTGTCCATGAGTGGGTAGTATCTTGAACGCTTTCCCAAATCATATCCAACGATTCAAACCAACGATTGGTTGTGGCTTCATATCGCACCTGTCGCCACACCCGCTCCTGGGGATTAAGTCCCGGCTGATAAGGCGGAAGGTATTCCAGGCTAAGCCGTTTGTGTGTCCTCATGAAACTCCGAACCGCTTCCC
>Ga0209164_1000206_pt1 | contig 183997 bp, 204 predicted proteins | sample MTBNYHSulfiMetaG_FD_187458 | JGI IMG/M metagenome (GOLD analysis project Ga0209164, IMG submission 187458) | Enrichment culture microbial communities from rom New York Harbor, USA that are MTBE-degrading - MTBE-NYH (New York Harbor Sulfidogenic)... | ecosystem: Environmental > Aquatic > Marine...
TTTTGGAAAGCACTCCATGCAATACTATCTTGGAGAACAAAGCCAAGTATTGGTCTAGCCAGACTAACTGGGGTGAGTTTGTAGTAGAAACAACTACAGTACAATGTCCTCAACCTCCAGTTTGCGAGTTAGAACTAACTAAAACTGACGATCCTGATCCTCTTCAACCAGGCGATCCGCTTACTTATCATTTAACCTTGAAAAACACAGGCACTGCTGATTGTACCGGCACCGGAGTCAGGATAAAAGATGTCTTTGACCAGTATACAACCTATGCCAGTTCAAGCAGAACTCCTGAAGAAATAACCAGTACTTACATTAAATGGAATGTAGGAACTTTGCATCCTCAGGATGAAATCAATATAGACCTTAATATGAACGTTTTGGAAAGCACTCCATGCAATACTATCTTGGAGAACAAAGCCAAGTATTGGTCTAGCCAGACTAACTGGGGTGAGTTTGTAGTAGAAACAACTACAGTACAATGTCCTCAACCTCCAGTTTGCGACCCTGAAATAGAACTTATTTCAAATGGTAATTTTGAATTACCTATAGTTTCAGCAAGTCAGTTATGGGATATTTTTGATTCAGGAACAGCTAATTTAAACTGGATGGTTGAATGGAGAAGCGACATCCCGTCTACTTGGGGAGAACAAACCAGACCGGATCCGGCCCATCTGGAAATCCAGAGAGGAGTCAATGGTTGGCTTCCTTATGAAGGCAGCCAGTACGCTGAATTAGACACGGACTGGGATGGTCCTGCAGGCAGCTTAAACAATGAACCTGCTTCCGTAAAAATTTATCAAGATATTGTTACCATTCCTGGAGAAAATTATAATCTTAGCTTTTCTTTTTCACCAAGACCTAGCACTCCAGAAAGCGATAATATTCTCCAAATAAAATGGAACGATAATATTTTAGGAACCCCTTCCGGAGCCGGACTTTCCAATACCGATTGGTCAGAATACAATTATAATTTTACCGCCCAAAGCGATGTTACTCGTTTAGAGTTTGCCGATTTGGGTACGGCCAATTCTTTAGGTACTTTTGTTGACGAAGTAAGTTTGAGATGTCAGCCGATTACCAACACTACGGGAACTATTTTTGTTATTAAAAATGTAGTCGGCGGCCAAGCCCTTCCAAGCGATTTTGTGATTAATGTTTCCGGAGACAATCCTTTACCGGCAACATTTACCGGACAAGCATCACCGGGTACAGAAGTTGTTATTGGAGAAGGAGCTTATGGAATTACGGAAGAAGCTGTTTCAAATTATACAGCTTCCTACTCAACTGATTGTTCCAGTACGATTATGGCAGGCGAAACAAAAACCTGTACCATAACCAATACTTACACTTGTCAACCTTCTGTTACGATTAATGCTTCTAAAATAGTCTGCCAGACGGAAACAGATTTGCCTAACTGGGGAGATGGAGGGCCAGATATTACGGCAACAACTGCTCAGGATTTTGTGGACAACAACCAAAATTGTCATTTTGCTTCAGGGTGGGATTTTGAATGGGCTCAATTTGGAGTATCCAACCCCGGCGATAATATTATCGGCCCGGCTGGTTCCGGATGGACAACTTTTGGACCAACCGACATAAATGGATTAACCAACGTTAGTATTAACAGCGTAAGCGGTGACAGATTATGGTTCAGAGAAGTAATGAAAGAAGGATATATTCCTTTTTCCGGAGACACAAGCGCACCGCGCGATAATATTAGTGCCGAATTTTATTGTCATCAAGACGTATTAAATTACGATAATTATGATTATGTCTTGAATCCTCAATTAGGCCAAAATTATCATTGCGTGGCTTTCAATGTTCTTGCTACCACAACTGAACCTACCAGTACTCTTATTGTTATTGACCACGTAATTGGCGGAACAGCCACTTCGGGAGATTTCACGGTCAACGTTACCGGAACCAATCCTGTTCCAGCATCGTTTCCCGGCGAAGAAGCGCCCGGCACTACAGTCATACTCGAACCGGGAGCTTATAACGTAAATCAATCCACGCTTCCGAATTACGTTACTTCTTACTCAACTGATTGTTCCAGTACGATTATGGCAGGCGAAACAAAAACCTGTACCATAACCAACCTTTATCAGGAAGAACCTCCGAGTACCAGTACTCTTATTGTTATTGACCACGTAGTCGGCGGAACGGCTACATCCGGAAATTTCACAGTTTATGTTTCCGGAAACAGTCCTTCAACGACATCGTTTCCCGGTGAGGAATCACCCGGCACGGCAATAATAATTAGTCCTGGCTCTTATGGTGTAACTCAATCAACGCTTCCGAATTACACCACTTCTTATTCTGATAATTGTTCTAGTACTATTTTGGCCAGTGAAATAAAAACCTGCACTATAACCAATACTTATCAGTGCATACCGGTTAAGCCTTGCTCCGAATTAGGATGCAACCAAACCGACAGCTGCGGCAACTATTGCGGCAACTGCGGCGGCCCTTCACCTTATTGCGGAGATGGAGCAGTAAACAGCGGCGAGGAATGCGACGGAAACGCCGGCGTTCCCGAAGGTTATACTTGTACTGCTTCTTGTAAATTAGAAAGGAAAATCTGCAAAATGGATATAAACGTAATGATGGTTTTAGATGTTTCCGGCAGCATGGGATATAACGCTCCGACAAGATTGTCTCAAGCTAAAATCGCGGCCAATGGTTTTATTGATAATTTAAGAAGCGGCGATCAGTCCGGATTGGTTTCTTTCAATTGGACAGCTGCTTTGAATAAAAAATTATCAAACAACCATGCTTCTACCAAATTAGCCGTTAACGGATTGACTGCGGTCGGCGCCACTAATATAGGAGACGCCGTTGATAAAGCCAATGAAGAATTAATGTCAGCTACAAGCTCTCTCAACGTAGCTAAAATACAAATTCTTTTAACTGACGGCCGAGCCAACCAACCTAACGGTAATGGTTACGAAGAAAATCCGCTTGATTTAGCCTTAGTTTTAGACAAATCCTTGGAGGCTGCTAAAAACGGTATTATGATTTTTACCATTGGATTAGGCCCTGATATAAACGAAAACATGCTTCGAAATATTGCTCAAAATACGGGCGGAAAATACTATTTTGCTCCCACCAGCAACGACTTAACCGGAATATTTAACGAAATAGCTTCTGAAACCTGTAAAAGCACTTCTACTGCTTATGAAAGTCCGGCTATAAAGATTTTCAATGCGGCAATTAGAAGCGTTTCGGACACAAGCGTAACTATTTCCTGGTATACTAACGTTCCGGCTACCAGTCGAGTGGTTTATAGCGGCCAAAAGGTATTAATTCCCGGAAGCACACCAAACTACGGTTATACCTTTTCAACGCCGGAACAAGATTCTGCCAATAAGACAATCTTCCATTCCGTAACAATAAGCGGTTTAACTCCCAATAAAACTTATTACTGGAGACCAATATCTCGCGGGTCACCCGAGATTTGGGGGGAAGAATTAAGTTTTACTACAAAAGCAGAAACTTCTATTTCTGAAGAAACTAATGAAGAAACAACCAGTTCGATTGAAACCGTTCAAGAAGTCGAAGAAGAAACGCAAGAACTGTTGCCCGAGTTTAATGAAAATTTAAATCAGGAAGAAGAGAAAATCGTGAACCCTTCTCTGGAAAGTCAAAGCTTTTTCGCTTTCCTTTCAAGCGGAGCTGCTTCTATATTTGACGCTTTAAGAAGCTTGTTTGGTCATAAAATCTTTACTCTTACACTTCTGATTATTATCGTCCTTCTTGTATTTTTATTATTGAGAAGAAGAAGAAAAGAAGAAGAAGTTAAACCTGTCATTCCTCTTGAACAGCAATTGTAGTTAAAAACAAAAACAGCCGGGATAACTCTCGGCTGTTTTTGTTTTTTGGTCGGAAAAAATAATTTACTAAAGGCGATATTTATGATAATTTAAAATATAGAATTAAAAAATTGATTTTTAAAACGAAAGGAAGAGAGAATTATTATTTCTCTCTATAGGGCTGAGCGCAAGATGATTGTTTTTTCTTGCATTTTTGTTCTTCTGTGATAAGTTTCTCGATTTTTCTTGCTCTTCTGTTATAAGCCCAGTTAAGCAGGCCCCCGCATATAAATACGAGAATCATAAGAGTAAACCAATCGAGATGAAACCAGAAATGTCCAAGAATGGGTATTCCGAAACAGACAAAAACGATTAACCACATGAATAGTCTGAAGTTTCGTCGCTGTTTTCGGAATAGCTTTGTCGCTTCCTTTACTCTCTTTTTCTCCTCTTTCCTTTCTTTTCTTTTTTGTCTCCAGCTTTTCTTTTTCTTTTCATTCGTTTTCATTTTCGTCACCCTTATTTATTTTTCCCACTGGATTACCAGAGGAACAGGAAGAAAATTATTTTTATTCTTCATCCTGCGTCTATATTATAACATATCATTCTCTTATTTGTCAAGATATGATTCTCAATAAAAATTTGGACAACTTAAAACGTGATTGGCTTGAAAAAAACATTTTAATTTTGGGCTTTGCCAGAGAGGGAAGGGATAACTTAGCTTTTTTAAGAAAAATTTTTCCTGAAAAAATTATCGGAATAGGAGACAGGTCTGATTTTAAAAAGCTGGAAAAAGAAAGCCAACAATTGATAAAATCCGATGAAAGAATAAATCTTTATTTAGGCAAGAATTATCTTAAAAATCTTGACAAATACGATATAATTTTAAAAACGCCGGGTATTCCTTTTCACCTAAAGGAATTAAAACTTGCCAAAAAAAGGGGAGTAATTATCGTTTCCCAAACCTCAATTTTTCTGGAAAATTGTCCGGGAACAATCATTGGCATTACCGGAACCAAAGGAAAAAGCACCACTACTTCTTTGACTCATAATATTTTAAAGGAGGCCGGCTTAAAAACAGAATTAGTTGGTAATATCGGCACGCCAGTGCTTTCTTTTTTGTTTAAAGCAAAAGAAAAAGATATTTACGTCTACGAATTGTCCAGCCATCAATTATTTGATATTAAAAAAAGTCCGGCTATCGCGGTTTTTTTAAATGTTTTTCCCGAACATCTGGATTATTACCGGAATTTCAAAGAATATGCTTTGGCAAAAGGCAATATAACCAGATTTCAAAACAAAAACGATTATTTGATTTTCAACGCTAAAAACAAAATAGTTAAGGAAATCGCCAAAAAATCAAAAGCCAGAAAAATAGATTTAAATTCGCTGAAATTAGAAAAAATCATTAAAATTAATGACATTCCTCTAAAAGGAGAGTTTAATCTTCAAAATGTTAAAGCAGCCAGCGCTGTCGGAAAAATACTCGGCCTCAATAACAAAAGCATTGCCAAGGGCATAAGAAAATTTAAACCCTTGCCTTACCGTCTGGAATTCATCGGTCAATATAAAGAAATAAATTTTTACAACGATGCTTTGGCAACCATTCCCGAAGCAACCATTGCTGCTTTGGACGCTTTGGGTAATGACGTTCAAACTATTATGCTGGGCGGTTTTGAACGAAATATCGATTTCTCAAAATTAGCCGGAAGAATCTTTAAAAGCAAAATTAAAACGGCGATTTTGTTCCCGACAACCGGTCCTAAAATTTGGCAAGCGATAGAAAAAAAGTTTAAAAAAGCAAGAACTAAAAAACCGCCGGTTAGTTTTTTCGTTGATAATATGAGAGAAGCGGTAAAAATTTCTTATCAAAAAACGGAAAAGAATAAAATTTGCCTTTTATCGACCGCTTCTTCCAGTTTCAGTATTTTTAAAGACTATAGAGAGAAAGGCGATTTGTTTAAAAAATACGTAAAAAAATATGGCAAAAAAAGTTGATCATTTTCTACTGGGAACGGTTATGGCTTTGGTAATTATGGGTATTCTAATCTTAAGCAGCGCTTCCTTTTCTTTAGCTCAAGAAAAATTCAATAATCCTCTTTATTATCTTACTCATCAAATTTTATACGGCATAATTCCGGGGGTATTTTTTGGTTGGTTAGCTTTTAAAATTCCGTTAGAGTATTTGAAAAAATTAATTCCGCTTATAGTTTTTTTAAATTTAATACTTATGGGATTAGTTTTCGCTCCCGGCATAGGTTTAGATATGAAAGGCGCGCACCGATGGATTTGCTTAGGGCCGATTTCTTTTCAACCTTCGGAACTCCTAAAAATAACTTTTATTCTTTACTTGGCCAGTTGGCTAAGCGCAAAAAAATTATCTGATGGGAAAAATTTTTCTAAATTAAAGCATAAAACCTATCGGCCGGCTTTTTATAAAAATAAGCCCGAAGATTTAATTTCTTTTTGCTTAATTTTGGGTTTAATCAGTTTGTTTTTAATTATCCAACCGGATATCGGCACTTTGGGAACAATTATTATCATAGCCATAGTAATGTATTTCTTAGCCGGAGCGCCTTTATGGCATATTTTTTTAATTTTAATTATCGGAATAGGCGCTTTCTTTTTATTGATAAAAATCGCCCCTTATCGAATGGACAGATTAATGATTTTTTTAAGTCCGGATTCTCCCTTGGGAAGGGGATATCAAATTCAGCAATCTCTAATCGCAATCGGCTCGGGCGGAATTAAAGGAGTGGGGTTGGGATTAAGCCGCCAAAGATTTGGATTTTTACCTGAAACTATTTCCGATTCAATTTTTCCTATTTGGGCCGAAGAAACCGGACTTATCGGCGCTTCGGCTTTAATTATTCTTTTTCTGATTTTCTTAATCAGAGGTTTTAAAATGTTAAAAAGAGTTAAAAATAATTTTCTTCAATTAACCGGTTTCGGAATCGTTTCCTGGATAACCCTTCAGGCTTTTATCAATATCGGAGCTATGACGCGCGTTATCCCCCTTACGGGCATTCCTTTGCCTTTTGTCAGTTACGGAGGCTCGGCAATTATGGTAGAATTAATAGGAATAGGAATCTTATTGAATATATCCAAACATACTAATTGACTTTTGACCGCTTAACCGATTAACCTTTAACTATTAAACTAAATTAGCATATGAAAGTTATTTTTACCGGCGGCGGAACCGGAGGTCATGTTTATCCAATAATCGCCATAGTGCGAGAATTAAAAACCGCTTATTATAACAAAATTATTGAAGGAAAAAAGAAAAAAAAGCTGGAAATTTTTTACATTGGCCCAAAAGAAGATTTGGCCCTAACTTTACTTAGGCAAGAAGGAATAAATATTAAAAAAATACTCGCCGGAAAAGTAAGAAGGTATTTCGGAATAAGGGCTTTTTTGCAAAACCTGATCGACCCTTTTAAAATGCTAATAGGAATTTTTCAATCTTGTTTTTATCTTTTTCTTTTAGCGCCGGATTTGGTTTTTAGCAAGGGAGGTTACGGTTCTTTTCCGATTGTTTTCGCCGCTCGAATCCTCAGAATACCGGTTTTTATTCATGAATCGGATAAAGTTTTAGGATTGGCCAGTAAAACGTTAAAAAAGCACGCCGCTGAAATTTTTGTTTCTTTTTCTAAAACAGAAAATATTGATAAATCAAAAATGATTCTGGTCGGAAATCCTATTAGAAAACAATTACTGGAAAGCTCAACCGAAGAAGCTAAAAGGTTGTTAAACATAACCAGCGAAAGACCGGTAATTTTATTCACCGGCGGATCTCAAGGGGCCCAAAGAATTAATAATTTAGTTTCAAATATTTTGTCTCAATTGATTGATAAATTTGAAATAATTCACCAAACCGGCCTTAAAAACTTTGAACAAATCAGAAAAGAAAGCGAAGCTCTTTTGGAAAAAGAGGCAAAAAGTTATTATCATCCAATCGCTTATTTAGACGAAATAACCTTAAAAAACGCCTATCGAATTTCCGATTTAGTTGTTTCCCGAGCCGGCTCCAGCAGTATTTTTGAAATCGCCGCTTTTAAAAAACCTTCGATTTTAATTCCTTTGCCCGGTTCGGCTCAAGATCATCAGGTAAAAAATGCTTATACTTACGCTAAAAACAGAGCCGCTATAGTAATTGAAGAAGGAAATTTAACTCCTCATTTCTTTCTGGCAACGGTTAGAAATATTATTGACGACTCTAAAGTTTACGAAAGAATGGAAAATGGCGCCGAACATTTTTCTCGAATAAAAGCCGGCGAGATAATCGCCAATTATATAGTGGAATATCTTACCCAGTAGCAACCCCGAAAAAGTCGGGAACGCTAGTAAGAATTTAAAAATGCCGAAAACCAGTCTCAAAAAAATTAAAACTGAGGAGGTAAGAGTCCGCATGGCTCCTTCGCCAACGGGATTTTTACACATTGGCGGAGCCAGAACGACTCTTTTTAATTTTCTTTTCGCCAGAAATAAACGAGGAAAATTCATTCTAAGAATTGAAGATACCGACGTTAAGAGAAACGATATAAAATATGAAAATGATATTTTAGACAGTTTGAAATGGCTTGGCTTAGAATGGGACGAAGGACCGATAGAAGGCAATAGAAAAGGATATAAAGGAAGTTACGGCCCTTATCGCCAAAGTCAAAGAAAAGAAATTTATCGGCCTTATATCAAGAAACTTTTAGATGAAAATAAAGCCTATTATTGTTTTTGTTCCAAAGACGAATTGGAAGCCCATAAAGAATATTTAATTTCCACCGGTCAGCCACCTTGTTATTCCGGCAAATGCCGCAGCCTTTCTCCGCAAGAGATTAAAAAATTTTTAGCTGAAAAAAAACATTTTATCATCAGGTTTAAGTCTCCTTTTAAAAAAGTGGCTTTTAATGATTTAATCAGAGGTAAGGTAGAATTCGATTCCCGGCTTATCGGCGATTTCTCCATAGCTAAAAACGAAGAAACGCCTTTATACAACCTAGCAGCGGTAATTGATGACTTTGAAATGAAAATCAGCCATATTATCCGAGGAGAAGAACATCTTTCCAACACGCCCAGACAGATTTTACTTCAGGAAGCATTAAATATCCCGTCTCCGGAATACGCCCATTTATCTTTAATCTTGGCGCCGGATAGAAGCAAAATGAGTAAAAGGTTCGGAGCTGTTTCAGTCACTGAATATCGAAAGGAAGGATACCTGCCCGAAACTTTGATTAATTTTATGGCTTTTCTGGGTTGGAATCCGGGAACGGAAAGAGAAATTTATTCTTTATCCTCTTTAATAAAAGATTTCTCTTTGGAAAACTGCCAAAAAAGCGGAGCGGTCTTTAACGTTAAAAGATTAGATTGGATAAACGGTTTCTATATTCGCCAGCGGTCTCCGGAAAAAATAACCGAGCTTTGCCTTCCTTGTTTAATTGAAGCCGGTTTTATTGAAGAAACCGAAAACAATCATACTAATAATTCCGATTCAAATAACGGCGTTGAGCTGAAGCTTTTTAAAGAAAAAAAAAGAAAATTTAAAATTAAAGAAACCCAAGAAGTCGTAACCATTGATTGGCTCACAAAAGTAGTAATTATCTATCAAGAAAGACTTAAAAAACTATCGGAAATCATCGAACTGACTGATTTTTTCTTTAAAGATAAATTGGATTACCCTAAAGAACTTCTGAAATGGAAAGAAATGTCCGACGAGGAAATAAAAGATTCTTTAAATAAATCAGCGAAGCTGATGGAAATAATTGAAAAAAAAGAATTCAAAAAAGAAAATTTGGAGAAAAAAATAATGATTGAGGCGGAAAAAACAGGGGATAGGGGACGATTGCTTTGGCCCTTAAGAGTGTCTTTGACCGGTAAAAAAGCTTCGGCCGGTCCTTTGGAAATAGCTGAAATCTTGGGCAAAGAAAAAACAATAAAAAGAATAAAACAAGCAATTAAATTCCTTTGATAAAAAAGATGGCTGATTTATTAATAAATCAGCCGAGATATGAGATTGATTATAAAGATTTAAAAGATCTAACCAACGCCGGGAAAAATTTCCAGCATAAATTCTTCCGCTGCGTCACAGACTCTTTCTATCCTTTTTTTTGTGAACAACATTTTTATTCACCCTCCTTATGGATTATAATAACTTAAATAAAACAATATGTCAATAACTCAAAAAATAGTCGTTTTTTCGCTGATTTTAAGCTTTTTTTTGCCTTTTTCAGGCTTTTGCCAAGAAGCGCCGATAAGTCAACCGGAAACAGCGGAAGAAACTAAAAATTTTATCATCAAAGGATTTGAAATTATAAAAGAAAGAATGCCAAATGCAATCAAGAATATTTGGCAAGAGCAAGTCCTGCCTATTTGGAAAAAAATGTGGGATTTGTTTAAAAATTTTTGGAATAATTACATTAAGAGTTTTTTCTCTTATTTTTGGTATTCATTTTTAAAACCGAAAATACAATTCGTTATTCAAGAAGTTAAAGAATTTTTAGGTCAGGAAATTGAAGAAAAAAAACCGATAATTGAGGAAGAGCTCCAAAAAGAAAAAGAGAAAATACGAGAAGAAATACCGACCGTCAGCAAATCTCTTTGGCAAAAATTAAAAGATTTAATCAGATAACTAACGGACGATTAATTTCTAAAATCCATAATCTGCCAGAAATATTTTCTGGCAGATTTTAGTTTTGATATTGACAAAAATAATGATTTTTGCTAAAAATTAACCGGAGGGAGAAAAAGAGATAATCTTCTTATTCTCCGATGTTCTCACCGGACTTCCGGAGAAAGAATCTCTTTTTAACCTCCTTCTCCTCATATCATATTTTTGTTCATTTCAAAAATTATTATTTTAATTTAAGGAACCTATTTTTATAGGTTCTATTGCTTTTTATTGAATAGCAAAATAAAGCGTTGACAAATAATGACATAAGAATCAGAATAAAATCAGGAGTTTTAAAAAATGGTTTTATGTAGTTGTTTTGTTTGCCATAGCCTCACTGATTCACGCTGCGCAACTTGCGGAACCTGCCTTTGTTTTGACCATATCGGCCCTAAAAGTCCTTGTCCTAAATGCGGAGATACGAAATGGAAATAAAAAACATAGGGAGAGAAAATCTCCTTTTTTTTCTTTTAAAAAAGAAGAAAAGCAGTTTTTAAAAATTTCTGCTTTTATATTAATCTTTTAAGAGGTATAAAGAACAAAGGATGAGAAAGAAGAGAAGAAAGATATTGGCAAAATATTACCTCAGGAAAGCAAGGAGGTACGGGAGATGGATGGGATGCACTCTCAAAAATATCTTTTTCTATCTTCTTTCTCAAAAAACATTTTAATAGATATAATTCTTTCTGTCAAGTAAATATTAATATTGTACGAAATTATTTAAAAAAATTAAAATAAGTTGATATTATATAAATATAGATTAGGAGGTTTAAAGCCAAAAGGATTCTTCCTATTGACAATTATTAGAGTTATATGGTATAATATAAATGGTGATGGAATGAAAAGTTTTGAACAACTAACAAAACAACAACAACAACAAAGATTAAGCCGAATCCATAAACTAGGAGGAAAGCTATTTAAAAACCTCGAGAAGATGGAAAAATACATAGATGAAAGTCTTCCGAGCTTAACTCTTCCTACGGAATTAAAAAACGAAATCGATCGGATTTGGTCAAAGTAGAGAACATTTCAAAAATTAATAAAATATCTTCTAAAGGGCAATGAAAGCATCAACTTGAGCCCTCTTTTTATTTTTTATTAGCAACAAAAATAACTTTTTGGTAAAATAATACAATGAAAGAAAAAGCCTTCACCTTAATTGAATTATTAGTGGTTATAGCTATTATTGGAGTAATAGCTAGTATTGTTTTAGTTAATCTGAGCGGAACAAGAGATAAGGCAAGAATTGCCAATGGTTTACAGTTTAGCCAAAGTATAAACCATACCTTAGGAGCTTATGCGGTAGGCGTTTGGAATTTCGAAAGAGTAGTATCAGGATCTACCCCTGATGCTTCTGGCTTCAACAATAATGGCGTTGTAACGGGAGCTGTAATAACTACTGGCATTATAGGAAACGCTCTACGCTTCGATGGTGTAAGTGATTATATTACCATAGTTAATAATGGAACTTTAGAAATTTCTAATACAAATGAATTAACAGTTGGAGGTTGGTTTAAATTTGATCAATCTTCGGCTGGGAATCAAATGCTATGGGAAAAAGCAGTTTGGAACATTTCTGGTTACGAAACTTTAATCTATTTTGAAAATCAAGATTTATATATCTATATAGATTACGAAGATACTTCAGGAGTTACTCATTGGGTAGTGACTAATTGTGGAGTTGATGTTTCCTCTCTGATTGGAGAATGGAAATACATCGTTCAAGTTGATCAGATTAAAAACAATACATTATATCACTCAGCATATATTAACGGTTCTCTTGTTAAACAAGTCACGATTTCAAACGCTAGAAACCTTGTGAATAGCAGCGCTAATTTAAGAATCGGAAATGGTTTTATTGGTTCGATAGATGAATTCAGAGTTTACAACGAAGCACTTAATATTGCTAAGATTCAAAAAAATTACGCTGAAGGACTAAAAAGACATAAATTAGTCGAAAATTAATAAAAATAAGATAATACGAAAAAGAAAATAAATATACTCGTCGATTTTGATTTTACGAAATAAGCCAATTCTAATATTGTGCGACATTTAATAGCGTTGACATTCTATTAAAATATGATATAAAAATCCCGGTAGGGAAAAGGAGGATAAAAATGAATGTATGTTTGTTTTTATTTTTTTCCTTTATAATTTATCTTTGGATAGTAATAATTGCCGTTAAATTTATAGCCAAAAAGAAATTATTAAAAACGGCTTGGGAGAAACAGATGCTATGCTGGCCCTTAGCTATTATTATTTGGTTTTATATTATTTTTTTTCTTTTGGCTGCGATGCTGGCAATGTTATTTTCCGACGATTAAAATTAGACAGAGACCAATCGGTCTCTTTTTTTTATTTTTTATTTTTTATTATTTTTTATTCTTTCAATTTTTTTCCGCTATGAAATTGACGATGAATATCGCGGAGTCTTTTATTGGTTACGTGAGTATAGATTTGAGTTGTAACAATATTTTTATGGCCTAAAAATTCCTGAATACTTCTTAAATCAACGCCTTGGGTCAATAAATCCGTAGCATAAGAGTGGCGAAGGATATGGGGAGTCGTAAAAATCGGCACGCCAGCTTTGATTGCGTATTTTTTAACGATTCTTTCAATCGAACGCGGGGTTAGGCGAGCATCAACGCCTTTCTTAGACCTGTAATGAATGAATAAGGCCTTGTCTTTGTCTGTTCGGATTTCCAGATATTTCTTAAGCCAATCCAAGGCTCTTTCTGAAAAGTAAACCGTCCGGGGAGTATTTCCTTTGCCGATGATTCCCAGTTCTAATTCTTTCTTATCTTTTAAGTTGGCGAATTGCTCTCTGTTTAAATTGACGAGTTCTGCAATTCTTAAGCCAGTAGAGAAAAAAGACTCTAAAATAGCCCGATCTCTGAGTCCGATCAGGTCTTTGGTGTCGGGAGCCAACAAAAGACGCTCAATTTGCTCTAAATTAAGGAATTTAACGGTTTTTTCTCCTTTAGCGTCCTTTGGAAGGGCTATCTTGTCCAAGGCTAAGGAAACCACGTCTTTAGCTGTAAAATAGCTTAAAAGGGCTCTTAAAGCGATTAAATAGTAGTTCTGGGTAATCTTCTTTAAGGACTGGCCTTTTTCGTCCGTAAAACGGGACAAAAAGAGGCGATAAGCCCAAACATCCTCATTGGTTAGTTCATGAGGTTTAAGACCTTCTTTTTTGGTCTTTTTCAGCCAAGAAATAAACTTTTCAAGATACCTTCTATAATTCTTCTGGGTATTATTAGACAGGCCTTTTTCAACCTCGCAATAATCCAAAAAATCAGAGATATGTTTAATTATAGGTTTATTTGATTTTTCCATATTTTATTGATTTAGAACGGGACAATTAAAAAGACTAATGATTATTATAGAAAAAATTAAACTATAAGAAACGATTATTATTAATTCCAAAATGATTTTTTTCTTGGTTATTAATTTTTTGTAAAAAAGAGAGGCGACTGCTATTCCTAAAATTTCAGTAATAACAGTAAATACCCAATGGATCCTTAACCACGTAAGCCAGGGCATTTCCATAAATAAGACTATAAAACGGGTCCTTAAAAGCCACAGGAAGGGGATTTCTATTAATCCGTGGATAATAAGTCCCAATATGAGTCCTATAATTAAAAGAAGGGAATATCCAAATATTTTTTTAATTTTTTTCATAAAAAATATTTTATTTCTCAGAAATAAATTCTAATAAATAATTATCATGCGGGACTACAAGTAAAATAAATTTTCTCATTTCTTTTAAGTTTATCCAAAGTTTGAAAAAAGAAGTAGTGCCTATTTCGATATATAAATTTTTTTTACCTTTTTTGTATACTCCCAAATCGGCTCGTCCCCAATGTAAAGATGGTTCTCGTTCAACTTTAAAGCCTTGTTTAATAAAATGATTTTCGATTCTCTCCATAGCGTTTCTGTGCCAATCCGAACCGTGATAAATCTTTATTTTATTTGCGTTATTTCCATTCAACCAGAAACTTTCTAATTTGGAATCTTTAATAATTTGAGTAGCTTTAATTTTTCCAGAAACAATTAAAACCGCGATTCTTCTCAATAAACATTCTTTACAAGCAATCGGTGCAAATTTTTCTTCTTCGGAAAAAGTTTCTATAGTATTACGCAGCCATTTAATTTCATTAAAAATTTGTTTTTCAACTTCATCCCAAGGCAAAGATTTAGAATCTGAATTCATATTAAAGTTTTGTATGAAATTTACGATGAATATCTCTTAAACGTTTATTAGTAACATGAGTATATATTTGAGTTGCTGAAATATTTTTATGGCCTAAGAATTCCTGTACCATTCTTAAATCAACGCCTTTATTTAATAAATCAGTAGCAAAACTATGACGCAGAACATGAGGAGTCGTATTAATAGGAAGACCGGCTATTATCGTATACTTTTTCATAATTTTTTCTATTGCTCTTGGAGTTAATCTTCGCGAAGTTCCTTTTCCGCTGCGATAATTTATAAATAAAGATTTGTCTTTATCGTTTTTGTCTTTATTTCTTTTTTCAAGATATTTCTGCAACCACATAAGAGCTTCTTCGGAAAAATAAACTGTTCTAGCGCGACCGCCCTTACCAATTATTCCAAGCTCTAAGTCTTTCGTACCAGAGTTAATTTTTATTTGATCTCGATTAAGAGCGGTTAATTCGGATATTCTCATTCCGGTTGAAAAAAAGACCTCTAAAATCGCGCGATCTCTTAATCCTTGAACAGTTGAAACATTAGGCACAGAAAATAATTTTTTTAATTGTTCTTCGGCTAAAAATTTAACGGTTTTTTCCTTATCTGATTTTGAAAGTTTTATTTTATCAGCCGGCAATGAAAGTATGTCTTTAGCCGTGAAATAGCCCAAAAGGGCTCTTAAAGCGATTAAATAGTAGTTCTGGGTGGTTTTCTTCAGAGGTTTTTGGGTTTTAGAAGGGTAGTGGCGAGATAAGAAAACTCTATAATTCCAGATATGCTCGGAAGTTAATTCGTGGGGTTTTATATTTTCTAAATTAATTTTTTTTAACCAATATAAAAATCTTTTTAGAAATCTTTCATAATTTTCTTGAGTTTTAGTTGATAATCCTTTTTCTATATCTAACCAGTCAAGGAAGTCATTTAAATGGCTAGGTATAGGTATATTGCTTTTATTCATATATTTTGGTTCTCTTAACTATAATTATGCGAACCTATCTATATTAATAATAACGCCGGTAGAACCCTGCGTCAAGTGGAAAAATACTACCTCCCTAAGGTTATGGATGGTAAAAATATAAAAAAAGACGGCACACAAAGTGCCTTAAAAAACTTCAACTGGAAATTTGATATGGAAATCTTCCAATAGGATTTTATCAATTTCGATTGACTGGATTTCGTCAGTCAAAAAAATTGTTTCTCCGCGTACATTATAGAGAGTCAATCTTTGACTAATGTTGATCTCTGATCCAGAATGAGTCTTTTTTGATATAGCCCCTTTGCATCTCATATCTAATTCTTGGATTAGATATTTTTTCTTTCCGTGATCGTTTTCTACTTCAACAACGCATTTCTTGCCCTTGTTGGACTTGCTTTTTTTCCCATAACTTACCGTAAACAAATACATTTTATACATTTTCTACCTCCATTTGTGCTGACGATATTATAACATATTATTTCTTTATTTGTCAACAGTAAAGAAAACGGGCTCTCCCCTGCCCCGCCCATTCTATATATTATTAAAAATGGCTAAATTTATTTCAAATACTTCTTTCCTTTTAATTTATCCGGCAATAAATCTTCGGTGGCATATCTTTCATATCCTTTCCCGTAATTTAATTCTTTCATAAGTTTTGTGGGCGCATTGCGTAAATTTAAAGGAATCGGCAAGTTTCCATACTGTTTAACGTCTTGCATGGCCGCCATATAAGCATCGTAAGCGCTTCTGTTCTTTTTGCATCTGCAAAGATATACCACTCCGTGAGCCAAGTTAATACCACATTCCGGCAACCCAATAGTTTGAACAGCTCTAAATACGTCATTAGCTACTACCAAAGCGGTTGGCTGAGCCATTCCGATATCTTCGGAAGCGAAAATAACCATTCTTCTGGCTATAAACTTAGGATCTTCACCTGAATCAATCATTCTGGCTAAATAATACAAAGCAGCGTCCGGCTGGGAAGCTCTCATGCATTTAATAAAAGCGGAAATAGTATTATAGTGTTCTTCTCCTTGCTTATCGTATCTTAAATATTTTGATTGAAGAGTGTTTTTTAAATTTTCTATTGTAATTTTATTGTAAAGTTTTGAAGTGTTCTCCAGCATAGTAATGGCCTGCCTGGCGTCTCCGTTTGCCATTCTGACTAACCAATCTTTTGCTTCTTTTTTCATTTTAAATCCGGTTCGTTCAATAATTGACAGCATTTCTTTTTCTGACAACTCGTTTAAAATAAAAACCCTACAGCGAGAAAGCAAAGGTGAAATTACTTCGAAGCTTGGATTTTCGGTAGTGGCTCCGATAAGGGTTATCTCCCCTCTTTCCACAAAAGGAAGTAAAAAATCTTGCTGGGATTTATTGAAACGGTGAATTTCGTCCAGAAATAAAACTTTTGGTTCTGTTCCGATATTCTCAGCTATTATACTTCTGATATCTGCTTTTCCTGCCGAAACGGCTGATAATTCATAAAATCGGGCCTTTAAACTATTGGCATATATTTTAGCTAAAGTTGTCTTGCCGGTTCCGGGCGGTCCCCAAAAGATAAAAGAAAACAAATGCTTTTGTTTCATGGCGACATTTAGAGGTTTTCCCTCCCCTACTAAATGTTCTTGTCCGACAAATTCTTTTAAATTTTTTGGTCTTATTTTTGAAGCTAAGGGTTCCATACCTGTATATTATAAAATCTATAAATTTAGGCAATAAAAAAAAGAGGGTTCAAAACATCCCTCTATTTAGAATATAAGAAAATAGAAGTTTTGATTCCTTTCGGAACTAATTCTTCAATTTTTCTAAAGATGATTTCCGTATTTTTAAGCGTTATAAAATTATCGCTTAAAATTATTATACTGATGTCCATAGTATGATAATCCATCATACCAAAGGGTTCAATTTTTATATCTATATCCTTAGATTTGCCTTCAAACATTTTCAATAATAATCTCCTTAATTTTTTTAAGAATTCTTCTATTGCAAATGTTACAGCTACGTCTTTTCTGCCGTCTATTCTTACCCAAACGCTTATCATCTCTAATACCTCCTCATTCTTTTTATATTAAATTATTAATTTGTCAATAAAAAGAAGACGCGTGAAGCGTCTCTATTTAAAATTCTATTGCTATGCCGGCGGCCTCAGCATAGTCTTCGTGACTAGATTTCTTATTCTTATCGGCAATTTCTCGAGTAACTTCGAGAATGCGATTTAGCCCTCCGGTTTTATAATGATCCAGGATAAATCTCGCCATTTTTTCCAAGTCGGCCGTTTTCTCAAACGGGACTAATCCATCGGAAAAAATAATTAAAGTTTTCACATCTTCCCGGGTAAGCGTAAATTCTTGGAGATAATCTTTGAACCAAGGTTGTCCGTTGATTATTGAAAAACCTTTAAAGGCGTTTATATTTTTGCGTCGATCTTCAGCAAGATATGGCCGAAAATCTTCCCACATTTTTTGCCGGTTGCCTTTATTCTTTTCCATCAACCTTGCTATCGTGGAGACCTGCCTTTGCTCGTATTCAAAGATTAAATTCGGAGTTCCTCCGATTTTCCCGTCTCTCGTTTCCCATATCGCTAAAGTATCGCCTCCTTGAACAATTTCAATCTCTTGATCGCCTATCTTGGCTACGCAAAAAGTGGCTGACGGAAGAAATTCTGATTTGTTAAGAGGCAAACCGTTCTTTTGGCTAACCTGACGAACTAAGTCATTTGCGTGATTTAAACTTGCCCTTAAAGATTTGCCGCCGAAAAGAGAGCTCATTCCGAAAGCAAAAGAAACAGCTTGAGAGGCTAATTGTCCGCCTGTTTTTTCGCCAAACATCATCGGTCCTTCTTCGGGGGTATAAATCGGACTTATTCCATCAGTTACTCCAAAATAGCGAGGGGGATTAAAAACAATTCCGTCTTCCGGTTTTCTCGTTTTTCCTTGATTATACAAGATTTTTGTTTCTATTTTCTCACTTCCTTATTAAGTTTTTAATCTTAAATTCAAACATAATTATTCATATTTGTCAATTACAAATAAAAAGCACCGAGATGAAACGGCGCGAAATTATTATTAGATTATTTTTTTTGCAGATATAATTCTATTCCGAACGGAAGAAACGGTATTCTATAGGATAAACCAGAAAAGAAAAAATGTTGTTCAATGACTTGCAGGTTATTTTTTTCAATAATATTGAACATCTCTCTTTTAGTGGGAACGCTAAAATGAGTGATATCTCTATCAAAAAAAGAAAAAACCTTGGCTCCCCATATGTCTTTTAAAGGAAGTGAAACAATGAGATATCCTTCTTCTTTCAGTTTCGGAACTATTCTGTTTACGGAATTATCGACGGACTGCGTATGTTCCAAAACGTCAAAAGCCGTTATTACGTCGAAATAATTATCGGGATAAGGCATAGAGTCGACTTCGATATCTAAAACCAGCAGTTCCGCTGACGGAATTTGTTGTTTTGCTTTTTTTATCGCAAATTCGGAGATATCGATGCCATGAATTCCATCAAACATTGGAACGGTTCGCTTAAGAAAAAAACCGAAAGCGCAACCGATATCTAGAATTTTTCCTCGGCAATTCATTGTCTTTATCCTTCTTAAAATAAATGCCCAACGTTGATCTCTGTCGTATATGTCGTAGTCGTAATAATTAGAATTTATTCTGCCGTAAAAATAATCTTCGGAGAAAATTTCTTTTTTATTTTCGAAATTTTCTTTATTCTCTGAATTTTTAAAAGATCTTCTCAATTCAATCCTCCTTTATCTTTTTTATCTTAAATCATTGATTTGTCAATTACAAATAAAAAATCCCCTCACCTTTTTTGCTTAGAGATGAGGGTTAGTTGTCTTCTCTTTTTTGAGGTATAGATTTCCTTTGTTCGCTTATAAGTTTTTTATCGTCCCCTTTATATCTTATTTTTTTATTATACTTTTCGCAAAGGGAATTGCCGCAGTATCGTATCGCTTCATTCTCTTGATTGATTTTTTGCTTCAGATTAAGCAACATTCGATTACATTTATCGCAAAAAAGACTATTCGTCTCCGCGATCTCGTTTGTTTCTTTTTTAAATTTTTCTTCTTTATTCATTCTTTCATTCACCCCCTGCAGAATTTTTAATTTTTAAAAAGCTCTGCTTTTTTCATTAAACAACTTTAAAAAAAGCTTGTCAACCATGTATTTTAATTTCTCAATATCACTCCCTCTTTATCTATCTCCCCTTTTAATATTCTGGTGCTGGAAATCGGCTTGCCATCCTCGGCAAGAATAAATTCTATTTCAACGATTTCAATCGGTTTTTTATTTATCTTTTCACGTTCTTTATTAATTAAAATAGCGGTTTTTTTTGTTTCCGGCGAAACAACGATGAAGTCGAAATCTTTTTTCAGAGTGGGTCCGAATCTGTCTTCTATTTTTCCGATTTCGTAATTGAATTTAAAATTGTTTTTAATAAATTTTTCCAATTCTTTTTTTCTTTTTTCGAAATTTTTAACCCCTCTTTTTTTCGTTTTCTCGGCCATTAAATCGGAGGTTAAACCGATAAATACTTCTCCCAAACTAAAAGCTTTTTCTAAAAAAAATCGATGCCCTTTGTGCAAGGACTCGAAAGTTCCCCCAATTACTATTTTCTTAATTTCTGGCATATTAAATATTTATCTTAAAACCGAGGCGGCCAAGATAATAACAAATCCGATTATAATCCAAAGAATTATCAATTTCTCAAACAAGTATCTTAGCATTTCCGGCTGAATCTTGCGGTACTTTACCAAGCTTACAATGTATAAAGCACCGGAAACTCCTCCGAAAATCAACCCCAGTATAAAATAAATGAATAATAATTTTGGTTCGTTCATATTATATTATTTTAACATACTTATCTGTAACTGTTTACATCTTTTAACCATTGACCAAATTTACAATCAATACTGTGCGGCGGCGGAACGTTTCTTTTTAAAATAGAAACTGCATTTTTTAAAAGTTGGGAAATATCGGAAGGATTAGTTTCAATTTCATAAAGTTCTTTTTTAAAGGGTAACCGATCGCTGAAACCGTTTTCTTTATCCACAACGTAAAAAGCCAAGTAACCCTTTTTCGGAGTCGGATAGCCGTTTTTTTCCAAAAGATAAGTGTAAATATCCATTTGAATCTGAAAACGATCGTAAATTTTAGCCACCTTGGAACCGGTAGATTTGTAATCTAAAGGCGCCAATTTATTGTCAGGAAATTCCAATACGTCGTCAACCGCTCCGAAAATAGTAACGCCTAATTCGGTATCGTAATAACGAATTCCTTTAAGATTATTTCTCCATTCATTTAATAATCTTTGGTTTGAAAAAAGCTTTGCTTTTATGTTGCTATTTACCAGTAAAGGATGAGGTTCGCCTTTTGCCCTGTATTTATCAAATTCCTGCTTTAAAAGATGGTCAACTGCCGTATTTAAAGCGTAAGGATAAGGCGGGGGCCTTTTTATCCCCTGCTTTTTTTCTAACCAAAAACAACAAGGACATTCTAAGAACAAATTTAAAGAATTTGGAGAAAGTTTGATTCCTTTATTTGCCATCTTATTTAAAGATAACTCTGTTTAATTAAAATTTCAAGTAAAACAAAAAGGACATCTATTTTTTAAGATTTTTTTCTGTTCTTTGACCGGTTGTAATAATTTATTCTGTCTTATTTTTCCTTTTGCTAAATTTTTATCCAAAGAAGTCTTATGAAGATAACCTCTTTTATTCATCTCGGCTACCAATAAATCATGTCTTAAGTAAAGAGCTTTTAATTTTCCAACCCATCTTTTGGTTTCCGGATGATTTTTAAATCCTTTTTTATTTTTCGTAATTATGGACCAAAGAGCATGAAGTTCGCCATGCTCGCCCAGAAGATGATTTCGGCAAAGATAACAGGGTTTTATGTCCCAAATTCTCATTTTTTTAATCTTTTTTTAATTTTATTATCAGTTAATTCTCTAAGAGCATTATTGGCGATCCATTGAGTGCTTTTCGTCTGCCGACCAAGACTTTTTATTTGCTTGGCAACTTTAATAGCTTTTTTGTTAAGATTAGCGTTTCTTTTACCAATCTGTCTTAAAGCCCAATTAACGGCTTTTTTAACGAAATTTCTTTCATCAGTTGAATATTTTTTTATAATCGGAAATAATTTGACAAACTTTTCATCTTTTGTTTTTTTATCATACCAAGCCAAGCAAGCCATCAGAGAAAAACCGGCTCTTCTGACAAATTCTTCTTTTCGTTTCGGCCATTCAATTGTTTTTTTCCAAGCCATCGGCAACTTGCTGAATAAATTCATGCAACACTGATCGCATAAATCCCAAGAATTGAATGTTTTAACCCATTGTTCCGTCTGCTTTTCGCTCACTTTTTCCGGTTCGGCAATCATCGTTGCTAAAATCCTGGCTTCGTGAATTTCGGTTTTCCATAAATCTTGAGCCAACTTATTGTTCTTGCCAATTTTCTTGGCTAAATTTCTCAAAAAAGGAATCCTGACGCCTAGCGCAAATTTAGGGTTGATTCCGAATCGCGCCATCCCTTCCTTATTTTTGGGATTAGAATGTTTTTTTAATTGGAAAATAATTTCTTTTACGTTCATGCTTCGCTTAATAATATCATAAAATCGCCCCGAAGCAATCAGGACGATTTTATCGTTTAAAAAATATTTGTCTTTTATTCAATTTCAACGCATTGACTGCCGTTAAAACATTTATCGGTTTCGCAGTCGCAAATCTTAACTTCATGACTATTAGTTGCATCACAACCGCAAGCTCCGATTAAACAAAGGTTAGGAAAATCGTTTGTTGATAAACAGCAAGAAGATGTGGCTACTTGGCCTCCGCTATCCAGACAGCCCTGTTCCGGAGTTGTTGATGTTTCCGATTCGGTTGAGGTTGCCGGCGGAAAACAAAGTTTTTTTCTTATTCCGGGAGCAGTTAAAAGACCTGGCGGAATTTTTCCGGACTTACCGGCGCCTTCGGTCAATAACTCATTGATTTTAATCAAAGTTTGAGGACCGACATTGCCTACCTGTTCAAGGCAAAAAGCTTTTTGAAGCCTTCTTACCGCTCTTTCGGTTAAGTTACCGTAGTAACCGGTAATAAGCCCTTCGGGATAAACATCAGGGTCGGTAGCTAATATCTCCTGAAGCAATTTTACTTCTTCACCGCTCATTCCCAATCGTAATTGTTTGGTCAGTTTCAAACTTGCTGTTATCTCTTTAAAAGTTTCTTGTATTTCTTTCTTCGCTTCTTTTAATGATTCTATTTTCAACTGAAGTTCTTGTATCTGAATTTTAAGTTGATTAATTTGATTTAATAAGTTTTGAATTGTAGTTGTGGTCCCTGAAGAAGTTGAACTTGTGGTTGTAGTTGCGGTTACTTTTGTCGGACTAGAAATAAAATAAATACTAAGAAGAACGCCAACAATAATAAAAGTAATTAAAATGTTTTTCATAAAATTTTGATTAATAATTTAATTACGACCTTTTTTGGTTCGTTTTGACTTATGAAGCCAAAACGAATGATTTATATTTATTATACCACTTTTTAGAAATAAAAGTATTTCTAAAAATATCCGTTAGATTTTTTCTAACGGACTAAAATAAAGGGCTAAAAAGGTTTTCTGTTGTTATTCAATACTTCTCTGCTGCTATGAATTAAGGTTGCCAAAACCGAACCAAGTTTGGTTAATCTCCAAGCTTTGTTGTCTAAAGCCTGATAAATTATCTTTTGCCTTTTTAATCGCTGAATTTTTTTAGGGTCCATGTTGGTCAGAACCTGAGAATCACCCCCTTGATTGCCGTAAAGACGTTCTATAATCTCCAAACTTTCTTCGCAACAGGTTGCTTCCAATATTTTCGAAATAAATATTATAATTTTTTTAGGTTCAACATTTTCTTCGATTTTAATTCCTCCTTACTTCTCTTCTTAATTCATTATCTTAATATTTTTAAATAACGTCAACCCGGGTGTTCTTTTCAATAAATAAAAAGCGTCCAATATAATTAGGACGCATCGGATATTGATGCCGAAAGACATCTGGTCATTAAACAAATATCTTCTTTGCTTACTCCAAAATCGTTCAAAAGCTGACAGCAAAAACAACAAATTCCTTTTTCGCCGATAAAAACGTTTTCCTTGCCGCATAATCCGCACGTTAAACTCATTTTAAATGACACCATCTTTAGTATATCAAATTTCGCTTCGATGTGCTATTTCAAAAAAAGCCGTTGGTCTTTTCCAACGGTCGAATTAAATTAATTATTTCTTTTCATCAAAAGATAAATCAAGTCGTTATAATCAATCAACCGATTAAGAGAATTTAATATTTCTTCCATTTTTTTTCCCGGACTCAACGTTTCTCTTAAATCTTTTTTGCTTATTTTCCTTTCTGAGTTTATCAATTTTTTCACCACCTCTATTTAATTTTTAATTTACTTTTTAAAAAATATGATTTTGATAATATACCAAACGTAAACTATTGTCAATCCCGCCGGCAATATAATATAATATAATAATATGTTGGATAATTTAAGAAAATTTATAATCGACCTCGAAAGAGGTTTCAATGAAAAAATAAACTTACCCCAAGACTATCGTAAAGTTGAAAATATTGTCATTGCCGGAATGGGAGCTTCGGCCGTTCCCGGTCAAGCACTAAAAGAATCAATAGATTTAAAAATTCCTCTGGAAATTTCCAGAAATTATACTCTCCCTTCTTTTGCCGGAGAAAAAACTCTTTTAATCTGCGTTAGTCGTTCCGGCAACACCAAAGAGACGTTAAGTCAGCTTGAAGAAGGGTTCGAAAAGAAATGCAAAATCATAGTTGCATCCGTTGGCGGAACAATTGAATCGAAAGCTAAAAATCTTAATGTACCGTTTATTCAAATTCCCCTTGAATTCTCACAAAGAGAAACAAGGGAAATTTTTTCTTATTTGTTCGCTTTATTGTTTAAAATATTGAAAAATTTTGATCTCACTAATGATTCTCTCTCTCTTTCATTTTTAAAAAAAGAGTCTAATAATATTGAAACCGAAGCCAAATCTTTTGTTAAAAAAATCAAAAAAACTTTCCCAATAATTTGTTGCCAATATCCTTCGGTGGGAATTAAATGGGAAAGCGATTTGAGCGAAAGCGGAAAACATATTTCCAAAAGCAAAGAAATACCAGAAATAGCCCATAACGAACTGGAAGCGTGGAAAAACTTAGATAAAAAATATTCTTTAATTTTCTTACGAGATAAAGAAGAAAGAAAGGAAATAAAAATTTTAATCGAAGCGATAAAAAAAATAATCCGAAAAGAAGTTAAGATATTTGAAATTTACGGAAAAGGAAACAATAAAATAGAAACCGTTCTTTATTTAATTTGGTTTGGCGCCCTTTTGTCTTATTTCCTGGGCAAAGAAAAAAAAGTTGACACCAAAGAAACCAAATTCATTCAAATGATGAAAGAAGAGGTTAAAAAATTATCTTCTTAATAATTTTACGAAAACTTCCGAAGGAATATTAACTCTACCTTCGGCAGCCATTTTTTTCTTACCTTTCTTCTGTTTTTCCAGAAGTTTTCTTTTTCTGGTATAATCCCCGCCGTATAAATAGCCGGTAACGTCTTTACGCAAAGAAGAAATCGTTTCCCTGGCAATGATATTAGTTTTTCCGGTTTTTTTATTATTCTGCTCGTCGAATAAATCGCCCAATATTATCTGAATAGCAACGGCGAAATTCTGTTTGGGAATAAGTTCTTTTAAAGAAACGGCTAATTGTCTGGCTCTTTGAAAAGATTTATCGCTGGGTACGATTTGAGATAAACCTTGAAAATATTCTTTAGCGATAAAAACATCCAGCTTAACCAAATCGCCGATTCTTGATCCAATTGAATTATAAATCATCGAAGCATAACCAGAGGTAGCGCTTTTTAATTTATCATAAAAATCAGTAATAATATCAGCTAAGGGAATATTATATTCCACTATAAGATTTTCACTGCTTAAATATTCTGTTCCGACATATTCTCCCCGCAACTGCTTGAGCAAATCCATAACATTGCCTAAATATTGCCTGGGAGTAATAATTTTTAGATTGACCCAAGGCTCTTTAATTATTCTTTCTTCCTTAAGTATTTCATAATCTACTCTAGGAACGGTAATGACTAAATCCAAACCGGATTCTCTCTTTAATCTTTCTACCACAATCTCCAAGTGTAACATACCTAAAAAACCGCATTTAAATCCCCTGCCCAAAACCGGAGAAGACTCTTCTTCGGAAAAAAGAGCGGAATCAGTAAGCTTTAACTTATTTATCGCGTCCTTCAAAATATTAAAATCAGAATCTTCCCGAGCATATAAACTAGCAAAAACCATCGGTTTCGGCTTTTCCCAACCGATTGATTCTAAAAATTTCTCCAAATTTTTTTCGCCGGTGGCAAAATATCCTATTTCACCGGCTTTAAGTTCTTGAACCGGCGTTAAATCGGGCCTAAAAATTCCGATTTCTTGTTTTTCTTTTTTAAGAATACCGTCAATTATTCTAACGTAAGCGATAATTCCTTTATAAGAATCGAAAAAAGAATCAAAAATCAAGGTTTTAAGGGGAACGCTTTGATCGCCTTTGGGCGAAGGAATTTCTTTTATAATTTCTTCTAAAATTTTCTCCGTATTAGTGCCGTTTTTGGCTGAAATTTTTATTATCTTATCTTTTTCTATTTTTAAAAGACTACTTAACTCTTCTTCGACCTCAAAAACCCGAGCATTGGATAAGTCAATTTTATTGATAACGGGGATTATTTTTAAGTTCTGGCTTTGGGCTAGATATAAATTCGATAAAGTTTGAGCCTGAACCCCTTTAATGGCGTCGACTAAAAGTACCGCTCCTTCTACTGCTTTAAGAGAACGCTCCACTTCTGAACGGAAATCCATATGGCCCGGCGTATCAATCAAATTTAAAACATAACCCTTATATTCCATTCTGACCGGTTGAAGCTTAATTGTAATTCCTCTTTCTCTTTCCAGGTCCATCTGGTCCAATATCTGTTCTTTCATTTTCTCTCGAGGAATGGTACCGGTTAATTCTAATAAACGATCAGCTAGGGTTGATTTTCCATGATCAATATGGGCAATAATACAAAAATTTCTAATATTTTCCATAATAATTCATACGCTCAATAATAATTTAAATTTAACAAAAATTAAGATTTAATTCAACGAAATTTTTAAAATAAAAAATCCGGAGAGGTTTTCCGGAGAAAAGTTTGATTTTCAATTTTTCTAAATCCCTAAATCAATAAAAACTTGCTCTTTGCTTTCTTTAAAATATAATTCTAATTTTAAACCGGTAGAAATTTTAGACACATTATATATTTTCGAGCATAAAGTAGGAGTAAATTTCGGTTTCAAAATATCGCCGCATTGACTCTCCCTTGAAGCCCAATAATTAAAAACGGGTTCGGAATAAAATTTACTTCCTTCGCTGTCATATATTTCTTTGATATCCCAACGACCGATATTAATATTATCTTGACTGATATTGTCAACCAGCACGCTTACTTCAATAAATCTTTCAGTCGTAGTTACGTTTTTTTTGACAAATTGAGGCATCGTACTTTCTTCCAATAAAAGAGTATCTCCTCTGTCTTTTACTTCTTGAAGTTTAAACCTTACCGCTTTCCCCAAAATAACTTCATAAACCGGCTCTTGCTCTTTATTTACCGTAGGTATCGGGGTTTTTGTCGATTTTAAAACATCACTGCTTAAAATAATAATTATCGCACCGACAGCGCCAATCGCGCCCAATATAACCATTTGTTTCATTGAAAGTTGGCCTGATTCTTTTACAAATTTTTTATTTTTAATTTTAGTCATTTTTTCGATTAGTGGCCAAATCTTCTTTGACGCTGATTATATTCACTAAGAACGGCGTCGAAATCATTCTTGTTAAAATCCGGCCAATATTTATTTGAAAAATAAAGTTCCGAATAGGCTGCTTGCCAAAGTAAAAAATTGGAAAGACGTTCTTCTTTACCGGCTCTAATAATTAAATCCGGGGCAGGCAAATTAGCTGTTGAAAGATAGTTGTTGAATAATTCTTCGTTAATTTTCTGAATGGGAATTTTGTTTTTAATAATGTTTTGAATCGCCTGAATAATATCCCAGCGGCCGCTGTAACTTATGGCTAAATTCAAAACAGAACTTTTATTGTTCTTAGTTAGGTTCTCTAATTTTTCAATTACTTTTTTCAAACTTAAAGGCAATCTTTCTCTTTGGCCGATTATTCGAACTTTTACCTTGTTGCTGAATAATAAATTCTCACCTTTTCCTTTTTTATATTTTTCCATTTCTTCAACGAGTCCTCTTTCCAGTAAACGCATTAAATATTTAACCTCGTTTTTTGGTCTATTCCAGTTTTCCGAAGAAAAACCAAAAGCCGTCATAACTTTAATTTCCTTTTCTTGGCACCAATGACAAAAACTTTTGATGTTTTCGTAGCCGGCCAAATGACCTCTGATAGTGGGCAATCTCCGCTCTTTTGCCCAGCGACGGTTACCATCGGGCAATAAAACAATGTGAGAAGGTAATTTATTCTTTTGTTCTTTAATAACTTTACTCATAATAATTTATTTTGAGAAAAATAAAATGTTATTATTTCAATCGGTTCTTTTTCTTGATATTCAGCCATTATATATCCGATTGCGAACGAAAGCAAAGAGATTAAAATAACGGTAATTAAGATTATTATATCATTTTTTGAATCTTTGACAATCTTTTTTAAATTTGATAACATAATCTATTGTTTAAATACTAAAATTATATGGCTAAAACTAAATCTAGCGGAACATCCAGGCTAGGAAGAGATTCTCAACCTAAATATTTAGGAATTAAACTTTTTGAAGGTCAAAAAGCTAAACCGGGAATGATAATTATAAAGCAACGAGGCACTAAATTTTCTCCCGGAAAAAACGTTAAACAAGGATCGGACGACACTCTTTACGCTCTTAAAGAAGGTAAGGTTAAATTCAGCGTAAAACGAAAAAAAAGATTTGACAACTCTCAGAGACGAATTAAAGTTGTTAACGTAGAATAAAATCCTTAAAAAAGAGTTTTTAACAATCTCCCGATAAGGGGAGATTTTTATTTAAGACAAGCGTTAATAAATTCCCTAAATAAAGGGTGAGGTCTGGTCGGTCGAGATTTATACTCCGGATGAAATTGAGTGCCTACAAAAAAAGGATGATCTTTTTGCTCTATGATTTCAACTAAATTTCTTTGAGGATTAATTCCGGCGATTACCAAGCCTTTCTTCTCTAAAATATCTCTAAAATTATCATTAACTTCGTAACGATGACGGTGACGTTCGATAATTTTTGTATTTTTATAAGATTGAAAAGAAATGGTTTTCGGTTTTATTTTACAAGAATAATCCCCCAATCTCATTGTGGCGCCGTATCTTTTTTCGCTTAAAAGAACTTTTTGTTCCGGCATTATATCTATTACATTATTTTTTCCTTTAGGAGCGAATTCGGCCGAATTAGCGTCTTTAATACCGCAAACATTACGAGCAAATTCTACTACAGCTAATTGCATACCCAAGCAAAGGCCTAAATAAGGGATTCTTTTGTTCCGACAAAACTCTACGGCTTTTATTTTACCCTCTATTCCTCTCCCGCCGAAACCGCCGGGTACGATAATGCCGTCAAATTCCGTTAATTCTTTAATTGTTTCCGGGTCCTTCTCGTATTTTTCTGCCGAAAGCCATTGGATTTCGGGCTTTCTCTTTAAATACCAGCAAGCGTGCTTTATCGCTTCAATTATGGAAATATAAGAATCCATTAGAGTAAATTCGCCGGTTTCAAAGTATTTTCCAACCATTCCGATCTTTACTGACTTTTCAGAATTTTTAATCGCTCTAACTAATTTTTTCCAATCTTTTAAATCTTTTTTCGTTTTTTCGTCGAGTTTCATTCCGAATTTTTTCAAAATCCTGTTTTCTAATTTTTCTTTTTCAAAGAAAAGAGGAACTTCGTAAATCGACTCGGCATTAGGAGAAGAAATAACGTCATCTTTATCAAGGTTGCAAAAAATCGAAATTTTTCTTTTTCGGGGAGCGTCTAAAGAAAATTTACTTCTGGCAATAATTATACTCGGCTGAATTCCGGCCATATTCAACCATTTAACCGCTTGTTGCGTTGGTTTAGTTTTCATCTCGCCGATAGTGTCCGGAATGGGCAAATAACTTAACAAAATAAATAGAACTTTTTCCGGAATTTCTAATTTCATCATTCGAGCTGCTTCTAAAAAAAGCATATTTTGGTATTCTCCAACCGTTCCGCCGACTTCGATTAAAACAAAATCAGCACCCGTTATTTTGGCTGCTTTTTTAATTCGGCTAATTGTTTCATTAGGAATATCTGGAACTACCTCAACGCAACGACCGTTGTATTCTAAATTACGCTCTCGATTAATAACCGCCTGATAAACTCGGCCGGTGGTAATATAATTATCAGTAGTTAATTCTTCGTCTAAAAATCTTTCGTAATTACCTATATCTTGATCGCATTCCACGCCGTCTTTAGTCACGAAAATCTCGCCATGCTCAACGGGATTCATTGTTCCGGCATCAACATTGATATAGGGATCGATCTTTATGGCTGTTACTTTATAGCCCTTAGCTTGTAAAAGTTTTCCGATAGAAGCAGTAGCAATGCCTTTTCCGATACCGGACATTACTCCACCGATAACGAAAATATATCGCGCCATAGTAGTTAAAATACTCTATAAATCGGGCTTTAGGCCCATTATGAAAACTATAATTACGATTATTCTTCGGAGGTAATTATTAATTTTATCTCCGCTTCTAAATTATGCTGAAAATTTATTTTTATCGGAAATTCACCTAATTCTTTAATTGGCTCTTTTATTAAAATCTGGTTTTTTTTAATCTCAAATCCTAATTCCTTTAATTTTTCGGAAATTTTTTGAGGAGTTATTGATTCAAAAAGCTGATCGCTTTCCCCTATTTTTACCGGAATAACAACTTCCTGACCGTCTATGTTTTCGGCTTGCTCTTGAACTGATTTTAAATCCTCTTCAGCTTTTTTAACCTCTTCTTCTTTTTGAGCTTCTAATAATCTTAAATTTTTCTTAGTAGCCGGCTTAGCTAAACCTTTGGGAATCAAAAAATTACGGGCAAAACCGTCTTTAACGTCTTTTATTTCGTTTTTTTCCCCCAAACTGTCAACTTTTTGAAGAAGAATAACTTTCACTCTCGTTAGAAGCCCGTCTTATACAATAAATTATTGATTTCGGACGAACTTTTATTCTTTTTTTAACCCCGTTAGCAATAAAGAGAAAAAATTATCTAATTTTTTTATTTAAGACTTTCAACGAGGTTTATATTGTTATCTTACTAAAGATTATTTATAATTTCAATTGCTTTTTCCAATTGAAGGTCTTTTTCTTCATTTTCCTCGTTCGCTTGAATTTCAATGTCCGGCTCGATCCCTGTTTCGTTAATTGAATTTCCTTTAGGGGTCAACCATTTAGCTATGGTAATTTTTAATATAGAACCGTCGCTAAGTTCGAAAACTTCCTGGACTAATCCCTTTCCAAAAGAACGCTTTCCGATTAAGGTTATTTCTCGATTATCCTTTAATGCGCCGGCCATGATTTCTGCTCCTGAAGCCGTTCCTTCGTTTATCAAGCAAACTAAAGGATAATCAGAAAGCAATCCGTTCCTGTCAGTTTCGTAATAACTTTTTTCCTCTTTACCGCCGAAATCCTCAATGGCTATTACTTGATTTTTTTTCAAAAACCAACCGGAGATATCTTGAGCCACTTCTAAATAACCGCCGGGATTATCTCTTAAATCAAGGATTATTTTTTTAGCCGAACCGTTTAAAATCTCTCTGGCTGCAATATTAAAATCATAAGAGGCCCGTTCGGTAAAATGATAAATTCTAATATAAGCAATGTCTTTTTCTTCTTTATCTCCGTCCTTATTAGAAGATAATAATTCCCATTTTAAAGACGGGATATTAATCACGTCTCTAATTAATACAATATCTCGAGATTCTTCCCATTCCTCTCTAAAAACAGTCAAAGTAACTTCACTTCCTTTCGGCCCCCTGATTAAAAATACAGCCTCTTCTACGCTTATCCCTAAAGAAGATTCATTATTTATCTTTATTATTTTATCTCCGGTTTTAAGACCGGCCTTTTGGGCGGGAGTTCCCTCTAAGGGCGCTACTATCTGAAGTTCTCCTTTTTTAATTCCAATTTCCATGCCCACTCCTTCAAACTGACCGGAAATATCTTCAGTAAATATCTTCGACTGGTCGGGGTCCATAAAGACGGTATAAGGATCGCCTAAAGAGCTAAACATGCCCGAAATTGCACCGTAAATAATCTGCTGGATATCGATTTCTTCTGGCTCTACGTATTCTTTTTCCAATCTTTGCCAAGCTTCCCAAAATAAAGAAAAATCAAGATCTTCGGGCGGACAAATCTTACAAGTCACCTGAGATTTGCCAAATAAAATTCCCAAACCAAAACTGGCTAATATTGCTCCAATTAAAACAGGTAAAGTTATTCTTTCGATTAAAGTTATTTTTTTCTTCATTTTTAGGGTTTTTAAATTGGGTCCACTGGGACTCGAACCCAGATTTTCAGCTTAAAAGGCTGTTACTCTACCAGTTGAGTTATGGACCCGACGTTTTTTATCTTATCATTTAAAAAAAATAAAGTAAATATAAATTCGAAAATCCAGAAAGCCAGAAAGTCTTACTGGAAGAATAATTTAACCTTTAATTAAAAGGAGTTTCTTTATTGAAGTCGGGTAAAAGAGAGACAGAACTTTTCATTTCTTGAACCCAGCCGTTTTTTAGTCCTAATTCTAACTGATAACCGTAAACTTCTTCAAATTCTTGACGATTGATTCTTCGGTTGATTTCCGGAAAATCCTTTGCTTTATGCAAAGGCTCGTACTGATTCATCAAACTGATATAAATTTTTTTATCGATTTTTAGAATATTTTCCAAAACTTTTTTACTGTTTTCTGTATTATTAGGTAAAATTAAATGCCGGACAATAATACCTTTTTTAGCTGCTCTTTCTTTCGACATTTTTAAATTACCAACTTGTTTAAACATCGCTTTAATGCTTTTTTTGGCTTTTTCAACGTAATTTTTTGCTCCAGAATATTTAAAAGCCAGTTCGTCATCCCCGTATTTGAAATCGGGCAGATAAATATCAATTAATCCTTCTAAACTTTCAATCAATTCTTCACTTTCGTAAGCATTGGAATTCCAAATAATGGGAATTTTTAATCCCTGCTTTCTTGCTTCTTTAATTGCTTTTTTTATTGGTTCTACCCAAATAGTCGGACTGACTAAATTAATATTTAAAGCACTGTCTTTCTGCAAATCGATCATCATTTTTACCAAATCTTTAATTTCATATTTTTCGCCAATATTTTGTTGAGATATCTGGTAATTCTGACAATAAACGCATCTTAAATTACAGCCGGTGAAAAATATCGTTCCCGAGCCTTTTTCGCCGACCAGAGGCGGTTCTTCGCCAAAATGCTTACCGACCCAAGCAATTTTTACAAAATTAATAAAAACCATTAAATTATTATTTTACAGACAATCCCTTTCTTTCTAATCCTTCAACGTAATGCTTTTTAACTTCAGCAGAACTAAAACTTTCCGAATAAATTCTAACTTCATCAATAATACCAGGAAAATAAGTAGGATAATCGGTATAACCGCCGACCATGATTTCATTATTGCAGGGCGGCGGAACCGTCTTGCAATACCAATAAAAATCAAATTTCATACCAGGATTGGTTTCTTCTTTTATAAGAAAACTATCCATAAAAATTCCGTCTTTATAAATATAACTTCTGCTGCCGTCAAATACTCCAACAATATGCGTCCATTTATTTAATGTTGGATCCGCCGGAAAATGAACCCAATATTCATAATCAGAATAACCATCGGGGTCGGAAGGGCAACCGCTGCCACAATCCGAAGGTATAATACTGAAGCCCCATTCGCGATCTCCATGTTTTTGTCCTAATAAAAATGTTCCCGGATTAGACCATTGATTAAGTCTAACTATCGGAGTGTAACCGGCCGGATTTAAATTTGTAGGATATATCCAAGCTTCAATGGTTATTTTGCCCAAAATTTCCATATTTCTGATTTCTCCGCAGCTAAGATAATCATTATTTCCATTAAAAGATAAACCGTTACCTTTAATTGCCGCTGTTAAAACAGGCGTTCCCAAAATCGTACAGTCATTACCGTAAGTTGACATATCGGGAGTTTTATTACCGTTAATTATATTTTCAAATCTCCATATTCCTACCGCATAAGCGCCCAAACTATGATAAATTGATTGGCTAAATTGCATTCCTCTGGCAACTCTAGCCCTATCTCTTTGGTTGCTTAAGTTAACTAAAGCAATACTGGCTATCACGCCAATAATAGCTATAACCACTAATAATTCGATTAGGGTAAAACCTTTATTTTTCATATAGAACCGACGCACTCGTTAAAAGTTTTAACTTGATTATTGTATTGATTAACCAATATTTTTAATTCCTCAATTAGAGCATTGTATTGATAAACAAGATTATTGTATTCTTCTATTTTCTGATTATAAATCGGGCCGCGTTTCGGCTTTATCGCCGCAATCTCATTTTTTAAATCGTTAAGTTCGTCTTCTGTCGCGTCGATTTGCTTCTGAAGAGATTCGATCTTTAACTTAAGAAATTCGTCGATAGCGGGACAAGCCGACAAAGGCCGACCGAAATGCTGAACCGCCAGCCAAGTGGTTTTTCCTTCAAAAGTTCCTTTTATCACGGAAACTCCAATTTCCTGATAATTCTCATTTAAAATATTTTCTTTATGACCCTGACTATCCATCCAAGCTTGGACAAGCGCTTCATCGTTTTTAAAATTACCTAAAGCCAAATTTTCGCCGATAGCAATAAATTGGTAGCCAAACTCATCGGCTAAATCACCGACGCCGAGACCGCTTAATGACTGATGAGCAAAATACTGATTTTGAAACATATCTTTGACTTTCTCTTCGGCGCTGGCATTCAAAAAAGCATTTTCTTTAAGCGGCGGTAGGCCGTATTTCACTCTTTGATTGTTTGTCCATTGAATCACGCCGGCTTTGGTCAAATAAGAATCCGGATTGTCTTTTTCCGTTCTTAAGGGCGGCGGCGTATAAATTAATTCTTTTTTTTCTTCTATTAAATCAGTGATTTCCCGTTCAATTCTCGGCAAATTATTAAAAAATAACGAATAGATATTAAAAAAATAATTCCAAAAAAAATAAAGACAGGCAATACCAACTATAAAAACCGCGAAGATTAAAAGTGTTTTTTTAATCATTATTTAATCTTTATTTATTTAAGGTTATTTTCATAATAGCAGAATTTAATCAATAAATAAAACAAATTTCTTTGACTAAATAAAAAGAGCCGAATTGGGCTCTATGGAACAATCTTGCTGTAAAAGATCTCTTCGGCTTCTCCTAATTCTTCTAAGATTCTGTTGACTTCTTCGTATAACGGAGTGTGCTGCGGAATCAACGTATCATAGGTTCTGTGATAATCCAAGATTTTGATGAAATCATGGACTAAGAATACTCCGTCTCCACGTTGAGATATTATCACCAACTCTCTTTCGTTAGATATTACTATGCTGGACTCGGCGTAAGGATTTTTCACAAAAGAGAATCCGGATAACATATCATTTTTTTTATCCGTTACCAACATCTCGCAACCTATTAGAGACGCTTCTTGAAGTACCGGATTTAAAGCTTCCATCACCCTATTCCACATCATCATTCTTAATCTTTCTTCCAATTTTAACCTCCTTTAATATTACCGGAGAGGAGAAGGCAGAAAAGAGGGACTGAAAGGTTTTCTTTCATTTTTTTCTGAACTTCTCTCCGGCAAAATATAATTTATCTCTGATTGTGCTTTCTGTCAAGTAAAAAGTCCCGATGGTGTCGGGAATGTTTTGTATCCGTAAGTCGTATCTATTTCTTTTGATTAGCCATCATCTTCTGCCAATTTTTTTCCGTCATAAGATTTTCTAAATCTTCCAGCCAATAAAGAAAACACAATTTGCCATCTAAATGATCTACTTCATGCTGAATAATTCTAGCCACGAAATCTTTTGCTTTCATTATCTTCTTTTCGCCGGTTCTGGTCAAATACTCCATATCGATTTCCGTGTAACGAGGAACCAGGCCTCTGTAACCAGGAATGCTTAAGCAACCTTCCCACCCTTTTTCTTTTTTCTTCGAGTAATTAATAATTCTTGGGTTTATCATTGCTTCCGGACCGAAAGTGGGAGCATAAGGATATCTTGGATTCGGAAAAGAATAAACAATAATAATTCTTTTCGAATGAAAAACTTGGGGCGCGGCTAGTCCCACTCCGTTATCATGTTTTAAAGTAGAGATCATTTCATCAATCAATTCCTGGATTTCCGGATTTTTTACATCCTTTACCGGCTCTGCTTTTTTAAACAATACTTTTTCTCCTAATTCGGCTATTTTTAACAATTTAGTCATAATTTAATTCTAAAGTGATTATATAAACTCTTATTAAAATGTCAAATAAAAAGTCCCGATGGTGTCGGGAATCTGTCTTTCTTCCTTGTCTTATTTTAAATGTTCCAAAGCTTGTTTGATTCTTTCTTCTTTTGAACCGGAGATTGTAATGTATTTTATTCCCAGTTCGTCCAGCACTTCCCTGTAATGCTTGTCCACTATTTCCCGAAATTTAGGGTCAACGCTTCTGATTCCGTCCTCTTCTAAGGGAATCTCCGGCGGGATATAAAACGCGATATCGTACTTGGCGTTTCTTTTCACGATATATCTGATAAACTTTTTGACCTCTTCGTTATTCAAAACTATATCGCCGTAGACCAAATAATCGATTATACATTTGTCGGCTATCCAAGGCTCGGGCGTGGTGGTTTCCAATTCCCACTGCCTCATTGTCAGCATAATCTGAACTTCCGGCGGCGTGTTTTCGTTTATGGTAAATCCTTTCTTTACCGCCTCCTCCCTGACTATATCGTAAATATAGTTATAACCGGTGGCCCCAGCAAGATCCTTGCAAAAAGTGGTCTTCCCGTTGCTATGAGCAGCGCAAACTGCAATTTTCATATTTTACCTCCTTTATTTTCTATTTTTAATGTAAATTATCTATTTAGTCAAATTTTGTTCCGATTCTTACTTCGGTTGAAATTTTTCCTTCATTTTTAATTCGAATTCTTCTTTTGTTTCTAAAAGAATATCTTTAACTTTATGGGGCTCCGGAACCTGGCGAAAAATGAATTCTCTGAAGGATCCGGCCGTCTGGATATGCAAATCTCCGTATTTAAAAATCGTCGGCCAAAAACCGTGAATGTCAATGGTAACATCTTGAATTTTATCATGAGATACGCTGGAATCGAATCGGCTGAAGAATCCCCTGAGTTCGGTGTGAATGGTACGTTCATTGGTTATAATCCAACGGTCCAGATAATAATAACTGAAAATTATCAAAGAAATATGCCAGCAAACCAAGAGAAAAGAAGAAAGAAAGAAAAGAATTAGATGTTTAAAGCCGATTCCCGAAAGAAAAGGCATAATTTTAGTTACGATTTTCGGCAAATTGAGGTCCTTAAAAACCAAGAATAACATTGCTGAGATTACTAAAAAAGCGATTAAAACGATCGGAAGCAATTCTAAATAGAAAGCAACTCTATGCCTTCTCTTCATCAACACTATTTTTTCATCCGGCTGTAAAGTAGTCATTTACGCGTTATTAATGAATAATAATAAGAAAATAAAAATCATGAAAAGAATGGTTAAGTTTCCGATCAAGAATTTTCTGGGAAAATTTTTCTCAGCGGAACCTAAAGACAGCTTAAACTGCTTAAAATGGTAAAGAACGATAGAAAGAATAATCGCGCTGGCGATACATTCCAAAATGAATATAATTATCATTATTTTAGCCATCATTTTCGTATTATATCACGGAAATTTCTTTCAATACAATTGGAAAAGATTTTTAAAATAAAAAAGAGCCCAAATTTTTATTTTGGACTATTTTTCAAAAATATAAGAAGCTCCTCTAATTTATCGCTTTCTTTTTTTACTCTTTTGAGATCTTTATTTAAATCTCTTTTTTTCTCCTTAAGATTGTCTATTTCTTCTTTTACTCTTTCAAGAGTAATAATTTCTTTGGCTTCTTCCGGAGTCATCACGAATTCGTTATTAGCGGATCCGTTATCACCGATAACGTAAATTACTTGTTTGTTATTCCGTAATGCCAATATTGCTAATTCCCACTGAATAGCACCGTCATGGTTTTTAGGCCCTATCTTAACTTTTATAAATCCGTCTCCCGCCTCTATTATTTTAAACAATTTTAAAACCTCCAATTTCTTTTTACTCTAAATAAGGGATCTGTCAAATAAAAAAACCGTTATTGATAAAACGATTTTTCAAAAATAAAAAAGAGGTTTTAACCTCTAAACAATTCTTATAAACTCTTTACCCTCGCCTACTAAAGAAATAAATTCTTTATCCGTTATTGCATGGGGATTTTTTACCTTTATCGGTTTTGACCAAGGATTACCCCAAGTTTCATCAATTAAATTTACTTCATTAGTTCTTGAATTTACTAACGCAAGAATAAATACGGAGTAACTGCAGAAACATCTTTTCTTTAGAGCTGCTTTTAAAGGTTCTACATTTGCTGTACATAAAAATTTCTGGCCTATACATATACACAATTTACTTTCATCCATTTTTTCATCCTCCAGTTTATTCTCACTCCAAATAAGGGATTTGTCAATAAAAAAGACCGAAGAAATTTCGGGTCTTTAAAAAGAGCTAGATTTTATAAGAAATCCATGAAAATAAATCACTCAGTTTGTCTGATATCGGATTCATCGCAAATAAAAGCCAGGGACCATAAGCGAAAGCTCCTGCTGTCATTATAAAGCACGATAATCCTTTATCCTGGTCAAATACTCGAAATCCTATCCAAAATCCTATTATCATCGGCAACATTGCCAAGAATATCAGCGAACAAACCTCGCAGAACGTTAAAAAATCGTCCCTTATTCTTGTTTTGTAAATATTATCACCTCCAATTTCTTTTTACTCTAAATTATTGAAATGTCAAACTAAAATCGCGCCGTTCCGGCGCGATTTTTTATGCGCTTCGATTAATTTAGTTTAAAACAATTTTATAATATCCACTAACGGATTTAAGCTTTTATCATTTATTATTAAATCGAAATTTTTGAAAATATTATTATTAAAAGCTTTGTTTTCGAGTAAATTGTCCTCGTGCTGGTCATCAATAATAATTCGTAATACATTTTCATTTCCGTCAACCACAGAAGCATCATCTACGCTATCTCCAATAAGAACAGTATTCGGTCTTAACTTTTTCATTACGTTAATTTTCTGACGTCCTTTTTCTTTTTTGTTTAAGGCGTGAATGAAAGAATCTTTTTCCCATCCCGCAATACATCTTTTGGAATCAAAACATAATTTCGTAGAGATTATCATCGTCGGTTTAATTTCAAACTTTTGACACCATGTTTTTATTACGTCTTTTATTCCCGCAGAAATGATTATTATGGGAATATTTTTTTCCTCGCAAATATTAAACAATTCTTTCACGCCAGGCCTTATCGGCATTCTTTTTTCTATATCATTTGTAATATCCGGATATTTTAATTTATTTTCTTTATAAAGATTCAGAATTTTCTCGCCCCAAACAGTGGCCTCCCGTGCCGTTATTCGACTATTAATCTCAAGGGGACGATATTTATTATAAAGTTCTTTGTATTCCTTTTGCGCTTTCTCGGGGAGGTAGCTGCTTAATATTTCCCAAGTAGAAACGTTCTCGCCAAATCTATTTTTGCTTTTAGTAATCGTCCTGTCAAAATCTAAAACTAAATAAAGTTTCTCTCTACTAGAATTTAAAAGAAACTCTAATTTTTTAAGAGTTTTTTCTTTATTTTTATATAAAAATTCCTTTAAACAATTCATGTTTAAATTCTACCAAAAAATCGCCCCTTTGGCGATTTTTTATTCGTTTTTATTCAATTTATATATATTTACAAATCTATATCCCCTCTTCTTTTAGTTTCTCCAGCAATTCTTTTTGTTTTTTGGATAATCGTTTCGGGGTTCTGATAGCGAGCTCGATGTAAAGATGGCCGCGGCCGATTCCACCAAAATGAGTAATTCCTTTTCCGGAAATTTTAAAAACTTTTCCGGATTCCGTGCCCTCGGGCACTTTCAATAAAATCTTCTTTTCCCCCAAAGTGGGGATTTCAATTTCGTCTCCCAAAGCCGCCTGCGGAAAAGAAATAGAAATACTGGAATATAAATCATCACCTTTTCTTTCAAAAATCGGATGTTCTTTAACAAAAATCCTTATATACAAATCACCGCTGATTCCGCCTCTTTTGCCGGCTTCGCCCTTACCTTTGATTTTTAAAACCTGATTGCTGTCCACGCCAGCCGGGATATTTATTTTCATTGTTTCTTTTTCTTTTATTCTGCCTTCGCCGTGACAGACATTACAGGGTTTTTCCGGTTTAGAACCCTGACCATTACATTCCGGACAGATAACCGTCTGGGTAATCGTGCCGAAAAACGTCCGTTTCATCTGTTGAACCTGGCCAATTCCCCGGCAGGAAAAACATTCTTTAACCGCACTTCCCGGCTCAGCACCTTTGCCGCTGCAACGGGAGCAAATAATATGCTTATTCAGAGTAATCTCTTTTTCCTGACTGTTCAACGTCTCCTCTAAAGGAATTTCGATATCAACCTGAATATCTTTTCCTCTTCTAAAATCTCTTTTTTGGCGGGAGCCAAAACCGGCTCTCCCGCCGAAAATTTCCTCGAATATATCTCCCAAGCCTTCAAAATCAAAACCTGATGCAGAACCCTGACCAAAACCGAAATTCCGAAAGTCAAAACCTTCAAAGCCCGGGCCTCCTTGAGGTCCGGCGCCGGCGCCTTCAAAAACTCTGCCAAACTGGTCATACTGAGCTCTTTTTTGCTTGTCAGAAAGTATATGATAAGCCTCGTTTATTTCTTTGAATTTTTTTTCATCGCCGCCTTTATCAGGATGGTGCTTATGAGCGAGTTTGTAAAAAGCATTTTTGATTTCTTTATCAGTGGCGTTTTTCTCAACGCCTAAAATTTTATAGTAATCTTTCATTTTTTACTTTTCTTTATACTGGCCTTCTTCCGGACCTTTCTTATCTTCGGATTTCTGTTTATACATTTCCGCGCCGATTTTTTGTAAAGTTTGGGACAAATCCGAAATCTTATTGTTTATTGCCGTGGCGTCGTCGCCGTCTTTGATTTTCTTTAAATCATCAATTTTCTCCTGAACTTCTTTGGCGATATCGGCTGAAATTTTATCTTTGTTATCTTTTAAACTTTTTTCGGCAATATAGATAAGGTTATCAGCCTGGTTTTTCAAATTGATCAATTCTTGTTTCTTTTTATCTTCTTCGGCGTGCAATTCCGCTTCTCTTTTCAATTTTTCAATCTCCTCTTTGGAAATTCCTATCGAACTCTCAATCCTGATTGATTGTTCTTTACCGGTGGCTTTATCCTTTGCCGAAACATTCAATATTCCGTTGGCGTCGATGTCAAAAGTGACCTCGATTTGAGGCATGCCTCTCGGTGCCGGCGGAATACCGTCCAGAATAAATCTGCCTAAGGTTTTATTATCCGAAGCCATCGGTCTTTCTCCCTGTAAGACATGAATTTCGACCGAGGTTTGGCTGTCAGCCGCGGTAGAGAAAGTTTGAGTTTTAGCGGTAGGAACCGTAGTATTTTTCGGAATCAAGACTGTATTAACGCTACCCAATGTTTCTATTCCCAAAGACAAAGGCGTAACGTCCAAAAGTAAAACATCCTTGACTTCGCCTTGTAAAATTCCGGCTTCCACGGCCGCTCCGATTGCCACGACTTCATCGGGATTAATATCTATATAAGGCTCTTTGCCGAATAATTTTTTAACCTCTTCTCTTATTTTCGGCATCCTGGTCTGTCCGCCAACCAAAACTATCTGCTCAATCTCTTTTGGCGTTAATTTTGCTTCTTTCAAAGTTCTATCCACTAATTCAATCGAGCGATCGATATAACTCTTGACCAAATTCTCCAACTGAGCTCTGGTCATTTTGTAATAAAGATGTTTAGGGCCGGAACTGTCGGAAGTGACAAAAGGAAGATTGATTTCCGTTTCCATAGTAGTTGACAGTTCTATTTTGGCTTTTTCTGAAGCTTCTTTCAATCTTTGTAAAGCCAATTCGTCTTTTGACAAATCAATACCATTGTCTTTCTTGAACTGGTCAACTAACCAATCCATTATTTTTTGGTCAAAATCATCTCCGCCCAAATGTGTATCACCGCCGGTGGCAATAACCTCTATCGTATCGCCGCCAACATTCAAAATAGAAATATCGAAAGTGCCGCCGCCGAAATCGTAAACCACGATTTGTTCGTTTTTCTTTTTACTCAAACCGTAAGCCAAAGCCGCGGCCGTCGGCTCGTTTATCACTCTTCTGACTTTAAATCCGGCGATCTCACCGGCCACCTTGGTGGCTTTTCTTTGAGAATCGTCAAAATAAGCCGGACAAGTAATAATAGCTTCTTCTATTTTTTCTCCCAGTTTTTCTTCGGCATCTCTTTTCAGTTTCTGTAAAATCATGGCCGAAATTTCGGCAGGTCGATACCACTTATCACCCATTTTGACTTCTACTCCTTCATCGTCGGCTTTTCTAATCTCGTAAGGTAAAAGTTTCTTATCTCGTTGAACTTCCAGGTCGGAATACTTTCGACCGATTAATCTTTTTATCGAATAAATAGTATTATGAGGATTGGTAATTTGTTGTCTTTTGGCAGTAACGCCAACCAATCTTTCTCCGTTTTTGGCGATAGCGACAACCGAAGGAGTTGTTCGGTTGCCTTCGTGGTTTTCAATTATTTTCGGTTCGCCACTTTCAACCGCGGCCGTAGCCGAAAAAGTTGTTCCTAAATCAATACCTATTATCTTTGGCATAAATTTTATTGAATTATTTATATTAATTTAAATTTATTTATTTATTATCACTTTAGCTACTCGTAATAATTTATCTTCAATTAAATAGCCTTTTTGGGTTTCTTCGACGATAATGCCCGATTCTTTATCTTTCATTTCCACTTCCCCCACTATTTCGTGAAAATTCAAATTCACTTTTTTGCCGATCGATTCCATGGCCGTTACGCCCTGGTTTTTCAAGAAATCTTGAATCTGAATTTTTATCTGTAATAAACCTTTGAAATACTGATTGTTCTTAAGCTCCTCCGGCGTTTCTTTTTCCGCCTTTTCGAAATTATCTAAAATCGGCAGAAAATTCATAATCAATCCGGCTATTCCGTATTTAAGAAACTCTGCCATTCTGGCTGTTTCGTCTTTTTTGTAATTTATAAAATCGGCCTTGGCCCTCTGCCAGCCCGCCAAATAATCGTCTCTTTGTTTTTGGCACTCTTCCAGCTGTTTTCGAATTTCTTCGATTGGAAATTTTTCTTTATCCTCCGGCCGACTAACCGCTGCTTTATTTTTTTTATCTTCCTTCATTTTTTATAATTCTTTAAAAATCTGATTAATTAGCTTGATAATGGAAATATTCTTATTGTAATTCATTCTTTTAGGACCGACAATGGCGAATAATCCCCTGTTTTTTGAATCGGGACAACTAAAACCGGAAACTACAATACTAAAATCTTCATTTCTTAAAAAAGGCGTTTCTTTGCCGATAAAAACTCCCAGTTCTTCGGAAAAGTCAGAGGTTATTTCTTCGATATTATTTTCAAAGGCGTTTATCAGTTTGGTAAATCTTAATACAAAATCGTTTTCTTTAAATTCCGGCTCCTCGAAAACATCGTCCCAGCCTTCTTTCCATAAAAAATCTTCATTTAAAATGTGGCTCAAAGCCAAGTTGGAAGAATTGTCAGCCATTATCTTTGTTGCCTTTTGAACAAATCGAAAAGAATTATCCATTTTTTTCTTGCATTCGTTCTTGATGCTTGTTTTCTTTTTTTCATCGAACTCAGGCAGTCCTTTTTCAAAAATTTGATTGACGAAAAAACGATAACCCTGATCAGTCGGAATCCGGCCGGCCGAAGTATGAGGCTGATGAAGAAAACCTAAATCGCTCAGAGCCTGCATTTCGTTTCTCAAAGTCGCCGGCGAAACGTTAAAATTATATTTCTCATCCAAAGCCTGAGAACTGATGGGTAGTGCCGAATGGATGTACTCTTTGATTATGCTATTTAAAATTTTTTCCTGACGATCTGTTATCCGCATATCAATTCTATTTTATAAATTATCACTCTCTTGTCAAGAGTGCTAAAAAATAATCCGTCTTTCCAATAAGACGGGAAATCCAATGTCGATCTATCAAAAAAAACCAATCTCAATTATTCCTTTAAGTTTTCTTAAGTCCGAAAATAAGGATTAAAAGTTTTCCTTGGAGCGCTTTTCCCGCCGATAACAAAAGACTGACTTAAACCATCCTTAACCAGCATCTGAATGGCTTCAAAAGAAATAGCGGTGGAAGGAGTTCCTTTTGGGTTTATTCCGCCATTTTGAATAGAATTAGTGCTTTTATCGTAATACCATTCAGGAATGCCCGGCACTCTGCCGAGACTGGCTAAGTCGGATGGCGATAAATTAACCTTACGATCATTGACGGTTATTTCTTCTTTTCTTATCAAAATAGCCGTTAATCTTAAGTCCACTCTTTTAAGCGGCCTGGTTAGAATATTTACATGACCGGAAGGCATCTTTTGGATTACAACATCAGCTTTTTGGCCAATAGAAGAACGAAGCCAACCCAAAATACTGGGATTATCCGATTCTATTGCCACCACTTTAAGTTTCTTTTTTTGCTGTCTTACCTCAAAAATTTCAACTTTGCCCTTTTTAAGCTTTTCCTCAAATTCTTTTGGCAAATCTTCGATTCTCTTTTTTTCTTCCAAATAATGGGCTTTAATTATCGGCATAACCAAGTCAGCCACTTTTTGCCCGTCTTGAGGGAAAGATTTATTGAAATTAGTGATTATGCCGGACAAACCAAAGGCTTTATCAATAGTGTCGGAAGAAATTGTTCCTAAACCATATTTATCATCTCGTTCGGCATAAGTTAAAAGTTTCTTTAAGCAAGGATTATCATTTATATCCAAATCCTCGGCTATTAATTGGGAAACGGTTTTTCCCTTAAAATGATGGTCGAATTTTCCTTCACCGATATCTATCAGAAAACAGCCTTTTTCGAGAAGGCTTTCCGGACTTTCTTCCTTAGGAAGATTATTCCAAACCTCTATCTCGGCTTTATCAATGCCCGGATATTTTTTATTTCCGAATTCTTTCAAAAGAAAAATTCCCACCAAAGTATCGGTATGGGGACGGGTAGGAAGAATGATTTTCTTATATTCCATAGTTTCTTATTGTATTATAGCAAACTAGTTTGATATACAGAAATCTGGTTCTTTATAACATAGCAAACAAGTTTAAAAAAAGAAAAAGGAGAAGATTTTAAAGTGGGACTGTTATCCGGCTGACGCCGGAAAAGGCTGAAAACGGTGGTTGACACCGGACTCGGGTTCTGAAAGACGTTGACTAAAAAAGTCACGTCAATCAGCTCTTTTAAAACTTCCCTTGCCTCCGGCAAGGAAAATTTCTTAGAGCCCGTTCCTTTCTTCATCTTTTCATCAACTGAAGGCTTCGGTATAAAATACGCCTTCAGGGAAAAGCTTGGCTTTGTTTTACCCTGTTCCAGGCTATTTTCCGTAGGCCTATGCTCTAATCTGAGATAGACCACGTTAGTTTCCATCGGTAACTGAGAAATCGAGTCAAAGATCTCAAGACCGTTTACCGAAGATTCTCTCGGGAGATTTATCTTTTTTCCAGTGCCGCTGATAACCGAGTTAGTAGTTTGCATAGGTATATTCCTTACTGCTCCGCCGCCGCTTTGCATGGCCCATTTGGCTTTTTTAGCCAAATAAACCATCTGCGCTTGTTCAGCTGATTGCGTAATTAGCGGAACGCCCGCTTCTCGCAGCTTTTCAGCGATTCTCTGATTACTGAAAGTAATTTTTAGAACAATAGCCTTGTTTTGAATAAAAATCCTCACTAAATCTTCTCCGTATTTTAACAGAAGCTGTTTTGCTTCCATTACTTCACACTCCTTCCCTATTATTGGGAAGCAAACGGTCTAAAATACTCTAAACTGCTTGCTTCCCATAATAATGAAGAGAGGTGAAAATTTTGTTAAAAAGAACTGTTCCTGATTGTGTCTATATTATACATCTTTAAAATATTTTGTCAATAAAAAGAGGGCAAATTTGCCCTTTTTAAAATTTTTCGTCTATTAAATCAATAAGAGCCAAAACAGCATAAATTACTCCTTTTTCTACTCCAATAATAGAGTTGTTCGCTAATGCTTCTTCTGCTTTCTTTCGAAACTCATCGCCTTTTTGACTCATTATTATTCCTCCTTTTTTGCCGCGTAACAACGCAGATATTACGTTTTTACGTAATGGGCGTGTGTGGATTCGAACCACAGATCTTTGCAATGTGAATGCAACGCTCTAACCAACTGAGCTACACGCCCGATTAAAATTATTTTATCACTTTAAAAGAGAAAAAGAAGGGAGAAATATAATCGTCCCTTCTTAGAATTTGGTGCCGGTTAGGGTTTTAGTATCTACAACGCCTTCTATTGTTCTAATATCATCTATCACTGTTCTTCCAATGTCGTCCATGCTTTCTCCTGAAACCTTAGCTATCAGGTCGTATTCTCCAAAAAGAGCGTGTAGTTCTATAATTTTTGGATTTTTTACCAAAGCCCTATATACTAAATTTTCTTTAGTTGGCACAACTGTTATTAAGGCAAATCCTGTTGCCCCCGACATTTTTTCTACCTCCTCATCTTTTTTAAAGATATGATATTTCTTATTTATCAAAATTTAACAGTCAAGTCAAGCGTCTATTTGATATATTAATTAGAAAATATTATTATAAGATAAATCATATGCAGGTATTTGAATTTCATTTCAACCCCAAAACCAAAGAAGGAACGATTCTGGACAGTTTCGTTTACGAACCGGAAAATATTTACGAAAAAAATCTAGGTAATTTATTTATTGCCGGCCAATTAGTCAACGCCCTACCTCAAAATTATCAATTTCTGAATAATTTAGCTTCAGTTATCAAGAGAACTTATTATTTAATCTCGGCGAAATCTTCTCCGGAAAAATCTTTTAAGAACGGTTTGGAAGAAGCGAATAGTTTTTTAGAGCAAGAAGAAAAAAAAGGAAATATCGGCTGGCTGGGAAATCTGAATTTGGCAATAATGAATTTAAAAGATTTTAATATAAACTTTACCAAAACTGGCGATATTAAAATTCTTTTAGCCAGAGGTAGCGATGTCGTGGATATCGGCAAAGAATTAGACTCTAAAGAAGCGGAAACACTTTCTCTTAAAACTTTTTCCAATATAGTTACGGGAAAATTATCTCCGGAAGACAAAATTATAATTTTATCTAAAGAAATTTTTTCCGTTTTTGAAAAAGAAAACGTCTTCGGTGAAATTTTTTCTATTTTTGAAAGCAATGAAAAACCGAAAAAAACGGATTTAGAATTGAAAAAAATATTAAATAGAAAAAAGAATATTTTAACCGAGATTTCCGGCCTATTCCTTTTAATCTTTCTTGACAGATTACACGAAGAAACAATCGAAATCAAAAAACCGGTTACGTTAGAAAAAAAACTTTCTTTGTTATCGCCAATTTTTTTAATAAAAAATAATATTAAAAAAAGATTAGGTAAAATTTTTAAAGTTAAAAATTTAATAAGTAAACTGCCGGCGGCGAAAAAATTTTTAACCTTTTTAGAACGAAGTTTAAAAGAAAGTTCGAAAAAAATTAATTACCCTACCCCAAAAGAACCGGCTGTTTCTTCCGAAACAAATTCTTTCGGCCCGAAAAGTCGGGCAAAAATAAAAATTCCGGTTCTTCAAAAGAACTTTCCGTTCAGTATTTCCGATTTTAAGAAATTGCTGATTATTATTATTCTTCTTTTTATCATTCTGGTAATCGGAAATCATGTTTTTAAATCGCAGCAACAGGATAAAAATGAAACTTTTCAAATTTATTTTGACGAAATTCAAAGATTAATCACCGAAGCCGAAAACGCCGTCATTTATAACGACTTGGCAAAATCAAACCTTCTTTACCAAGAAGCTCTGGATAAGATTTTATCTTTAAACCAAAAAGATAAGAATTTTTCCAAGGATGAAATTTCTAGATTACAAGAGCAAATCGAAAAAGAATTATTTTCTTTAAACAATCTTGAGGAAATTAAGGAACCTAAGATTATTTTTAATTTTTCGGCGGAAGAATTTTTACCTAAAAATCTAGCTCTTTCCGGCTCAAATCTTTACTTTTGGAATTTGAATTTTTCGAAAGTTTTTATCTTAGATTCAATAAAAATTGAAAAAAAAGCAGTAGAAATTAATAAAAATATCGAATTGGGAACAAAACTGGGAGATTACATCCTTTTCTCAACGAAATCCGATTTAATTATTCTCAAAAATAACGCTCAATGTTCGATTAAAAACTTGGATTTTCCTGTAAGTAATTTTAATCCGACCGCCTTATCGGCTTTGGGTTTAAACTTCTATCTTTTAGATTATCAAAAAGGAGAAATCGTAAAATTCAGATTCGAGGAAGAAAAAGAAAAATTCTCGGGAGAAATTTGGCTGAATAAAGAAACAAAAAGAGCCTCAAACGCCGGATCAATGACTATTGACGGCGCAATTTGGGTTTCAGCCGATAATAATATTATTTTAAAATACTATAAAGGAGATTTACAAGAAGAAATTAAATTAAATTTATTTCCTGAAATAGAGCATATTTCTAAAATCTTTACCGCTCCTAATTTTGACTATCTTTATCTTTTAACGCCCAAAGAGAACAGAATAATTATTTTAAACAAGAAAGGTGAAGTGTTTAAGCAGTACCAAAGCGATAAATTCGAAAATTTGACCGACTTTGCAATCTCTGAAAATGAAAAAAACATTTATCTTCTTAGCGATTCGAGTCTTTACAGAATAGATATTTAATTTTTAAATTAACTTATTCTTTTTATTAAAATCTTATTAAATAAAAACGAAGGAATCAATTAATTCCTTCATTTTTTGTAATTTTTTTCTTTAATTTACTTTAATTCCACTTTCGCTCCAGCGGTTTCTAATTTTTTCTTTATCTCTTCGGCTTCTTCTTTCTTAACGTTCTCTTTAAGCACCTGGGGTCCTTTTTCAACCGCCTCCACCAAATCTTTAGCCTCTTTCAATCCTTTCTGAGTAACATCCCTAACCACTTTAATCACTTCGATTTTTTTATCTCCTATTCCTTTTAATTCAATATTATAAACTGATTTCTCCGGAGCAGATGAGACAGCAACGCCTTGAGGAGCGGCAGCGACAGTAACTTGAGGAGCAGCGCTTACTCCGAATTTCTTTTCTAAAACCTTAACCAATTCCGCTAAATCCAAAACAGACATACTTTCGATTTCTTTAATTAATTTTTCGAATTTCTTCGGAACCTCAACTTTTTCTTTATCTTCTGAAGTTTTTTCCGAAACGGATTCTTTTTTTTCTTCGGCCATAATTTTTTCCCGCAGTAAAAGCTTGAACAGGTTTCATCGGAAACGTGTATCCAAGTTTCACTCCAAGGATTTAATTTCACTTAATACGCGAACCAGACCTTTAATATTTTCCTGAAGAACATAAACAAGATTGGAAACCGGGGCAGAAACGCTGCCAACCAGTCTTGCTAATAATTCTTCTTTAGTAGGAAGTTTTGCTAATTCAATAACTTTTTCTTGTTCAATAAAATTTCCTTCAAAAACTCCTCCTAAAATTTTTAATTTTTCATTCTCTAAGGAAAAATTATATATTGTTTTTGACGGAGAAATTACGTCCTTAAAACCAAAAATTATCCCTAAATCGCCTTTAAATTCGTTAATTTTTTGAGAAAAAGAAGAACCAAGATCTTTAATGGCTATTTTGAATAACGTTTTTTTGGAAACTCTGAATAAAGAATCTGATTGGTTTAATTTCCGTTTTAAATCCAAAACGTCCTTTACTTTTAAACCCTTAAAATCAACAAAAACTATTGTTTTTTGGCGATTAATTTTTTCTTTTAAATCTTGAATTATTTCTTGTTTTTTTTGACGACTTAAAGCCATAAAATAAAATTTAATTATTTTAAGATAAAAAACGAAAAATCTGCTTCCGCAGACAAACTATCTAAGCAATCTTAAAGATTGTTTTCCTCGGCAGGGCTTACTTTTTTGACTTGCCCTAATTTTGTCAAAAGGGCCTGCTGTCTACGGATATTGTTATTATAGAAAACCCTATTTGTTTGTCAACCCCCTTACTACAGATTCGCCAAATTCTTTAGCGGCCATTGGTCCGCTACCAGTAATAATCCGTCCTTCAATAACTACTGATTTTTCCTGATACTCAACTTTGTTTTCTTTTAATATTCTTATCGCGCTTTTATCTAAAGAACTGGACCAAACAGTGGCTTTTTTGTTTTTCAGCACTCCGGCTCTAGCCAAAATAACCGGCGCAATACAAAGAGCGGCTAATAATTTGTTTTTAGAAACGACTTCTTTAATTATCAGATAAGAAGCTTCGTTGTCTAAATATTTTAAAGCTCCGGGTCCGCCAATGAAAACTACTCCGTCAAAATTATCAACTTTCAATTTTTCAAGCGAAACGTCAACCGTGACTTCCCCTCCCTCTGCGCCCAAAGCCTTGCCTAAAGAATTACTTACGTTTACAATTTTTATTCCTGCTTTTTTAATAATCTGCTTAGGGATAAAATATTCTTCGTCTCTGAAATCTCGAAAAGCAATAATTACAGCTATATTTTTAGAAAAATTAATCATAATCCCTTTTCTTCTCTTTCCTTAAGCCGGTTTATTTCTTCTTTCAATTCTATCATTTTTAATTCCCGACCGACCATAAGTTTAAAAAATCTATTTAATTCTTCTATTCTTTCTTGAAGTTCTGCCGTTCTTCCTTTTACCTTTTCTTCTAAATTTTTATTAAGTTCACTTAATTCTCTTGTCCTTGCCTTAACTTTAATTTCAAGAACATTTTTCGCCTCTTCAAGACCTGTCTTAGCTTTAATTAGTTCTGAAGTTTTATTTTCCAATTCTTTAGTTCTTTCTTTGACTTTTTTTTCTAAATCCGATTTAGCCTTCTCTAAGCTCTCCAAAATTCCTTTTAATTGCCTAATGTCTACGAATATCGCCAAACCGCCCACTAATTTATTTTTGTCTGTTAAGGGTAAAATTGTCAGAGCTATTGGAATTTCTTTTTTATTTTTTGTTATTAAAAAAGTGTTAAAATCTCGAAAAGCGCTTTTAGATTTTAAAACATTCTCGACAATATCGCTTATTTTTTCTCTTTCTCTTTCCGGCACCAAAACCGCTATTGGTTGTCCTAATAATTCTTTTGATTCATAATTTCCGATTTCAGATAAAACATCGTTAAAATGACTTATATTTCCTTTTTTGTTAAAAATTACCGAAGGATCAAGTGTCTTGCTAAAAATATTTTTATATAAAGATAGCGATTCAGATATGTTTTTAGTTTTCGAAAGCATAAAAAATTAATTTATTATTCCGAGGCGATTAAACGATTAGAAACTCCCATTATGGTAACGATTAAAGAAGCTCCCATCATCAAGCCTGTTTTATAAAAAGCTTGTTCGCCGGAACTGCAAATTCCAAAAACAGGTAAATTTTCTTGTTTTAATGTTTTCTTTATTATTTCTATTTCTTTAAAATATTTAGAACCCAAAATCAAGCCCCGAGCAGCACAAGAAGCAAAAAGAATAAGACCAAAATCCTTTGATTTAGAATCTTCTATCATCATTTTTACAGCATCGGCCGTCGCGTTCTGGGCCGATTCCTTGCTAAGCTTTCCTAAACTAATGCCCATTCCTTCCCTTAAAAGAATCATTGAAGTGACGTATTCTTTTTTAAATTCCACAAAAGGAAAAGGCCAATAAAAATCTTCTTTTAAATCGGGGAAAGAAAAGACGTAACCCATTTGAGAAAACTTTATATAAGACTCGAGAAGGTTTTTTTCATTAACTTTAATATATTTACTCATAACGTCTTTTATAATATCTACCGCCGGCCGATCATTAATTTCGTAAATTTTATAATCCTTAATTCTAGTTACGACAAACTTTTCTTTTAAAAGAGTTAGTCCCGTGGCCACTCCATAACCTATCTCCAATTCAGAACCGAAAAGAATAGAGATCACCGAACCATAAAAAACCTTACCGTTAAAAAAATGGTATCCGCCAAGAGGCCAAATTTTTTGCCCGCTACACATTCCGCCGCCGGCTAACCTTACCGTTCCTCTGGTCAATTCAGTAATACCATCAAGAATTTTTTGGTCAAAAAGATTAAATTGAGAATTAGTTCCCGGAGCCAAAAGAAAACCGCTTAAGGGCCTAAATTTAGTAATATCTCTTGCTCCCCTTTTTAACATAGCCAAATAAGCAACCGAAGGATTATACTGAAGATTATTTAAGGCTTGTTGGATAGATTCTTTACCGGCTTTTTTAGGGTCTTTCTCGGCGTCTAAACCCATACCTACTCCTACGTTGATATAATCGGAAGTCAAAGAAAGGACCGCTACGCCGTTAAATTTTAATGGTTTTATAATCTTACCCATTCCTTTTAAAAAAAATGCGGCTAAGTCGCCCATTAAACTTACGTCGAAAAAATACCTATCTTTGGCAAAAAAACCCATTGTACTGCCGCCCACAAGAGGAACTTCTCGATCATTATCAAAAACTTCATAAATAACTTTTTGGGCCTCTTGGTATCGGTCTAAAGGATAAGTATATGTACAAAAAAACATTAAAATTTTCGGTTTTTTTCTTTGCCCTAACTCTTTTTTAGAGCACTCGGCCGCTTCCCGAACGGCCTCTATTAAATTATCTTTCTGAGATACGCCGATGCCGACGTTTATCAAAGACATGTTTGTTTATTTTTTTTCTTCTTTAAGTTTTTTTATTTCTTTTTTTAACTCTATCATCTTCATTTCTCGACCAACAGTTACTTTAAACCATTTATTTAATTCTTTTACTTTTCCTTGAAGCTCTTCTCTCATTTTTCTTTCTTTTTCCGCCGATTCGTAAATTTTTCTGGCACTCTCATTAAGATCATCTGAAAGCTCAAGCACTTCCTTATAGGAACTGCCGGTAAAATATTCAGTTTTTTCTTTGTGAGGCAGTTTCTCGGCAAAATCTTTTATTTCTTTAAAAATTGAATAAATCGAAGAAAAAAGCATACGACTTACTATAACTATCATAACCAAAGCTAGGGCTAAAAGAATAAGAATAAAAGGGTCGGGGTCGCTAATAAAACTAAGGAAAGTAATAACTATTAAAAAAAGCAAAGTAATAAAATAATTAAATCTGTGCTTCATACTCATTAATTGAATTTCTTCTTTTATCTCTATCCTTCTTTTTTTCAGCGCCTGTCTGCATTCTTTTAAAAGATTGTTCACAAAAGACATCTCGGTGGAAAATATTGAAAATAATCCCAGAATAACCGTTGAAATTAAGCCCCCTATTAAAATAACGAATATGTTAAAAAAACTTACCCCAACCCAAAACATCGTCAAAGCGGTCAAAGCAACGACTGTTCCCGAATATAAGGTCGTCTTTTTAAAAATAATAAAAGGCTCTTTTTTTAAAACATAAAAAAGCTCCTTGAGTTTTTCGTTGGAAATTTTTGGGTCAATATGGTTATTAAAAATATAATTATTAATCAACCAAGAATCTTTATGTTCTATTTTAATTTTTAAAAGGCTGGCTCCGCCGTTTAAGAAAAAACCAAAAAATATGCTGGAAAAAATATAAAAAAACCAAACAAAAACAAAAATCTTCTCTAATTCCAACGATCCAAACTCAGATCGAGATAAAATAAAAAAGAAACCGAACAGCCCGCAAAATAGAGCCCATAATTCCAATCGAATAAGAAAATATTTAATATAAAAATTTTTTCCTTTCATTTTAAATAATTTATTCTATATTCCCTATCTTAATATTATAATACAACGAAGATAAAACGCTTTCAAACGAAACAAGCCGGTCATTTTTCAATCAAAGGCACGAAAGTAAAACCGGGAAACTCGGCTTCTTCGAATTCTTCCCGTCCGGAAATCGCCAGACTCTTCTTAAAAACCCAAATGGAAGAATTTATCGGAGCAACAATAATACCTCCGTTTTTCAATTGTTTTTTCCATTCATCCGGAATTTTTTTACAGGCGGCGGCTGAACATAAAATTTTATCATAAGGAGCTTCTTTTTTATAACCCTTGGAACCATCGGCACAAATAAAAAAAGCAATGTTCTTTTTTACGAAATTATACTTAGAAACGTTCTTTTTGCCAAATTCCATTAATTCGGGAATTGTTTCTATGGCAATAATTTTACCAGGACATTCGCTCGCTTCTTCTCCCCCGACGATTTCGGACAACAAAGCGGTTGTCCAACCTGAACCGGAACCGACATCTAAAATTTTTTCTCCTTTTTCCGGATTTAATTTTTCCAACATAAAAGCCACGACCAAAGGCTGAGAGATTGTTTGACCGAAACCGATAGGCAGAGCTTCGTTAAGCTCCGCCAGTTTCTTAATTTCGTCGGGTAAAAAATCTTCTCTTTTAATTTTTTTAAAAGCTTGAATTATTTTCGGCGTTTTCAGCCAAGCGTTTTTAATTAAATAATCAGTTAAATTCATTTTATATTATTCAAAACGTAAAGCGTCAATCGGTGAAAATTTTGCCGCTTTTTTAGCCGGATAAATTCCGAAAACAAGACCGGTAATAGCGGCTACTATCATTCCTAATATTATAGCCTTAAAAGAGATGAAAAAACCCCACTGCATGCTAAGCATTTTGCCAAGAACTATCCCGCCTAAAAAAGAGAACATAACTCCTAAAATAATACCTATTATTCCCCCCAGAAAAGTAAGAACGATTGCTTCTAAAAGAAATTGCCGAAGAATATCTTTTTCTCTTGCTCCCACTGCTTTTCTTAAACCGATTTCTCGAGTTCTTTCTGTTACTGAAACTAACATTATATTCATAATTCCGATACCGCCAACAACCAAAGCAATGGCCGCCACCGAAGAAAGAAAAAGGGTAAATACTCCCATGATCGAAGTCATCATTTCGGTTGCTTCTATCTGACTCATTACTCTAAAATCATCTTTGGTTAGATCGCCTTCCGGATTGTAAATATTATGTCTTTCTCTTAATAATAAACGGATTTCTTCCACTATCTCTTCTATAACTTCCTCGTTTTCGGCCCGAACTATAATATTATTAACATGACTGGTTCCCAATAAAAGTTTCTGGGCGGTTGTAATGGGAACATAAACGTATTCGTCTAAATTAAGAAACATCTGACTGCCTAATTCTTCTAAAACTCCAATTATTTTAAAATTAGTATTGCCGATTCTGATTATTTTGCCTATAGGATCTCCTCCGTTAAAAAAATCCTGGCTGACTTTGTAACCTAAGAGAACTACCCGAGTTTGACTTCTAATATCGTCTTCATTAAAATCTCGACCTAAAAATATTTCATTATCTTGAATTTTTTGAATAGTCGGCGTTACGCCCAAAAAAGTAAGTTTTTCGTCTATGTCTTTATAAACAGCTCTGGTTGTTCCCAATACAAGAGGAGCCACCATTTCAACATTGGGAATTTTTTCTATCGCTTCCGCATCGCTGATTTTTAAGGTTTTGATTTCCATTTGTTCGGTCATCGCTTCCATCATTGAAGATTTTTTCGGATCAAAAGAACCAGGCTCGACAAAAATATTATTAGATCCCATTGACATAATTTGACTGATAATCAGGTTTTGAGCGCCGGCTCCGAGAGACATCATTGCCACTATGGCCATAATTCCGATAATAATACCCAACATAGTCAGAAAAGAACGAACTTTATTCCTTCTTAAACCAGTAGTTGCTATTTTAAGAGAATTGCTTAATTTCACTCCGTTAGAAATCTATCTTATTTAATACAAAGTTAATTTTAAACAGATTTCTATTTATCTTGATTTCCCCGTTAAAAAAAGACGGGGTTTATTTTTTTTATTTTATAAAACCATCTTTTGCCAATCTTCGATGCCCGACTAAAACATCGCTAACTATTTTTCCATCTTTAACGTGAATAATTCTTTTAGACATTTCAGAAGTATATTGTTCGTGAGTAACTAAAATTACGGTATGGCCATGATCGTTAAGTTTTTGTAAAATATCCATTATTTGCCGTCCCGATTTACTATCAAGATTGCCGGTCGGTTCGTCGGCAAAAATCAATGAAGGATTATTGACAACTGCTCGAGCAATAGCTACTCTTTGTTGCTCTCCGCCAGATAATTGATTGGATAAATAATTAATCCGATGCGAAAGGCCCACCGAGTCTAAAGCTTCTTTAACCATTTTTTCTTCTTTTTCTTGGGAAAGACCGGCGTAAACCAGCGGTAATTTTACATTCTCCAAAACCGTTGTTCGAGGAAGCAAATTAAAACTCTGAAAAACAAAACCTATTTTTTTATTCCTTATTCTGGCTAATTCGTCATCGGTTAATTCATTCATATTTTTTCCTTCAAATTTATAGATACCAGAGGTCGGTCGATCTAAAAAGCCCAGAATGTGCATCAAGGTTGATTTTCCGGAACCAGAAGGACCCATAATAGCTAAAAATTCGCCTTCAGCAACATTAAAAGAAACCCCATCAAGCGCTCTGGTGGGGACGGTACCGTTATAGATTTTTTTTAAATTTTTTACCTCAATCATTTTTTTCTTTTAAAAAAGTGATAACTTTATCACCTTCTGTCAAACCGGAAATAATTTCAATCTCGCCCTCGCTTCCCTTAAGACCGGTTTCGATCTCTTTTTCTTCAAAAACTCCGTTATTTACAAATTTTACAAATTTCTTATTTTCTTTTTCCGTTATTGCCCTTTGAGGAATTACCAAAACATTTTCTCTAGAATCGGCGGTGATGGTTACGTCGGCAGTCATTCCCGATTTTATTTTGTCGTCTTCGGCTTCAAGGTTAACTTTTGTTTTATAATAAATCACGCCTGAAATTATTGTTTCAGCCGGCTCAATCTCTATTACTTTACCCAAAAATTCTATTTCTGGAAAAGCATCCAAAACGATTTTAGCTAAATTATTAATCTTTATCCAGCCAATATCAGATTCCGGAATGTTAAGTTCTATCTGAAAAGATTCCTCGGGAATTAAAGAAATGATAATTTCTCCCGCAAGAACCTGTTCGCCTAATTCTTTATTTATTTTTATTATTTGACCGCCTACAAAGCTTTCTATCGTAGAGTTTGAAATTTGATTTTCTAAAAGACTCACATTGGCTTCCGCTTTCTTAATTTTTGATTCGCAAAGATCAATATCTCCAGACTTTACATTAGCTTGAGCGCTGTTAAAAGAAGCTCGAGCTGAATCAATATTAGATTTGTTGTTTATTTCAGTAAGAGCAATTTTTTGAACAGTGCTTGATATACTATTTAAAGCGCTATTAATATAGCCTTTTTGATTATCTAAAGAAGTTTTATCAGCGGAAGAAACGGTATCAATATATATTCCAGATTCGCAAGATTTTCTTATTTTATTTAAATTTCCATAAATTCCATTTAAAGCGTCTTTGGTTTTAGAAAGAGAAAGATCAATGTTTTCATTAGAAGGATTTAATTTAGCCGAATCTAAATAAAATTTAATTTGATTATTAAAAGCTTCTGCCTTATTTCTTTCTTCTCTTACTTCTTCCCCGATTCCGGTATCAAAATAAGTTCTATAAATATAATTAATGGAATTTAAAGCATTGTTAGATTTTAAGTAAGAATCTTCTAAAACATTTATTGCCTCATTATAGTTAGATTTTAAGTTTTCTTCGGCTATTTTTTTTACATTTTCCAGGTTCTGTTTTGCATTAAGATAATCGATTTGAGCGTTATTGCATTCAGCTCTAACTAAATCTAAAGAGGCTCTGGCGTCGTTTAGTTGAATTAAAAGCTGGTCGGTTTCAATCTTTATTAATTCTTTTCCGCTCTCCACTTTTTCTCCTACTTGAACATAAATTTTTTCGATTTTTCCCCCTTCTTTAAAACCCAGATCTATCTTTTCTCCTTTTTTTACTTGACCGGTGGCGGAAACTTCTTTGACGATATTTTTTCTCTCAACCAAAGCAAAATTGTAAGAATTTTCTTTTTCAGCAAAGAAAAATTTATAAGTTCCGGTACCGGCTATTATCATAACGACTGCAATAATAACGATTTTTTTATTTGAAAGAATTAATTTTATTATATAGTTCATAGATTAACTTAGTTTTTGATATTCAAAATAAGAATAAACAATGGTATATACGGCAACAAAAATTACCGGGAATAAACAAAAATATATAGCGTAGTCCCCAACAAAAATTCCGAAAATAGCCAATAAGCCAGCGGTTTTAAACATTTTTCCCCCAAGTTTATGGGTTTTTTTCCAAACTTCGTCACTGCTTAAGGTCCAAGGGGTACGAATGCCGATAAACCAATTTCTTTTTGCTTTTTCGGTTAGAACCCCAATATAAGAAATTAATAATCCGAAAGCCGGAGGTAAAACTAAATTCATATTGAATTTAAATCCTAAATTCCAAAAAATAGTTAGAAGATATAAATAAAATAAGAATAAAAGTAAAAGTAATATAAAAAAATCATAATATTTTCTGAACTTCTTAATATTTAATTTCAAAGGATCTAATTTGGGCGCAAATAAAAGAATCAATAATAAACCGGAAGAAATTAAGGGCATTAAAAACAGACCCCAAAATTTAGAGATATAGCCATCTACTTGACCTTGACTATTCCAATGAGAAGCTACTGTCACCGGCATTTTATGATAAAAATAAATGCCGATTAAAAAAGATAAAAAAATTATTAATAGATCTGCTGCTATTATTTTTTTCATATTAAAAAGAAAAGTTTAATTTTAATTTATCTACCTAAAACTCGAGAAACAAAACTGCTTATGCTGGCAGAAAGATCATAAACTATATTAGGTGAAGAATTGGTAAGCACAAGAACGCCTACTATGCAAACAACCAAGCCGATTAAAGCGTCTAAAAAGAGATTTTTGGTCATAAATTTATAATATTATTTTTTTACAATAATTTTCGAGCGACAGCGAGAAAAATATATCGACAGAGTCGCTATAATTTTAAAGTAACTTCTTTTGAGTTAAGATCCTAATCAATTCTTTGGCTATTTTCTCGCCGGAACCGGTCAGAACAAAGAAGGTTGTTGGATCGCCTTTTATCATTTTTCTTTTTCTTAAAGACCTTAAAGGACGGTCAAGTTTACGGGCATCGGGCCACTGCGGAAATTGGTCAAAACTGAAAGCTTTGGGAAAGAGATTAAAACATTTTTCAATTAATTTCTCGAAGGTACATTTTTCCTGTTTCAAAAGCACCGAATATATTCCAAATAGAATCAATTGATTAATTCCCAATTTTCTATAAATTGCTTCTTCAAAAAAAGGATTAATTTTTTGCTTAGCCGAGCTCCTAATCATTAGGTTAATAATATATCATTTTTTGTCAAAAAAAAAGAGGGAGACGTAAATATCTACCCTATAAGAGAAACCAGAACGCCCACAGATAAACGGCGTAGATCGGTAATAAAAAAGAAACTGTCCGATCCAAAAAGCCTCCGTGACCTTTGAGAGCGTTTCCCGAATCTTTTACTCCCATTGTCCGTTTATAAGCAGATCCAACTAAATCTCCTAGGATAGCGAGCAAAGGAAGTAAGAAACTGATTATCATTATTTGCTGAATTTCTAGGTCAAAATAGAAAAACTTTAGAACGCCTAGAATAATCAGAGTAACGATAAACGAAATGATATAACCACCTATTGCCCCTTCCCAAGTCTTGCCTGGCGAAATCCGTTTAGCCATTTTTCTTTTACCTTTTTTCTTTCCGATATAAGAAGCGGCAGCGTCAGCAAATCCGGCAGGAGCCAGAATTAAAATGAACAACGCGTTCGCTTTATTATTAGAAACCATTAATAAAGAAAAAAGAAAAATAGAAAGGTAGCAGTAAAAAGGCATGTAGATGGTGGCCATAAAACGTTTTATATCGGGCTTGCTATAATAGAAGATCCTTAAAAATTCAAAGGACATTCCTAAAGCAACAACCGCTGAAAGAATAATAGCGGAAGCGACAAAAGCCGGATACCAGACAAACGAAGATAAAAAGATTATTATCCCTATCGATATAAGAATAATACCTATTGTTATTCTTCCTTCCGTAACGCTCTGGATTTCATTTTCTTTAATTTCCGTATTTTTTTCCAAAAGAACTCACCTCAATAAACCTTATTATAACAATATATTTGAAAATGTCAATGTAAAACAACCTCGCCATAGCAGGGTAAATAAAAAACCACTGAAATATTTTCAGTGGGCCTTTTGAAAAATTTAGTTCTCTCTGATATAAGAGATGACTTCGTCATATTTCTGCTTGTCAACTTTGCCAAGCATTAAAAGAGCGTCCATCAACTCTGTAATCGTGAAAACGCTGTGAAGGTTATATCCTTCTTCTCTCAACTTCTCTGCTCCTCCTTGCTCTCTGTCAATTAAGACCAGGATATCTTTAACTAACAAACCATTGTTTCTCAGCGTATTCGCCGCTCCTAATTTGCTATCAGCCTTAGTGATCAGATCATCGATTAGAATCACTGTTTTTCCGGATTCAAATTTGCCATCGATATTGCCTGGAACGCCGTGAGTTTTTGGCTCTCTGGGCGTAATCATTGGTATTCCGGTCCAATCCATCAGGATTGAAACAATAGGGGTTGCCGCAGTAGGAACATCAGCCAGAAGGTCAAACTGAAGATTTTTTTCGGAAATCATATACTTATAGGCGCTAACGACTTTTCTCATGACGTCGGGTTTTGAACGAATAATCCTTAAGTTTAGGTATATCGGCGAACGAGGCGCGTTTGGATTTGCCTCGTGAAGCTTCAGCTTAAAAAGACCGAATTGAATCGCTCCTATCGCAAAAAGGTCTTTAACTAGGCTGACTAAGTTATTTTTCATTTATAACGCCTCAGAGTTGTTTTGTTACTATTTCGGCTGCTGCTTTCATATCGTCTGCTTCGTAGATTGCGGTTCCGACAATTGCCCGGAAACTTCCGGCTTCTTTGCCGAATTCTGTAATATTGCCGCCTTGATCAATAAATCCCGGCGCCCAAAGCTGGAAATTGTCTTCTCCGATTAATTTTTCCAATAGATCTTTGTATTTTTTGACAAATACCAGTTTGTTCCCCGGAACAACGAAATTTCTGACTCCGTTTTGGGCCGCTATGGTGTAGATTCTTTCCGGCGCCTCATCGTGGATAAAACCGCCTTCGCTGAACAAAAACTCCGACTGAGTCATATGGCCTCCGACTAGAACCGTAATTCCTGTTTCTTGTAAAGCTTTTGTCCATTCTTTCTCTGTAGCTCCGCCGGCAAAAGGAAACAGAATCGCGGCGTCCACTCCGGAACCGGCAATTATTTTAGCGAATTTTGATCCGAGTTTCGGGATATCGGTACCTGCTTTTTGATGGTCGTAAATAATGGGTTTTTCGGTATATTGCCTGATACAATTGACTACTTTAGACAATCCGTAGTCTAAGGCTAAAACTAACCCTACTTTATATCCTTCTATTCGCTTGACTTCGCAGGTGACTTCCACCAAAGCGTTTAAATCCTCGAGACTTTCTACGTCGGCTGCTACGATTACGCATCTCTTTGCTTCTATCAATTCTTTTTCCATTTTTTCACCTCTTTCCATATTTTCTTATAAAGGTTCATAATCTCTCAATAAAAAAAGGGAGACTCAACCCTCCTCTTATGTTTTAGCACCCCGCCTTGGCGGGGTCAATACCCAAAAAAATACTCGCTGATCGTTAGCGAGTTAAAGATGTTATCCTGTTATAACTTTCTTATTTTTTGCGGGGGCACTCTGAGTCGAACAGAGAACAATGGTTTTGGAGACCAATATTTTGCCATTAAACTATGCCCCCTATCGATTACTATCTCTTCATTTCTTTATGAACGGTGTGTTTTTTACAAAACTTGCAGAATTTACTCATTTCCAACTTTGTTTCTTTCACTTTTTTGGATTTCTGGGTGAAATAATTTACTTTTTTACACTGAGTGCACTGAAGTTTTATAAATGGTTTCTTTTTCTTTGCCATAATTATTCATGAAGGCAAGCTCACAGCGCAGCCTGAACGACTACAATTATGAGCATCCCGTCTTGGCGAAATTGCCAATTAATTTTTTATAAGCCGAGAACGAGACTTGAACTCGTGACCTTCCCCTTACCATGGGGATGCTCTACCAACTGAGCTATCTCGGCCCTTCGCTTAACTCAGGGTAAACTTTTTGCATGAAAAGTTTACTCTGAACGAATGTGAAGAGTGGGCAGGGAGGGATTCGAACCCCCGAAGGCCAGAGGCCGGCAGATTTACAGTCTGCTGCGATTGACCGCTCCGCCACCTACCCATATATACCTTGTTATAATATAACAAAGTTAATTATTTTTCAATCTTTAATCAGCTTTCCATATTTCTTCCGCCACTCTTCGATTTTCTTATGATCACCGGTTAACAAAACCTTAGGTACTTGCCATTTCTTACCATTGGCTTTAAATGCTTCGGGTCGAGTATATTGCGGATATTCAATAAATCCCCTTCCCCCGCTACCTCGCGAAGAAGGAATTCTTTCTTTTAGTAATTGCGGTTTTCCCAAAACGCCGGGAATCAATCTAGCCGTTGTTTCCACAACTACCATGGCCGGTATCTCTCCTCCCATTAAATCGTAATCCCCTATTGATAATTCCAAATCAGCGATATTCTTCGCCACCCGCTCATCCACTCCTTCGTATCGGCCGCAGATTAAAATTAACTGATCCATTTTTGAAAATTGATAGGCTAGTTTCTGATTGAATTTTTTACCCCGGGGAGTAAAAAGAATTACCTTGGATTTGGAAGATTTTTTGCTTTTTATGGCTTTTATGGCTTTATAAATCGGCTCTATCTTCATTACCATTCCTAATCCGCCGCCGAAAGGCCGGTCATCGACCGTTTTATGTTTGTCTTTGGTATATTTTCTTAAATTATGAATATTAATTTTGATTAATTTCTTTTTTTGAGCTCGAGCGATAAGAGACTCTTTTAAATAAGAGTCGAAAATTCGAGGAAAAATAGTAATAATATCAAATTTAACCATAAGAATGACGAAAACCGTGCTCTTTTATAATAGCACGGTTTTCTAAATTCTGTAAAATTTCGAAATTTTTACAGTTTTAAATCTTCGAGTTCTCTGTCAGCTGATCTTCCAGCTGTTTTTCCTTGAGCAGCTCTTGTTGAGCCGGCTGGCTCTTCAATCTTTAAATTCACACGAGCGTGAGCTTTAAGACCGACAATTCGAACCAAATTTCTAATGGCTCTAACGGTTGCTCCTTGACGACCGATTATTTGACCCATATCTTCGGGGTTTAACTTTAAAGTAAGTAAAACTCCCATTTCGTCAACGCTTCGGTCAATTTTTACGTCATCAGGATGATCAACTAAGGTCTTAACAATGTACTCAAGAAACTCTTTGTCTTTAGTATCTTTTGCCATATTTCTTTCAATTTTACTGATTAACAATCAATAAATCTTTCAAGTAGCCCGACCTTGCTACCCTTTCTATCCTTCAAAAACTGAGAAGAATCAGGGTATATAGCAGCTACTATTTACTTGTTTATATTTTACTCTTTTAAAACAATTTGTCAATATTTTAAAATTTCTTTCAAAATCTCAGTCGCTTTTTGGGGATGAACCGTTCCTTTGGTTTCTTTCATTAATTGACCGATTAAAAATTGAAGACTGGCTTTTTTTCCTTTTTTAAAGTCTTCGACCGCTTTTTTATTTTTCAAAATTACTTCTTGGGCTTTTTTCTTAATTTCTGTTCCGTTAGTGATCTGAGCCAGATCTTTTGACTCAATAATTTGAGACGGATCGCCACCGGTCTTAAACATTTCCGGCAAAAGTATTTTTCCTATTTTAGAAGATATCTTGTTTTTATAAATCATGGTAATGAATTCGGCGAAATTTTCCGGCGTGATGGGAAATTTTTCTTCTGAAAAAGACGTTCCTTTAAGCAGAAATTGAAGATCGGTTAATAAATAATTGACGCAAAGCTGGACTAACTTTTTTTGCTCTTGAGGAGAAATTTTTCTTTTCATATCTACCGAATTCACCCAATCTTTTAACTCGGAATTAACTTTTTCAAAATATTCTCCCAAATCCTTATTCTGAACAAAAAATTCTATTTCTTTCTCTTTTAAGCCATATTCTTTTTTAAATCTTTCTCTTTTTTGTTGGGGCAATTCCGGAATTTTTACCTTAATCCCTTGAATGTTTTTCTTAGTAAAATGAAACGGAGGTAAATCCGGCTCGGGAAAATATCTATAATCCTGAGATTCTTCCTTAATTCTCTGGCTGACGGTTACGCCTTTTCCTTCCTGCCAACCTCGAGTCTCTTGAATAATTTTAGCGCCTGAATTTAAAACTTCTACTTGTCTTTTTATTTCGTACTCAATCCCTCTTTCCACCGCTCGAAAAGAATTAAGGTTTTTTATTTCCACTTTCGTACCCATTTTCTTATCTCTTCCCAAAGAAATATTCACCTCTATTCTCATTTGACCTTTTTCCATATCGGCGTCAGAAACATTTAAATATCTTAAGATAAGCTGCAATTCTTCGGCAAACCGTCTCGCTTCTTCGGCTGATTTTATATCGGGTTCGGTCACTAATTCCATTAAAGGAACGCCGGCTCGGTTAAAATCAACCAAAGAAAATTCTTCTTTTTCGTTATGAATTAAACGGCCGGTATCTTCTTCAAGATGAACTTCCCTGATTCTGATTTTTCGACTATCTATTTTTAAAAACCCTTTAAGACAAAAAGGATTGTATAACTGAGATATTTGATAGCCTTTTGGCAAATCGGGATAAAAATAATTCTTTCGGTCGAATTTAGAGTATTCCGAAATATGACAATTCAAAGCCAAGCCGGTTTTAATCACTTTTTCAATGGCTTCCTCGTTAGCTACCGGAAGAACTCCGGGCTGGCCGGTACAAACCGGACAAACATTGACATTAGGGTTTTGTTCGCTAGGATCGTTCGGACAACTACAAAACATTTTACTTTTTGTTTTTAATTCAACATGAACTTCCAAGCCTATTGTTGGTTTAAGTTTATTCATAAATTTTAACGCTGTTGCTATTAAATTTACTTCATAAATTTTAACGTTGTTGCTATTAAATTTACTTCGTAAATTTTAACGCTGTTGCTATAACGGCTTTAGCCGATATATTAAATAAAACTTACCATTAAATTTTTTTCAATAATCCTTCAATTATTTGAGCTCCGGAACTGGTACCGATTATGTCGGCGCCGGCCTTAACCATTTTTTCCAAATCTTCAAGATTCTTAATGTTGCCGGAAGCTTTTATCAATAATCCCGGCGCACCTTTTTTCATAATCGCCAGATGCCTTACTTTTTCTTGCCACTCCCTCTGTTCTAAAGGATCTTTAGAAGTAGCCGTTTTTACGCAGATAGCACCTGCTTCTTTTACTAATCGAGAGGCTTTTTCCACTTCTTCATCGATCAAATAACCGGACCCGATGATTACTTTTGTCGGCAAGATTTTACAAATTTCTTTAAGATCTTTTAAGATTTTATCGTACCGTTCATATTTTAAATCAACAATGTTCATCACCGGATCTAATTCATCAGCGCCGTCTTTTTTGGCTTTTTGGCAAATTTTTATTCTCTGGGCAGAAGTACTTTGGCCCATTGGCGGATCAATTAAAACCACCGCTTTGATATCGGTGTTCTTTATTTCTTCTTTTACTAATTTCACCCATTGGGGGTTAACGCAAACTCCCCGAAAATGATACTTTTTGGCTTCTTGGCAAAGTTTTAAAATATTTTCTTTAGTGGCTTTAAAATTTACGTTAGTGTGGTCGATAATTTTAGAGATTTTTTCTAAAGACATATTTTTAATTAATTGTTAGTTTTATTTTGGCGGCTAAAGTATCTCACTCTTTAGAACAGGAATGAGAATCGCCAAAAGAGATTGCCCGAAGGGATACTCCGCTCTTTAAGGCGGGGTGGTTCATAATATTTTTTTAATTTTTTCGAAAACTTCTTGAATCGTTCCTTCACCGTCTATTATTACCCATTTCCCAAAAACTTTTTTCTTTGCTAAATTTTCATAAAATTTTGTCAACCGTCTTAAAAATGCTTTGTTTTCTTCGTTTCTATCTAAAATTTTCTTTTCTTTGAACTTTCTCTTCATCGAAATCTCCGGCGAAACTTTGAGATAAATCATCAAATCCGGTTTGGGCAGCTTGAAAATTTCAGCCAATTTTAAAGCGTCTTTCTGGGAAAAACCTCTTAATCCCTGATAGGCCAAAGTAGAAGCGAAATAACGATCAGCCAGAACGATTTTTCCCTGTTTTAACCATTTATTAATCAATTCCTTATCTTTGATAAAATCGGCGAAATAAAATATAAATTGAATTTCGACAGGAAAATCGTATTTTTTATGGAGATATTTATGAATCACTTTTCCTATTGGATGTTTGTAGTCGGGATAATAAATTCTTTCTACCGCTTTATTTTGTTTTTTAAAATATTTTAAAAAAGCTTTGCTCAAAGTTTCGGTTCCGGCTCCGTCTATTCCTTCAAAAACAATAAATTTACCTAAACGGTCGTCTCTTTTCATATATTTTATCCTATCATATTTCTCTAATAAAAAAAGCTCCTTTTTTTCCTTTTAAAGGAGCGTTCTTTCTAATATATGTCTTATCCGAGGGTTCGTTGTTGATTTTAAGATTTCTGATTTCTGTTTTTCTTTTTCTAAAATTCTAAGAATATCGCTTTTTATTTCACTTTCTTCCTTTTTATAAGGCACTTCTAAACAATAAATGTTCCGTTTGTTGTATCTTTGTCTTTGGTCGGTAGAATATCTGGTTTTTACTTGGATTAAAATTTTTTTCCCGCTTACGGGATAAATTATAAAATCTATACCGTAAAGATCGTCGTCGGTAAAAGACATTGTGCTGCCAAATTTATTAATAATCTTTTCTTCCTCCATTCTCATTAAAACTTTACTGACTTTTTTTGCTACCATTTGGGTTCTTATTTCTTTAATGACCCCGTTGTATTGGCCGCTAAAACAAACTCCGGTTTTACTATTTCCTTTCATCTTTCCTCACCTTTAAAACCCTGGTTTTAACTTTAATTATGAAATGAACGAATTATTAAAAATTAACAAATCTAATGGTTTTTGTCAAAACCTTGAATGTTTCTACGTCTTGAATGTTTCTATCTTTTTTAAAATAAATTTGCTAAAATATATTAATGAATAAAAAAATAATATTTTCTCTGATTTTTATTTTATTGATCGCTTCTTTTTTTAGATTATGGAAGTTGGATTTGGTTCCGCCCGCTCTTTATCCCGATGTAGCCATCAACGGAAATGACGCTCTTCAGGCTCTGAAAACAAAAGATTTTAAAGTTTTTTACCACGAAAATAACGGAAGAGAAGGTTTGTTTATTAATCTAATCGCCTTCTCTTTTTTAATTTTCGGGGTCAGCGTTTGGTCAATAAAAATCGTTGCCGCTCTAATCGGCATCGCGACCATTTTGGGAATGTATTTATTCGCCAAAGAAATTTTCGACTATTCAAAAATAAAAAATTCCGAATTTATCGCCCTAATATCTTCTTTCTTTTTAACCACATCTTTCTGGCATGTTAATTTTTCCAGATTGGGATTTCGAGCGATTTTTACTCCTCTTATTTTGGTTTTTTCTTTTTATTTTTTATTCAAAGGTTTAAGAACTAAAAAATTAAAAGATCTTGCAATCGCCGGCTTGATTTTCGGCTTGGGCTTTCACACTTATATTTCTTTTCGTTTGGCAATTTTCTTATTAATGACTGTTTTGCTGGTCTGGCTTTTAATTTACAAAAAAAATAGAGAGTTAAAAAAGTATTTTTCTCTTGTCTTTTGTTTCTTTCTTTTCATCCTTATCGCTGCTTTGCCAATCGGTATTTATTTTTTACAAAATTCCGGCGATTTTATAAGCCGCGCGACCGGAGTTTCAGTTTTCAGCCAATCCCAGCCTATTAGCGCTTTTATTAAAAGCATGGTTATTCATTTGATAATGTTCAACTTTAAAGGCGATGGAAATTGGCGTCATAACATCGCCGGCTCGCCTGTTTTATTCTGGCCAATAGGAATTTTATTTTTAATCGGCTTATTAATTTCAGTTAAAGATTTCTTTTTGTCGCTTAAAAATAAAAATTATTCGTTGCTCCTTCTTCATTCAACGCTATTGGGATGGTTTTTGGTTATGCTTCTGCCCAGCGCTTTAACTTACGAAGGTATCCCTCATTCTTTGCGCTCCATCGGAGCAATACCGCCGGTTTTTATCTTTGCGGCAATGGGAATGGAATTTTTTTATCGAAAGATAAAAGAAAAAATAACAAAATTTCCAAAGAGAACTTCCTGGGAAAAAGGCTTATTTATTGGATTGATATTGCTATTTTCTTTCTTTACTTACGCTGAATATCAAAGATATTTCGTGGATTGGGGAAAAAATATTGAAGTTAAAGGCGCTTTTACTCAAAATTATTTTGAATTAGGAAATTATTTAAATTCCCTACCTGAGGAAAAAGAAAAAAACAAAGAAACTAAAAAATACGTTATCGTAAATGAACCAGGAGTACCCGTGCCTTTTCCTGACGGCCTTCCTATGCCCGCTCAAACCGTAATGTTTATAGAAAATACAAAGATATATAAAAGAAGAAAAATCCAATCTATTTACCTCCCCTCAAAGGCCACTTACTTGTCGTCTGATGAACTTAATAAAATTGAAATTAATGAAAATTATAAATTGACGGTAATTGCATTAATGAAATACGATGATGGTTTATTTGAAAAAATAAATCAATTATTTCCCGGCGGTGAAGTTTATAAAAAAGACGGCTTTGGTGTTTATTTAATAAGAACCTACCTTCGGTAGAATCTTGAAGCGCTTCGCGCTATTCTAAGAATAATTAATATAATATAATAAAATAATTAATTAATAAAAACTTATGTCCAACCGTTTAACTTATCTTATTGCCGGAATATTGCTAACCGTAATGTTTATCTCAGCTTTTACCAGCTATCTGGGTGATTCAACAACTATGGATGAATTAGCCCACATACCGGCCGGTTATTCTTATTTATCTCAAAAGGATTTCCGAATTAATCCCGAGCATCCGCCTCTGGTTAAAGATCTGGCCGCCCTTCCCTTGTTGCGATTAAACCTTGATTTTCCCTCCAAAGACGGTGGTTATTGGCAAGGAATTAACGAACAGTGGTGGCTTGGCTATGAGTTTCTTTATAATTCAGGCAATGATATCAATCCGATTTTATTATGGGCAAGATTGCCCATGCTTTTTCTTTTAATAATTCTCGGATTATTTATTTTTTTCTGGACTAAGGAATTGGGCGGGAATGCGGCCGCTCTTCTGGTTTTGACTATTTTTTCTTTCTGTCCGACTTTTCTGGCTCACGGCCGATTAGTGACCACGGACGTAGCCGCTGCTTTGGGAGTAGTAATGAGTTCGTATTTCTGGCTTAAGTTCTTGAAAAATCCCTCAAAAAAGAATATTATTTTAACCGGCCTAATTTGGGGCATAGCTATGCTTTTTAAATTCTCTTTGATTCTCTTAGTGCCTTTTTTCGCCGTTATCACTGTTATCGCAGTTTTTTTAAAATACAAAGGCTTGAAAGAAAAAATTTTAGGGCTTATAAAATACGTTTCTTACGCTCTATTGGTCGCGATAATAGTCGTTGCGGTCATTTGGCCGGTCTATCAATTTCATATTCTTAATTATCCGGTTGAAAGACAAATTTCCGATACCGAAACCCTTCTCGTTTCTTCCCCTTTTCCCGCCTTCAAGAATATTTGTATTTGGATGAGCGGAAATCCGGTTTTCCGACCGCTAGCTCATTATTTGCTCGGACTTTTAATGGCTACTCAAAGGACGGCCGCCGGCAATACGGTTTATTTTATGGGAATGATTTCCGCGACCGGTTGGTGGTATTATTTTCCAACCGTTTATCTTTTGAAAGTTCCATTGGCTTTCCATATTCTAACAATTATTGCTTTACTCTGGTTGGCTTATATGATTAAAAAACCTTTTTGGAGAAATCCTTTTGCTCGTATTAATTTTTGGTTAAGAAACCATTTTGCCGAATTCTCAATGATGGTTTTTATATTGATTTATTGGACTACTTCTCTAATCGGTAGTTTGAATATCGGCGTCAGGCACGTTTTACCAACTTTCCCTTTTATTTATATTCTTGTTTCTCTGGGAATAGCCGGATTTTTAAGAACGGTAAAAAAACAACGAAAAATTACAGTTGCTTTAATTGGCATATTATTAACTTGGCATATCGCCTCTTCTCTAATTACCTGGCCCGCTTATTTGTCTTATTTTAACGAAATCGGCGGCGGTTCTGATAACGGCTACAGATATGCGGTTGATTCTAATTATGATTGGGGTCAAGACTTAAAAAGGCTTAAAAATTGGACCGATGAAAAAGGTATTGATAAAATATATGTTGATTATTTCGGCGGCAGTGATACAAGATATTATTTGGGAGAAAAATTTGTCGGCTGGCAGGGAACAAAAAAACCAGAAGAATTACCAAAAGGAAGTTATTTGGCCATTTCCGCCACTTTTCTCCAGGGCGGAAGAGGTAATCCCGCTTCAGGATTTGACGACCCTACCGGTTATTATGCTTGGCTTGATCAATACAAGCCAATAACTCGAATCGGCAAATCAATCTTTGTTTATTACATAGAATAAAACTAACCAGCCAATCAGTTAATTAGTTAATTTATTTGTAATAAACCTGATTACCGAACCTTAAGTCAATGTATTCAAGATTTCTCCTTTTCTCGGGAGAAATCTTTTCTTTTAAAACCAAATTAAGGTTGAAAATTTGATTGGCAATATTATTTTGAGAGTTAAAATAAATCTTCCAACCTTCGGAAGTTTCAACGTCAATTCTTTGATGATTAATAACTTCGATTAAAATAATTTCATTTTTTAATTCTTTTAAACCGGTTTGAATTTCCAAGATCTGAGATATTTTTTCTTTTTCCATTATTTGTTCGCCTAATTTTGGTTCTTTTTCAAAAATAAAACTTCTAATTATTAACCAACTGTCTTTTTCTGAAATTTTTTCAAAAATCACTCCTTTCTCGTCGATGGAAAAATAATTTTGATTTTTTTCAAACAACGCTACCGGCTTTCTTTCCTTAACGGAAATTATTAATTTTTCCGGCAAATCTCTTTCGAAGGCAACGCTTCCGATTTGAGGAATTTGACTCAAAATTGCTTTTTCAATTTTCTGAAAGTTAATTAAAAAAACGCTTTTAGATTTAAAAAATATAATTTTTCTGGAAAAATTAATTTCTGTTAATTTTTTAATCTCTTCGGAGTTAATTTTTTGATTGCCGAAAATTTCAATTTTTTTAACTTGAAAAAAAGAGTAAAAACAAACCAAATAAAAAAGGATTAAAAGAGCCGCTAAAATCAAAATAAAAGAACGAAAAAAACGATTTTTAAAAATCTGTTTTCTTTTTTTTGTTTTAAATCTGTTATATTTTTTAAATTTTTGACTTTTTATCATAAATAATTATAATGACCTGAAAAGGAGGTTTTCAATTGAAAAATAAAATAAGAGTAGCGTCTGATGAGGATTTAAAGGGGTCGAATTTAATCGTCGGTCTCTCGTTCGGCAAAAGAAATAACGGATTACCCGGAAAAAGCAATGAATATCTCGCTGAAATCGTCAGCAATCTTTATCGTAAATACCAGAAACCCGTAATTATCCAAGAAGAAATTGCGGAAGCTTTGTCCGGCTTGGCTCCCGATATACCGATCAGATTAATAATAAAAGAACACCGGGAATATAAAAAGAATGGGAAAGAAAAGAAGTATCTCGATACCTCGGAAGTTCTTATTCAAGCCAAAGATATTTCCAGAACTAATGGCTGGAATATAATAATTCTGGTCGCCCATCAAGATCATCTGCCAAGATCAATCAAAATGGCTAAAAATCTCGGCTTTACGGTAAACACACCATTGATTAAAAATTGTCCTTACGATGAGTTATCCTCCCAAAAGTGGACAAGAAACAAATGGAGATTTAAATTCCACGAAATCTCGGCAAATACCCTTTATCTTCTTAAAGACTACATCTAAGAGAGGTTTAAAACCCTCTTCTTTTTTTTCTGATTTGTTCAAACGCCCAATTTAGCCAATATTTTTTTGAAAGAACGAAATCCTGCGTTCTTACGTATTCTCTCTTATAACCGCCGAAACCCATTTTAAATAAAGTCGGACCGGCCCAGGGATGTTTCGGAAACTTGTAAGGATCTGTATAACCCCAGAAATCATACAATAAACATTTTCTTCTTTTGGCTTCTTTTACTGCTTCCCATTGTAGCAGATAAGGGACGGATAATTTAGCGTACTTGGTTAGAGAAGCCGCTTGATGATAAAAACCCATGCCCGACCAGAAAATAATTAAAGCCCCTGCTGTTACCTCTCCTTTATATTTTCCGAATAATAGTAAAGATTGATTATCTTTTGAGAAAACCTCGAATTCTCTTTTTATATACTCCGAAGAAAAAGGAATGAATTTTTGCCTCTTAGCTACTTCTTTATTAAGGTCTTGATAAATTTCTATATCGCTCATTCTTTCGCTTTTCTCGATTGCAATATCGGAATTCTTCATTGTCTGACGAATCAGGTAACGAGTCGTTTTTCTCATATTCTTCAAAAGTTCTTCTTCGGAAAATGTTATGTCCATTTTCCAGGTTTCTTCGTAGGCATTAGCATGCATTGGAGACATTCTAAATCCTAAATCTTTAAAAATTTTATTATTCTCTTCGTTTCTTTTCCATAAAGAAGCTATCCTAATAAAAATCGCATCTTCTTGTTTCCCTATTTTTTTCAGCTCTTCAAGTAAAGTTTTTAATATTTCATACCTTACTAAAGCATCGCCATCTGAAGACGGCCCGTGCTGTATTAGAAGAAAAATTCCTCTTTTAGCTTTGACTTTCGACATCAAAACAACGGAAATGAGTTTTTCTTTATCGTATATTCCCAATCGCCATATTTTATTTCCCATTTTTTTTTGAAATTCGCCCCAATTCCAAGACTGAAGAAAGCTTTTTTCTTTTATAGAAAATAAAAAATCTTCCCAAATATTTTTATCGGTTATTTCTTTTAAGTTCATAATCTTTTAAAAATTTAGTGATCCTTTCGGCGTCTTTTTGAGAAATATTAATATGGGTCGGTAAATTTAAAATAATCTCGGCTGTTTTTTCGGCATTAGGACAATTTCCCATAGAATAACCCATTTTTTCAAGATTGGTATCCGAAGGAACTATTGGAGACTTTCGCCAACCATCATTTAAAAGAATTTTTTCTTTTCGAGCTTTTTTTAAGATTTCATTCGAATTATTTACCAGAATCGGATAACGCATAAAAACAACGTCTTTTTTTTCTTTTTTAAAAAAAGGCAAAACAAAACCTATTTTTTCTAATTCTTTTTCGTAAAATTGGACAATTTCCTTTCGATGAAAATTAAACAATTCTAATTTTTCCATTTGATTCAAAGCTAAAATCGCTAAAGCGTTAGGCATTTTTTTAGGAAAACAAGAAGGCGTCTCTCCTTTCTTTTCTTTTTTATGAACTGCTTTTGATAAAATTTTTATTCTTTGAAAAAAAACAAGTACGATTTTTCCAAAAGTGGGAAATCTATACAACTTTAAAATTAATTTATTTATTAGAATCGGGTGTATTAATTGCTGAAAAATCCAAAAATTAGAAGGGTAATCCAATTTTTCTTTAAAATTTTTAATTCTCTGCGCCATATCATCGTTATTGGTTACTATTATTCCCCCAAAAACCGAAGAAATCATTTTATCCCGTCCGAAACTGAAAAAAGCGGCTTCGCCAAAAGTGCCACAGATTTTATTATTAAATTTTGAACCTAAAGAATGAGCGCAGTCTTCAATTAATAATAAGTTATGCTTATTAACTAATGCCAGAATTTCGTCTAATTTAGCCGGGAAACCAAAGGTATGCTGAATCATTATTATTCTTGCTCGAGGGCTGATTTTTCTCTCCAAGTCCTTGGGGTCTAAATTTAGAGTTTCGTCTATGTCAACGAAAACCGGCTTGGCTTTTCTTTGAAGAATTGGAATCACGGCTGAATTACAGGTAAAACCCTGAAGCAAAACTTCTTCTCCTTCTTCCAGTTTTAGAGCGTTAAAAATCGCCATTAAAGAAGAGCGACCGCTATTAAAAGAAAAAACGTATTTAACGCCTAAATAATTTTTAAATTTTTCTTCTAAAATTTCGATTGCTTTTCCTTTTTTCCAGCAATTCAAACGAAACAAAAGACGAAAGGCTAAAAAAACGTCGTCTTTTTCGGTGTTAGGAGAAAGAGATATAGAAATTGGTTTTTTAACTTTAATGCTCATTCAGATTTAAAAGACTAATTAATTCTTTAGGCAATCGACTCTCAAGTAAAATTACGTCTTCTTGGCCGGAAAATTCTTTAATTTTGTCATAAATGTCTTTAGGTTTTTCTAAAAACAAAATTTTTTTTGAAATAACGCTAACTTTTAAACTCTCTAAACATTCTTGACTGGTAATTATTGCCAAATCGCAGGTTTCTTCAATGGCTTTTCCTATTTTTTGATGTATTTCTTTTGAGGCCTTGCCGAGTTCAATTAAGCAAGGCATGATAATAATTTTTTTTCCCGGCCAAACTTTTAAATAATCTAGATGAGAAATTACGCTATTGGGGTTAGCCGAATAAGTAGCGTTTATAAGATTTAAACCGTTCGGATTTTTTACCAATCTCATGGCGCCGGATAGAGGCCTAATCTTTAAACAATTTTGAGAAATTTCCTCCAAACTCATTCCTAATTCTTTAGCTGTCAAAATGGCTAATAAAATATTTTCTATCCAATAACTGCCTAACAGATTAATCTTAAAATCAGCTGCTTCGTTATTAATCCGAATTCGAAAATAAATAAATTCTTTTTCGACTCTGACGTTTTCGGCCAAAATATCTTTATTTGTTATCTTTTTGGGTAAATTTGTTTTTTCAAAAAGACTAAAACAATGTTTATTGCTACCGTTAAAAACAGCTAAACCGTCAAAAGGCAAATTTTCGATTAATTCGTATTTTGCTTTTATTATATTCTCTAAAGAGCCGAAAGTGGCTAAATGCTGCTCGTTAATACCGGTCAAGATGCCGATTTTCGGCTGAACTATATCAGTTAGCAATTTTATTCCTCCTTTTTTATAAGCTCCCATTTCGCATATAAAAATTTGGTGGTCAAAATTCAAATCGTTTAAAATACAGCGGGAAATTCCCATTTCTGAGTTTTGATGTTCTTTTGTTTTAAGGACTTTAAATTTTTCGCTTAAAATCGTACTTAGGATTTCTTTAGTTGAGGTTTTTCCATAACTCCCGGTTATGCCGATAACGGTTAAATTTTTAAATTGTTTTCTTTTTTGGGTGGCTTTTTTAATTGTTTTTTTTCTGCTGAAAATAGCGATGGGTTCAAAAATAAAAACTAATCCCGAAAAAAATAAAGGAGCTGAAATGTCTAAAATTAATAAAGAAAAATAAAAAATATTTTCCGGTTGGAAAAATAACCGATAAAGAATTAAAATCTCTAAAATAAAACCGCCGGCTGCAATAGATATTATCTTTTTAGTGAAAACCGGCCTTTTAAAATTATTTTTAAAAAGACGAAAAGAAAAAATAAAAGCTTCGATAGAAAAAATTAAAAAAAGAGCCCAAAAAAAATAATAAAAATAAAAAAATAAAAAAGGGCTTAAAATTAATTTCGAAATCAATAAATAATTAATTATCGTTCTCTTTCCCTGACTGGTTTGAAAATGAGCCTTAAATCTGGTCAATTGATATTCTTTTAGTTGCCAAAGATAAATCCAAAAAAGCATTTTCTTGCCGAAAATTAAAAACCATAAAACAATAATAAGATATTTCATGATTGAATAAATTCTAAGATTTTTTTAGCTAAAAATTCCGGATCTTCTAAATAAGGCGTGTGTCCTATATTTTCTAATATTTCCAATCTAGAATCTTTAATTTTTTCTTTCATCAGATAAGCTTGGGTAAGCGGAGTGGTATTGTCTTTTTCGCCCCAAATAATTAAAGTTTTTACTCTTATCCTGGATAAGACATAAGACAAATCTTCTTCAACGACCCGGCTTAAAGTTTTTCTCATAATCGGTTCGGCGTTTATATAGTCGGTTTTTTTTAAAATAAATCGATAATAGATTTTTTTAAAAAATGAATAACCGGGGAAAAAAGACATTTTTCTAAGAAAAAGTATCTTTGGATTTTTCTTGTTTCTAATTCCGGCCGAAGATACTAAAATTAGTCCTTTTATTTTATTGGGATATCTAATGGCAAAATTAATTGAAACCCTACCCCCGAAAGAATGACCTAACAAAAAAAACGGCTCCTTAATTTCGCCAGAACTTATTTTTTCTTCAATTAAATCCTTGACCCATTTAATATAAGTATCCAAGCTCCAAGGCCGATTTATTTTTGTTTCTTCTTTAAAACCGGGCAAATCGGGAATTAATACTTTTATTTTTTCTTTTTCTAAAACTTGTTTTACTTTTTCCCACTTCTCTTTAGAGCTGAACCAACCATGCAGAATAACTAATTGACTATTCTCCATAAATTATAGATTTAACAAAACAATTATTTAATTTTTTTAAATTTCAAATATTTGACAAGCGCTTCCGGCACTTTAATGCTTCCGTCTTTTTGTTGATAATTTTCAATAATAGCGATCAATATTCGACCGATGGCAAAAGCCGTACCGTTAAGAGTATGAATAAATTCTACTTTTCCGGTTTTTTTATCCCGATAGCGAATATTTAATCTCCTGGCTTGAAAATCGGTACAATTGGAAACAGAATGAGTTTCTCGATAACGTCCCTGCGAAGGCATCCAAGCTTCAATGTCGTATTTTGCCGCTGCCGGATCGCCCAAATCCCCAGTACAAATATTAAGCACTCTATAGGGAATTTTTAAAAGTTTCATTAATTTCTCTTCCTGAGCTAAGAGAAATTGATGCTCTTTAATAGAATTCTTGGGATTAGAAAAACTGAACATCTCTATGCCGTCAAATTGATGAACCCGGAAAAGCCCCCAACTCTCTTTTCCATAAGAACCAGCTTCTCTCCTGAACCAAGAGGAAAAACCGATATAGCGCAGAGGCAAATCATTTTCTTCGAACATTTCATCGCTATGCATTGGACCGATAATTTGTTCGGTTGTTCCGGTCAGATAAAGATTGTCTTTTTCGATGAAATAAATATCGTCTTTTCCTCTTTCAATATAACCCATTCCTTTCATCATTTCCGGCTTGATCATCACCGGCGTAATAAGAGGAATAAAACCTTCTTTAACTAAATTATCAAAAGCCAGATTAATTAAGGCAAATTCCAAAAGAGCCAATTCTTTTTTCAAAAAAGCGAATCTGGTTCCGGAAACTTTAGCCGCTCTTTTTATATCTATTAAATCCAACTTTTGAGTAATTTCTAGATAATCTTTCGGTTCGAATTTTAATACCGTTCTCTTTCCTACTTCTTTCAAAACTATATTCTGGGATTCGTCCTTACCTATCGGAGTATTACTTAAAGGCAAATTAGGAACCTGAAGAAGTAAATCGCCGAATTCCCTTTCGACCCTTTTGAATTCTTCTTTAAGATAGTCATCCTTTTCATCAACCTCCTTCATTTGACGGATAATTTCCTGTTTTTTATTGTTATCTTTTATTGTTGAGATTTCTTTACTGGCTTTATTTTTTTGAGATTTTAAATCTTCTATTTTTTTATTCATTTCTCTTTTCTTTCCATCCAACAATAAAAGCCGGTCAATATCTGATTTTACTCCCTTCTGAAGGCATCCTTCTTTCACTTTTTGCGTATTTTGACGAATGAATTTAATATCAAGCATAATAATTAGAATTTATTTCTATTATTTTTTTTAACTTCTATTCTTTTTGCCTCATCGTCGGAAAAAAAATCACTTCTCTTAAGCTATGAGAGTCGGTCAATAAGGCAACCAGTCGGTCAATTCCCATTCCAAAACCGGCGGTCGGGGGCATTCCATATTCTAAAGCTTCGATGTAATCTCTGTCCATTCTCTGAGCTTCTTCCACGCCGGAAACGAAAAGCTTTTCTTGCTCCTGAAAATTCTCTTTTTGTTTTAACGGTTCGTTAAGTTCGGAATAGGCTTTAGCTATTTCTAATCCGGCAATAACCAATTGAATCGACCCTAATTTTCTAGGATTTTCATCGAGTTGTTTGGCTAAAGGAATACTGCCTTCCGGATGATGAATAATAAAAGTCGGGTTCCATAATTTTGGCAGACAGAATTTTTTATAAATCGCGTCTTCTATTTGGGGCTTTGTCATTCTATTGTTCACCTTCACGCCGATTGCTTTCGCTTTTTTAAATAAAGCTTCCCGATTAATTGTTTCTATGTCTATTTTTGTAAAATTCCTGATTAAAATCGGGTATTCGATTCTTTTCCAAGGGGTTTTAAAATTTATTTCTTTATCCTCGTATTTTATTTTTATGGATCTGAATAAATTCTTTACCAAACTAGTAAACATCTTTTCGATAAATTTCATCATTTCTTTATAATCGGCGTAAGCCCAATAGAATTCCATTTCCGAAAAATCAGGATTATGAGCCCTGTCAATACCTTCGTTACGGAAACATTTACCGAATTCAAAAACTTTTTCGAAACCGCCGACAATAAGACGTTTTAAGTAAAGTTCAGGTGCAATCCTTAAATATAGGTCCATATCTAAAGCGTTTAAATGCGTTTTAAACGGCTTAGCTTCAGTTCCGCCATAAATTGGCTGAAGAATAGGCGTTTCCACTTCAATAAAGCCCTCTTTTTCCATAAAAGACCTTATTTCTTTAATAATCTTGGAGCGCAAAAAAAATTTTTCCTTGATCTCTTTGTTAAAAATCAAATCGAGATGTCTTTTTCTAAATCTTTCTTCTACGTCCTGTAGACCATGCCATTTTTCCGGTAACGGTAAAAGAGATTTCGCCAACATTTTATAATCCCTAACTTCGATGGTTTTTTCTCCTTTTTTAGTTTTGAACAAAACGCCTTTTAATTCAATAAAGTCGCCGATATCGAAATTATCTAGGAAGAATTGATAGCTTTTCCCGCCCAGCCCGTCTTTTTTTAAAAAACCTTGAATTTTTTCGCTACCGTCTTCGATGTCTATAAAAGTCAAACCGCCATGGCCTCTTTGCGATTTTATCCGTCCAGCCAAAACTACTTCTTTTTTTGAAGAAGACAACTTTCTGAAATCATCTAAAGCGTCTTTTATTTGATGAGTTCTTTTAGTCCTGCCAGGATAAGGATTTATCCCTGATTTTTTTATCCTTTCTAATTTTTCTAATCTTTTTTTTCGAATATCGGAAAGTGACATGTTGTTTCTTTAATAGTTTATTTTATTATTTTACTTTTTTTTAAGAAAAAGGTCAAAAAAAAAGCAGTTCCGCTAAAGCGGAACTGCTCCAATTCAAAAACTAATTTACCTTTTTATCGGTGATGATAATTTTATGGAATCATTACTAATCTTGATCCATTTTTTTCTTAAAATCCTGTAAGAACTCTGCGGCTACATCTTTACCTCCTAGCCCAAAAGCTAAACCTCCGGCGATAACCAAGAAATAGATGAATCCGTCAAATAAAGCCAAAAACATATCCCGAGCAATGCCTAATTGAACTAAAATGGCCAAAATAGCAAAAACCCAGATAGCGATTCTTGCTATTTCTTCAATAAAATGACCATATTTTATTTTCATTCCTTCGGCTCCTGCTCGAATAAGTTTCGGCATATAATCAGTAATAACAACCGCCACTACAAAAATAGCTGCTGCTACAATTAGATTAGGAAGCCAGATGACTATTTTTCCTATAAAACTAGCGAATTCCGGCAAGCCTAAAATTTCCACCGCTGCTTTTAAGAAAACAATGAAAATAACCCATTTCACTATTGCTCCGATAAATCCGGATGGGTCTAATTTCCATTTAGCCTTTGATAAAGCTTCTTTCCAGACACCTTTTTCAAAAAGCTTGTTAAACTTTATTCTTGTTAAAATCTCAGTTACAATCTTGCCGATCGCCATGGCGATAAACCAGCCTAAAATAACCGCTACCAATGCGCCGATGATCTTCGGAATGAGTTCTAAAAAACTCCTCCAAAGATCTAATAAACTGCCGCTTGTAATTGTATACCAATCTTCAATCATTTTTGTTTTTTTAATTTAAAGATTTAATTCGACCTTTTTAAAATTTATTTTGCCAATTTTTAACTGTTTGGTATTACTATATTTTAACAGAAATAGAATTAAAAACCTGTGGATAACTTTTACCCCTCTTCTTTCTTTTTTTATTTTTAATAATATTCAAAAAAGAGGATTTATTCTATTAACATTACGGAGTAATCAAATATTTGAGACCAATCTCGACATTTATCGTCTTCGTACTCTTCAACCGTACATATTCCGTCCGGCCCGGGATCTCCGCAAATTGCTCGAGGTAAACTGATTTCTAAGGGCAAAGGCATATCATTTAAAGGTAAATCTGAAGGAACATAAGCCTCAAGATTACTAATGCCTATCACCGCAAAAGGCTTATCTATTTCAGGACAATAAGAAGGAAATGCTTCATAACTTTGATAAGCGTAAAAATAATTTTCCGGTCTGGGGCCGAAAAATTTATAATTACCAACCCTTGTATTTATAGGGTCAAGAGGAATTTCAGACAAATAAGGACTTAAATATTCCATGAATTGCTCCGGGTTGATATCGCTTACTTCCCAACCTCTCTCGCAAGGACAAGTGTTTTTTGGATACTTTTCGTTAGCCACCCAATAAAGCTGGAGAGCTTTAATAATCTGAGTTATTTCTTGAATCCTTTTTGCGTCTCGCGCTTTTAATCTGCTCGATTTTAAGCCCACAAAAATAAAAGATGAAATTAAACCAATTATAGACAGAACCACCAAAATTTCTATCAAAGTGAATCCTTTGTTTTTTTTAATAACACTTTTAGAGAAATACTTTTTCATATTTTAATTTTAGCAAAAAATCGCTTCTTTTACGAGGCGACTAATTCAATATAGTGGACCGATGGGGATTCGAACCCCAGATCTCCACATTGCAAATGTGGCGCTTTACCAGCTAAGCTATCGGCCCGAAATCAAAGTGGGCGTATGTGGACTCGAACCACAGACCTCGTCATTATCAGTGACGCGCTCTAACCGACTGAGCTATACGCCCGGAATTAGAGCAAGGATTAATCCCAAGTAATTCTGTATTGTTCCAACTTTCTCGGGCTTATTACCGGGACATCCGAACTATATTTTTATTCTAATAAAAAATAAAAAAACCGGCAAGGGTTTTTCAGCTTTTAAGGTTTAGAGTCTTTAAGTTGCTCCGAACTTCATTCCCGATAAATCGGGAAAATCGATTCTTAAGGCAATCGATTAACACCTTACAATCAAAGTTCAAATTTCAAACTTCAATTGCAGTCAACTCAAAAATTAATAAATTGATCTATCCCCAGGTTCCCCTAGGGATGCCTTGTTACGACTTCGTCCTAATCACTAACCCTACCTTAGGACCCGCTAAGCGGGCATTTAGGGTATTATTAGCTTTTCTGACGTGACGGGCGGTGAGTACAAGACCCAGGAACATATTCATCGCCACATGGCTGATTGGCGATTACTAGCGATTCCGACTTCATGAGGTCGAATTGCAGACCTCAATCCGAATTGAGAGGCCGTTTAAGAGATTGGTTCCGCGTTGCCGCTTCACGACTCGTTGTCGGCCCCATTGTATCACGTGTGCAGCCCAGGACATCAAAGGGCCATGCTGATTTGGCGTCATCCTCGCCTTCCTCCCGATTGTCTCGGGCAGTTCTCTATGACATATAAAACATAGTGTGAGGGTTACGCAGGTTACCCCATTTAAGGGAGCAACTCAAGCCACCTGCTGACGACAACCATGCAGCACCTGAACTAGTGTCCTTGTGGGTAGTCCCCGATTTCTCGGGGATTTCACTAGTCTGTCAAGTCCTGGTAAGGTTCCTCGCTTATCGTCGAATTAAGCCACATGATCCACCGCTTGTGTGGGTCCCCGTCTATTCCTTTGAGTTTCAACGTTGCCGCCGTAGTTCCCAGGCGGGATACTTAACGCGTTAGCTTCGCCACTGCAAGGGTCGACACTTACAATAGCTAGTATCCACCATTTACAGCGTGGACTACAAGGGTATCTAATCCTTTTTGCTACCCACGCTTTCGTCTCTCAGCGTTAGGACTGCCCCAGTTGAATGCCTTCGCTTTTGGTATTCCCGACGATATCAACGGATTTCACCCCTACACCGTCGGTTCTAACAACCTCTGGCATCCTCTAGTCAAAAAGTATCTCTGGCATTCTCAAGGTTAAGCCCTGAAGCTTTAACCAAAGACTTTTTTGACCGCCTACAGACGCTTTACGCCCAGTAAATCCGGATAACGCTTGGGGTACTCGTATTACCGCCTCTGCTGGCACGAGTTTAGAGACCCCTTATTCCTAGAGTACATTCATCCCGATAAATCGGGATTATTCCTCCAGAAAAGCTCTTTACATCAAAAGACTTCTTCGAGCACGCGGCGTCGCTCCGTCAGGCTTTCGCCCATTGCGGAAGATTCTCGACTGCTGCCTCCCGTAGGAGTATAGCCCGTATCGCAGTGCTATCGTTGGGGGTCGTGTTCTCACACCCCCTACCCGTCATCGCCTTGGTAGGCCATTACCCTACCAACTAGCTGATAGGCCGCAGCCTCATCTCTGTCCGACCTACCTTGCGGTAGATCTTTACTCCCGATAAAATCGGGAGGCTATCGGCTATTACCTCATCTTTCGATGAGCTATTTCCATGATAGAGGAAGATAGCTACGTGTTACTAACTCGTTCGCCACTATTCCGATTCGCTTGCGCTTATCGGAACCGTACGACTTGCATGCCTTATCCACGCCGCCAGCGTTCATCCTGAGCCAGGATCAAACTCTCAAATAAAACGTTCGAAGCAACTCAGAAACTCTAAAACCTTATTTATTTTTGAAGAACTTCTTTCTAAACAAAATCAGGAAAACACCTTCCTGATTGCTTACTGATGTTTTCGATTTTTAATCAATTCTTACATAATCTTATTCGTTACCATAATATTTTGGTAATTCTTATTTTAGTTTTTCCAAGAATCTTTGTCAAGTCTTTAATAAGAAATCAACTTTCGGATCCAAATCGCGAATCTACGGTTTATCCCGATAAAACCGGAGGCGAGATTCGGACTCGCGACTTATCCCGATTGCCTAGCCACCTCGCGGGCTCGGACCGCGAACCTACGGTTTACAAAACCGTTGCTCTACCATTGAGCTAAGGTGGCAAATCCTATCGGGATTAATCTACCGCTGAGTTACTCCGGCTTTATCGGGACTCTACCTTTAAGCTACTTCGGCGAATCTTTTTTTTCTTTTTCTTTAACTTCTTTTAATTTTTCCCAATAATTATCGATCCTTTTAACCGATATTGCTTTGGCGTCTTCTCTTAATTTTTGAAGCTTATTTTCAACTTTCCTTTCAAAAATTAAAGTAAATATTCTTATTTTAGAAAGAATTTTTTGAAGAATAAAATTAGGAGAAAGAGGAAAAAGATTTTTAAACCAATTCTTTATTTTTGCGAACGAAGAATCTGTCTCAATGTTTTTTATTTCTATTTCCGACGCCATTTTCAAGACGGAAATTTTTTTTATTAAAATCAAGCCTATCCCGGTCAAGCTTCCTCCTAAAATAATTTTAGCTATTGTTTCAGCCATGCAACGAAATTAAATTTCGTAACGGATAAATTTTTTAACGATAATATTTTCGCCGAGTTTGGCGATAGATTCTTCGATTAAATCTTTAATCGTTTTCGTTTCGTCTTTAATCCAAGATTGAGAAAAAAGAGAAACTTCTTCTTTGGTGTTTTTCAATTTTCCTTCAATAATTTGGTCGATAATTTTGGGAGGCTTACCGGAATCCTTAAATTGCTCTCGATAAATCTCTTTTTCTCGATTTATGAATTCTGCCGAAATATCATCAATCTTAAGGTAAACAGGGCTCATAGCGGCCACCTGAAGACAAAGTTCGTGAGCTAATTTTTTAAATTCTTCCGACTTAGCGACAAAATCGGTTTCGCAGTAAATTTGAACCATGACGCCGACTTTTCTGTTGGGATGTAAATAGGTTTCGATTATCCCCTGTTTTGTTTCTCGACTGGTTTTTTTGGAAGCTATTTCTTTACCCCATTTCCTTAAAATTTCTCTGGCTTTTTCGATATTACCCTTCGCTTCAACCAAAGCTTTTTGGCAATCAATTACCGATACTCCGGTTTCCTGTCTTAATTGCTTAACTTGATCAATTGAAATCATGCTATTTATTACTTTTAATTACTTCGGTTATTTTATCTAAAATATATTTTATCGAAGAAATAGAGTTGTCATTAGCAGGGATAGGATAATCAGCCAAGCTCGGATCAACGTTGGTATCAGCAATAGCTATTATCTTTACTTTTTTTGTTCTGGCCTCGTTTATCGCCACTCGGTCTTTTTTCATATCTAAAACCAGGATAGCGTCGGGAATTTTTTCAAGATTTTTAATACCGCCGAATTTTGTTTCCAGATCTTTTATTTCCCGATCGAATTTCGCTCTTTCTTTTTTCGTATATTTTTCAAATTCTTTTTGGGCTTTTTTATTTTCTAAATCTTTAAAATAATCAATCCTTTTTTTTATTATCTCAAAATTGGTTAAAGTTCCTCCAACCCAACGTTCATTAACATAAGGTAAATCGCATTCTTGAGACATTTTTTTAACCAATTCTTTTGCTTGAATCTGAGTACCCACTATGATAATCTTTTTCCCTTCCAAAACTAAGTTCTGAATAAATTTAAGCGCTTCTTTAAATTTAATTATTGTTTTTTCCAAATCGATTATATGAACGGTATTTCTTACCCCAGAAATATAAGGTTTCATTCCGGGATGGCAACAAGACACCTTATGACCGAAATGGAGACCGGCTTCGGCCATTTCGTTAGAGTCAAACTTAAAATCACTCTTTTCGTCCTTGGAAGAGAAAGGTTTTTCTTCTTTTTTTTCTTTTTCTGAAATCATATTAATTACAATATCAAAATTAGAAAATTAAATCAAGGGACGTCCTGGCTACGACTTGATTTTTAGAATTATATTGGTAAAATAGCATTATAATTAACGAATATGACAATCCCGACAAGTTGGGACGCTCATAGTTGTAGTCACTCAGACTGCGCCGTGAGCTTGTCTTCGTGAACAACTATGGCAAAGAACATACACCCTAAATATCATAATAAAGCCAAGGTTCAATGCGCTTGCGGCAATATTTTTGAAATTGGCTCAACAAAAGAATATATTGAAATAGAAATTTGCTCAAAATGTCATCCTTTTTATACCGGAAAAGGAAAAATGATAGATAAGATGGGCCGAGTAGAAAAGTTCAAAAAAAGATTGGAAAAGAAAAAGGATATAAAAAAGAAAAAGAAGTAAAAATGGGTAACTCTTCTGAATTTAAAAAAACATTTAAAGCGATAATTATTGAAATTCGGGCTGGCGCCGGCGGCGAAGAAGCGGCTTTATTTGCCGGTGAACTTTTAAGAATGTATTCGAATTACGCTTCCAGCCAAGGCTGGAAGAAAAAGATTTTGGACTCCAATCCCACTTCTTTAGGCGGAATAAAGCAAGTAATTTTCGAATTAGAAGGTGATAATGTTTGGGAACAATTAAAATACGAAGGCGGCGTTCATCGGGTTCAACGAATTCCTAAAACCGAAAAAGGAGGAAGAATTCATACCTCCACCGCCACCGTAGCTGTTTTACCTAAACCGGAAAAAACAGAAATAAAAATAAGGCCGGAAGATTTAAGGACTGATTATTACCGTTCTTCCGGGCCGGGCGGTCAATACGTCAACAAAAGAGAAACAGCTGTCAGAATTCTTCACATACCGACCGGCTTGATAGTCACTTCCCAAACTGAAAGAAACCTGATAGAAAATAAAGAAAACGCAATGAGTATTTTGGCGGCTCGACTCTTGGAAAGAAACTCTCAACAAGCCCAAACGAAAATATCTCAGGAAAGAAATCTTCAAATTGGTTCTGCCGATCGGTCGGAAAAAATCAGAACTTATAATTTTCCCCAAGACCGGATAACCGACCATCGGATAAAAAAATCTTGGCACAATATAGAAAAAATTATAGACGGAAGAATGGGACCGATCGTCAAATCGTTCAGAAAAAAATTCAATCAATAATTTATCGATAGCTTTTTAACGAAAAAAAGGACCATTTAAGCCCCTTTTTTTTATTTCTAAAAATTTTATATTCTTTATTGAGATTCCAGAACTTTAATATCGGCTTCATATTTCTTAGCTAAAGCCATGACCGAATCTCCGTAAAAACGATACTTTATATTTGTTGTGCCTGAAAAATAAATCATGGCCGCTTTCCACTCGGCATTATAAGTTTGCGCACTTGCTCCGTATTTTTTTACGTATAAAGCCGCGGCCAGAAAAGCGTCTTTTATGTCCCAAGGATCAGCCGCTTTACCGGTTATGTTTTTTACCTGATCTTTATAAGCCATCCAGGTTGATGGAATAAACTGAGCCGGACCCATTGCTCCTCCGTAACCGCCAACACTCGGTATAGGACAAGAGACAGGGGTATTAAAAGGATCTCGACCTAATTCAGCCGTTATCGTCAAAAATGGCTGAATATCCCTGGAAGGTTTCATAATTTTAGTTATTATTTGTCCTTTAGAGTTAACTCCGTCTCCGGTTGAAGTATTTCTTAAAAAACATTGCCCAACGTTCTTTCCTATGTTTGATTCCTGAGTTAAAATAGCTAATAAAAAAGCCGGCCGGATACCCGTGACTCTTTCAACGTATTTGGCTAGTTCCAAAGCTTCACCAAAAGTAGGGGCCTTAGGAACTCCGACCAGTTCAAAAATTCGAGACCTGATTTCGGTCGCCATTTTTTCAATCTCTTTTTTTTCATTAAGTTGTTTTTGATATTCCGCTTCTGTTAGTTTTAAGTAATATTCCTGATTTTTTTTAGTGCTATCGCTCTCCTGCTTTTGAAGCGTTTGAATTTTAACCGCTGTTTCCAATTCTCCCTTTTCTTCATCAAGAGACTGTTTTTGACTTTCCAAAGAAACTTTTAATTCCTTAATGCTTCTCAGAAGTTCCTGGTTTTTAGCGTTTAGCGATTCTAAGGCTGCTAAATTATCAAAAAAATCGGAGAATTTTCCTTCAACAATTAAAATTTCAACGGTTGAGCGCTGGTCCTGTTCGTAAATTTCTCTTAAAATTTTAGATAATTTATTTTTAGAATCTTCAATTTTCAAAGAAGTTTTCTCAATAGATTCTTCGGTATCGCCGATTTGAAAACTAACGTCTTTTATCATTAAATTATTCTGATAAATCTGATAGTCTAATTGTTTAATTTTGCTGTTCAAAATGGAAATTTTATTCTTTAAAGTGTCTTTTTCGGCTTGAGTTTTGCTTATATCTTTTTCAATTTCAGAACTTTTTTCTTGAAAATATTTATCGCATTCTTCCAGCAATATTCGGCAATCCGTTGTTGAAAGAACGTTACAGCTTTTTTCTATATTTTCTATTTTACATTTTTCATCTAAAATAATATTCTCGGCTGAAAAAATAAAATCTGGCAATCCAAAAATTGCCAGAACGATTATAATAAAAGTCAATTTTAAAAATTGTTTCTTTTTTTTAAACATTGTTAAAAATCTATTTTTTTCCTTTCTCTGTTTTTTCTTTACCGTCAACAGCCTTAGCCGAAACAGATTCTTCTTTTTCTTCGATGCTTTCTTCTTTCTTTTCTTTCTCTACTTTTTCAACCTCTTCCACTTTCTCTTCGATCGGTTTTTCTAATTCTTCTTCTACTTTGGTTGGCGGCACAACAGAAACAATGATTTCTTGGGGCTCTTTTAACACCTCTACTCCTTGAGGTATTTCTAAATCCGAAATTTTAATATGATCTTCAAACGTTTTTAACTTTTCTATATTAACTCTAATTTGATGAGGTAGGCTCTGGGGTAAAGATTTTACTCGAACCTCGGTAATGTTCTTGATCAAAGTTCCGCCAAGGTTTTTAACCGCTTCCGATTCGCCCAAAAATTCGAAAGGAATATCAACTTCAATCTTTTTCTCTAAAGATGGTTGATAAAAATCTACATGAATAAAATTACCGGTCAAAGGATCTCTTTGAACGTCATGAATCAAAACTTGATAAGATTTCTTATCTCCTTTTATTTTTAAGGAAACCAAAGAGCTTTCTCCAGCCGCTTCATATATTTTTTCAAAAAGCTGATAGTTTAATTCCAAAAGAATATTATTCATTCCCGGACCATATAAAACAGCCGGAAGTTGGCCTTTCTTCCTTAAAAATTTTAGCCTTTTACTTGGCTCTTTTCTAGTTTGAGCGGAAAGATTCAACATGACGTTATTTTATTATTTTTCTATCTCAATACATCGAACAGGACAACTCTCAGCCGCTTCCTGAAAACAACTAATTTCTGAAACCTCTAATTCATATTTTTCTGTTCTTTTGTCCGTTTCTTTAGAGTTTTTAAGAAAAGCCTTCCCGTCATCGCTCATTTCAAAATGTTCCGAGCATAAACCAACGCAAGCGCCACAACCGATACATTTTGATTTTTCGTGAATTATTTTCACTTCCGTTAGAAGTTCGTCTTATACAACAATGAATTGTTGATTTGGGACAAACTTTTATTTTTTTATATCCTGTTAATATGACAGAAATACGATTTCCTTTATAGCAAATTACGATTTGATATACAGAAATACGATTTCCTTTATAACTTATTTTAAGAAAATAATCAATACGCTGATTATTTTCTTCGGATAACGAATTTCTTTTCTAATACTGCTAAAGTTTCTTTTACTCCTGTATACTCCAATTCAGTCATTGGTAACATCGCCGGACCGGAAAATCCTTGCCTTCTTATTTCTTCCGCTTTTTTAGAAACTTTCCTTCTGACATAATCCCAATAAGGATGATCAAAAGCATCAGCTGGTTCAGTTAGTTTGCCGTTGCCAACGGAGTAAGCGGTACAACTGACAATCGGTGGCCCGTCGAAATAAGAAGTGGGTGAATTTCTTTTTACCGGCATTAAGGGGCCGTTGTGAGAACCGCGCATAAATCCTGCAACATAATGACCGATAGTATAAGGTTCAAGAATTTCACCGGTAGCAGGAAAATCTTTTTGGCTTCTAACTAATAAAACCGGGTCGTCTTTGCCTACGTATTTCCCGGCAATATTATGAAGACGAGTAGTAGAAGCAACCGCCACTTGTTCTCCGCTTGCTCTTGACCAAATACTTTCAACCACAAACCTTCCGTTATCTCGCAGGAGAGTAGCAATTTCATAGATTTGTTCGGGAGCGTTTAATTCAATAATCCTGTCAGATTCAGTATAATTAACGTCCATTATAAAAAACTTAAACCCTTTCATTAATGAAGGTGAAAGAATAAATCCGGCTGTATACATCGGATCGGTAAAGGTCAAAAATAAAGGAAGATTGAAAGCGCCGGGTTCGGTTTTATCGGCAGCGAAAAAAAGAAACGGTTCAGCCGGCCTTTCTTCTATTTCCATTTCAGCTACAGCAGGACCCATACCTCTTACGTTCCCGGAGAAACTGTCTTTTAATAAATCTTGACCCGCGCCGTAAAGCCCTTGTTCTTTAGCGACTTTTGTACCGGTTACAAAAGCGTCCCAGCAAAGTTTATGAACATCTTTGTTCATTGTTCCTTTTTTATGGGTAGAAAGAATAGCAATATCGTCACCAGTGTGACTAATATTAAAATCAATTAATAACCTCTTTCCTTTGTTTTTAATATAATTTTCAACCGCTTCAACCAGTAATCGACTGGGTTTAATATGTCCGCCAATGCTACCGATATCAGCTTTAATTACGCTTAAGGTGATTTTAGCCATATTTTTATTTTAATTCTAATTTAATTCTTTTTAAAAATTACTCGACTTTATCGCTAATCGACTAATTTAATATTATATCATTTTATTTTAGCTAAAGCCAAAATGGTAGCAATGACAGTATCGGGATTTAAAGACATGCTCTGAATTCCCTCTTTCATAATAAAAGCGGCGAATTCCGGAAAGTCGCTCGGAGCTTGCCCGCAAATTCCGCAATATTTCTTTCTTTGATTGCATAATCTGATAACTTTGCTAATCATGTTTTTAACCGCTTGATTTCGTTCATCGCCGATATAAGCAATTCGAGCGTTATCTCTGTCTATTCCCAGCGTTAACTGGGTTAAATCGTTGGATCCAATACTCATTCCGTCAAAAATCTTTAAAAATTCTTCAGCTAAAATTACGTTGGACGGAATTTCGCACATTACTATAATTTTTAAATTATTTTTTCCTTTTTCCAAACCGAATCTTTTCATCAGCTCGATAACCTCCTTTCCTTCTTTTATTGTTCGGCAAAAAGGAACCATTATAATGATATTTTTCAAACCGAATTCTTCTCTGGCTTTTTTCAACGCCTGACATTCCATTTCGAAAGCTGGTTGAAATCCCTTATCTAAATAACGGGATGCGCCCCTAAAACCGATCATCGGATTAGATTCTTCTTCTTCAAAAACATCTCCGCCAATCAATCCTTTATACTCTTTGGTTTTAAAATCGGACAATCTAATAATCACCGACTTGGGATAAAAAGCTGCTCCGATTTGGGCTACGCCTTCGGCTAATTTATCAATAAAATACTTTTTCTTATCGTTATATCCTCTTGTTATTCTTTCAATCTCTCTTTTTGCTTTACCGTCTTTTAATTTATTAAAATGATATAAAGCTAAAGGATGAATTCTTATTTTTTCGGCAATAATAAATTCTTCTCTGGCTAGACCGACTCCATCAGTTGGTAAAAATGAAGTCTTAAAAGCGATCTCGGGAGCGCCGATATTAACCATTATTTTGGTTTTTATCTTGGGAAGTTTTTTAAAATTGTATCTTTTAATTTGAAAAGGTATTTTTCCGGAAAAAACTCTTCCATTCAATCCTTGAGCGCAATCAACGGTAACAACCTGATTGTCTTTTAAAACTTTGGTTCCTTTTTTAGAGCCGACAATGCAGGGAACGCCTAATTCTCTGGCTACTATTGCCGCATGGCAAGTTTTACCGCCTTCATCGGTAATAATAGCAGAAGCTAATCTCATCACCGGCACCCAATCAGGATCAGTCATTCTGGTTACTAAAACTTCTCCTTTTTTAAATTCGGAAATATTTAAGATATTAGGAATAATATTAACCTTACCTTGAGCCACTTTATTGCCGATAGCTATACCTTCAAGTATCGGCTTTCCTTTGGCCTTAATTTGATACTCTTCAAAAGCAGCTTTAGTGCTCGAAGCATGAACTGTTTCCGGCCTGGCCTGAACGATAAAAAGCTTTTTTGTTCGGCCGTCTTTTGCCCATTCAATGTCTTGGGGTCGCCATATTCCGGCTTTTTTTGAATAATGATTTTCGATGATTCGAGCCCATTTGGCTAAAGTTAAAACCTCTTTATCTGTCAAAGAAAATTTTAGCTGGTCTTTTTTGGAAACGTTTGCTTCTTTCAGACCGCCTTTCTTATCGTAAATATATTTTTTGGTTTTTCTGCCTAAATTTTTTGAAATAATCGGCCGGTAAGGCTTATTTTTAAATCCTGAAAGGGTTGGTTTAAAAACATAAAATTGGTCGGGAGTTATTCTTCCCTGAACAATCATTTCTCCTATGCCAAAAATAGAATTAATTAAAATTACATTAGAAAAACCGGTTTCGGTATCTAAAGTAAACATTATACCGGCTGAGGCTGTTCCCGAACCAACCATTTTTTGAACTCCAACCGATAAAGCGATTTTCATATGATTAAATTTTTTTTCTTCTCTGTAAGCAATCGCCCGGTCGGTAAAGAGAGAAGCAATGCATTTTTTAATCGCTTTAAGCAAGGCTTGAGATCCGGTTATATTAAGAAAAGTTTCGTGTTGTCCGGCGAAAGAAGCAGTGGGTAAATCTTCGGCCGTAGCCGAACTCCTTACTGCTAAATCAACTTCTTTAAAATCGTATTGGCGAGAAAGTTCTTTGTAATTAGAAATAATTTCTTTTTTTAAATCTTCGGGAAAATCAACGTTAAGAATAAGCTGTCGAGCAGCCTTACCAACCTTCTGTAAGCTTTTAATGCTTTTTGGGTTTAATTTTTTAAATATTTCTTTTAATTTATTATCTATTTTATTGGCTTTAAGGTAATACCAATAAGCTTCGGAAGTTAAAGCAAAACCATTGGGAATATTAACGCCTTTTTTGGTAAGTTGAGAAAACATTTCACCCAAAGAAGCGTTTTTGCCGCCGACCAAAGGAACGTCTTTAACGGCTAAGTCTTTGTACCAAATAATATATTTTTGTTTTTTTTGCATATTTTTTTAAAAATTAAACGATTAATGCGTTTTAAAATGAATTACCCCGCACTAAGGGACCAGAGTATTCCCTTCGGGGCAAGTTCTTTTGACGGCTTTCGTATCCGCCGTCAAAACAAAATATCTTTAAATTGAAAAAAATCTTTCAAAGCGATTAAAATGAATAGAATGATAAAACAAAGAAATCCTATCTCTTGAATTCTTCTTTCAGTTTTAGTTGAGATTTTTCTGCCGGTTATCGCTTCTAAAAAAATTAAAAGAATAACGCCCCCATCTAAAGGAGGAAAAGGCAGAACATTTATCAAAACCAAAGCTAAAGAAATCAAAGCCAAAAGAAAAATTAACTGTTCGGCTCCTTGTTGAAGGGTTAATTTGGTCAGGGCTAAAATTCCCACCGGCCCCACTACCGAACTGGCCAAAGGCTTAACGTCTTTTTCGGCTAAAGAAGTTTTAACGTAATAACCCAAACCGGTAAAAGTTAAATGCGAAAGGTTTAATGAGTGTAAAAATCCCGAACTTGTTTTTTGCCAAAATCCTTCGTATTTAATCTCCACCACGTCTCCTAAAGCAATACCTAAAGCGCCTTCGTTTTGAGGAGGTTCAATCCTTGGAATAATCGTTATTTCCTCTGTTCTTTCTATTTGGGCCTTTTTTAAAGTTAAAGTAATCTCCTTGCCTTTGTTTTGATTTATAAATTGAATCAATTGGGCAGAATCATTAAATTCTTTTCCTTCTGCCTTTAGGATAATATCCTCCGGCTCTAAGCCGGCTTTCTGAGCTGGTGAATCTTCAGCCACCGCTAAAATTTCGGTAAAATTTTGTTGGTTACCGAAAGGAAATTCGTAATCAAAAATTAAAAGAAATTGAGATTGAAATCCATTGCTGCTCAATAAAAAATAAAAAATAATAACCGCTACAAGAAAGTTCATCATCGTTCCTGATAAAATCATTATCGTTTTTTGAAAAAGCGATTTCGATGAAAAGCTTTTAGGATTTTTAAAATCTTCTCCTTCTTCTCCGTATAACTTAACAAAACCGCCTATGGGAATAAGATTTATCGAATAAACAGTTTCTCCTTTCTTTTTTTTCCAAATAGCCGGCGGAAAACCAAGAGCAAATTCTTCCACTTTTACTCCCATTTTTTTAGCCGAAATAAAATGGCCGAATTCGTGTATAAAAATTAAAAATCCTAAAATAAGAATGAAAATAATGATAGTTATTATCATAAAAAATTATAATTCTATTTCTTTTCTTTTTTTCTCAGTTTTATCTTCGATTTTATTATTATAATCGTCGATAAGCTTCTGAAGTTTTTCTTTGCCTTTATATTTATCATCTTCGGAAAGTTCTCCGCTTCTTTCCTTTAACTGAATTTCTTTCCAAACCTCTTCTCGCCAATGCCTGATTGTCTTCCGGGCGTTTTCTTTTTTTTCAGAAATAATTTTGATTAAATCCTGACGATATTCTTCGCTTAAAGGAGGAAAAGAAATCCTAATTAAGTTTTTATCCGCTATGGGATTTACTCCTAAATTGGCTTTGCTGATAGCAGATTGAATCGCTTCAAGATAAGAGTTGTCCCAAGGCTGAATAATAATTTGACGAGATTCGGGTAAAGAAATAGCCGCCAATTGCTTTAAAGGCATTTTCTGACCGAAACAATCAACTAAAATATCTTCAATAAGGGAAACAGATGCGCCGCTGGTTCTAATTTTCGCCAATTCTTTGTCTAAAAAATCAACGGTTTTATCCATTTCCGGCTTTATTTTATCTATAATCGTTTTATAGTCCATATATTATTTATAATACCAAAATAAAAATTTCTTATCAAGAAAAACTTAAAAGAAGTCTCCAAAAAAAAATCCGGGAAGAAAAAAACCAGAAAGATTTTCTGGAAAATAAATAAGTCAAAAATAAATAATAATTCCTCTTCGATTATTTTTTCTTTCCAACGGCATTTATATATATAACAGATTCCTTTTCTCCGTCCACGCCCAAAAAAGCATTAACTTCTTCGTCGCTAAATCCCCCTATCGCCACTACGCCTAGCCCCATAGAATTGGCTTGCAAATAAAGATTTTCGCTGATATGACCGACTTCCAAATGAATAAATCTGATTCCTCTTTCTCCATATTTTCCGGTCGTTCTTTCGAAAACAGCGGTCCAAATAAAATCAACGGCTGCTTTTTCTAATGGATCTTGCGATAGTCCGGCTTTCTTAATATCGTTCCCTAAATCGCCTGTTTTAACAATTATTAAACCGTGCTCTTCCGGAACATAATGATATAATCCTTTCTCTAATCCTTTGACGTTATTCACGACAATATAAGTTTCTATCGGGTATAAGGCTCCGGCGCTGGGAGCGGCTCTTTTTCCTTCCGACGTTATTCCCTGAGTAGCATACAATAACGTTGAAAGCTCTTTTGTCGTAATCGGCTCGTCGGTATATTGCCTAACGCTTCTTCTGGTTTTAATGGACTCGAGAACCGAAAGTTTACCTTTGATAAAATGTTCGGGTAAAAATATTTTATTTCCCATAATTTTTATCTCTTGATTTTTAAAATCTTTAAAAGCCAAGAAATAATAAACCATTAAACAAATAATTAAAACTAACAATGTTATTAAAATCCAAAAAAATAATTTTCTATTTTCTCTAAAAAGCATTGAAAATTATATAAATATATATTAAAAAATCATTCAATTATAATTCAAGCATTATAATCTCCAGGGCAAGTTTCGGGCTAACTTCGGTTCGGGAAATTAAAAAATTTATATCCTGAATAAGATTTACAATTTTCTTAATTTTAGATAAAGAATATCTGCCCAATCGTTTTTCCGGCTTCAAAAATAAACTGGCCCGGAAAGATCTTAACCAAAAATCAAGAGTTTCGGTCAGTGCTTTTAAGTCTTGGCTTTCTTCTTTAGCGTATTGAAACCTAAAACTTAAAGGAGATTCAATTAATTTTTTCAAGTCTTTTATTTTTCTTATCCTCTCTTCTAGGGCCTGAGGACAATTTAAAAAATCTATAATTTCTCCCGGTTTTCCCAAAGAAAAAGAAACTAACTCCTCGGATTTTTCTTCAGAAATTTCTTTTTCGTTTAGAAAATTTTTAATTTCTTTTTTAGAAACCGGCGAAAATTTAATTCTTTCGGTCCGAGAAATAATTGTCGGAAAAAGTAATTCCGGAAAAGCGGTCACTAAAATAATTATCACTTTTCCTCTGGGTTCTTCAAGGGTTTTTAATAAGGCGCTTTGAGCTTCAATATTCATCAAATGGGCCTCGTCAATAATGGCCGATTTAAAAAGAGACATATGAGATTGAAGAGCCAATTTCCAACTAAGATTTCTTATTTGTGAAATGGAAATTTCTTTTTTTTCCGGCTCGATAAAGATTAAATCGGCGAAAGATTTTTTTTCAATCGCTTTGCAGCAATAACAAGATTGGCAAGGCTTATTTTCTGTTTTTTTTTCTTGGCAATTAAGAAGCTTGATAAATTCTAAAGCTACCTTTTTCTTACCTATTCTGTCCGGACCGGAAAACAAATAAGCGTGGGAAATTTTTTCCGATTTTACTGTTGTATTTAAAAAATGCCATATTTTCTGATGGCCGATAAAATTAAAAGCACCATCGGTGCCGGAAAAATAATTTTGTTTTTGATTATCAAGATTCATCAACTAAATTATTTTTTGGACATAATTGACCTTTTATAAATGTCTAAATTTTCTAAAACCACACCGGCGCCCTTGGCCACGCAAAGCATGGGATCTTCGGCCACAAAACAAGGAATACCGATTTTTTGAGAAATTAATTTATCAATATTTTTTAACAAAGCTCCGCCGCCGGAGACAATCATACCCTTATCCATAATATCGGCTGATAATTCCGGAGGCGTATCCCTTAAAACCGTTTTTATCATCTGAATAATGTCATTTAAAATATTAGAGATTCCCTCACACGCCTCATGAGACGAAATTTTAATATTCCTAGGAAGGCCGGAAATCAAATCCCTACCCCTTATTTCTAAATAACGTTTTTCTTTTTCCGGAAGAGCAGTACCAATTTTAATCTTTATCTCTTCGGCTGTTTGATCGCCAATAGCTAAATTATATTTTTTTCTGACAAAATCAGTTATGGCCTCATCAAGCTTATCACCCGCCACTCTTATCGAATTTGAAGTCACTATCCCTCCTAAAGAGATAACCGCTATTTCGGAAGTACCGCCGCCGATATCAAGAATCATATGGCCGGAACAAGAATTTATGGGAATACCGGCTCCGATGGCGGCCAGAATCGGCTCTTTAGCAACAAAAGTTTGCTTGGCGCCGGCCAATAGCGCCGCTTCGATTACCGCTCTTTTCTCGGTGGAAGTAATACCGGCCGGAACAGAAACCATTAATTCGGGTTTTAATAAACGAAAACGACCGCTGACCGAATCTATAAAATGCCGAAACATAGCCTGAGTTATCCGATAATCGGCAATAACGCCGTCTTTCAACGGCCGATAAACCCTGATAGCGTCGGGCGTCCGACCAATCATTTCTTTAGCTTCACTACCAACGGCTAAAATTTTATTTTCCGATAAAAAAACAGCAACCACTGAAGGCTCCTGCAAAACCACCCCTTTTTTGGGTATAAAAACCAAAGAGTTACACGTTCCTAAATCAATTCCCATTTTTCTAACAAGCATATAATTAATGATTTTTGATTTTTATTTATTAAAAGTTTTTTAATTTTGAGTATTGATACGTTTTATGTCCGCTCCTATTTTCTGGAGTTTTTCCTCTATCTTCTCGTATCCTCGGTCAATTTGAAAAATGTTTTCAAGTATAGTTTGACCCTCGGCTATCAAGCCGGCTAAAACCAATGAGGCTCCGGCTCGGATATCCCAACTTTCAATTTTCAAACCCCGAAGAGATGTCTTCCCGAAGATAAGAGCTCGATGAGGATCAACTAATTCAATATCAGCTCCCATTTTTTTCAATTCTTGAAGGTGACCGAACCTGTTTTCGTATAAAGGATCGTGAATTAAACTTCTTCCCTGAGATTGAGTTAAAAGAGTGGCAATCGGCGGCAAAAGATCGGTCGGAAAACCAGGATAAGGAAGAGCTTGAACTTTTATTCCTTTTAAATCGGGTGAATAATTTACGATTAACGAATCGCTGTTTTTAGAAAAAATTACTCCTGCTTCTTCTAATTTGTCTAAAAATAAAGTTAAATGTTCAATTTCTATATTTTTTATTTCCACTTTTCCCGGCGTTAAACAGCCGGCGATAATGAAAGTGCCCGCCTCTATCGGATCGGGAATGATTTTATGAGACGTTTCTTTCAATTCTTTTACTCCTTCTATGATAATCGTATGATTCCCTAATCCCTGTATTTTCGCTCCCATTGACTTTAACATTTTCCCTAAATCCTGAACATGAGGTTCGCAAGCCGCGCCAATGATTTTAGTTTTTCCTTCAGCCATAGAGGCAACCATCATCAAGTTCTCGGTAGCAGTAACGCTAAATTCTTTAAGGATAATTTCTTTTCCTAAAAGATTTTCTCCGGAAAATTGATAAAAATTTTTCTCATTAGAAATAATCGCCCCTAATTTTTCCAAAGCTTCCAAGTGAGTATAAATCGGCCTGACTCCAATTCTGTCTCCGCCGGGATGAGAAATCTTAAAATTCCTGAATCGAGCCAATAAAGGTCCGATTAAAAGAACCGAAACTCTGGTTTTTGATATTTTTTCCGAATCGATATTCTCCGGGTCGACGTCTTTTGTGTTAATCTTTATTTTTCTCGAAGAAAGCCAATCCACCTTAGCGCCCATTTCTTTCAGAACTTCAACTATATTGATAATGTCATTTACCAAAGGAAGATTATCAATAATCACATCTTCTTCGGTTAAAAGAGAAGCGGCTAAAGCTGGTCCAGCAGCATTTTTCGAGCCGGATATTTCTACTATTCCTTCCAAGGGTTTTTTACCCTGAATAATAAATTTTTCAGCCATATGTCTTGTTCATTCTAAAATAGATTTGAGAAATTAGCAAGCAGGCAAAAAAAATCGCCAAGGTTAAAATAATTAACTTGGCTTGTTGTGATTAAGAAGAAGGCTCTGATTTTTTTGCCAGTTCAACCAGTTTTTCTCCGGCTTCATTGAGGCGGTTTTTGATCCCTTCGATATGCTTCAAAGGAATGGGTTTTGTTTCTAAGTAGTGACTAGCAGCTTCAATAAGGTCGCTGATTCCATCCAGGATATCTATTTCTCCTCTGATTTTCGAGATACCCAGATTGCTTAGAATATTTCCCATGTGTTGAGAAGCTTCCGTTGGAACTATTATTTGTTCCACTTCGTTAAAAATCTTTATCGCTCCGGCGAAATTCTTTTCTTTCATCTCTTTTAATCCTCGAGCGTTTATGACTCGAAGGATAGAAACAACGTTCTCTGTTTCCTCTGCTACTTTCTGAATTTCGCTGTTTATCTCTTTTGCAGTGGCGAAGTCTTCTCTAAGTTCGCTAGAAATAACGGCTAATAGGCAACCGTAGGCTATTTTTAGCTCCGGGTCCTCGATCTGCGAATAATAAGATTTTACGTTTGAGAAAAGAAGAGAATTGATGCGATTGAACTTTCTCGCTAGATAATAACTGGCCCAAAATCCGTTCATAATCGCCTTAGCCGTCTCTTTGATGCTTTTCCCAGTCTCAATCATTTCTTTTTCTAGCGACGCTGCTTTTTCTTCTACTTCTAGGTAATCTGTTTCTCTGGTTGCTTTATTATAGAGAACATTAATTTCATCTACTATTTCTTCAAGTTTTATCAACTTTTCACACTCCTTCTATGTTTTTTTCAACGAACTTATCATTCGTCGTAAAAACATAATAACATTTAATTTAAACCTCGTCAAGATTGAAAAATAGTGCTTTTCTATTAGAATAAACATAATATGGATAAAAGAATTAAAAGAATCTTAATTCTGATCTTCGCTGTTTTATTTATTATCACCATTCCGACAGCGATTTTTTATTGCCAAGGTTATCGCTTTGATTTCAAAAATAAAAAACTGGTAAAAACCGGCGGATTTTCTTTTCAAACCAGACCAACCAATTGCGAGGTTTATTTGGATGGAAAAATAATAAGAAAAACCGATTTATTATTCGGCTCTATTTTTGTTAAAAATCTTTTACCTAAAAAATATGCCGTTAGAATAAGCAAAGAAGGATTTTCTTCCTGGGAGAAAACCTTGGAAGTAAAAGAAGAATTCGTCACCGAAGCAAAAAACATAGTTCTATTTCCGGAAAAAATCGACTTTTCTTTTATTTTATCCGAAATCGAAGATTATTTTTTCTCGCCAGATGGAAAAAAAATCATCCTTAAGAAGTCTGATGAAAAATCCTGGAATTTAACGATTTTTAACTTAGAAAAAAACGTCCAGGAAGTCCTCCTGGAAGAAAAAGATCTGGAAGAAAAAGAGGTTAAATTTTTGGATTTAAATTGGACCCTTGATTCTCGAAAATTATTATTAAAAACAGAAATTCAAAAAGAAATTAAATATTTTATCATCGATGTTCCGATAGATGAAAAAGCTAAAATCTTCTCTTTGGATTACGGCGCTATTCAAGACGTTTCCTTTAATCCTTACAACTCTCAAGAGATATTCTTCATTAAGATTTTGAATGGCGATAAAAACCTTTTAAAGATTAATTATGCGGAAAAGAACGGTTCGATAATGATTTTAAAAAATATTATAACTTACCGAATTTATGATAAAGATATATTTTGGCTAGGTTCCGATGGTTTTCTACATAAATCCAATTTCTCCGGAGAAACTTTGGAAATTATAAATACCAAACCTTTTTCGATAAAGAAAGATTCTGAATATAAAGTGGAAGTTTTCCCGGGAGCGATTTTCTTAAAAGAAAAAAATATCCTTTATCAAATTAATTCTTCTAAAACTTTTGAAGTTTTCTTCGAATCGGTCAGCAATCTTAAAATATCTCCCGATTATAGAAAATTAGCCATTGGCAACGATTACGAAATCTGGGTTTTCTTTTTAAGCGACGTTCTCGAACAACCTCAAAGAAAAGCCGGGCAAAAAATATTTTTGACTCGATTCTCGCAAAAAATCGATGAAATTTTCTGGTTAAATTCGGGCTACTTAATATTTAATACAGGTGAAAAAATAAAAATCGCCGAAATCGACGACCGCGATAAAATAAATATCACAGAATTGGGTGAATTTAAAAACCCTAATATCTTCTGGAACGAAAACTACAAAAGGATTTACGTCCTAAGTGAAAAAATTATTTATTCTCTCAATAATTTATTGCCCTAATTAAATTTCTTGAATTTCTTTTTCGTCGTGCTTTTCTATCTTTTTTTTGAACTCTCCCCATTTTATATTTTTAGCGCCAGCCATATCGCAGATTTCCCTGAATTGACAATATTGACACTGCCAGTTGTCGGGAAAATCAGATAATTGCTGAGGAATTAAATCCTTATCAACGTTTATTTTAAGACGTTTAAAATTGCTGAGAATATCTTCAGCTATTTTTTTATCGTATTCTACCGGAAATTCTTTAATCTCCGAATTGTCTTTTCCTTCATAAAGAAGAATTCCTTTCTTTAATTTGAAAAAATGAAGATAAAGCTGAACTTGTAAAATATGGTCATCTTTCGGCGCTTCCATTTTGTAAAGAATATTGCTGTTGATACTTTTTAAATCAACCAAGTAAAGTTCATTATTTATTCGGACAATAGCATCGGCCCGGCCACCGATATCTTCCCGAGGAGGAATGTCAATTTCCGAAGCCACCACGATTCCTAAAGAAAAAAGATCGCGAGTTAATCTTAAATGAACATAATCTCCTTGATCGAAAATTCTGAGAAGCCGAGGTTCCATTTCTTTCCGAGGGGCTTTTTTAAATTTAAAGAAAATCTGGCGCGGACATTTACCGGCATCGCTGATGTAAAACCTTCTTCTTTCTCTTTCGTTATTTTTATCCTGATAATATTTATCAATTATTTCCTTAAGCATATATTCTATTTTATTTTAAAAAAAATAAATTGGCAAATATAAATCCGCCTTTTCAAGCGGATTAAGCACTATTTCATAAGAAGCGATTTACCGTTTCTGCCACTGGGGTGCCCTTCTTGCTCTCTTTAACCCGAATTTCTTTCTTTCTCGCATCCTTGGATCACGGGTCAAATAACCGACTTTTCTTAATCGTTTTTTGAAATCCAAATTAAATAGAACCAAAGCCCGGGATATTCCGTGCCTTACGGCTTCGGCTTGAGCAACAACACCTCCCCCTTTTACCAACACTTCAATATTAAATTGATCCAAACATTTCATCTTTTTTAAAGCCGCGATAGCTGTTTCTTGAAGTTTTAAAGTGGGAAAATAATTTTGATAAGACTTGCTATTAACCAAAAAATCCCCTTTTCCTTTGGGCCAAAGACGAATACGAGCTACGGCTGTTTTTCTTCTTCCAACAGTTTCAAAATATTTAACCAACTCTCTTTTAGATTCTTTTTTGACCGTTTTCTTTTCTTTAACGGGTTTGGTTTCTTTTTTAGCTTCTTTAGCTTTAACTGTTTTTGTTTTCTTGGTTTTGGGCATATAAATCAATTTTAGACGCTGTAGCTATAAATTTACTTCGTAAATTTTAATCTTTTAATTCTTTCCGCCCGAAGTTTATTCTTTGGCAACATTCCCAAAACGGCTTTTCTTAAAACTTGGGCTGGATTTTTTTTAAAAACTCTTTCAACGGGAATTTCTTTGAATCCGCCGGGGTAACCGGTGTGATAAAAATATTTATCCTGTTTCATTTTTTTACCGGTTAATTTTATTTTTTCTATATTCTCAATCGTAACGATTGCCCCCGTGTCTTTATAAGGAACGAAATCCGGTCTGTTTTTTCCTTGCAATAAAATAGCGATTTTAGTCGCTAACCTTCCTAAAACTTTATCGGAAGCATCTATGATATAATTTTCCCTTTCTATTTTTTCAGGTTTCTTTTTCATAAATTATTTAATCAATTCTATTATCGCCATTCTTGCTCCGTCTAGCTTTCTTCTGCCCGTTTTAATAATCCGGCTATAACCCCCTTTTCTTTCTTTATATCTCGGCCCAAGTTCTTTTTCTAACTTTTTAACAGTCGAGACCGAAAAATTTTTTAGCAACAGTCTTCTTGTGGGTAAATGAATATTTTTAGATTTAGTTATGTACTTATCGGCTAAACGAGAAATCTCTTTAGCCCTACTTTCGGTTGTTTTAATACGTTCGTTTAAAAAAAGATTGGTAAGCAAACTTTTTAAAAGCGCTTTTCTTTGATCTTTTTTCCGGCCAAATTTTCTTCCTTTTTTTCTTTTTTTCATAAAAAACTTATTTTTTAAGTTCTAAATCCATCTTTTTTAAAACTTTTTTTATCTCTTTCAGCCCTTTATCTCCCATTCCTTTCATTTCTGTTAAATTTTCTTCTTTCTTTTTTAAAATTCCGGCTACTGTTTTAATATTGTTTTGAAGTAAAGCGCTTATAGTTCTGGAAGATAATTTTAAATCTTCTACTTTTATATCGGTAAAAGAACCAACGGAAACGCCCGCTTCCTTCTTTTTTCCTTCAATAAGAGGAGCGAAATCTTCCGAAACCAAAGAAAAATGTTTTACTAAAATTTCCGCAGATCTAAACAAGGCTTCTTCGGGAGTAATAGTTCCGTCTGTTTCGATTTCGATTTTTAATTTATTAAAATCAGTTCTGTCACCCACTCTCATATTTTCTGTTTTAAAAGCCACTCTTTTTACCGGTGTAAAAATAGAGTCAAGTTGAATCTCGCCGATAGATAATCTCTCTTTTTCTCTTTGCTCTACAGAAACGTAACCAGTTCCCGATTCTATTTGAATTTCCATTTCTAAAGATGTATTTTTATTAGTGATGGTAGCGATATGGCTCTTGGGATTTATTAACTCAACCTGGGAAGGCAACTCAAAATCGCTTCCTTTTATCGTTTTTTCTCCTTTAATTTTAAGAACGGCTTTTTGAGGCTCGGGGGAATAAATTTTAAACCTTAATTGTTTTAAATTCTGACAAATAGTAATAACGTCTTCAAGGATTCCCGGCATTGTTGAAAATTCATGCTGAACTCCTTTTATTTTAACTTTAGTGACAGCCGCTCCTTCCAAAGAAGAAAGCAAAACTCTTCTTAAAGAATTGCCTACGGTTAAACCGTAACCCGGGTACAATCCTTCAATTTCAAAAATAGCTGAATTTTTATCTTTTTTCTCAATAATTTTTGGCTTAGAAGGTAATGGGATCATATTTTTTGAAAATATTATTTTTTAATTTTTTTGTTAACGAGAATAAAATTCAAAAATCATTGAAATCTCTACCGGAGGAGCGACTTCAACTAAAGTCGGCAAGGATTTAACTTCTCCTTCTAATTTCTTTGCGTCTATCGAAAGCCAGGAAGGTAGTTGTTTTTTATTTAAAAGCGTTGAGATGTCTTTAAAGGTGTTTTTTTTGCGCGAATTTTCGGTAACGCTTATTTTATCTCCTTTTTTAACCTGGAAACTGGGAATATTAACTCTCTTACCGTTAACTAAAAAATGACCGTGAGAAATTAATTGCCTAGATTGAGGCCGAGAATTAGCGAAACCTATTCTAAAAACAATATTATCGAGCCTCATTTCTAGTTTCCGAATCAAAAGAGTAGGCGCGTCTTCTTTAGAGGAAACAGATTGGCCTCTCTTTTTTAAAATTTCCTTAACGTAATTTTTAAACTGAACTTCTTTTAAATTATACCAATTTCTAAGTTTTTGTTTCTCTTTAAGTTCTCGACCGTACTCGGAAAGACTCGTTCTTCTTTTTTTTCTTTTGCCGGGCGGATAAGGACGCCTAAGCATCGGACATTTAGGCGAAAAACATCTATCTCCTTTTAAGAAAAGTTTGGCTCCCAATCTTCGACAAATTTTACATTTAGAATTTATCATATTAAACTCGTCTTACTTTTGGCGGACGACAACCGTTATGAGGGATAGGAGTAACGTCTTTTATTGAAATAATATCTAAACCATGGGTAGCTAAAGAACGAACGGCTGAATCTCGACCGGCACCGACTCCTTTAACTAATACTTCTACTTTTTCTATTCCTAATTTTTTAGCGCTTTCACAAATTTTACTAGCTACTTTAGAAGCAGCGAAAGGAGTTGATTTTTTTGTACCCTTAAAACCGATCATGCCGGCGCTGCAAGAAGATAAAACGTTGCCGCGAGGATCGGTTAAGCCGATTAAAGTATTGTTATAAGAAGAACTAACGTAAATTCTCCCCTCTTTAACTTTTTGAGGAGATTTAATCTTTAGGTCTTTCTTTAGCTTTTCCTCTATTTTTTCCCTCTCTTTTATTAAGTCCTCTTCGGTTGTTTTGATTATTCTTTTTTTACCCATAAAAATATAAAACTAAGAAAGGCTTAGGTCGGAGTCGGCGGCGGTTTCCTGCCCGATCCCATTGTCTTTCTAACATTACCTCTTATTGTTCGAGTATTAGTCTTTGTCCGTTGTCCCCTTACCGGCAAACCTTTAATATGCCGAATTCCTCGCCAACAACCTATATCTTTTAATCTCTTTATAGACATCATTTTTTCTCTTCTTAATTCTCCTTCCACCTTGTATCTTTTTTCAATAATTTCTTTTAAACGGTTGACCTCTTCGGCGTTAAGTTCTTTTCCTCGGCGTTGAGGTTCAATCTGAGCGTCCTTTAATATTTTTTTCGCCAAAGATAAGCCTATCCCATAAATATAGGTCAAACTGAACGCGATTTGCTTATTTTCCGGAATATTAACCCCGGCGATTCTTAACATAATTATTAAAATTTTTAATGCTTAATGTCTGATTTTCTTAACCGCACTAAAAATAAAAAAAGTTATCATTCATTCATCATTAAAAATTAAAAATTTTATAATTTATCCTTGGCGTTGTTTGTGTTTTTTATTTTTACAAATAACATAAACTCGGCCTTTTCGACGGACAATTTTACAGTTTTTACAAATTTTTTTAACCGAAGACCGTACTCTCATAATAATTATCGAGTTCTAATTTTTTTTCGCGTTTATCTTTTTAAAAAATTACCTTTTTCGATAAACAATTCTTCCTCTTGTTTTATCGTAAGGCGACATTTCTACCGTAACTTTATCGCCGGGTAAAATTTTGATCCTAAAACGTTTTATGTTTCCAGAAAGATAAGCTAAAATTTCTGAGCCATCTTCTAATTTCACCTTAAAAGAAGCGCTAGGTAAAGCCTCTAAAATTACTCCATCGACTCGATTTTTTTTTAATTTTGATGTATTTTGTTTAAAGTCCTTATTCATCAAAGACTATTTACTAAGTAACAATTCCGATAAAACCGGAAGGCTACTAGACTACCCAATGGTAGAAATTTAACAAATATTCATTCGCGCTGAAAACTTAAATTTTCACTACTGGGTTAATTAAAGCAAAAATAGCTATTATAGTCAACCCCCCGACCGTTAGCTTGAGATTGAATTGAAATTTAATTTAATTTCAATCTTTTCTGGATTTTTGGGAATTTTTTTAAGCCAAAATGGCCAAGAATTTATTTTAACTTTAGAAATTTCCGGTTTTTGCTCTAAAAACATTTGAGCATTATATAAAGTTTTCTTTTCTAATTCTTTTTTAAAACCAGCTCCTATGTCGGAATAAATTTCCCCTTTTACCGTTAAATCAAAAACCGCTTCTCCCTGATTCAAATCTGTTTTTTTAACATTCCAGTCGGTAATTAAAGTTTTTTCGTAAATTCTTTTTCCGATAGACAGCTGATTAAAAATTAACTCCATTAAATCTTCTTTTTTAAAAAGTAAAATAGCTGATTTAACTCCGGCAGAAAAATCAAATTTATCCGTTTCTGTTTCGACTGTCACGGAAGAAGAAGTTGATTGAGTTTCCTGCCAAAAAATTTCCTCCAAAAAAACCGAACTAGAATCAATAGCCTTTCTTTCTAAAATTTTTCGACCCTCTTCTTTCAATTTCTGAACCGTTGATAATTCTGCTTTTTTTAAATCCTCTTCGGTGACCTTTAAGGCTTCTCCCTTAAAACCTCCTTTCATTGTTTCGAAAGATTTGCCGTAAATTTTAGTATAAGAAGCCGTACCGACTAATCCGGGAATTGAAAAAGTGGTTGGTTCGATATTATAATCAGGACCCGATTCGTCGGCAATCACTTTTGCGTCAACAAAACCGGCGACTTCCTTTCCTTTTTCTGTTTTCTTTCCGGGGATAACTATACTAACCGGAGTTCTAAAAATCTTACCAGAAGCGGCCATAAAACGAGTATTTTCTCTTAATGGCATGGAAAGAGCCGAATAGTCGTTAAAGATTCTAATTGTCCCCTCGGCTTTATTTTCTTTTATGATTTTTCCGGAAGAAGAAAACTGTTCAATGAGAAAATTTTGCTCTTCCAAAATATAACCGGGAATAATTTCAGCCGTTAAATCAACCTCGTCTTGTTTTGTATTTATGATTATCGCGGTATTAAATTCGATATTTTCCATTTTGGGCCAAATCTCTATTTCTACCTTGGAAAAAATCTGGCCATAGCTTATTCCTCCAATTATTAAAATGATTAAAAATAGAAAAAATATAATTTTCTTTTTCCCTCTTTTTTTTCTTACTTCTTCAGTCGATGCTTTAAACGGAATGGGCTTTTTTTCTTTGACTTTTTGGGGAGGTATAATATCGATAACTTCTATGGACATAATTTATTTTTCTATTCTTTAGATTTTAAAACGGCCCGAATTCTTCTGACTCCGGCTCCGGAACTTTCTTCTTTTATAATTTTAATTTTTCCCAGTTCCGAAGTTCTCTTTACATGAGGACCGGCACAAATTTCTTTAGAAAAAGAGTTAACCGAATAAACCGAAACTCTCTCAGGGTATTTTTCTTTAAAAAAAGCTAAAGCGCCGGATTCTATTGCTTCTTTATAACCCATTTCTTCTCTTTTGACAATTAAATCTTCTTTGATTTTTTGATTAATTATGTCTTGAATTTTTTTTATTTCTTCAAAAGTTATTTTCCGATTAAAAGAAAAATCGAATCTCAATCTTTCGGAAGTAATATCAGAACCCATTTGATGAATTTCTTCGCCTAAAATTTTTCTTAAAGCGGCCTGCAGTAAATGGGTAGCGGTATGGAGTTTTGTCGCTTCGTAAGTGGCTTCCTTTCCCACTCCACCGAATTTTTTATCAGCACCGGCTCGAGATATTTCCTGATGTTTTTTTTGCGCTTCGTAAAAACTTTGCTTATTTATTATCTTCCTTCCTTTTTCCGCAGCTATTTTTTCTATACTTTCTAAAGGACAACCGTAGGTTTGGTAAATATCAAAAGCTTGTTCGCCGGTAATGTTTCCGGAATCAAACGCCGAACCTGTTATATTGATGCCAGTCATTAATGATTTCCCGAATTTTTCCTCTTCATTCTCTAAAATGGTTAAAATTTCGGCTTGTTTTGATTGGAGCTCGGGATATATTTTTTTATAAATTTCTGTAACTTTTTGAGCTAAATGAATAATTGATTGCTCTTGTAATCTTAAGGATTTAGAGATGCAAATTGCCCTCCTTAAAAGTCTTCTTAAAATATATCCTCTTTCTAAATTAGAAGGAACTATACCTTCTGAAGCCAAAAAAACCGAAGCCCGGATATGATCGGCTAAAACCCTAAAATCTTCTTTCCTGTCTAAATAATTAATCGAGGAAATTTTTTCTATTTCCCTTATAATCGGCTCAAAGAGATCTGTTTCGTAAGAAGACGGTTTGTTCTGTAAAACCGCGACTATTCTTTCAAAACCGGCGCCGGTATCAACGTTTCGATGAGGTAAAGACTTAAAACTACCATCTTCTCCTTTGTTATATTCCATAAAAACCAAATTCCAGAGTTCAATTATTCTTTTACACTTTGAACAATTGGGTCCGCAATTTTCGTCACCGCAGCCAAATTTTTCTCCTCTATCATAATGAATTTCCGTTGTCGGGCCGCAAGGTCCGATATCTTTTACCGGCCCCCATAGATTATCTTCTTCGCCGAATTCCTTAATTTTTTCTTCGGGAATGCCTAATTTTATCCAAATTTTTTTTGATTCTTCGTCTTTAGGAATATCTTTATTCCCCCTGAATATGGTTATCCAGATTTTATCTTTATCAAGTTTTAATTTTTTCGTTACGAACTCCCAAGCGTAGCTAATCGCTCCTTCTTTAAAATAGCCTGTTTTTTTATCTTCGCCTATTGACCAATTTCCCAGCATTTCAAAAAAAGTATGATGAGTATCGTCCCCTATTTTTTCGATATCGTTTGTTCGGAAACATTTTTGACAGGAAACCAAATGTCTGGTTTTGAAATCCTTTAAAACGTCCTTTTCCCCGGCTAAATAAGGCGAGAATATTTGCATTCCGGCCGTTGTAAATAAAACTGTCGGGTCAGCCGGTATAAGCGAAGAAGAAGGCACTATTTTGTGTCCTTTTTTTTCAAAAAAATCCAAAAATTTCTGACGAATTTCCTTGGAAGTCATAATTTAATTATAAATTATCAATTACAAACTATCAACTGATTTATTTTATTATCCCGCCGCCTAAAAGTTTTTTTCCTTTGTAAAAAACCGCTGACTGACCGGGCGTAACAGCTCGTTGAGGTTTATTAAAAATTACTTTTATGGTTTTACGGCTGTATGGTTCAATTATTGATATGGCTGATTTATGTCCATATCTTATCTTAACCCTTACCCTCAAGGGCATCTTAGGTTTTTCCCCGGAAGTCCAATTTATTTTCTTGCAAATCAATTCTTTTTTTTCTAAATCTTTCAGATTCTGGCTGACAATAAGAGTGTTTCTTTTTATATTTTTATCTATAACATAAAGCGGCTTAGCAGTTCCGCCGATTTCTATTCCTTTTCTCTGGCCAAGAGTATAAAAATGCAATCCTCTATGTTGCCCGATAATTTCTTTTATCCCGGAGCGAACTTGTTCTATTACGGGGCCGGGTTTTGATTTAATATTTTTTTCCAAGAATTTATTAATTGAATCTCCAACAAAACAAACGTCTTGAGACTCACCCTTAATCAATTTTAAAATTTTCAACCTTTTGGCTATTACTTTTACTTCAGATTTAGCGTAATCACCAAGAGGAAAAATAAGATTTTTTAATTGTTTCTGGGTCAAACGCCATAAGAAATACGATTGATCTTTTTTATCGTCTTTGGCTTTGAATAATTTATTGCCTTTTTTTCGAACATAATGACCGGTAGCTAAAAGGTCAAAACCCAAAGAACGAGTTTTTTTTAACAAAAGCCCGATCTTTATTTTTTCGTTACAAATTACGCAAGGGTTTGGCGTCCGACCGTTTTGACACTCTTTCAGAAAACATCCGACAACTTCTTTCCTGAATTCTTTTCTTAAATCAAAAACAATAAAAGGGATCTTTAAAACCTTAGATATCTTTCTGGCCCTTTTTTCTCCCTCTTTGAAATCAGACAAATCACCTAATTTTAAAAAGATTCCTTGAATATTAAAGCCGGCCCTCTTTAATAAGGCTGCAGCTACGCTTGAATCCACCCCTCCCGACATCGCCACTAAAACTTTTTCTTTTTTTTCTTTCATTCTGGTGGGTAAAAAGCCACCTCTGGTGGCTCAATTTTTAATTTATTTTATTTTTCATTTTTTATGAAAATCGGTCGGCAACAACCGAAGCCACATAAGCCTCGGGTTTTATTTTCGGCTCAAAACCATTGCCTCGTATCAGTCCGGTTACTTCTTTTATCATGTCTTTGGTTGCTCCTTCGGCTCCGACATCGGCGTGAATGTAACGAAATTCATAATTAAGTTTTTTTATTTCAATCGGACCGACTAATTTTGGCTGAAATTGAAAAAATTTTTTAACGCCCCTTTCAAGTCTTTCTCTCAGATCTAAAGCCAAATCACAAGACAAAAAAACTTCTTCTAATATTCTTTGATGCCAGTTAAAAAACTTTTTGTTCTTATATTTTACTTTTCTTAAAAAGAATCTTCCCCCTTCGCCCTTTCTTAAAATCACTATTGCGACCGGAAAATTAGGCTCTTCGTCGGAAGAAGAATCGCAACCGACAACAACGTCATAAAATTTATGAGGCTTCTCTTTCATCCAACCAATCATTTCTTTAATCACTTCTTCAAAATTCAAACTTCCCTTAGTGGGATTATAAAATTTTCCTTCGGAAATTTGACTCATATCATAATAAAAATACTATCAAAGGAAAAACTAATTGTCAAAATTGTTAAAGATTGCTAATGTCTTTTATAATTCCTACGAATTCTTCGGCCTTTAAGGAGGCACCGCCGATTAGCAATCCTTTCATTTCTGATTTTTTTAAATAATCAAGGGCGTTATTACGGTTAACGCTTCCTCCGTATAAAACCGGAATCTTTTCGGCTTTATTACGACCGTAAAGCCTGGTAACTATTTTACGAATAAAAAAACTGATTATTTGAGCTTGAGCCGGCGGACAAGCTTTGCCCGTTCCTATAGCCCAAATCGGTTCATAAGCTATTATTACGTCGCTAATTTGAACCTGAGGAATCTTTTTAAACGCTTTATCGATCTGAACTCCAATAATAGTAGAAAATTTTCTTTTATTCTTTTCTTGTTTTGTCTCTCCAACGCAAAGAATAGGTTTAAGCTTGCTTTCTAAAGCTGCTTTGATTTTTTTATTAATCATCAAATCGCTTTCTTTAAAACAATTGCGGCGCTCGGAATGACCAATAATCACATAACGACAACCTAATCTGCCTAACATATCAGCTGATATTTCGCCGGTAAAAGCTCCGGTTTTCTCCCAAAAACAATCTTGGGCTCCAATTTTTAGTTTAGAATCCCTCCTTAATCCCTCCAGATAAACAAAAGGCGGACAGATAACGACTTCAACTTTTTTTTCTTTTTTTATGCCGTCTCTAACGGCATCAAAAATCTTATTAGCTTCGCTTAAAGTTGAAGGATTCATTTTCCAATTAGCAACGATTAGAGGTTTCATAGAAAATTTAGAATTTATAAATCGAATGACTAATTATTGTTTTCTTAAATATTCGGCGGCTTTTTCAGGTTCAATAGTTGAAATTTCCATTCGGGTACCGATTTCAAAACCGGCCCAAACAGAAGTTTTAGGTAAAATAGTCCAATGCCAATGATAACTATTATGTTTTTTCCCGTCGCAAGGAGCGGTATGAAGATAAAAATTATAAGCCGGATCGTTTAGTCCTTTATAAAGCTTATTAAGCGCTACCCGAAGAGCTTCAGCTGATTGCCATTTTTCTTTTTCGCTTATTCTTTCAAAATAAGAACTGTGTTTTTTTGGCGAAACGATAACTTCAAAGGCCGATTTGGAGGCAAAAGGACATATAACTATAAAATCTTCATTTTCAAAAATAATTCTTTTTCTTGATTTTCTTTCCCATTCTCCCATTACGCAATAAACACATTTTCGGTGTTTTTCTAAATATTTTTTAGAATTCACGATGGCATTTTTAAGGTCGACATCAATAAGAGGAGTGGTTACAATTTGGGAATGAGGATGAGCAATTGAAGCGCCGGCTTCAACGCCGTGATTATGAAAAATAGAAATATGATTAACAAATTTTTCTTCCATCAGCTCCAAATATCTTGCCTGATAAACATCTATCACTTCTTTAGTTTGCGCCGTTGAAAATTGAGCCATTTGGATTTTGTGATTCCGGGTAATAACTATTTCGTGGAAACCGACCGCATTCATCTTTTGATAAATCCCGCCTTCTGTTTTCTTGTCTAAAAAAGAAGAAGGTAAAAAAGCAGGATATTTATTAGGAATGACAATTGTGGTCCATTTGGCCGGAATCTTGCCTCCCTTTTCTAAAGAAACTTTTCTTCCGTTTGAAAAAACCAAAGTTGGCGTTTCCTGGCTTTCAATTTGGCAAAAAGGACAATTTTTTTGAGATACTGTTTCTTTTTTTCTTCTTTCTTTCTTAAAGGTGTCCGGTCTTTTAGCTCTGCCGGTAGCGATTATCACCCAATCCCTTGAAACAAGATCGTAACGGAGTTCCGAAGGAAATTTCGAAACAAGAACCTGCTTTTCGCAGATCTTTGAACGATTTCGACAAGTTCTTAAATTATCTTTTTTTCCGGCCATAAACTCCTTTTATTAAATTCATTCTTATTTTAACTAAGTCAAAGCCCATTTTGGCCATACTTTTAAGCTTTACCTTACTTTCCAAATCGTTCTTCCAGGTTATCGGAATTTCCTTGATTTTGTAACCCAATCTTTTGGCTAAAACTAATATTTCCGGGTCAAAAGAAAAACGATCAATCTTACATTTAGGAAAAATATTTTCAACCGATTTTTTATTAAATCCCTTGAAACCGCACTGAGAATCTTTAATGTCCCAAAGACCGGTAAAAATATCAGTTAAAATCCTGAAAGCAATGCCGGTCAACTTCCTTTGAAAGGGTTGAGGCGGGTCAAGAACAGCCCCTTCCAAGTCTCGAGAACCGATTACGATGTCGTATCCCTTTTCGAACCAAGGCCACATTTTTTCCACCTGATCAACACTGGTGGAATTGTCGGCATCGGTAAATAATCTGAAATCTCCTTTGGCTTCCGATAACCCCTGCCTGACCACGAAACCTTTGCCGTGATTTTCTTTATTATCGATTATTCTCAGATTTTTTATTTTTAATTGAAGTTCTTTTGCCACTTCAACGGTTTTATCTTTCGAGCCGTCGCTGACAATGACTATTTCATAATCGTAATTTTGCTTGATCAGGTATTTATTAATATCTTCCAAGGTCCGGGGCAGCCTTTTTTCTTCGTTGTAAGCTGGCACAACAACTGAAAGTTTAATGCTCATAATTTAATTGTTTAATTATTATTTTAATAATTAATTGTAGCATAATTTTTTAGTAAAATAAAAAGGCGTTAAACGCCTCTATCGAAGATCGATAATAAATTTATCAATCATTCTGTCGGTTTCTTTTTGGGCCCTTTTTTCAGCTTCTTCAACTTGTTTTCTCCATTTCGCTTTTGCCTGATCGGATTTATCTAAAATATATTTTGCTTCTTTGACTAATAATTCTATTTTTTCTTCGTTGATATTTTCTGAAACACATTTGCTGAGTTCACACCATTTGCTGATACGATCAGGGTCGTCTTCCGGACATGATTCTTGAATCCATGTTGACCATTTATAATTCTCCGCGATTCTTTTTCCTGCTAGAAAAAGAAAAGCTGAATTTATAAAATCTTTGGGCAAAACCGTATAAAATTTAATTTTCTTATCATGTAAAAGCTCTATAAAATCTAAAGAAACTCCGTATTTTTTCCCAAATTGATTTAAAAGATCTCTTATTTCTTCCCTTTCAAGCTTTTTCTTCTCTTTTTTTTTCATTTAACTACCTCCGGCTAAAATATTATCAAATAAGATTAATCTGTCAAAACTTTACAACCATCTTTTGTTACCGCGATTTCGCTTTCAAAATGAGCCGAAATCGAACCGTCTATTGTTTCAAAGGTTTGTCCGTTTTCGCTTTTTTTGATTCGTCCACTGCCAATAGCGGCCATTGGCTCCAAACAAAGAACCATACCTTTAACAAGTTTAGGGCCGGTTTTTCTTTTACCGTAATTTAAAATTTGAGGATCTTCGTGTAAGTTTCTGCCGATTCCGTGTCCGCATAAATCTTGAACTACGCTGAATCCCTGATTTTCAATATATCGTTGGATTGTATTGCTAATATCACCGATGGTATTTCCCGGTTTTGCTTTTTTTATTCCCAATTTTAAAGATTTTTTAGTGACCTTGATTAAACGCGCTGTCTCAAAATCAATCTTACCGACAGGTAGGGTAATTGCCATATCCGAATGAAATCCTTTATAAAAAACGCCTAAATCCAAAGAAACAATATCGCCTTCTTTCAGTCTTCTTTCTGAGGGTAAACCATGAACTATCTCCTGATTTAAAGAAACGCAAAGAGCAGACGGAAATCCACCATAACCTTTAAAAGAAGGTTTGGCTCCTAATTGAAAAATAAGGCCTTCGGCGGCCTTGTTTAATTCGTCAGTGCTTATTCCCGGCTTTGCCATTTTCACTATTTTTTTCATTACTTGAACTAGTATTTTAGCACTCTCGCTCATTATTTGAACTTCTTCTTCTGTTTTAATTTTAATCATTCTTTATTTAATATCTTTAAAATATTATTATGGAGTTCGGCTGGAGTGTCTTGACCGGCCACTTCTTTAATTTGATAACCCTCTTTTTCCAAATACCTCAATAGAGGTAAAGTTCTTTCTTTATATTCGTTCATTCTTTCTTTAATAATCTCTGGGTTATCATCTTCTCTGGTTATTAGTTTCGAACCATCAAGAGGACAAATTTTTAAATTTTTAGTTTCTTCGTAATATAAAATCGGATGACGAACTAAAGAACAAATTCTTCGATGAGCGCTTCTAAAAGCCGCTTCTTCTTCGGATAAAGTAATTAAAATAATATCTATATTTTCGAAACCGTACAACTCTTTCATTAAAGGCATAACTTCTTCTGCCTCATAAAGCGTTCGAGGAGAACCAGCTATCACCATCCCTTTGCCCGATTCGGCTAATTCTTTAATCTTTCTTTTCATCCAAAACGTAATCAAAGGAGGGCTCATTAATTTACCGCCATGCCTTAATTCTCTTTCTTTAGTTAGAAAATATTTCTCTCCTTTTATTTCCACAAAATCCTCTTCTTTAATATTGGCTAAATTAGCGTCAATAATTTTAGCCGATTCCAAATAATAAAGATTAAATTTCGCTGAAATAATTTCGGCTTGAGTGCCCTTGCCCGAACCCGGCGGTCCAAGAATAATAATAACCGGCTTTTTTTCCATAAATTTTATTTTATAATATTAAATTTTAAACTCTAAAAGGTTTCGTATTCTCTCATTCTTAATTGGGCTTTGATTTGCTTCATTGTTTCCAAAACTACACTAACCACGATTAATAAAGATGTTCCGCCGATTAGAAAAGTAAAAGTCGGTATTCCCGTCGTGCCCTGAATAAGAGAGGGTAAAATCGCTATTACCCCCAAAAACGTTGCGCCGATGAATAAAATTCTATTTAAAATATATTTTAAGAAATTAGTTGTCGGTTCCCCGGGCCTGATGCCGGGAATAAATCCTCCCATTTTTTGAAGATTGGAAGAAATAGACTTCGGATCAAAAGTGATAAGAGTATAAAAATAAGTAAAGACAAAAACTAAAATAAAATAAAATATACCGTAGAGCCAGGGATTTTCGAGAAAATTAGTTATAATCTGAGAAATGCTTGTTAAAGTTTGATTGCCCAAACCAGTAAAAAAAGCAGCCATCATGCTGGGAAAAAGCATAAGAGACAGGGCAAAGATTATAGGAATAACGCCGGCCGGATTGACGTTTAACGGTAAAAAAGTAGAAACACCGCCATACATTTTCATTCCTTTAACCCTTTTAGCGTAAGAAACCGGAATATTCCTTCTGCCTTCGTTGACTAAAACCACGCCGGCAATAATAACTAGAGCGGCGAAGAAAAAAAGGATATAAGACGGTATTCGAGCAGGATTACCTCCTACGTCCATATAACTTTGATAAATAGACATAGGAACATCAGCCACGATTCCGGCAAAAATCAAAAGAGAAATCCCGTTGCCAATTCCTTTCTCCGAAATAAGTTCTCCCAGCCACATTAAAAATACGCTTCCGCCGATAATGGTTAATATTGCGGTTAAAAGCAAGCTAGGAGAGAGATTGCCAATTAATTCTTGGCGTTGAAACAAAGTTAACATCGCGAAGCCCTGAAGAGCGGCCAAAGGAACGGTAAGGATTCTTCCGTATTGATTCATTTTCTGCCGGCCAGCTTCACCTTCCTCTTTGTATAATTTTTCCAGTTGAGGAAAAATCATTGTTAATAATTGTAAGATAATAGTTGCCGTGATGTAAGGACCGACTCCCAACATAACAATAGAGAGTCTTTCTAGGGCTCCTCCGGTAAAAATATTTAGGAGACCAAGCATCTGATTTTGGGAAAAAAAATCTTTTAATCTTAAAAGGTCTATTCCGGGTATGGGAATGTTGGCCATTATTCTAAAAACAACAAAAACTCCTAAAATGAAAAGTAGTTTTTTTCTTAATTCAGGAATTGTAAAAATTTGAAATATTTTTTTAAACCACATACTTTCCGCCGGCTTTCTCGAGTTTTTCTTTAGCCTGTTTTGAAATTTTACAATTTTCAATAATTAATGGTTTTTTAATTTCTCCTTCGCTTAAAATTTTCACCTTCGGAATCTTTCCTTTTATTCTACGGATTAATCTTTTATTAAATAAGATCTCCGGATTAACTTTTTCGTTTTCTTTAAAATTTTTATTAATAACTCCGATATTAACAATAACCGAATCAGTAGAGTTGGCTTTAAATCTATAACCTCTTAATTTAGGATACTTTTTAATCAACTCTCGGATTGCCGGTTGAAATTTTGCTCCGGCTCTGGATCTTTGACCTTTTATCCCTTTTCCGGAATAAGTACCTCTTTTTCCGCCACGACCAATCCGCTTCTTCTTTCTTTTTTTATGAATCGGTTTTAATTGATGTAATTGCATAAATATAATTTATCTTTTCAATTTCTTAAAAGCTAAAAGCACGGCTCGGGCATTATTTATTTTATTTCTTGACTTAGATAGAACTTTTGAAGAAATGTCTTCTATTCCGGCTAAACTGCAAATAACCCTGACAGTTCCGCCAGCTACTAATCCCCTGCCTTTTCTTTGAGGTCTAAGTAAAATTCTGGCTGCTCCAAATTTTGCTTCAACCTCGAAAGGAATTGTTCCATTAATGATTGGAACTTCAACTAAATTTTTCTTAGCTAATCGAGTGGCCTTTTCTACCGCTTGAGCCACATCTACGCCTTTAGCTATACCTATGCCAACACTACCTTTTCTGTCTCCATAAACTATTACAGCTCTAAATCTTAGACGCCGGCCACCGCCGGTCATTCTTTCTACCCTGGATAGATCTAAAAGTTTAGATTCTAAATCCTCTTTTGTTCTGTCTTTATATTCTCTCGTTTTAGTTGAAGGATAATTTTTGTTTTTAAATTCTTTTTCCATCATAATTTTTATCTCATATTTTTAAACCTCCTTCTCTTGCTCCTTCGGCTAAAGCCTTGACTCTGCCATGATAAGCAAATCCGCCTCGGTCAAAAACTGTTTTTTCAATTTTATTTTCTTTAGCTTTTTTGGCTATTAATTTTCCCACCTCATAAGAAATCGCTATTTTAGAACTCATTTCTTTTTTTTCCCCTTTCTCTTCCTTGATTTTCTTAATTTTATTTTTCTTAATTTCTAAATCGTTGGCGTTTAAAATAATTTTATTTTTCTCGTCATCAATTAATTGGCAATAAATGTGCTTGGCTGACTTAAAAACGCAAAGTCGAGGAACTCGACTTGTCCCAAAAATTTTAGACTTTATTCTTGAATGACGTCTTGCTCTTCTTTGTTTTTTTATCGCTAAGACCATGATTTTATTAAGATTTAGCCGTGGCTATCGCTTTTTTTCCTTCTTTTTTCTTAACTACTTCACCTAAGTATCTTACTCCTTTTCCTTTATAAGGGTCGGGCGGACGGATTCTTCTAATTTTAGCAGCAGTTTCGCCAACCAACTGTTTATCGAACCCTGAAATGGTAATTATATTTTTATCGATTGAAAATTTTATTCCGCCGGGTTTTTTTATTTTTACGGGATGGGAAAAACCCAATTGAAGATTTAAATCTTCCCCTTCTAAATTAGCTCGATAGCCGACTCCTTTTATCTCTAATTTTTTTTCAAAACCCTTGGTTACTCCCTTAATTGCGTTAGCAAGATTAGCACGCATTGAACCCCAAAACGCGCCTGTTTTTTTGGTTTCTTTTTTGGGATAAATAAAAACTTTTTCTTCTTTTATTAAAACTTCTATTTCTGGCCTAACCGCCAAAGAAAGCTCTCCCTGAGGGCCTTTAATTATTACTTGATGTTTTTCTATTTTCACTTCCGCTTCTTTAGGTATTTCAATTGGTTTTTTACCTATACGGGACATAATTTTAGCATTACCATATTTCACAAATTACTTCTCCGCCTATTTTTTCTTTCTTGGCTTGTTTATTGGTCATTAAACCTTTAGGGGTAGAGATTATAGCAATACCGTAGCCGCCCTTAATCGATTTGATATTTTTAGCCGGAGAATAAACTCGGCGACCCGGTTTAGAAATTCTTTTCCAGCCGGAAATGACCGGCTTGTTGTTTTTGTATTTTAAATCGATTTTAATTATCCGATTTTCTTTTTTGCCCGGTTTTTCAGTTTTTTCTATAAATTTTTCTTTTTCTAAAATTTTAGCGATTTCGTATTTCAACTTAGAAAAAGGAATTTTCACCTCTTCGCGAAAAAGAACTTGGGCATTTCTTATTTGATTAAACATGTCAGCGATTGGATCGGTCATAATTTTATAATTTACCAAGAAGATTTTTTAATTCCCGGTATTAATCCTTTATTAGATAATTCTCTAAAGCAGATTCGACACAGTCCGAATTCTCTCATATAGCTTCTTCTTCGACCACATCTAAAACAACGTCGGACAGTTCGGGTGGTAAATTTCGGTTTTTTCTTTGATTTGATAATTTGAGATTTTTTAGCCATAAATTTTATGGTTTAATCGGAAATCCCATTAATTTTAAAAGCTCTAAACCTTCTTCCTTTTTCTTAGCGTTAGTAACTATTACCGTTTCAAATCCAAAAATTTGCTTAGATTTTTCCGGAGAAACTTCAGGAAAAACAATATGCTCTTTTATTCCAATAGTTAAATTTCCTTTACTGTCAAAAGATTTCTTTTCAATCCCTTGAAAATCACGCGAGCGGGGAAGGGCAATGTTGATCAATTTTTCTAAAAAATCATACATTTTTGTTTTTCTTAAAGTAACCATTGCGCCAACCGGTATTCCTTCTCTAATCTTAAAAGCGGAAATTGATTTTTTGGCATTAGTTAAAATTCCCTTTTGTCCGGTAATTAATGTTAAATCATCTAAAATAGTTTTACAAATTTTTTTCCTTTCGTCAGAGGTTTTACTAGCCGTTTCTCTTCCGAACCCAACGTTAACTACTACCTTGCTAATCTTAGGAACGGCCATGCTGCTCTTATAACCAAACTTTTCTTTCATTTTAGGAATAACTTCTGTCTCGTATTTTTCTTTTAGATAAACCATATTTAAAAATTAAATTTCTTTATTGCACTTTTTACAAAAACGTTGTTTTTTATTATCGTTTTTTTTAAAACCGGGACGAGTCGCTTTGCCGCAATTAGAACAGATTAATTTTACATTAGAAATATGTAAAGGAGAGGGCATCTCCACAATTTGACCCTTTTCTCCTGAACGTTTCGAACGAACACTTTTTTTCACCAAATTCGCTCCCTCAACTACTATTTTACTTTCTCGGGGCAAAGTTCTGATCACCTTCCCTTTTTTTCCTCGATTTTTTCCCGAAATTATAACAACCTGGTCTTCTTTTTTTATTTTCATAATATTTATACTAATTCTTCAGCTAAAGTAATTATTTTTGGAAATCCTTTTCCTTTTAATTCTAAGGGAATAGGACCGAAAATTCTCCCGCCTCTTGGTTCTTTCTTGGCATCGATAATAACAGCAGCATTATCGTCAAATCTAATATAGGTTCCATCTTTCCGCCGAAAGTTATTTCTTTGCCTGACCACTACCGCTTTCAAAACTTGATGAGTTTTTATCTCTCTTCGGGGTTCGGCTTTTTTAACCGTAACTACGATCATGTCTCCGATCTGAGCGTAGCGCTTTCTTGTTCCTCCTAAAACTTTGATACATTGGATTATTTTTGCTCCAGTATTATCAGCTACCTTAAGCATTGTTCTGGTTTGAATCATAAAATAAATATTATATCTTTTTTATTATTTGCCATCTTTTTTCTTTGCTTATCGGCCGACATTCCTCAATAATTACCTTATCACCGATTTCCAGTCCTTCTATCTCAAAATTGGCTTTATATTTTTTATGAATATTATATATTTTTTTATATTTAGGATGCATCTTTCTTCTCGCTACTTTTACCACCGCGGTTTCTTTCATTTTATTCGAAATAATAATTCCTTCTAATTGACGTTTTTTCATATTTTTATTTTATTTTCCGACCAGATAAAGCCTTGGCTTGAATATTTTTTTTAGCTTCTTCGGGACCGGATTTTTCGTTTTTTAAAATGGTTAAAATTCTGGCAATATCTTTTTTAATTTCTCTAATTTCTTTAATGTTTTTAATCTTGCCGGAGGCTAAATCAAATCTAAGTTTCTGCAATCTTTCTTTATGACTGTTAAATATTGTCCTAAGTTCAGATTCCGGTTTTTTGCGCAAAGCATCAATTCTCATTTCTTTTTAATAAATTTAGTTTTTATGGGAAGCTTATCGCCTGCTTTTCGAAAAGCGTCTCGAGCGTCCTCTTCCGATACTCCTTCTAACTCAAGAATAATGCGACCGGGTTTTATTGGAAAAACATAATGATCAACGCTGCCTTTCCCTCCGCCCATCGGCACTTCCGTTCCTTTCTTGGTAACGGGTTTATCGGGAAAAATTCTAACCCACACTTTTCCGCTTTTTTTAATATATCTGATAACTACTCGCCGAGCAGCTTCAATTTGACGGGAAGTAATCCATTTCGTGCCTAAACTTTGAAGACCAAAAGTGCCAAATTTCAAACTGGTCCCTCGAGTTTCAATTCCTCGAGAACGACCTCTTTGCCATTTTCTGTGTTTTACTTTTTTAGGATAAAGAATAGCCATATTTTAATTATTCAAATTTTTCTCCTTTGTATATCCAAACTTTTACTCCGATTACTCCGTAAGTACAATAAGCTCGAGTTTCAGCATAATCAATATCGGCTCTTAAAGTTTGCCGAGGCAATCGGCCTTGTTTTAACCATTCTTCACGCGCAATCTCTGCACCATTAAGTCTTCCGGAAACCTCAGCCCTCACTCCTTTTATTTCTCGATGAGCCATAACTCTGCTTAAAGCTTTCTTTAAAATTCTTCGATAAGGCATCCTTTTTTCTATTTGTTGAGCAATCCACTGACTAACTAAACTGGCCTTAGTCCAAGGATCTTTAACTCCTTTTATTTCTATTTTTAATTCTGTCTTTTTTTCAATTTTTAAAATTTTCTTAACCAACTCTTTTCTTAATTTTTCAATTCCTTCGCCTCCCCGACCGATAACTAATCCTGGTCGAGCAGTAAAAATAACAACATTTATTTTACCCGAAAATCTTTCAATTTCAATTTTGTCTATTCCTGCTTCTTTTAGTTTTTTATTTAAAAATTCTCTAATTTTAAAATCTTCTTCTAAGTATTTAGGGAAGTTTTTCTGAGTAATCCAGCGAGAATCCCAATCGGAAGTCTCTTTAATTCTGAATATTTTGGGATGAACTTTATGAGTCATAATATTTAAAAAGCTTTTCTTCTAAAAACTCGGGAAGCAATTTTATTTGTTTCCGGTTTTTTGAATTCTTTAGTCGGTCTAAGTTTAATTTTTTCTTTTTTCTCTGTCTTTTCTGTTTTTTCTGTTTTTTTAACTTCTTTTAAATCTTTGGATTTAACTTTTTTCGTTTTCAGTTTTTTTATTTTACTTTTATTTATTTCTTGCAAGACTAATTTAATATGAGAAGTTTTTCTTTGAATTTCAAAGGCTTGACCTCGAGAGCGAGGCTGCCATCTTTTAATTTTCGGGCCTTCGTCAACCGTAATTTTAGAAATATAAAGATTTTCTGCCTCTATGCCTAGATTATTTTTAGCGTTGGCCACGGCTGAGTTTAAAAGTTTCATTACTGGCGAAGAAGCCCCTTTAATGCTGAAATTTAAAACAGTTCTAGCTTCTGAGACCGTTTTTCCCCTGACTAAATCGGCTATTAATCTTACTTTTCGCGGCGCTATTCTTAAATATTGTAATTTAGCTTTAATTTCCATATTTTACTATTTTGTTTCTTCTATTTTTGTCTTTTCTTTTTCTACCGCTTCGGCTTCGATTTCTCTTTGCATCCTTCCGCCGTGCCGGAAAAACTTAGTAGTCGGAACAAATTCGCCAAATTTATGACCAACCATTTCCTCTGTCGCTTTAACCAAAATATGTTCTTTTCCGTTGTGAACTCCGAAAGTAAAACCAACCATTTCGGGACTAACAGTTGAAGCTCGCGACCAAGTTTTAATAACGGCCTTATTGCCGCTGGCTTTCATTTTTCCTATTTTTTTAAGAAGGCTTTGGTCTATAAAAGGGCCTTTCTTTAATGATCTTGGCATAATAATTTAATTAATTCTTTTTCTTTCTTCTTTCGATAATAAATTTATCAGAATATTTTTTTCTTTTTCGAGTTTTAACTCCCCTAGCCGGTTTTCCCCAAGGAGTTTTAGGATGTTTTAAACCGATGGGAGCTCTGCCTTCTCCACCGCCATGAGGATGATCGCAGGGATTCATCGCTGAACCTCTTACCTTCGGCCTCCTGCCTTGATGTCTTACTCGGCCAGCCTTTCCTATTACAATAAAGCGATGTTCGGGACAAGAAACTTGCCCGATAGAAGCAAAACATTCACCAGAAATTCTTCTTATTTCCGAAGAAGGCATTTTTAAATGACTGTAATTATTTTCTTGGGCTAGAATAATCGCTCCGGTTCCTGCCCCTTTAACTAATTTTCCTCCTCGTCCAGGTTCTAATTCAATATTATAAACCATTGTTCCGATGGGAATGTTTTTCAATTTCATCCGATTACCAAAAGTTAAAGATCCTTTATCGGAAAAAATAACTTCATTGCCGACTTTTAAATTATGAGGAGCAAGAATATATTTTTTTTCTCCATCGGGATATTCTAAAAGAGCTAAAAAAGCGGTTCGATTCGGGTCGTATTCCAAAGCCGCTACCTTAGCTTTTATACCGATTTTTTCTTGACCAAATTCAATAATTCTATAAAGTCTCTTTGCTCCACCTCCTCTGTGCCTCACGGTAATCCGACCCTTATTGCTTCTACCAGCTTTCTTTGATAAATTCGTTAATAATTTCTTTTCCGGTTTTTTCTTAGTCAAAAAAGAAAAGTCTCGAGTGGTCATATGTCTCCTGGAAGGAGTTGTCGGTTTATAAGTTTTCATACTATCTTGGTAATAATTCTATTTTTTGTCCTTTTTTTATTGTAATAATAGCTTTTTTGTATCCTTGCCTCCATCCAGAAGTCTTGCCCAATCTTCGGCTCTTTTTAGGAATATTAATTATTCTTACACTTAAAACATCTACATTATACAAAACGCTAATAATTTTTTTAATCTCTTTTTTGTTGCTTTCGGAATAAACCCTGAAAACGTATTTATTTTTTTTGCTTAGATCGGTGCTTTTCTCAGTAATGTGCGGTCCTTTTAAAATCTGCCAAGAATTATCAGGCATTTTCATTTTAGATTTTAACGGTTTGATTTCGATTTTCGCATCTTTCGACGCCTTATTTTTTTTCGATTTTTGTTTAATCTTAACTTCCGAAGGTTTTTTACTGGCAACCTCTTTTTCTTTTTTGGCTTTTTCCGTTTTTTTCTTTTTTTTCAGAATATCTAATAAGGGCATAGAAGCGGTCTTATTTTTTAATAAACGTTTCTTTTATTGTTTTGATTGATTCTTTGGGAATTATTAAATACTTGAAAGACAATAAATCTAAAACGTTTAAATTTCTGGCTTCAATTGCTTTTATTTTAGAAATGTTTCTAATCGACAAAATCAATTTATCTTCTTTTTGAGGCAAAGCAATTAAACAACTTTCTTTTTTACAAGGAAGATTTTTTAAAATTTGACTTATTGTTTTAGTTTTAATTTTTTCCGTTTTAAACCTATCCAGAACTATTAATAAATTATTCTTAATTTTTGCCGATAAAACTATGAATAAAGCTTTTTTATTCATTTTTTTAGGAATCGTTTTTGAAAAATTTCGATTTTTTCTCGGCCCGAAGGTCACTCCCCCTCCTCGCCAAATAGGAGAACGAATCGAACCGTGCCTCGAACGGCCGGTTCCCTTTTGACGCCAAGGCTTCCGACCTCCTCCTCTAACTTCACTTCGATCTTTAGCATGAGCAACATTTCTTCTTTTATTGGCAGCCTGAGAAACGGCAACTTGATAAACCAAATCGGCATTCATCGGAACGTCAAAGACTTCCTTTGGAAGTAAAGTTTCTCCTGCTTTTTCTCCTTTCTCGTTGTAAACTGTAATTTTCATAAAATCTTTATCCTCTAATTTCTATTAAAGTTCCACGTCTGCCCGGAACAGCGCCTTTTACGGCAATCATGTTATTTTCTTTGTCAATTTTAACTATTTTTAAGTTCTTTACGGTGATTCTTTCCGAACCCATCCTACCGGCCATCTTTCTTCCTTTAAGCACTCTTTGAGGGTAACGAGAACCTATCGAACCGCCTTTTCTGGCTTCATGCTTAACCCCGTGAGACCCGCCTTTGCCCTTAAATCCCCATCTTTTTACCACCCCCTGAAAACCTTTTCCTTTGGAAATGCCGGAAATTTTAACTTTTTCTCCTTCATTAAAAATCGAAATATCAATCTGATCGCCTGTTTTATATTCGGATATGTCTTCTCTAAATTCTCTTATGAATTGAAACGGTTTCTGACTTAACGGTTTTTTTACTTTTTTCGGTTTTAATTCTTTAAAGCCGATCTGAACAGCGTTATATCCGTCTTTATCTGAATCTTTTTTCTTTATTTGTAAAACCTTACAAGGACCAACCTTAAGAAGAGTTACGGGAATAACCTCGCCTTCTTTGTTAAAAATCTGAGACATTTCTAATTTTTGGCCAAGAATAAATTTTTTCATGCGTCAAAATCAATTTTTTATTTCAATTAAAAACTGGGCCACTAGCCCAGATTCTTTCAGACTAGTCTTAAGGTCAATGAAATCAATTTTCTTTTAGAAAATTGGCATAATTTAATTAATAAAATTTCTAAGTCTTAATTTCTATATCCACTCCGGCCGGTAAAGTAAGATCTCTTAAAACATCAATAACTTTAGAAGAAGGGCTGGGAATCTCGATTAATCTTTTATGAATTCTCATTTCAAACTGTTCTCTGGCGTCTTTATGAACAAAACTAGAACGGTTGACCGTATATTTATGGATTTCAGTAGGTAAAGGAATTGGTCCAATTACTTCGGCGCCGCAACGTAAAATATTATCCACAATTTGGCGAGCGCTATTGTCTATTATCTTGTGGTCGTAAGCTCTAAGCTTTACTCGAAGTTTAGGTTTAACTTCCTTATCTTCTTCTTTTTTAAGACTGACTTTCTTTTTAGCTGTCATCAATTATTCAATTATTTTTTAATCTTAGAATATTTATTTATTCTAAAAAATTTTTTATTTAACTATTTTAGTAACTACTCCGGCTCCAACGGTTTTTCCACCTTCCCGAATGGCAAATCTTTGTTTTTCTTCCAGGGCAACAGGAGCAATTAGTTTAATCTTTAAATTAGCGGTATCGCCAGGCATAACCATTTCTGTGCCTTCTGCTAAAGTTACTTCTCCGGTCACGTCAGTGGTTCGGATATAAAATTGAGGTTTATAGCCGGTGAAGAAAGGAGTATGACGACCTCCTTCTTCTTTGGTTAAAATATAAACTTCCGCGTCGAATTCGGTATGAGGTGTTATAGAGCCGGGCTTGGCTAAAACCTGACCTCTCTCAATATCTTCCTTTTTCGTTCCTCTTAATAAAATTCCAACATTATCGCCCGCCTGACCTTCATCTAATATCTTGTTAAACATTTCAAGACTGACTACCACTGTTTTTTGGGTTGGATGAAGTCCTACTATTTCTATTTCTTCTCCTGATTTAACTATACCTCGTTCAATTCTTCCGGTAGGAACAGTTCCTCTTCCGGCAATAGAGAAAACGTCTTCAACGGCCATTAAAAACGGCTTGTCGGTTTGTCTGGTCGGTTCCGGAAAATAATCATCAATCGCTTTTACTAAATCCAATATGGGCTTAGCCGCTTCATCATCGGCGGAATTAACATCCAAAGCTTTGACGGCCGAACCGCGAATTATCGGAATCTCGTCGCCGGGATATTCATACTTCTTTAAAAGTTCTCGTACCTCAGATTCAACCAAATCAATAATTTCCGGGTCATCAACAGCATCACATTTATTGAGAAAAACTACCAAAGCCGGCAACCCCACCTGACGGGCTAATAAAATATGCTCTCGAGTTTGAGGCATTGGGCCGTCCGGAGCCGAAACTACTAAAATCGCTCCATCCATTTGAGCGGCGCCGGTAATCATATTCTTTATATAATCAGCGTGACCAGGACAATCAATATGAGCATAATGACGTTTCTCGGTTTCGTATTCGAGATGAGAAATATTAATAGTTAATCCTCGGGCTTTCTCTTCCGGAGCCGAATCGATTTCGTCCACTTTTTTCTGAGTGGCTGAAAATCCTTTCATATTTAAAACCTTTAAAATCGCTGCCGTAAGAGTAGTTTTGCCATGATCAACATGACCAATTGTTCCTATATTAAGATGAGGTTTTGTTCTCGTAAATTTTTCTTTTTCTGCCATAATTTCTTGAAACTTGAAACTTGAAACTTGAAACTTTAAAAAAATTCCAAGCCTCCTGCTTCATGTCTCATAATTTATAATTTAATTTATATTTAATTATTTTATTTATTTTTAAAAATGTGTCAATCCTTCAACTTAGCTCAAGACAAGTATTACCTTCTCTTTCCTTCGATAATTTCATTGGTAATGTTTTGAGGGGTCCTTTCGTAGTGGCTAAATTCCATTGTAAACGTTCCCCGACCTTCGGTCAAAGATCTTAAATCCGTAGCGTAACCAAACATTTGAGCTAAAGGAATTTTAGCGTCGATCACTTTAAGATTAAGACGATCTTTGGTTTCTTCAATTTTACCTCTTCTAGAATTTAAATCACCGATGATATCACCGAAAAATTCAGCCGGGATAACCACTTCTAATTTCATTATCGGCTCTAGTAAAACAGGTTTTGCTTTTCTAGAAGCCGCTTGTAAAGCCATAGAGCCAGCAATCTTAAAAGCCACTTCTGAGGAATCTACTTCATGAAAAGAACCATCATAAAGAGCAACTTCCATGTCTATCATCGGATAACCGGCGACTACTCCTTTGGCCATCGCTTCTTTTATTCCTTTTTCCACAGCCGGAATATACTCTCGGGGAATAATTCCTCCTTTTATTTCGTCAATAAATTCAAAACCTTGACCTCTTTCTTTTGGCTTAACCTTTAACCAAACATGACCGTATTGGCCTCGACCGCCCGATTGTCTAATATATTTTCCCTCGGCTTCAGTCGGTTCGGTTATGGTTTCCTTATAAGCCACTTGAGGCCTTCCCACATTAGCCTCCACATTAAATTCCCTTTTCATTCTATCAGCGATAATATCTAAATGCAATTCACCCATTCCGGAAATAATCGTTTCTCCGGTATCAGCGTCAGATTTAACTTTAAAAGTCGGATCTTCGGCTGCCAATTTTTTAAGAGCTAAACCCATTTTTTCTTGATCAACTTTAGTTTTCGGTTCTACTCTAATAGAAATAACCGGTTCGGGAAAAGAAATATCTTCCAAAACAACCGGATGGTTTTCGTCGCAAAGAGTATGGCCGGTAGAAGTATTTTTTAACCCCACCGTTGCCGCAATGTCGCCGGCAAAAAGCTCATCTACTTCTTCCCTTTCTTGAGCGTGCATTCTTAAAATTCGGCCGATTCTTTCTTTTTCGCCAGTGGTAGAATTAAAAACATAAGAACCTTTAGTTAAAATGCCGGAATAAATCCGAAAATAAGTTAAAGTTCCAACGTAAGGATCGGCTGCTATTTTAAATGCTAGAGCGGCAAAAGGCTCAGCGTCGTCAGGTTTTCTTTCTGTTTCTTGACCGGTTTGAGGATCAGTTCCTTTAATCGAAGGCAAATCCAAAGGTGAGGGTAAATATTCGCAAACTCCGTCTAGTAAGGGCTGAACTCCTTTATTTTTCAAAGCCGAACCAATGAAAACAGGAATTAGTTTATAATTACAAGTGGCTTTTCTTAAAACTTTTTTTAAATCCTCTAAAGGAATCTCTTCGTTAGCTAAATATCTTTCCAATAGATTATCATCTTCGCCAGCGATTTTCTCAATCATTTTTTTTCGCCATTCTTCGGCTTTATTTAATAAATCAGCCGGAATTTCTTCTTCAGCTATTTCCTCACCATGTTCTCCTTTAAATTTTATCGCCTTCATTTTAAACAAATCAATTATGCCTTCAAAGCTCTCTTCGGCTCCGATAGGAATTTGAAGAGCTACCGCATTAGGAGAAAGTTTTTCAAAGATTGAGTTTAAACTTTTTTCAAAATCCGCCCCCATTCTGTCCATTTTATTAATAAAACAAATTCGAGGAACGGCAAATTTATCAGCTTGCCGCCAAACTGTTTCCGACTGAGGTTCAACGCCGGCTACCCCGTCAAAAACAACTACAGCTCCGTCTAAAACCCTTAAAGAACGCTGAACTTCAGCAGTAAAATCAATATGGCCCGGCGTATCTATGATATTTATTTTGTATTCTTTTCCTTTTATTTTTTTAGTTTCCCCCGGCGTCCAAAAACAAGTAGTAGCGGCTGAAGTGATGGTAATACCTCTTTCTCTTTCTTGAACCATCCAATCCATAACGGCTTTACCGTCGTGAACTTCGCCGATTTTATGAGAAATTCCGGTATAAAACAAAATTCGCTCGGAAACCGTAGTTTTACCAGCGTCAATATGGGCGATTACCCCTATATCTCTAAATTTTTCTAAAGGATATTGTCTGGGCATAAAATAAAAAATTTACCAGGCAAAATGAGCAAAAGCTCGATTGGCTTCGGCCATTCGATGTACGTTTTCTCTTTTTTTAATAGCACTACCGGTATTCTGAGCGGCGGCAATAATTTCTTCGGCTAATTTTTCTTTCATCGGTTTTCCTTTTTTTGATTTAGCCGCTTCAATTATCCAACGCATAGCTAAGGCTAGTTTCCGATCTTTTTCTACCGGCATCGGAACTTGATAAGTGGCGCCGCCAATTCTTTTTGACTTTACTTCTAATAAAGGAGAAGCATTTTTTAAAGCTTCGTCAAAAACCTCTAATGGATCTTTTTTTGTTTTATTTTTTATTTCTTCAAAAGCGCCGTAAAGAATCTTCTCGGCAATTGTTTTTTTTCCTTTTTCCATTATTTGATTAATAAACTTGGCTACGACAATATTTTCATAAACCGGATCGGGTAAAATATTAATTTTTTTTCTTTTTATTTTAGGCATAAATATTAAGATTTTGGTTTTTTAGCTCCGTATTTTGATCTTTGTTTTTTTCTTCCTTCCACTCCGCCGGTATCTAAAATTCCCCGAACTAAATGATATCTGACTCCGGGCAAATCTTTTACTCTTCCGCCTCGAATTAAAACTATGGCGTGTTCCTGTAAATTATGACCTTCACCCGGAATATAAGCAGTCACTTCTTTACCGTTACTTAATCTTACTCGAGCTACTTTTCTTAAAGCGGAATTCGGTTTTTTTGGAGTTACGGTAGAAACTTTAATTACCACTCCTCTTTTGAAAGGAGAAAAATAATCAACCGGCCTGTTTTTCCTAACGTTAAAACCATATTTTAAAGCTCTGCTTCGGGCAAGTTTTTTTACTTTATTTCTTTTTTTTCTAATTAATTGATGAATGGTAGGCATACAAAATTAAAATTAATTAAGCGCCTTGCGCTCGTAATTAAAAATAGCAAATAAATTAAAATTTGTCAAATCCAATACCAGTGCTATAAATTTAAATTACTAAAGACGAACCAACGATTAGTTCGTAAATCCCTAAAACTAAAGGAAATAACCAATTTAAAAAAAAGAATATAATAAATAATAAAATAAGAAACCCGTACCGGGCAAGAAATATTTTCAATCCTTCTGCCTGAGCCGGTAAAAAAGTAAATAAAATATGAGAACCGTCTAAAGGAGGGACGGGAAGCAAATTAAAAACCGCTAAAAGAATGTTTAAAAAAACTATATAACTAAACATAAGGGTTAAACCTTGAATCTGATTTAAATCGGAAAAAAAACGTAATATTAATCCGAAAATCAAAGCTATTGCTAGATTAACTCCCGGACCAGCAATAGCAACCTTAGCTTCTCCGTATTTTTTATCTTTTAAATTTAAGGGATTAATTGGAACCGGTTTTGCCCAACCAAAAATTATTCCGCCGCCGCTTAGTTTAGATATTATAATCAAAAATAAAGGTAAAAATATCGAACCAAAAGGATCTAAGTGTTTTATCGGATTTAAAGTAAGCCGGCCGCTCAACTTAGCAGTTGGATCTCCTAAATAATTAGCAACTGCTCCGTGAGCGATTTCATGAATAATTATCGAAAAAAGTAAAATAATAATTAAAAAAATATAAACCATATTCTAAATAATAACAAAATTTATTACTCTTGCCAAATTTCTTAAAAAAATATATATTAGTTTTATATGACTAAAGTTTGCCAAATCTGTAAAAAAAAGGGAACTATGGTTTGGAAGATAAGGAAACTTAGGGGCAAGTATAATCCAACCGTAAAAAGAAGAAAGTATCCTAATCTCCAATGGACTCGGCTTAATAACGGAGGAAGAGTTTTGGCTTGCGCTAAATGCATTAAAGCCAAAAGCAAGAAAAAATAAAATTTTTATTTACCAAAATTTCTTCGAGATATAGTTCTGGCGATAAATATACAATCTTGCTCGCCAAAATTGCTGTCGGAGTGTAGTACAACGGCAGTATACATCCTTGGGGTGGATGCGACCCGGGTTCAATTCCCGGCACTCCGAAAACTTAAACGGCGACCAAGATACAATTTTGGGTTTAATCCCCCAGCGCTCCGACCATATAACGGACAACAGCCCGATATACCGAGCGTCTTACTTATTATGAGGCTTAAAAAATTACTTCGCGAACGGAGAATAAAAATAAAATTCTTCGAAAACGAAAAAAAAGCTTTAAGAAAAATAAAAGGTAAGGAAATCATTACCAATGATGATGAGTTTACTAAGAACCTGCTCCAGAAAGCCGGGTTTCTTTTTTTTCACATAGTTGATAAAGCAACGGTCGAAACCGTCGAGATAATAAAGGAAGAAATGAAAAATATCAAAAAAAAAGAAATAGTCGGTGTAGGCGGGGGGAAAGCTATTGATGTTGCTAAAAAAGTGGCTGCTGATTTGAAAATAAAATTAATATCTTTCCCTACCGCTCCTTCTCATGACGGACTAATCTCAAAAAATTGTTCTTTGTACTGCGGTAATAAAAGAAAAACCATCGCTACCGTTTACCCTGATAAAATTATTATTCCTTTAAATTTATGGAGAAATTCGGGAAATTTAAGAAAAGCGGGAATCTGCGATTTGCTTTCTAATATAATCGCCCTCCAAGACATAAGCTTAGCCGAAAGAAAAGGAGAAAAATTTGAAGACCTTTATAAATATTTAAGCTTTAATGCTACTAAATTGGTTAATTTCGAAAAAGAAAAACACTTTGCTTACGCTTTAATTTTTTCCGGTTTGGCAATGGAAAAAAGTTCTCAGTATTGTTCCGGCTCGGAACACATAATAGAAAGACTGTTAGAAGAAAAAATGCCTAATGGTTATCTGCATGGACAATTAGCCGGCTCAGGAAGTTTAATTTCGGCTAAAATTTATTCCAATTTTATTAAAAGTTGTCCGGAATTAAGATTTGATTGTCTTCATTTGTTCGATTCAATTAAAGAAGGCATGAAAAAAGAAAACGTTTTTGATTTTGCCAAAGAGCCATTAAAAGACGCGCGTTTTAATCCGGAATGGTTAAAAGATCTTTCTCGATTAAGACCGGAAAGATATACCCTCTGGAACGAAATTGATTCTCAAAAAATAAACTGGCAAGAAATAATAGAAGAAATCAAATCTTCTGTTTAATAAAAAACCTCTTTCAAAAAGAGATTTAATTTCAAGGCCCTGTCTTTCTTCTAGAGAATTCCCGCAAAAAAATTCACGGGGGTGTTCTCACTCCATCGCCAAGGCGATAGAAAATTTGAACTCCCATTAAAAGGTTTTATAGTGGAATTTTGCTAGAAGTTTTGACAGGGCTCTATTTTATTTTAGACTCCTTCGGGTCGGTGTCAATAGTCTAAAATTTACCCTTGCTTATTCTTTAATAATTTAAAGATTCAGCACGTCCACCATCTGTTTAATCATAGAAACAACTACCGGTGGCGGCATTAAACTGTAAGAAAGAACTTCTTTATCGTCGTTAATTTGCCAAGGTTTTTCAATAATTTCAATTTTCTTATTTTTGCCGGAAAAACGATAGGCATATTCAGGAGTTAATTCATAATCGTCAACGAAATTTTCAGCTTCCGAAACTGGCAAAGAATTTCTTAAAAGTATTTTCGGGATACCATAAAGAGAAAAAGCTTTTTCCATTAATTCCTGGTCCAATTTTAATCTAGCCCTGATCGGTTCGATTCCCAATTCGTCTCCTTCTTTTAAAATCATTTTGGTTTTTTTGCAACCGGAATTTTCGCACATTAAATAAAATTCTTTTCTTGATTTATCAAAACCAATCTGAGAAGTTGGTAATAATTTAAAATTTCGAGAAGTCTTGCAAATCGGACAAATTCTCCGCCATTTTAATCTTTCGTTAATTACATTTTCCGGCACATCAATCAAAACGAAAATGTCAGGATCTTGACGATAATCAATCAATTCTCGAAAAAATAAAGAGTAAGATATTTGATCTAATCCTCTGGGAAAACCATCAATAAAAAGAGCCTTTTTCGACATTTTACTAATCTCTCTTTTGACTAAAGATAAAACGAATTCAGTCGGTAACAAAGTTTTCGTGTCACGATTAAGCAAGGCTTTCATTGTTTCTTCCACGGAAATATAGCCTCGATAATTCTGCCTTAACCAATCTAATAATTCTTTTCTCTTTTTCTCATCTTTTAAGATTTCTTCATGAACTTGCCTGACCACGTCTCCCATCGAAACGTGAGCCACTCTTTCGGGGTTAATAATTTCGCTGAACATTTTGGAATATGTTCCCTTGCCCGAATTTTTCTTTCCTAAAAGATAGACGATAAAAGTATTGTCTTTTAGGTATTCTCTTATTTTTTTAATCTCGGAACCGGCTTTAAATTCGAAATATCGCCGGCGATCTTCGGGATTGTTTAAATTAAATTTATTCTTGGAATCTTCTATTTTTGTTTTAAATATTGGAAATTGCATAGTTTTGTCTTATAAAACGATAAATTAACAACTTAACCAATAACTATTTGACAAAATAAATTTCGAGTCGAACGATCAAACTATTATTCAGTCAAATAGTCAAAATTATTTCCATCGGAAATAATTTTTATATCTCCATCGACATCTGTTCTTAAAATCTTTATACCATATTTTTCTAAAATTCCCAAAATTTCCTGATGAGGATGTCCGTATTTATTGTTTTTTCCGACAGAAATTAAACCGATTTCGGGCGAAACTTTTCTGACAAACTCTTCGTCGCTTGAATTTTTACTTCCGTGATGGCTAATTTTCAAAATATCTGAATCTAAATCATTATTTCTATCCACAATTTCTTTTTCCGCAGATTTATAAATATCTCCCGGAAATAAAAAAGAGGTTTTTCTAAAAATTAACCGGGCGACGATTGAGGAATTATTAATGTCTTTTACTTTTTTACCGTTTAGGTTCTCAAAAGGATAAATAATTTCTAGATTAACCTCTCCAATTTTTACCCTTTGACCGGCCTGAACAATGATTATTTTCGCCCCTTCTTCACGGATAGCGTTTAACCAATCTTCATGGGCGTTGTTATCGAATTCAATTCCCGTCCATAAAATATTCGTCACTTTATAATTTTTTAAAACTTCTATCAAACCAATAAGGTGGTCAAAGTCCGGATGGGTCAAGATAATCAAATCTATCTCTCTATCCCAAAAAGGCATTTCTTCTCCCAATTTTTCCAGAACCGTACTATCCGGTCCGCCGTCAATTAAAATTTGACGCTTTCCGGGAGTTTCAATAAAAACGCTGTCTCCTTGCCCAACGTCAAAAAAAGAAACTTCAAGTAATCGGGGATGGTTTAAATCAAAAACCGCAATCCAGGCTAAAATATTAGCCAAAAATAAAATTCCGATAAAAAAAGAGGTAAGTTTTTTATTTTTTTCAAAAATCATTAACTAATTTTATCATTTCAATAAAACCGGCGCAAAAATCCCAAAGCGCAACGGAGAACCAAATGGTTCTCCGTTAAAGTATTATTCTCTTTTTTAAAAAAGAAATTAAACGATAATTTTTCCTAAAATTTATTTCTTAGGAAGAAATTTGAACATCTTTGTTCCGCAGTCAGGGCAAACGCCGGTTGCGGCTCTTCTTTTTACCCCGCCTTTTCCCTTGATAATTACTTCTTTTTCGTTCTTAATATTCTTTTTCGCCTTACATTTTACACAATAAGCTTCAGCCATATTTTTGTAGAATTATTTTTTTGCGACCTTTATTTATTTTGATTTTTACTTAAAATTTCTCTGATTTTTTTAATTAATTCTTCGGAGGTGGTATTAGCTTTTATTAAATAATCATTGGCTCTTAATTTTTGACTTTTTTCTTCTTCTTCCTTAGCGTAAAGATTGGATAGAATAATTATCGGTTTAGAGGCGACTTTCGGGTCGGAGCTTGACCTGATTCCGGCTAAAACCTCAAAACCGTTCATTCGAGGTAACATTATGTCTAAAAGAATTAAATCAGGATCCTCTTTTTCGGCCGCCTCCAATCCTAGCTCGCCGTTAGAAGCTAAAACAACGTTAAAACCTTCATCTTCCAAGGCCCGGCTGCAAAGCCGGCTGAAAAAGGGATCGTCCTCAACCATTAAAATTTTGATTTTTTTATCTGGCATAAATTTTTTAAATTTCTCTTGATTATTAAAAAGGTTTATTTATTATACAAAATTATTAAAATTATTCAAACTAACAACACTTAAACCAATATTTTCTTTATCCGATTCACTACTTCCGAAAGACGAACTTCGGTTTTAACTAAATAATCTTGGGCACCTAAAGACAAAGCTTCTTTGATATCTATTTCTTGTCCTAAATTAGAAAGAATAATAACCGGTATTGATTTGGTTCGAGGATTGCTTTTAATGCTGGATAAAACATCGAATCCGTTTTTAATAGGCAAAAGAAGATCTAAAATAACCAAATTCGGTTTTTCGGTTAAAACCTTGTTTATTCCTTCTACGCCGTTAGTGGCTTCCAAAAATTCAAAACCGGCCCGAGTTAATTTATCTCGATACAGTTTTCTTAAAAAAATATTATCCTCCACCATCAATATTTTCGATTTTTTGCTGTTAGCCGACATTAAAGAAATTAAATCATTTTTCTCCCCGATAAATCGGGGCCTTGAACTGCTTATTGCTTGAAACCCGTATTTTAAAGGATGAGAGTTTTCCAAGCAATTAAGTTATCGGTAATGAAAAGTAAAAAGTTGTTCCTTTGTCTTTATTGTTTTTGAACCAAATTTCGCCACCGCTTGATTGGATTATGGCTTTGCTGATATAAAGACCCAGTCCGGTACCGTTAGGATAAAGAATAATCGCGGCTTCGGAACGGTAAAATTTGGAAAAAACCTTATTAAAATCTTTCGGCGGAATGCCAATACCGTTATCTTTGCAACTAAACAAAACCTTCTTGTTTTTCTCTTCGATTGTTATCTCGATTTTTCCTAACCCGGAAGTTTTATAAAAAATGGCGTTGGAGATTAAATTTTCGATTACATAATGAATCTTGGTCGAATCAACGTAAATCATAGGAATATCTTTCGGCTTTTTAAAAATAATTTCGCAATTTGAAGCCTTTGCCCAGTAGGAAAAATCTTTAACGATCTTATTGGTTATTTTTATCAAATCAGTATACTGAGGTTTTGTTTTATATTCCCCTTCTTCGATTCGATAAATATCTAAAATATCCTTGACCATTTTTGACATTAATTCTACGTTTTTCAAAGCGTCATTCAAATATTCTTTTTGTTTTTCGTTTAATTTTCCGATTTCTTCTGACATTAAAACTTCAAGATAACAATAAAGAACGGAAATGGGATTCTTTAATTGATGGGCAATAACGCAGCCCGGTTCGGCTATTTTGCTTTTTTGAGAGTCAGAGTTGGTCATTTTTTATTTAATTTATTAATATCTTTAATAATTAAAAATAAACCCTGTACACATTTTAACATAAAAAGCCCGAAAGCGAAACTCTCGGACTTTTAGTTCTTCGAATTTTATAAAAATTTTAATATTATCTGGTTACGCTAATTGTTGTTTCTAATTCAGCGCTTGTTGCCGATACGGTTACTCGTCCGCCAGAACTCTTCACGATAGTATAACCGGTATCGTAATTGCTACAATCAGTATAAAAATGACCAGTTGAAGGATCAAAAGGCATAGCTGGCAAAAAAGTATCCACTAAGCATTCGCAGATATCGCCGGTTGAAATAGAACTTGAAATAATAGTGGGAGTGGTGGGCAGAGAAGTAGTACAATTCCAATTGCCTCTGTTATCAATCATATTCTGATGAACGGCATTTAAAATAGCATTGACATCGCTGGAACGTTGCGTATTTCTGGCTTGAGCAAATTGACGAGCCGGATTAATAGCTACAATAACTATGGCTGCTAAAATGGCGATTAAACCAATAACCAAAAGAACTTCAATTAAAGTAAAACCTTTAGACGATTTAAACATAGATTAATTAGTTTATTATTAATAACTAAATTGACCTTTAATATTTTTTTATAATTTTAGATCTTTTGTTGCGTAATTAATTGAAATCCAACCTTCTTTTTCGTCGGTTAATTCTATTTTATACCAATTATTAACTTCTGCCAATAGTGGATAACTTTCTCCCGGATAAATTTTAATTAAAATCGCGTAATTTGTTCCTGGCCCTTCCCTGACGTTTAACCAACCCGTTTCTGTTTCTTTGATAACGACCCTTATTAAAACCTCTTCTTTAATTTCTTCTTCGGTTGAAGTTGCTTGTCCAACAGAAAAAACCGGCCCTTCTGGAATATTCTCTTCTGGAATATTTTCTTCTTCTCTTGGTAATGATTTTTCTTCTTCGATTAAAACAGGTTCAACCGAAGAATTTTCAGAGAACGGTTTAAAAATAAATATATAAAAAACCCAACTAAGAAGAAACAAACCTAAAACTAAAATTCCTATCCCTAAATAAGGAAATATTTTTTTTCTTTTAGTTTTTTTGCTCACTAAAGAAACTTTTGGCCGTTCTTTTAAGGGCAGTAAATTTATTCCCGACTCTTGAGGGTTTTTTTCTAAACCTCTTAAGGCTAAACCGACAACAACATTAAAAAGGACTGATTTTCTTTTTAATTGACTGACATAAGGAGAAATGCCTATATTAACTTTTAAACCAAGATTTAAAGAAAACAATTTTGATATTTTAAAAATCCGAGAAGATCCGCCGACTAAAAGGATTTCTTCTATCTCCTGACCGTAAAACTCGATCGATTCTTTAATTTTTTTAATAATTGGCTGAAGTTCCTTTTCTAAAATTTTAGCTATTTTTCCTTTCTCTTTTTTTTCGTCCAAACCGCAAATTTTTTTAAGTTTCTCTGCTTCTTCTAAAGAAATTTTTAAGTCTTTAGATATAGACTTAGTAAAACAGTTACCGGCGGAGAAAACCGTTGTTGAGTCTATCAATACTTTGTTTTTATCAAAAATATTAATATTAGCGGTTCTGGCTCCAATATCTACAATCATTACCCCGGCTTCAAGCTTCCTCTCTTTAAGCAAAGCCCTGCCTAAGGCTATTGATTCTACCTCAAAAGCCACTGGCTCCAAGCCGATTTGATCTAAAATTTCCGTATAATCATCAACGATCTCTTTTAGAGTGCCGACAAAAAGCACGGCTTGATAACCGTTTTTTAAATTAGGAAAAACTATTTGATAATCCCAATAAATTTTCTCTATCTCTAAGGGGATAGTTTTTCTGATTTCACTTTCTAAAGCGTTTTTTAGTTCTTTTTCTTTTAGATTTTTCGGTAATTGAAAAAGATGAGTAAAAACCTTTGATTCCGGAAGAGAAAGAATCACTCTACTCTCTTTAATTTTAGATTGAGCAATAACTTCTTTAATTTTTTCGATTAATTTATTTTTATTAAGAACGAAACCGTCTCTGATAATTCCTTCCTCGATAATTTTTCTGCCAAAGGCTTTTATTTTACCCTTAGAAGAAAGATGAAGAACTTCAATAGAAAAATCGCTTATATCTATACCAAAAGCTGATTTTCTGAAAAATAGGAACATAAATAATGATTAAAAATTGATAACTTCCTGCCAGGAAGCAATTATTACCTTTGGGCTCATTTTGCTGATTATAATTTTCGTTTTTCTGACCTGACCGGAAACAGTCCCGATTGTATTTATTATTCTGTTTTGATTACCGCTTCCTTCAACAGGAAGAATACTGCAAACTCCTTCGCTAATAACTAAAGTTTCGTTGCCTGGATATTCCAAATCTTGCTTTAATTTAATTAAAGCCTCTTCGGCGCAAAGATTGGCTAAATAAAAAGCTTGAGAAGATTGAGCTTTTTGCAGGCCCATGTTCGACTCCGAAATGCCCAAAAGATTAGCGCTAATCGCTATTAATAAAGTTATCCCCGAAACAATTAAAACTAAAATTAAAGCGATGTATCCTCCTTTTCTCTCTTTTGAATAATTATTAACCATAATCAATATTTTTTAGCGGAAAAAAATGAATAATTCTTATTATTGAGTATACCATTCGCAACCAATAAGAGAAGGATAGCCCGTTTGATAGTTGTCTAAATTCCAATACCATTTAGTTGCCTGCCAAGAACAACCCAGCTGATCCTGACAAGTCCCCGAATCGGAGAAATTATTACAAGCAACGCACTTTCCTTGGCATTTTCTTAACCAATAACAACCTTGCTGCTGAACGCACTGGTCCTGATTTAAATCTCGACAGGGAACGCAAATGCCAAGACATTCGGACTCGCAATCTCCCTCTTTAAGGCAAGAAATATGCCGACTTAAATAAGTCGTCATTTTATAGCAAGAACCGCTTCCGTCATCGCTGCAAGCCCCTTCGGGATTTAGATAAAAAGAGCCGGCCGGAAGGCAAACATCGGAACAGCCCGGATCAATATAATAATTCGTCAATGAACCGCTATAAGAATATTGACAGCCAAAATCGCAGAATCCGCCAATTCCCCAGCAGTTTTGGGCCGGCAGCTCTATCGGAAGTAATGCAACGGTCGAATTTAAATTTATCGAATCTTGATATTCGTTTCTTTGTCCGAAATTAACATGCTCAACGCTTAAATTAATCCTGTAAGTATTGGCAATAGAACTAATTGTTAAATTTGTAACTCTAACTCGGTCACTGGTTAAAGCGATTCCTTGTTGAAAAAGAATGCCTTCGGAAACGTAAAAATTTCCCGGGTCATAGCCGGCCCGAAGAGCTCGAACTATTTTTTCCAAACCAAAACGAGCGTTTTGTTGAACCTCTCGATAAGAAGAAACTTTAGTATTCCCCTGAATTACGTCTAAAGCAAAACCGGTGATTAAAATTAAAACTCCGGAAACAACAGCGATGTAAATTATTAATTCAACAAGAGTAAAAGCTTTCATTTTATTTAACCCAATTGGTAAGATAAGTTATTAAAATAATTTCTTGAGAACGATTTTCTTTAAACTCCCAAGTTATTTTCGATTTAATTTCTTTTTTATCAGCGTCTATGGTGCTAATGGTGATAACTCTTTTTCCTTGCTTAAGCGCGTCGCTTAAATCTTCTTCTGAGCCCTGAAAAATCCATTTTCGGCCGGAAATAGCCAAACCGTAATTCCCGTCTTGTAAATCATTCCAGTTGCTGTCTCTTATTGAACGAACGGCTTCTAGCCCTTCTTCGGCTAAGAAAACAGCAATCGTCTCTTCTCGACCTAAACGATGAATTGTATAAGAATCGATGATTAAAAAAATAATAGCTGAAATTATCATCACAAAAACACCCATCGCAATTAATAACTCCATAAGAGATTGTCCTTTTTGAAGTTTATTCATAATTAACTCTCCCCTGCTCGTTAATGTTAATAGTTCTAACGTTATTATCGCTGGTTAAAATAATATCGCCTATTGACGAAGGAGTTCCTTCTAGTTTGGAAAAAACTATTTCTGATAATCCGCTAAAAAAAACGCTTTCGGAAACGTTAAAAACTTCTTCATCGTCATGGTTTCCGTAAGAACTTCCTCTAAATAAAACATACTGTCCGCTTTGTCCCGAACCAAAATAAACTCCGAAACTATATTCGGACTGAGACATTGATTTAAACTGAGCTCTTCTTAAGACCTGAACGATTTCTTCGCTGGTAACATTAAGCTGTTGATTGAAATAGAAACGAATTCCTAAAGGAATTGTTAGGGTCAATAAAATAACGATAATAGAAATAACTAATATTAATTCAATAAAAGTAAAAGCTCTCATATTGATAAATTTCTATTCTATCTTCTTAAACCGCTTAGGCCGTGAGTAATTTCATAAATCGGCATAATAATAGAAACGGCAATAAAACCAATAACTAGCCCAATAATAATCAATAAAAGCGGTTCTAAAATTGTGGAAAGATTTCTAGCCGTATCACTGACTTCTTTTTCGTAAAATCTGGCTAAATAAATAAAAGAGTCGTCTAACTTTCCGGTCTTCTCGCCAACATTGATCATTCGACAAAAAACAGGCGGAAATAAGTTCGGTTTTGTTTTAAGATGACTGCTTATCTCTTCGCCATGTTGAATTCTGACAATAGATGCTTTTAATTGCTCCCGATAAATAGCATTGGTTAAAGTATTAGCCGTAATGTTTAGAGCTTCAATAATGGGAATTCCGCTACCAATAAGCGTTCCTAATGTTCTGGAAAAATAAGCCAAATTAACATTACGGTTGAGTTTGCCTATAATCGGCAGCCTAAGCAGAATTCTGTGGTTGATTTTTTTCACCGACCGGAAACGAGATATAAAAACAAAAATTAAAATTAAAACTATAATTTGAATAAAAATAATGAAACCGTGATTTTGAAAGAGTCTAATGACCCAAATTAAGATTCTGGTAGGTAGAGGAAGTTGAATTTCGAAACTTTCAAAAAGAGGAAGCAATTTCGGTAGAATATAAATAGCTAAAATACCGACCAAAGCAAAGGTGGAAGATAAAATTAGGGCGGGATAAAACAGAGCAGCTTTTACTTTGTTCTTAAGATCGTGGTTTTTCTCTAATTGAGAAATCAAATATTTTAAATTTTCTTCTAATGTACCGCTGGCTTCGCCGGCTTTAATCAAATTAACGAATAGTTCGTCGAAAACGGCCGGATGTTTGGCAAGGCTGTCGGCTAAAGACTCTCCGTTATCTAAACAACTTATAATGTCGTCTAAAACTCTTTTAAATTTTCTTGAACCGGTTTGTTCTTGAATTTCAAAAATCGCCTCTCTTAAGGGCAAGCCGGCTTTAATCATCATTCCTAAATGCTTAACAAAAAGAAACTTGTCTAAAAAAGATATTCGACCTAAAAAAGGAAAAATATTTTTTCTCTTTTTCTTTTTTTCAACGGAATCGATCGAAACTAAAATCCAATCTTTTTCTAATAATTTTTCCTTAGCTTTTTTAAGATCCGAAGCTTCAACGGTTCCGGTTCGCTTTTTTCCGGTTTTAGTTTGAGCAATATAATTGAATTTCACCTCCTTTAGAAGCCCGTTGTTATACAGCCCAAAAAAGGCTGATTTCCAACAGGATTTTATCTTTTTATTCTTTTGTTGCTCTAATAACCTCTTCAAGGGTGGTTACTCCGACTAATGCTTTATTTATTCCGTCTTCCAGCATGGTTGTCATTCCGTTTTTAATTGCTTGGGTTTGAATTTCTCCGGCATTGGCTTTTTCCATTACTAATTTTTGAATATTATCTTTCATCTCAAGAACTTCAAAAATCCCTACTCGACCGGAAAAACCAGTATTAACGCAAGCCTTACAACCTTTACCGTGAAAAACCCTGATTTTATTTTCTTTTTTAAATATTTTCCCGATTAAATCTTCGGAAAGATTAAAATCCCTCATTTCGTTTTTGCTAATTTCATAACTTTCTCGACATTTAATGCAAATTTTTCTTATTAATCTCTGGGCAATAATAATATTTATTGAAGAAGAGACTAAAAATGGCTCTATACCCATATCGGTCAAACGAGGCAGATTGGTTGCCGCTGTGTTGGCATGCATAGTAGATAAAACTAAATGGCCGGTCATAGCAGCGTTAATAGCGATATTGGCTGTTTCCGGATCCCTGATTTCGCCGACCATAATAATATCCGGGTCTTGCCGAACAATAGAACGAAGACCTTGGGCAAAAGTTATGTTAGTTTTGGGATTTACTTGAATTTGATTTACGCCTTCAATATCATACTCTACCGGGTCTTCAATGGTAGAAATGTTTACTTCAATTTTGTTAAGTATTTTTAAAATACCGTATAGGGTAGTGGTTTTTCCGCAACCAGTGGGGCCGGTAGTTAATATCATACCGTAAGGCTTACCTATGGCCAATTTCATTTTTTCCAAATCTTTATTCGACAATCCTAAATCTTCTAAATTAAACCTTCTAACTCTTTCGGACAGTAATCTCATTACTACGTTTTCTCCTTCAGTAATCGGCATTATCGAAACTCGAATATCAAACCTTTCTTTTCCGAATTTAGCCACAAATTTACCATCTTGAGCTGCAAAATGCTCGTCGGTTCTAAGTTTAGATAGAACTTTAATTCGGGCCACTATTAAGCCGTGAATATTCTTGGGTAAAGTTAAAACGCTGTGAAGAATTCCGTCAATCCGGAAGCGAACTCGAGTTTCTTTTTCCAAAGGTTCAATGTGAATATCAGAAGCTCTGTTTTCGTAAGCATATTCAATTATCGTGTCCACAATTTTAATAATAGGCAAATCCTCAACCTTAGCTTCGGTTTCTTTTATCTTTTCAATTTGAGTTTCAACTATTTCGGAAAATTCTTCTTTTATTCCTTTTCGATAAAATCTTAGAGTCTCTCTGATCGACGAAGGAGTGGCATAATAAACTTCGATTTTTTCGCCTGTTTTTTTCTCCAGCCACTTAATCATCTGATAATTATTAGGATTAGCCATCGCCACTCTTAAGCCCTCCTTATTTTTATCGAAAACAATAACTTCTTGCATTTTAGCCACTAATTCGGGGATGATTTTTAAAACTTCCTCGGAAATTCCTTCTTTTCTGATGTCAATAAAGGAAAAATTCAACTCTTCGGCGATAATTCGCCCTAAATTTTCATCGGAAATCAACCCTTCTTCCACCAAAACTTCTTTTATGTCTTTATTTTCTTCTTTAGCTTTTTTTTGAGCAAACTTAAAATCTTCCTCGGAAATAAAACCAGGCTCAATTATAATTTTTTTTAATCTCTCCAGATCAATTTCTTTCATAAAACATTTTTATCCGTTAAGATAATAATTTTCTTTAATTATAATTGCTTTATTCAATTATACTATAAAAAACAAATAAAGATAACCAAAAAATTATCAGGAAACTTTCTTGACAATTTAATAAGAAGATCTTGCCGGAAAATTCTTTTTAACGAGTTGACTCTTTAAAAACAATTGATATAATGTTTTAAGACGTAGGTCGTAATATCTTAACAAAGTCTTTAATCTAAAAAATTCGAAGACCTAAATAAGTAACGGCGGCTTAAGTCGTAAAAGGTCATTTTTTAATTCATTAAATTAGCGTTAATTATTTATGGTCTTCAAAAAATTCAACGAAGGCGCCAAGCGAGATTTTGCTCCCCGACCAATGATAAAAGGAAACTGGAAATGCTCTGAGTGCGGGACGGAAATAACCGAACTTCCGTTTGAACCGGCGCCGGACAGACCTATTTATTGTAAAGATTGTTGGTCTAAAAAGAGAAATGAAAAATTCCAAAGATAAATAGAAATCGTTAAAAGCCCCGCCAAAGCGGGGTTTTTTATTTTATTTGTAAGAAAAAAATGTTAAACTAAACCTATGAAATATAAAATCTTTTTAATTTTCTTAATTTCTTTTTTTCTCTTTTCGCCGCTTGGCTTAAACGAAGCTCGGGCGTTAAATAAAAAAGATTTAGAACAACTACTTCGACAAATCGAAATTCTGAAACAAGAAATCTTACTTCTTCAAACGCTTTATTCTAATTTTCAGTTAAGGGAAGAAATTGATTCTCCTTCATATTTGGCGGTTAATATTTCTGACAATTCGGTTATTTTAGAAAAGAACCCTAATCAAGCTTATCCCATAGCTTCTGTTACCAAACTTATGACGGCGGTAATTGTTATTGAAAATATCGATTTGGAAAGAAAAATAACATTAACAGAAGAAATGCTTCAGCCTTTTGGCTACAGTCCGGCTCTTTTTTCGGGATTGAATATAAGCGCGGAAAAATTGCTCAAAGCAAGTCTTATTCAGTCGGTAAACGATGCGGCCGAATCTTTGTCTTATTTTTTAGGTAAAAAAAATTTCTTGGCTCTTATGAATCAAAAAGCTCAAAGATTGGAAATGAAAAATACTATTTTTTTTGACCCTCACGGATTAAATCCAGACAACCGTTCTAGCGCCGAAGATCTTGTTAAGCTTTTATCGTATATTTATACAAATCATCCGGAAATTTTAGCCATTACTAGAAATAATAATTTTTGGTTACCCGACCCTCAAGGAGATTTACTTAAGTTTCGTAATTTAAATAATTTCTATCCGCTTAGCGCTTTTATCGGCGGAAAAACCGGTTATTTAGTAGAGGCCGGGCAAACTTTGGCGTCGATATTCAATATTAACGAAAAACCGATTGCTATCGTCATTCTGTATTCTCAAAACCATCAAGCTGATACTTTTACTATTATTAGAAAAATAAAAAATTAAATTTATATTTTAGTCGATTAAATCAAAAAACCGCCGAATTTTCGGCGGAATTTTTTTATCAGACAAATCTATCTTAACTCAGTACCAGTTCATTTTAATTTCGTGTTCTTTTTCTTCTTTAATTGTCTGTAAAAGTTTAAAATTTAATTCTTGAAATTCTTCTAACTTTTTAGCGTAAACCTCGGTGATATTGCTTAATTCTTTAGACCAAGTTAATGGAAAGGGATAACAAAAAACGCCTGATTCTTGCTCCCATCTATCGGTTGAATCTTTCTCCGGATCCAAGTATCCGTATTTCTTTAAAATAATACCGAGCTTGCCGGTAGCCATTCTCATTCCCCGGTCAAGAATCTGCGGGCCGCGAATACCATTAATATGATAAGAAGCTTTAAACTCTTTAGGATTAATAGCATTAGTGTGAGAAATTTTATAATGATGCCAGTAATTTTTTTGGGAAAATTCTTTTTTAACTAGTTCCGGCACTATCTGGCAAAAAACATCTACTTCATGTTTAAATTCTCTAAGTTTTGAGCCGAGTTTTTCACTCACCTGAAGATTATACTGTAAAGCTTTTCTTTTGGCGTAGCCACGAACCCACTCAATGCAAAAACCGCCGGCCGCTTCGATAAATTTATTTTTTTCCGTTTCTAGTTCGTCAAATTTATTTTTAATATCTTTATTAAGTTGATTTTTAATTTCAATAAATATTTTTACCATATTTTTATCTCTTTTTCTTTTTATATAATAACATATGTATTAAAAAAAATAAATTTCTAACTATCCCAAAAAAAAACCGCCGGTTGACGATGAAAAAGAGGTGGGAGGCGAGAAGGTAAAGGCTGAGCCTTCCCGCCTATCTGACATAACTGAAAGAATCACTTAAGCCTGAAAGAACAAATTATAAAATTTAGGGAAAGAAGGAAATCCCTGCGAAACAGAGAGAGGAATTTTTTCATTTAATAAAATAAAAAACTATTTCCTTCTTTCCAAAAATATTTTAGCAAAAATCTAAAAATAATCAATATTAAAATCTAATTATTTCTGCCTGATAATCTTTATTGTCTTTTTCCTTGTTAACGCTTCGGCAATTTTTTTACAAACCAAGGATAAAATTCTTTGGTAAATACCCTGAGAAACGTTTATTTTTTTAGCCGCTTCTTCATCGTAATTGCGTTTGCGATATTTAAACTCCCGCTATTCCCATAATCAAGATAATCATTTCCGTCAAAACTTAAAGCCTTGCCTTTAGCTCTTTCTATTTCAGTAACGCCGTTAATCACGCAATTATTGTTAAGACCAGAAAAATCAAACATTGGATTCTGATACTTGTCAAAACTCTAAATCTCTATCGCATAAGTGCCTAAAGTATTATTGATTTTTTGGCTAAAGTACTGTCCTCGAGTAAAAATGGCTTTTTCTCTAGTACCGCCTAGATTAACCAAAACAACGCTATCTATCACGCCAATAATAGCCATAACCACCAAAAGTTCAATTAAAGTAAAGGCTCTTTACTACATTAATTTATTCTACCAAAAAATCGCCTTAACGGCGATTGTTTTGGATTTTATAGATAAAAATAATTATAATTCTTTAAAAAATTATTGACTGATTATTTCTTCAATAGAAGCCCCGGTTGCTCTTTGGCATATTATCTTAAATCCCGGTTCATTAATTATACTTTCGCACAATTCAGCTCTCTGGTTCTTGACAGCATAGCAGTAAAAACATAAATCTTGATTTATCGGCTTATCGAATTCCGGACAGTCAAAGTTTGGATTTCCGCTTAAATCTCCTTTAAGAAAATCAGCGCAAACCGATTCAAGATCTTCAATTGCTGATTTTATTGACTCATCTAAATCAGCCGGTTCAGCTTCTTTGTTTTCTTGAGAAACAGGTTCATTAATTTCTTTTTTTTCTGGATTAAATTTGAAAAAAGAAATTACAAGAATAACCGCTATAATTACTACTGCTATTATTAATGTTAATATTTTTTTGTTCATATGTTTTATTATAATAAAAAATATACAATTGTAAAGTATAAATCCTTTTTATACAAAAACATTATAACCTATTTGATAAGTTAAATAAAATCAAAAAATCTCAGGCTGTTTTTTGATAAAATATTTCTCAATATTATTTTCAGCAAATTTACGCTTTCCTATTCCTTCAACGTAATGTTTTTGAATCTCGCCAGCGGCCAAAGCTTCATTATAAATCCTAACTTCATCAATGATTCCAGGAAAATAACAAGTTGAAGGGGGCGAATTAGACCCTATCACTACGCTTAAATTATTATTTTCGAGTGTTTCTGTTGTTGCGACCATCGATGTTTTATCGATTCCATTTATGAAAACTTTATTTTTAGAACCGTCGTCGCTTAAGGTTCCTGCGATATGATACCAAGTATTAATCGCAAGGCCCGCATTTCTTGCTCTTGCGTAATTAAATGATCTTCCCCTTATCTCTATGCCGTTGACTGTCGTTTTGTCAAAAATTAAATAATATCCGCTCGGATAACTCCAATTTGTTCTTTTCGATACGATACAGCTTACCGCTGCCGATAAATCAGAAAATTTAACCCAAGCTTCAACAGTAATTTCTGTTGAGGCGTTTAGGCTTTCGTTATTGCCGCAATCAAGATAATCGTCGGTCCCGTCGAAATTAATAGCTTTTCTTATCACTCCTTCGCTTTCGGCAGCGCCGTTTGGATAATTTGCTATCGTACAATTGTTACCGAAACCGGAAACGTCAGTAATGGGATTTTGATATCTGTCAAAGTTCCAAACTCCTATTGCGTAAGCACCTAAAGCATTATTAATGCTTTGACTGAACTGCTGACCGCTAGCAACCCTGGCTTTTTCTCTCGTTCCGCTTAAATTAACTAAAACAATACTAGCTATTACTCCGATAATAGCTATGACCACTAATAATTCTATCAAAGTGAATGCTTTTTGCTTCATTAAATTATTCTACCAAAAAACCGCCCGATTGGCGATTTTGGTGGCTAAAGCCATTTCGTAGCTTTAGCGAAGGATGGCTCCCCATCGTGAACGTTATTATAACCAGAATTAGGGAGAATGAAGGGGTTTTTATAACGTTATTAATGGAGAATTAAATAAAATAGAGGCCGTATATTGACCCCTATAAAGAAGAAAGTTTTTCCGAAACCAGAGAGAAAATATCCCCTATTTCTTTGTCTGTAGTTACAACTTCTAGTTTTTCTTTAATTATTTTACGAAAAACAGAGATAATTTTTTTGTCGTCTTTTGTTAGCATTAATAACAAAGTCTTTTTGACTGAAAGAATCTGCTTATCGTCGTATATTTCTTCTACAATCGCTATAATCTTTGATAAATCGTTAAGTCTCTTTCCTTTTTCTGTAAGGCAATATTTTGGTTTTAAATCTATTGGATCGATAACTTTCTGTATCAATTCTTCTTCCACCATGTAATTTAATCTTAAACTAAGAGTTGTCGGATTTATTAATGTCTCTTTTCTGATTTCGGTAAATGTCTTCAATTTGTTTAAGCAAAAAATTATCTTGCTAAAACCTATGTTTTTTAAAACATCTTTTTTATTCTTGTAGATCACTAAAAAAACCTCCTTAAAGATATTAAAATAAGTTGTCTATTTTGTCAAATAAAAACCGCCCCTGATACGAGACGGTTGGCGGCTCCCCCTGTTGGACACGTTTAGAACCTTAGATTGGAGAGAAATAAGGGAAAGATTAGTAGGTTTAGAGCCTATTTTGGCAGGGTTTGAATAATTTTTACCTGTTTCTTCTCTTTAAAAGAATTGTTTTTATTATCAAATAAGAAAAGCCAATTAAAGTTAATGGAATAGCAATTAAAAACCCTATAGGATTGTTAATAACTATTGAAACGGGAATGAGTAAACCGCTTAAAATAATACAGAGGAAAAACCACCTCCTTGTCTTATTAGCGGCTTCTTCTCCTTCTAATCTTATAATCTTTTTTCTAATAATTCCTTCAATAATAATAATTATACTGAATATAAAAGCCGCTAAGTTTATCATCATTATTCCAAAACCCTCCATTCCATAGCAATACTCATCGCCACGACCACAATCATAAAGAAGAAATACAGAAAGTAAATTAAATACTAAAAATATAATTAAAATTTTTATGCCGAGTTTCATACTAATCTATCATATCAAAAAAACCACCTCTATTACAAGGTGGTAAATTGTGGCTCCCCATCGTGAACGTTATTAGAACCAGAATTAGGGAGGGTGAGGGGGTTTTTGTGCCTGATTTACCAACAATCTAAGCTAGTTGGAGCTTTTTCTAATTTTGTAGTTCCCTTATTGCTAGCAGCAAAATAAGTATTATCTTCCAAACAAGCATAAATGCAATATTGTGCACGATCAGAGCTATTATCAAATCCTTTATAAGGAGCGTTTATAGCATCATTGCACCCTTCTATATCTCCCTGTCCAGGGTCTGCAGGAAAAGGATCTAAATATTTAATAGCTGGATCGATTATTCTTCCTTCTTTTATTGAAATTAAAGGATATATACAAGATTCATCTTTCCAGGTCTCATCACAAACCATTTCCATAGCTAAACTAATTTGCCTAATATCTCTTTCTCTTTTAGGATCTCTTGCCTTAGGATGAGGTTTAGAAATATCCATATATATAAAAATATATATTCCTAACGCAATTGTCATTCCTAAGATTGTTAATAAAATAAACAATCTACTAGCATTTTTTCTTTTTACTAAAACTATTATTCCTAGTATCAATGCAATAAATGGAGCAATCAAAAGACTAAATATAAATGATAAATAATTAATAGCATCTAAGAAATTAAGTGGATCGAAGACGGCTAAATTTAATAATGTGAGAAATGGAAGAATGGCAAAAAATAAAGTTAAAATCGCTAATTTATTTATTCTGTTCATGTATTTATTCTACCAAAAAACCGCCTCATTGGCGATTTTTTCGTTACTGTCTTTCCAAAAAGATTACTTTATAATAATGGGGGCAATTATTGTTTTTTTATTATAATATATACAATTTTTCGGAGGATTTACTTTACAGATTTTATAATTGATTTTCTTAAAGCCAGCTTTTTTAAGTTTTCCAATATTTTCTTCTGAAAAAGTTTTAAATGTATCGGCATCAGAGTAATAAGTTAAAATGCCATCTTTCTTTAACAACCTAAATGCTTCTTTAAAAAACCTAAAACGAGTTTTAGCAATCTCATTTTTAGATAATGGATAAGGATCAAATAGAATTCCGTCAAAACTTTCTTTGGGCAGCTTGGGAACAATATTTTCCCAAAAACCCTCAAGTAGTTTTATTTTCTTATTTTTAATTTCTTTACTGTAAAGTTTTTTACAATATTTTATTACATCTCGATGAAATTCTACGATTGTATGTTTATTTATTTTCTTAGATTTTTGAATAAAATGCGCAGCAATTCCTAAACCAAAACCAATTTCAAGTATATCTCCTCTATTTTTAGTAGCAATGCTTGCCAACGTTTTCATATAATTAGTTTCCCAGCGTTGCATTATTTGATGATTAGCTATAATTAAAGAATCTTTAGTAAAAACTGCTGGTTTTTTAGACCATTCGTGCCTTTCAAGAAATTTAGGAAACTTATTTTTACTATTCATAATTTCATCTTATCAAAAAACCGCCTAATTGGCGATTCTTGTTAGCTAAAGCCATTCCGTAGCTTTAGCGAAGGATGGCTCCGGGGATGGAACAATATTAGAACTTGGTTTTGGGATAATTTTGCCCTGATAGATGATATTAGAAACTTTTCGAATGGTAAAAATGTTGTTAATTTTTCTTAAGTAACGTATCTCTTAAATTAGCAATTAACTTTATTCTAGCGCGATTGTCGCTCAAATCATATCCACCATAATTTAAATTATTAAATCGTCCATGAGCTATATTATTTCTTAAAGCTTGAACTTCTTTCATTAGTTTAATGAAAGGGTCTTTTTTCCCAGTATATAGTTCTTCTATTACCTTTATCTTGCCTCCGAAATTAAGCTTGCCGACTAATACCTCCATAGCCTCTTTCCTTGCTCCAATTTGCACCTCTGGATATATTATCAATTCTTCTGCTGTTCGTTCGACAAAATATGCAATCCAAAAAATAAAATCTACTGCTTCAAATTGGTTTTCCGTTATAGAATATCTCTTTTTGGCTATTTCTTTCGCAATGTCCTTATCGAGACCCTTAAAGTCTACTCCAAGCTCCTCGGCTTTTTTAATCAATGTATCTGGATTTCCATCTATAAGTTTTTTTATATCTTCGATATACATTTATTATAATTTCTCAATAAAAATATTTTTAACTAAAGCACGCTCATTACCAAAATTCCTAATGCCGATTGCCCCGAAATCGAAGTCAATGTTTTGTATATAATGGGTCTCTACCTTTTTTCCTTCTAAGTCCATTGGTCTGTTTACCTTCATTGTTAAAGGAATAGATAAAGATCTATCAAATAATGATGACCTGCTTTGGTCTAAAATTTGTATTCTTATATTTCTCTTTTCGCAAACAACAACTAATTTATACCAATTATCGAGGCTTAATTTTTGATCAAATTTAACAATATCCATCCATATCCACTCAGCATTTATTCTTAAGTGTGGTTTAATACAATCTTCAAAAATTTGATACATTACACAGTTTGAAAGATTTATAGCTCTTACAATAAAACCTAAGGAGGTCTCAGCAATTTTAAAATCTAATTCATACCGATAATCATCCCAATTTAATGTCTTAGGCAAGATAAAGCCTACGTCAGAACGTGTAATTTCGAAACATTTTTCATTTCTAACGAAATTTAAATCACCTCTTCCTATCCAATCCTGTTTTTGTCCTGGTATGTCAAAAGGATAATAATAAAACGTTTTTTCTTTTGTTTTTAGGTAGATAATAATAAATGTAGATAAAATAATGACTACCAAAGAAACAATAAAGGCAAGGAATTGAGTAATCACAAAGAAAGCAGCTAAGATTATTAACGCATCAGCTAAAAGTGTTATCAATTCATATTTATTATTTTTAAAAAATATTTTAATCTTCATATTTCTTTTGTATTTCTATCTTTCTCTTTAGAATTAATCTCATAAAGCAGCTTAAAGAAATTAATAAGCCTAGCCCCCTCTTCGTAGGCTTTCTGATTAGAAATTTCCTCTTTAAATTCTTTCTTCCAAATCTTCTTAAATTCCTCCATTGATTCTTTTGACAATGACATATTATTTCTGCCCTAGGAACGTTATAATTCTCTCTACCATCTTTTCTTTTTCTTTTTTGATTTGGTGCTCCCAAACTCTTAAGACCTTCCAACCTTTCTTTTTTAGAATTCTGTTGATTTTTACGTCTCTTTTTCGATTTGAATCTATTTTTCTGACCCAGAAATCGCTAGTCAATTTCTTTTTCCATTTTGGATATTGCCAGCCGTGCCAGAAATCACCATCTATAAAAATCGCTTTTTTCTTGTCTGGAAAAGCTAAATCTGGGGAACCAATAACTTTTTCATAATGTTTCTTGAAATAAATTTTCCTTTTTTTCAGTTCTTGAAAAATAATCAATTCTAATTTTGTGTTTTTGCCTTTGATTAACGACATTATCTCGCTTCGTTTTTCCCTTGAGAATTTATCTTTCATTTTTTATTTCAATATTAACGTTATTTAATTTCGTTATTAACTGTTTTCGTTAAGACAATAACGTTCTGAGATTCGAAGAAATCACTGTTTTATAGCCCAATAAAAGGTCGAGATTTTCTTCATTATTGAATGTTTTTAGTTCTGCTGTAGCCATTGCATATACTAGCAAATCAGTAGCAGTTGTTATTTCTTGATTATCCTTATTTTCTAAAACAAACTTTTTATAAAATGGGTGGTCCGAATTCCATTCGATTAGAATTAATTTCCCTTGCTGATCTGCCTCAAAAATTGGCCCTCCCTCTCCCATTGGTCTTTCCAGGAATTTACAACCCAATCCGGCTTTTGAGAGATGAACCTTGTTAAACTGCTTTCTAATTCTCTCCTTCGCCTCTTTAAGCTGTTTTCTTGCTTCTGCTTTATTTTTTGATTTTGCTCTTTTTTCTATTTCTGCCTGGGGGGTGATTAAAAGTTTAACGTTAGAAGCGATTATCCTTTCTGCATTATCATGATTAATTCCTTCTTGCAAGTCTTTATAATTTTCCTTTTGAATCCTTCTTTTTATGGTATCTATTTGTCCCTTAACTTCTTCTCTTAATTTATCCAATATCTGTTGGTTTGGCGTCACGTTCTGCTTTATAAAATTAACTCCCATTTCTTCGTCTAGGTTTCCTGAAAAGAATATTTCAATTCTCACCCTATTAAGAGAGTTATGCTTCGTAAATAAATTCATCGTAATTCCCGATGCTATTTCTCTATTATTCCTAAGGACGTAGAAGCCTTGATTATACTGATTTATATTCAAGCTCGCATTAACCTTCTCGGCAAAGGGTGGCAATATTGCTATTTTGACCCTAATCGTTTCTTTTAAATTTTTCTCTCTTATGAAAACGTCGAATTTTTCGTCACTGAAAATCTCTGTTTTAGAATTATCAAGCATCAACGGATCAATCTTTTGGGCCTCTTTTCCATTAACTATGAAAACTGTTCCTGAGTCGATAAAAAATCTATAAATTCTAGATATGTCTCTTCTAACCTTGTCAGCAAAGATAGAAAGATTTTTATTCTGTATTCTGTCGCACTTTGAGAGCAAGACAATGGTGCCCGATCCGTTATCTATGTGTTCTTTGAAAAATTTAATATCTTTTTCGTCAGCCACATCAAGGTCGCAAACAAAATCATTCTTTTCTTGTATTGTATCTATATCTATTTCGTTTTTTAATGTGTTGTTATTCTTTTGTTTTGTAAAAACTGATATTTTTTTGCACATAGACCAAGAAGCTGTCACCAAGCCCATGCCATATTTCCCAAGATCAGAATTTACATTTCTGTCCGTCAAAGAACCCAATTTTAATGCTTCATTCAAGGTTTTTTCGTCCATGCCAATGCCATTATCTGCAACTGTTATTTCAACCTCATTATTTCTCTGACGTATGTCTACCTTTATGACTGTTGCCTCTGCATCCAAACCATTATCAATTAAATCACAAATGGCTGCAGAGTTGTCGTAGCCTGCACTTCTTAATGAATTTACTAATTTTCCCGCGTTTGGGAGATTTTGTTTTAACATTTTTTTGTTTCGATATCGTATTAAAGCATTTAGATACCAAAACGATTAATTTTTATAAACGAAACGAAAAAAGACAGGGTTCTCCTATCTAAAAACAAATTAAGAATATTTCATATTTTTGTGTGTCTTTCCATATCCTCAAGGGATACAAAAAGCAATTAATTATTATTGTATTATTTATTATAGGTTCCTATAAAATTATGTCAATAGTAAAATCATATTTTCTTCAATCCGACAAAACCAAACGCTTCTCCGGGCCTTTCTTTTAAAAGATACCTTTTGATAACAATGTTCATGTATGAATTCTTCAGGCGAAAAGCTCTTACCTCTGCTGGGAAATCACTGAAAGGTTGTTTTGTTTTAGACTTGGTGCAATTAGGGTCCCTGAAACACCCATTGTGTTTTGGACATATCGTTAAATACCTGTGGTCGAACTGATGGATTTGATGTGCCTTGCCTTTATTAATTTTCTCTATAATTGCGTCGTAATCCGGCTTTAATTCGTTAACAACATCGTCGTCAATTTCCCAAAGAAAAACGTATTTTATAATATAATGCGACCGTTCTTTAGAGGCATCATGAACGTACCAAACAAAAAGGATTAGATGATTTTTTTTATACAGAGAGGATTCTTTCAATGATTTGTTGTTAGCTTCTTCTGTATAATTTATAATGTTTAGAGAAAGCGGCTCTTTTACCCTTAACAATCCGTCTTTCCCGGGCTTCAAAGGACTGGTCTTAACCTCGACTCCAAGACTTGGCAAATCCGGTTCTTTATTGCTATTCTTTTCTATTCCAAAATAACCACGTTCTATAACATAACCTACGTTCCCTTTTGTTTTTACTCGTGAGGCTAAATCACTAGACTTAATCCACCTAGCTATTTCTGCAAGACTTCTGCCCTCCAAATCACGTCTAGCGATTTTCTCTAACTCCTTGGGAGACCTAATTTTACTTATGTCTAAAACTGCCATACTATTATTACATTACAAGCATTTATCTGATAAATCAATTACGACCCCAATCAGCCTTGATCGTCTTCAATGAAAATGTTAATATTTATTTATAATGAAGAAAAAGAAGCCTAATAAAATTATTCGCGTAGTCGAACTATTTGCTGGAGTAGGAGGTTTCAGAATTGGTCTTGAGGGTTACGGCAAAAAAAAGCTTAATAACTATCGCACAGTATGGAGCAATCAATGGGAGCCAGCTACTAAAAAACAACACGCCTCGGAAGTTTATGTGTCTCGATTTGGTCCCAAGAACCATTCAAATCAGGATATAAAAACAGTTGAAACTTCACAGATACCAAATCATGACCTATTAGTAGGAGGTTTTCCCTGTCAGGATTATTCCGTTGCTAGAAATTTAAGCGCGGCGGAAGGAATAGTTGGGAAAAAGGGAGTCTTGTGGTGGGAAATATATAGGATTTTAAAAGAAAAGGGTAAAAATGCACCAAACTTTTTAATCTTAGAAAACGTAGACAGATTGTTGAAGTCTCCAGCAAAACAACGCGGAAGAGATTTCGCGATTATGTCTTCTTCTCTTAACGACCTGGGCTACATAATAGAGTGGAGGGTTATAAATGCGGCAGACTATGGAATGCCCCAAAGGAGAAGAAGAATATTTGTTATCGGATACAAAAAAGGTTCTCTTCCATACAAGAAAATAGATAAAAGAATAAAACCTCTGAAATGGTTATCTAAAAATGGAACATTAGCGAAAGCTTTCCCAATCAAGTCGCCCATAGAGTCAGATAGTTTTTATATTGAAGGTAGCCTGGAAAAAATATCGAGCGATTTCAATAAAGGCAAACCAAAAACAAGCCCCTTCTTAACGGCTGGGGTTTCGATACGCAGAAAAATTTTTACCTTCAAAGCGACTCCGAATCATAAGGGTGGCTATGTCACGCTTGGTGATATCTTGCAAAAAAACTCTGAGGTCCCTGAATCTTTTTATATTAGAAAAAAAGATTTACCAAGATGGAAATATCTTAAAGGCTCTAAAAAAGAGGAGAGAAAGAGTCGTGATGGGTTTAAGTTTTTTTATATAGAGGGCCCTATGTTGTTTCCGGATGATTTAACTAAAGCATCTAGAACCATTGTTACGGGAGAGGGAGGTTCTACTCCTTCCCGATTCAAGCATGTGATAAAAACTCTCAAGGGCTTTCGTAGATTAACTCCGATAGAGCTAGAAAGGCTTTGTATGTTTCCAGACAATCATACTATTGGTCAAACGAATTCTAAACGAGCTTTCTTTATGGGAAATGCCCTAGTGGTTGGTGTAGTAGAAAAAATCGGCAGAGCCTTATTAAAGCAAATCGAAGGATAGTCTAACTAAAATTATCGAAAAGTTAAATTATTTCTATGATTAAGAAGGTAAAACGTAAGATGAAACTCAAAATTTACTGCGTAAACTGCCAAGGATTAATAGCACGAATGAGTGCTCCCAAAAACGGGAAAGAATCCATGCTAACGTGCCCGCATTGTAATATGGTTTTTGGCGTTGTTTTTGCATATAAAGATGGAGCGATGGAAAGTTCTGGCTTGATATTGCCGATAGAAAGTTCGTTCCCTTATTGCGATATGGATAAAAATCTTTTACCAAAATTTCATTGTCCAGTTTGTAAGGCTTTTTTGTCACCTCATGATTTCGGAGAATCTCTTAAATGCGAAGAATGCAATAGAGTTTTTGCCTGGAATCATTAAGGGACAGAATCGGAGCAATTCAGCTCTTGACAACAAATTGCTTAAGAGTATACTTTGAATCAGGAAAAAAGAATCATTTAAAAAACATAAAAACATTAGGCGGTGTCTAGGGAGGAAATAACATTCTGCCCTAGATTCAACACTGATTGAAAAACCCCTAATTGATATCGAATTCCGGCCAAAAATATTTTGACTGTCCGAATTCGTTTTCAATTGGGGTTTTTTGTTTTTCAAGCCGCATCTATGAACGAAAACAATGTAAATCAAAAATTTCCAGGATTTCCTGCCGACTCTAAAGCTAACTATTGGAAGTACCCAAGAATCATGAACGGTTGGTGGCAAAGCCTTAACGGTTCAGAGCAAAAAGTTCTGGATTACATACTTCGACGAACTTGGGGATTCGATAAGCCTGAGGATGACATCAGTTTGAGCCAAATACGGAACGGACTCAATGAAAGAGACAAGGGAACTGGCCTTTCCAAGCCAGCAATAATTTCGGCGTTAAATAAGCTCGTAGAGAAAGGGTTCATCAGAAAATCTGATGGGAAATGGGCCAACCATTATGTCCTGGTTAAGAATTTTAACTACCCCAGTAAAGAATCTTTACCCTTCGATAGTAAAAAATCTTTACCTACAATAGAGAATAATACAATAAAAGAAGAACAATATAGCTCTTCTTCTAAAAAACAAATACTCGAATCTTATAAAAAGGGGGAAAGGAATTTTAAGCCTTATTTTAGAAAGGAAGAAATGCGATTGTCTAGAGGACGATGGTGGGTCATTCCAAAAGACAATGGTAAATGGTTAGAATTTGTGGGAAATGAAATGGACATAGAATTAGTTCCCTATAGATTTAAAAGACATAAAAAATGAAGCCTGATTACAAAAAATATGAAGATATCTTAAAAGAATATGGTTATCCCCTTCACTCAGAAGAAGAGCTTTTAGAGATCGTTCGTAATATCAAGTTTTTTGCCAAGCTTATTTGCAGGCTTGAAAGTAAGCCTAGAAGAAGGAAAGCTTTGAATAATAACGCTTTAAAACCTGTACAGAAATCAGGGGTGTTTTAAAATAAATCCAATAAAATCCGCGTTTCAAAGGCAAGACTAACCAGACAAGCGTCTTGATGTTTCTAGTGATGTTTTAAACGCTTTTAAGGGTTCCCGAATTTAAATTTTTTCCAGCCATAATTCTATATGCCTTTAACAAGAAGATGTCTCCAGCAAGGTTTAGGGTGCTTTGGCGAGGCTTTAGAATAGCATTATGGAAAAGATAAAATATGGTTGATATAGGCCAAAAATATAAATATTTCATTTACTGCAGAAAATCAAAGGGCAAGAAAGAAGAACAATCCCCTTCCATTGATTCCCAATATAACGAATTGGTGTCTTTCGCGCGAAAAGAAAATCTAAGGGTTGTTGGAGTCTTTAAAGAGACTCAAAGCGCTTTTGAAATGGGACGACCTAAATTTCAAGAAATGATAGAAAAAATTGAAAATGGAGAAGCAAATGGAATCTTAATATGGGAAATCAGCAGATTATCAAGAAATATGCAAGATACAGCGCTTATAGATGGATTGCTTAGCAATAAAAAACTAATCAAAATCCAAAGCCCTGGACGTGATTATGTTGATAAAGAAGGTGAAGATTTTTTATTGAATATGGAGCTTGTTATAAGTCGCCAATACAGCAAAGAAATAAGCAGAAGAACCAAAAGAGGATTAAATTATAAGATACGCGAAATGAAAGAATGGCCAGGATGGAGCCCATTAGGCTATGCCAATGTTAATGAAAAGACTCAAACTATTTCTGGAGAGATGACGACATACAAAAAAGGAATCCAAAAACTACTAGAAAAAAGATGGAAAGAGGAAAAGCGTCTCCCCAACAGAATAGAAATCGATCCGATAAAAGGACCTTTGGTTAAAAAAATTTTTGATGATTTTGCCTCTGGAAACTATAGTCTTGGTGTAATGCTAAACAGGATAGAAAAATCAGGATTGAATGGAAAATCAGGAAAACCGGTAAGCAAGAGCTGTCTAGTGCATCTTCTAAAAAATCCTTTTTACTACGGCTATATGAAATATAATAACGAATTTTATGAGGGCAGTTATAAACCATTAATATGCAAAGCATTGTTTGATGAGGTACAAAACGTATTAAGGAATAAAGGAAAACCAATTAAAAAAAGGTGGAGCTTTGCTTTCACTGGATTAATTAGATGTGGAGAGTGTGGATGTTCAATTACCGCCGAAAAGAAAAAGAATAGATACGTTTACTATCACTGTACTCATATGAGAGACCGGATAAGAAGAAATCCATGTCTCCAATCAAGCATTACAGAAAAGGACTTAAGAAATCAATTAAAGAAAGGGATTAAAAAAATCGTCGTTAATGATATGGTAAAAGATTTACTCATTGAAGCAATAAAAGAAAGCCATAAGAGAGAAAAAGAACTCCATCAAAAAGGAATAAAAGAGTGGCAGATTATGTATCAAACTGCTGAAAATAATCTCAATAGGCTTTTTGAACTTTTTTATTCAGGACTAATAACACAGAATGAATTTAAGAAAGAAAAAGAGGAAATCATTGAAAGAAAAGAGCGGGCTAAAAATTATTTAGAAATCCATAACAAAGCCCAAAAATCTTGGCTTAATTATTCAGAAAGGTTAATTATTACAACCAATCATGCATATAAAATCTTTAACGAAGGAACGCCCGAAGAAGTAAAGCTACTTCTCTCTGCTATTGGCAAAGATTACTTATTAAAAGATAGTGTTTTAACCTTTAAAATTAAAGAGCCGTTCAATTTTATTGCTCGGCTCAATGACTCAAAAAGTTATAATAAAACAGATTGGCTCCGCGGGTAGGATTCGAACCTACAACCTAGTGCTTACACCTTGCCCTCATGTTTCCATAAGGAGTGGACTATATCTTCGCCTTATCCTAATTTTAGGATTTAGGCGTTCCGGTATCTAGTCTCTACGGAGCCCCCGCCAAGGCGGGGTTCCCACGGTATTACCCACGAAGGGCTTCACCGTTATCCCGGAATTTTTCATTCCAAAATTTCTTTTGGAAGCTGCATAATGCCTGCGTGCAATTCTCTATGGCAGTTAGCACATAATAAAACACACTTATCTATTTCTTCTTTTACTCTCTCCCATGATCTTGTGTACCCTTTATCAGAAATTGAAAAATCTTTTCCGGAATTATTTATGTGGTGAAATTCTAAAGCTTGAATACAGCCTTTATAACCACATAAAACACATCTGCCACCTTTATAATCTATCGCCATTTGTCGAATCTTCTTTCTCCTTTTTGCTACTGCCTTTATAAGGTACTTTGCACGATCGGCATATTTTCTTTTTTCTGGCATAAATTTAATTAATTTTACCAAGAAAAAAGATTTGTGTCACAGGCACCCGCGCTACCATTGCGCCACCGCGGAATGATTATATTATAAGACCTTTTTGAAAAATTTCAATTAGTATCCTTCCAATTTTTTTAGAGACCCATGCTGTCTGATTTTTTCCAAAGCCTTGGCTTCAATCTGACGAATTCTTTCTCGAGTTACTCCAAAAACCTGACCAACTTCTTCCAAGGTATGATTGATACCATCTTTTAGGCCGAATCTCATTGCCAGTATTTTTTGCTCTCGAGGAGTTAAATCGATTAAAATTTTCTCCAATTGCTCTCTTAAAAGAGTTTGAGCTGCTCTTGAAGAAGGCGGCGGGGTTTTTTCGTCCTTAACGAATTCTAAAAGAACACTGTCCCCTTCTTCTTTCCCAACTGGCGTTTCCAGAGAAATGGTTTTTTGAGAAATTTTCATTATGTGATGAACTTTATCTACTTCAATCCCCATTTCAGCGGCAATTTCTTCCGGCAAAGGTTCCCTTCGGAGACTTAAAGCTAACTGCCTTCTTGCTTTTACATATTTGGAAATGGTCTCCACCATATGCACCGGAATTCGAATAGTTCTAGCCTGGTCAGCCAAGGCCCGGGTAATCGCTTGACGAATCCACCAAGTAGCATAAGTAGAAAATTTATATCCTTTTCGCCAATCAAATTTTTCCACCGCCCGAAATAAACCTAAATTACCTTCTTGGATTAAATCAAGCAAAGTAAGATGGGGCGACCGGCCAATATATTTCTTAGCAATAGAAACCACTAATCTTAAATTAGCCTGAGCCAATCTTTTTTTAGCATCCTCGTCTCCTTTTTCAATTCTTTTAGCTAATTCTTTTTCTTCTCTGGCGTTTAGAAAAGACGTTCGACCTATTTCTTTCAAGTACATCTGAACCAAATCAACTTTACCCTCTCGAGCGGTTTTCTCTTTTATTCCTTTAACATCTAGAAACTCTCTTGATTGTTTAATTTCAATTCCTTGTTCTTCCAATCTTCTATAAAGATTTTCCAATCCTTCTAAGTCTTTTTCCATCTCCGGAAAATAAAATAAAAGTTCAGAGGCAGTAATAAATCCCCTAGATCTTCCTTTTTTTATAAGTTCGTCTACTTTTTCCGACGGAAAAATATTTTTGATTTTTCTTCCTTTTTTTCTTTTTGTTTTTATTGGTTTCTTTACTCTCTTAACTTTTTTAATCTTTCTTGCTTTCTTCTCTTTCTTAGAATTTTTAAATTTACTTTTTGTTTTTTTAATTTTTTTTATTTTTCTCTTAAAGTTTTTTTTCTTTTTCGGCTTTTTTACTTTTTTTTTCGGCTTTGCCTTCCTAATTTTCCTTTTTTTCTTTTTAGCCATATTGTTTGTTATTTTTTATTGTTATTTAATTTTTTAGTTAGTTCGTTGAATTTTTGAATCAAAACGCTGATTTTTTGAACGTCTTTAGCCTCTTCGGTTTTCTTAATCTCCCAGGCAATTTCTCCCAGTTTATCTTTTATGCTGGAAGATCTAATTTCTGTCAGGCAAATTTTAGCTTCTTCATAAGGATCTATTTCGACACAGTCTTTATCGATTTCCGCTCTTAAAATTAAGGGATTGATAAAGTTAAGTTCTTGAGGAGAAATTTCTTTTAAAAAATCGGATGATTTTTTTCGGAACTCTTCGTCGTTTTGAAAGAATTTTTTAAGTTTGGAAATAAAATCCGCGGCTTCTTTATTCATTAAACTTATATCTTCTTCTGCGATTTCTTTAAGAATTTCAGGCCTCTCAAAAATTAAAGAAATTAATCTTTCTTCAATTCTCTGCTTTCTTGACTTAACAGAAGGCTCAATTTGTTTTTTAAATTCTTCTAATTCTTCTAAAGATTCCGGTTTTAGTTTTTTAATCTCTTCTTCGATATCTTCCATTCTAACCTCCAATTCTTTGGCTAATTTTTGAACCCAATGAGATTGAATAATTTTATTGGGTATTCTTTTGATTATTGGTAAAAGGATTTTCGATATTTCTTTTTTATCGTCGGGATTTTTTTTATTAAATTTAGAAAAAGTCGTTTCGAAATAAAAATCAAAAATAGAGCGAGTCTGGCTGATTGCTTTTTTCCATTCCTGAACACTTCGGGCAATAAGGTCAGCCGGATCTTTATCTTGGGGCATTGTAATAACTTTGATATTAAAATCCATCATTTGAGCTAAATCTATTCCTCTTTTAGTGGCCGTATTGCCGGCAAGGTCCATATCAAAGGCGGTAATTAAATCTTCGGAATAACGTTTTAAAATTCTTAAATGAAAAGGTGTAAGAGCGGTGCCAGAAGTAGCAACCACATTATTGTCACCCGCCTGATGAGCCATAATACAGTCAGTATATCCCTCAACTAAAATACAAGCGTTTTTCTTTCTTATCTCCATTTTTGCCCGATCTAAACCGTACAAAATCCGGCTTTTATCGTAAAGAAGAGTATTTGGGGTATTAACATATTTAGCAATCTCTTCTTCGGCCTTAGGTCCGAAAATTCTTCCGCCGAAACCAACTATTTGAGAATTCGCATCAAATACCGGAAAGATAATCCGACTACGAAAACGATCGTAGTAATCGCCTTTTTCACTTTTAACTAAAAGCCCGGCTTTATTAATTTCTTCTATCTTATATTTATTGGCAATTAAAAAGTCAGTCAAACCTCGAGCGCTATCAGGAGCATAACCTATTCTCCACTTTCCAACAGAATCCCGACTGATTCCTCTGTCTAAAAGATATTTATTAGCCGCTTGGCCGGCTTTGCTTTCATTGAGTTGTTTTTCGAAAAACTTAACAGCTAATTCGCAAATCTCATAAAGTCTTTGCCTTTGGGTTTTCCAAGCAGCCATTTCCGGACTCATTGGTTTTAATTGAACTCCGGCTTTTTGGGCTAAAATTTTTAAGGCATCGCCGAATTCTACGTTTTCAATTTGCATTATAAACTTAAAAATATCACCGCCCTGACCGCAGCCAAAACAATGCCAAATTTGACGAGCCGGCGAAACAAAAAAAGAAGGCTTTTTTTCCGAATGAAAAGGACAGCAAGCCCGATAATTAGCTCCGCATTTTTGAAGCTTAATATAATTTCCAATAATTTCAGCTACATCCAGCCTGGATTTTATTTCTTCAATTGAAGAGCTCATAAATTGACGTACCAAATGAGATTTACTATAGCAAGTCCTGCTTGATATGTCGCAGGAAGTTCGATATACTTAAATTAACAAATTTTAAGAAAAAAACAAGCGTTTTTTTATTTATGAAAAACTCATCCTTAAAAACAACGAATAAAAGATTAAAGATTCTTTTTGCCGCTTCCGAAGCTGCTCCTTTTGCCCAAGCCGGCGGCTTGGGAACAGTAATGCACTCCTTACCTTTGGCTTTAAAAAAATTAAACCAAGACGTTAGGCTGATAATTCCCCGTTACGGAACCATTAATCCTCAGGAATATAAATTGAAAACGGAATTAAAGGAATTTAAAATTCCGACCGACCAACCGGGACCTTACCCTTATTTGATATGCAACGTTAAAAAGCACAACGGAAAAGGAACGGTTCCTACTTATTTTTTAGAAAACATGGAATATTATGAAAAAAGAGCTAATGTTTATGGTTACGCTGACGATCATATCCGATGGGTTTTATTTTGCCGAGGAGTGCTGGAATTTATAAAAAGATCCTCCTGGAAACCCGATATTATCGTTGCTTCGGATTGGCAAACCGGTCTTATTCCCAACTATTTAAAAACATTTTATTATAAAGACCCTGAACTTTCTAAAATTACCGTTATTTTTGCCATTCATAATCTTCAATACCAAGGAATGTGCGATTTTAATTTCGTTCAAGAAACCGAAAGAGATTCCGGCCAAGAACAAATTCCTGATTTTTTCAATCCTCGACTGGCAAAACTGAATTGGATGTTAAGAGGAATAATTTATAGCGATCTTATAGTTACCGTTTCGCCGACTTACGCTAAAGAGATTTTGACGGCCGATTACGGCGAAGGTTTAGATAGAATTTTAGCCGAAAAAAGAGATAAAATTCACGGCATTTTAAACGGCATCGATTACGCCCATTATAATCCCGAAAAATCGCCTCATATTCCGGTCCAGTACGACGTTGGGTCGATAAATAAAAAATTGGAAAATAAAACCCATTTACAAAATAAATTCGGCTTGCCTCAAAATAAAGAGGCTTTTTTAATCGGCATGGTTTCCCGGTTTGCCGAACAAAAAGGATTCGAATTATTAGAACAAATCTGCGAATCTATTTTTAAAAACTTACCGATTCAATTAGTTTGTTTGGGAGAAGGAGAATCTAAATACAAGGGAATTGTTAAAAATGCGATGGAAAAATTCCCAGACAAAATCGGCTGTTTTTACCAATTCGACGCTAATCTTCCTCATTTGATTTTTGCCGGTGCCGATAGTTTTTTAATGCCGTCTAAATTTGAACCTTGTGGTATAACTCAAATGCAAGCCATGAAATATGGCTGCATTCCTATTGCTAGAGAAACCGGCGGTCTAGCCGATACTATAACCAATTTTAATCCCGAAAAAGAAGAAGGCGAAGGTTTCCTTTTTAAGAATTACGACTCTTCGGCTTTGTTGGTAACTATCACTAAAGCTCAAACTTGTTTCGGCTTCAAAAATCAATGGAAAAAATTAATAAAAAGAGCAATGAAAAAAGACTTTTCCTGGGCTAAATCAGCCGAAGAATATCTTAATCTTTTTAATCTCGCCTTAAAAAATAATTCTCATCAATCTTAAATTTATATGTACTGGATTAATTTCTTACACATTTATCAACCCCAAGATCAATCAAAAGAAATTTTAGAGAAAGTTACCAATGAGTCTTATCGACCTTTGTTTAGAGGTTTTTTAAAAATCAAAAAATGTAAGCTAAACCTTAATATTAATGGTGCTCTGACTGAAATTTTATTCAAATTGGGCTATAGAGATGTTTTAAAAAATATTAAAGAACTAGCCGAAACGAATCGATTAGAATTTACCGAAAGCGCTAAATATCATCCCCTTCTTAATTCTATAAATAAAAGCGAAATAATCAGACAAATTAAAAAAAATAATCAGACAAACAAAAAATATTTCGGTAAAGTTTATCAGCCAAAATGTTTTTTTCCGCCGGAAATGGCTTATGATTCCAAGGTCGGAAAAATCGTTCATGAGTTGGGCTATCCTTTGATTATGTTAGACGAAATATCTTACGATGGAGGAAAAACATGCCCCCCAAAAGACAGATTGTTTGGTTTAAAAATAGTTAAAGATCTTACTATTATATTCAGAGAAAGAAGAACGTCTAACGCTATGATGAGTTCCGTAATCAGAAACAAAAAAGATTTTTTCCAGGTTCTAGGAGAGGATCTAGAAAAAAACCAGTACCTCTGTACGGCAATGGACGGAGAAACTTTCGGCCATCACCGACCAGGATTAGAAAAAGCTTTATTCAGAATTGCCTCTCTTAATAACCCCGAACAAATCTTCCTTTCTGAGATTACCAAATATTTCAAAGTAGAAAAACAAATTATTCCTCTCGCCTCAACTTGGGCTTCTTCTCAATGGGATATTGAAAAAGGGTTCCAGTTCTATTCCTGGAGAAATCCTAAAAATAAAGTTCACAAACTACAATGGAAATTATTGAATTATGTTCGAAATACAGCTAAAGCAAAAAAACTTTCAGAAACGGCCGAAAATAAATTAGATAAAGCTCTTGCTTCTGATCAGTTTTTTTGGGCATCAGGAGAACCCTGGTGGAGCATTGAAATGATTGAAAAAGGCGCCTGGTCTCTTTTAAGCGCCTTAAAATCTTTCCCCGATATTACCAAAGAGGAAATCGAAAAAGGAAAGAAATACTATCGAGATATTCTTTCAATTGCTTTTTGGTGGCAAAGAAGCGGTAAAATTGGAATAATGGCGAGGAAATATAAGGAAGGAGTTAAAATTCCTTTCAGGGAAAGAACCTTGGAAAAAGGAGAGCCAGAAAAATACTTCGCTTTTCTTGATCTTATGAAAAAAGAAATGCAAAAAGCGGCAAGAAAACAAAATTTCGAGAAAGCGATTTTGTGGCGTGATGCCATTTGGAAAATAGAAACCAAAAATGATATCTATGAGGCTATGCACGCTGAAGACGTTTTAAGAAGGGAAATTCCGGATCCCGTTTTAAAGGAAACGGTTGAAAAATACAGAAAAAAATACGAGAAAATAAAATCTGGCCAACCGGAATTAAGAAAGGCTTAAATTGTAATATGAAATCGATAAAGCTTTTATTAAACCAGAGATGGGCGAAAAATTTTTTTAACCGGAGAGTTCCTCAATATTTTCCCGGAAATCAATTGATTGATTGCCGGATTAAACCTTTAAAAGTTTACCTTGATTATAAAAGCGTTGTTATTAAATATAAGTTAAAAATTTCTGATAAAAAAAATAACATCTCTGAAAAAGAACTTATCGGTAAAGCAGAACAAATAAATGATCGGTTTTTAAAATCAAAGAAAGAAAACGGAATTTTAATAGATTATTCAACAACTAAATTTCTTTACGAAAAAGGATTAAAAAATATGCTTGCCAAGCCTTTCGATTATCTACCTTCGCTGAATCTTTATATCAATGAGTTTATATCTGGATATTTTCTACAAGAATTAAGCATGAAACATGAAGAAAAGGAATTTTTAAAAAAAATTCCGGGTATCGCGAAATCTCTTAAAAGAGTCCACGGGATCAAAATTCAGAAAAAAGACAGAATAATTGTAAAAAATCAAAGACAGGAAGAAAAAGAATTGCAAAAAGACTTAAAGTTGGTTAAGCAGTATTTCCCATCGGCATTAAAAGAAATAACGCTCTGGATAAAGAAATGTCGGACTTTTAGGAATCAAAATAAAAAACTTTTTAATATTGGTTCTTATAAAATGAACCATGGCGATTTTTACAGCCGGAATATTTTAATAAATAATGACCAGGTTAAGTTGATAGATTTTTCAAATAGTTGTCTTTGTGATCCTTTAAATGACATTGGCAATTTTTTAATCAATACCGAACTCATGTTCGAATATGATTTTCATAATGATTATCGTCAATTAATGAAAGAATTAAAAAATAATTTTTTAAAAAATTATTTTTTTCAACCCATAATAAAAGGGAAAGAATCTAAAATTAACTATTTTATATTAACGAATCTAATCAGAATTACCGCTTTTGCTGCAATGAGCGAAGGAAGCAAAAAATTACCCGAACAATCAAATATTGTTATGGAAAAATTAATGAGTTTTGGGAAAGAAAAAAATAGCAATCTATGAATTCTAAAATAATTTTCATTGCTTCCGAATGCGCTCCTCTTGCTAAAGTTGGAGGATTAGCCGATGTGATCGGTTCTTTGCCTAAAACTTTGAAAAAATTAGGAATTGACGTTTCTGTTATTCTTCCTTTTTACGGAATAATTTCAATCAAAGATAAAAATCTTAAACTTTTTCAAAAAGATATAATAATTGATTTTGCCGACAAAAAAGAAGAATTTTCTTTATGGCAAACTTCTCTTCCGGAAAGTAACGTACCGGTTTTTTTAATTAAAAAAGATGAATATTTCAATCAGAAAGGCGTTTATCTTGAAGCCGATGCTTCCTCGGGAGGAAGCGAAAAAGAAGCTGCCAGATTTTTTTTCTTAACTCTAGCCGGAATAAAAACCGCTCAATTAATCGGGGCTGAAATTATCCATTGCCATGATTGGCATGTTTCTTTAATCCCTTTTCTGATTAAAAAAAACGGTTTGAAAGGAATCAAAACTCTTTTAACTATTCATAATCTTGCCTATCAAGGAGTTTATTCGAATAAAACCGTTAATCGTTTATTGGGAACCAATCTTTCTGGAGACATTAATTGCCTTAAGTCGGGAATCTTAAACGCGGACTTAATAAGCACGGTCAGTCCCAACTACGCAAAAGAAATTTTAACACCTGAATACGGCTTTGGTCTGGAGAAATATTTAATAGAAAGAAAAGAAAAACTGTTAGGTATTATCAACGGATTGGATATTGAGACTTGGAATCCCTTAAAAGATCATTATCTCCGGTCGCCTTATTCTTCTACGCTTTTAGATAAAAAATTAGATAATAAAATCTATCTTCAGAAAAAAATATTCAAAAAACAAAGCCCCAATACTCCTCTTTTGGGAATGGTTTCCCGAATAGCCGAACAAAAAGGTTTTAATCTGATTGAAAAAATTTTCCCTTTATTAATGAAAGAGAATCTCAATTTAGTTATTTTAGGAGAAGGACTTCTATGTTATAAAAGTTTCCTTGAAAAAATGGCCAAAAAATATCCGGAAAAATTCGTTTTGAAAATCGGCTTTGATGAAAAACTGGCTCACCAAATCTACGCCGGAACAGATATGTTTTTAATGCCCTCATTCTTCGAACCCTGTGGCTTAGGACAACTAATTGCTATGAGATACGGAACGATTCCAATAGTGAGAGAAACCGGCGGTTTAAAAGATACGGTACTTCCCGTAAAAATCAAAGGTGAAAAAATTGAAGGTACAGGATTTTTATTCAAAAATTATCAAGAAAAAGAACTGTTTAAATCAATTAAAGAATCTTTAATTTTTTTTGAAAATAAAAAAATCTGGCAGAAAATCCAGATTAACGGAATGAAAAAAGATTATTCCTGGGAAGCTTCGGCTCGTCAATATCTTAAAATATATAATCAATTGCTAAAAATTTAATTCAAATATTTTGCTTTAGCAATATTATGTTCTTCAAGGGTACGGCTAAATATAGTTTTACCGTCAGGAGTAGAAAGATAATACCAATAATCGCTTTCTTTGGGATATAAAGCAGCTGAAATGCTTTCCAGGCCAGGATTGGAAATAGGCCCTTTCGGTAATCCTCGGTACTTGTAAGTGTTGTAAGGCGAATCTATTTGAGTCTCTGCATAAGAAACTCTATTTTTTTTCTCATTAATAATATAAAGTATGGTCGCATCCACTTGTAAGGGAACATTAGCTTCTATCCTTTTCCATAAAATACCGGCAACCAATTCTTTTTCGCCTTTTATTCTAACTTCTTTTTCCAGCAAAGAAGCCATAGTAACTATCTCGAAAATACTTTTCTGCTGATTTTTGGTTTCTTCTTTTAATTGTTCGTTGAATTTTTTATCAAAATTTTTTAAAAAAATTTTAACTATCTCCTTTTCTCCGACTATCGGATCAAATAAGTAACTGTCTGGAAATAAAAATCCTTCCAAAGATTCGTTGTTTGGCACTTCTTTTAAAAAATCGAACTCTTCTTGAAATTCGTCCGTTGAAAATTGAAGCGTAATTTCTTTTTGAAAATTAGAACTTAATGCCTCGGCAACTTGTTTTAAGGTAAATCCTTCGGGAATAACTATTTTAAATTTTAAAGTCTGTCCGAAAACAAATTTGTCAACAATTTGAGGTATAGTCATTGAAGGGCTTAATTGATAAGTTCCGGCCTGAAGCTTTCCGGCTTTTTTACTTATTAAAACATATATACGAAAAAAAAGGCTATTTTTAATCAAGCTCTCGTTTTGCAAATTTAAAGCAATTTCTCTTGAACCTTGACCCTTTTCAATGTTAAAAGTAAATTCTTTCCTGATTAAAGAATTTTTTGGGATATAAATACCCTGATAAATAATAAAAAAACTTATGAAAAAAAATAATAGAAAAAGAGTTAAAATTTTTTTCATAAATTTAAATTGTTATTTTATTAAATTCATAACCCCGATAAAATCGGGGAGAAATATCTTTTTAAATTTTAGTTCTTAAAAGTTTGTAAAATTAAATCTCAATTAATTTATTCCCCGATATCCGATAGCTAACCGTTTTTTCAACAGTAGGACAACACATGGGATCTTCCAAAGAATGAGTAATCATATTAATAATAATTTTACCTTCTTTAATTTCTAAAGAATTTATTTTTACTCTATCGCCCAATTTTTTGCAATCAAAATACAGGGGCTCTCCTTCTTTATTAATCACGGCGATTATTTCGTAGAAATTACCGCTGCCGCCGCCGAAACTTTTTAAAACCAAAACGTCATCTTCTTTACCGTCATTGTTTAAATCACCGGTAACTATTTTGTTCTCAATGATACTTATGTTCCAATCTCCGGTTGCCCATTGAGCATTAGGCGCTGACTGTGAAAAACTTCCATCTACGAATTTAACTTTACCGATACTAACGTTCCAACAAGTGCCGTATTCTCCGTTTTTTAATTTACTCAAAGATGTTCCGCTTTTCTTTTCTAATATACTTATTTCTGAAGCTCCTATTCTTAAACCATTGCCTTCTATATAATTCAGCCAAGTGAATCTTCCGACAAATAAAGACAGAAAAAGAATAATTAAAAAAGCTAAAGAGGTGGGAATTTTCCTATTAAGATAATTTTTAACTATCATATAATTTATTTTACCAAATAATATTTAAAAAATCTATTGGGGAAACTTTTTCTTGATTAATTTTATTCTCCTTATTTTTTTTTCTAAAAAATCAGTTTTATCAACGAAAATATATAAACCTAGGAAAAAAACATCGAAAAGATACCAAATAATATGTTGAAATAAATGAGCATACCAAATTCCACTAATTTTCCGGATATGAGCCGGGAATAAAATAGATTCGTTGAAGGTAAATTCGCTTAAAGGGTAAAAAATAAAAACTACGCCACTGATCATGTCTAAAATTAAATGAAGAAAAGCGCCGACAGAAAATAAAAGAAAGTAAACGCCGAATTTAATCTTTGCGATTCTTAAAATTAAATAAATTAATAAGAAAAATAACGGAAAAAAAATAGAATGAGAAAGACTTGTCCTCTCAGTAACGAAAAGATGGGGTTTTAATAAATCGGGTAGAATACCGGCCAAGGCGATAATAATAAACCAAAAAGAAGGTACGCCAACCTTATCTTCGGCTTTTCTGATTTTATCGTAAATTGACAACGATAGAAGTGAAGCTCCAATATGAGCTACAGGCAACATAAATTTAATATAAATATCCCCAAGTTTGAAGACGATCGGAATCCTGATACCATTTAATGCCAATATCTGTTCGATAATACATGTTTTGCAACATAATATTTTTTAACCTTGAATAAACTTGCTTTCTGGCGTCTTCGACGGTTAAGCCAGAACCGGTTATCACTAAAGCATAACCCGATTCTCCAGCAATGCTCCAGGCCCCGTTTACTAATTTAACGTCACCAAGGCGAACTCCGTCTAAATTTGGTTTTTTAAAAAGAATGGAAAGGTCTTTATAAATAAAAAATTCGTCTTTGTCTTCGTAAGGAAAGGGCGGGACAACGACTACGACTCCGATTTGAAACCCTTTTTTGGTTTTCAATTCTATTGACTCTTTCTTTGCTAACCGATAAAAAAAATCTCCCCAATTATTATTAACCCCTTCAATTTGAATACTTATTGTTGGATAGCCAAATCGGCAGGTAAATTCAAGAGGATAAATTCCCTTAGCGTTGACAATGCAATTAATATCAATACATCCAACATAACTTGATTCTATTAACCTTGATTTTATTTTTAATAAAGTGCTTTTAAAAAGTTCATTTGGGGGAGACCAATACATTAAAGTACCCATTTCGCCGGTAGAGGGACCGATATCTCCGGGAAATAATTTTTTGTGCTCAAAATTAACATTTATAGGATAAATAAAGTCCTCTCCATTAAAAAAAGCGCTAACCGCTACCTCGACGCCGACTGCCATTTTTTGCAGTTGAAATTTTTTTATTTTTTTTGCCCAAAGTTTTTTGTTTTGTTCTAAAATCTCAATCAAATCTTTACCGTCTTCTTCTTGTCCTAAAAAGAGAATCCCCTTCATATTGGAAGCGATGTCACCGTACGGCTTGAAAACGTAACGGCTGGGATTTGACTTGATAAATCCGATGGCGGAATCAAAATCGAAAAATTCCCAATGAGGAAGAACCGACAATCCCGCTTTTTTCATTTCGTTTTGACCGAACTCCCTGTCTTCTTCTAATTTATCCGTGTATTCACTACCTCCGATGATTAATTTTCCTTCTTTTCTTAAAGAATCGGCAATTTTTCCGAATCCTACATCATCAAAAACAATAATATCAGCCCAATCTTTATATTTTTGCCAATCGTCAACTTTTTCCAAAAAACCGTCATAAACATCTTTATCCGATTCCGCTTTAATGTAAATTTTTACGTCATAACCTTCATTTTTAATTTTCCAAGCCAAATCACCGCTTAAACTCTCCCAAGAAACAAATAAAAATCTTCTAATTTCTTTTTTAGGCAAATTAATGTTATTTTTTTCGTTCTTGCTATTAATTATGTTATTCATTTCTATTTTAATTATTAAAATTTTTTAATGTTAAGATAATAAATTTCTAAGATTTAACTACTGAAAATACGTATGTTTTATAATAAGATTTTGGATGAAACTTACTTTTAAAATAAGTAAGATTATCTTCGCCTCCTCCCATATCAACTTCCTTGTAGCCATGTTTTTTTAACCAAATTAAATCTTCAAGATAAAGTACGTCTCCTAACCCCGAAAAAGAATAATTATGAATCCCTAACGCTCCATAGAATCTGTTACTATTAGGAATCAACCAACCCGCATTTATTCCGCAAGCTTTTCCGTCAACAATAAACACTCTTGCTTCTGTCGCTCCTTTAAAATTCAGTTTAATAAAATTATGATATGAACGAAAATCTGCCCTATCGTGCCCTCCTCTTTTTTTTCGCCATTCGTCGATAATAGAATGAAGAGATTTTTTGTCTTTATATTTTTTTGCGTTTAATACAACCACGGAGTGATTTTGATAAAATTTTTTCCTTGTCTTTCGCAGGCTTTTCCAAAGATTTCCTGAAAGTGAAATATCAAAATTTTTAAGATCGTAAACCGGCCATGTAAGAGTGTAGTTAATTTTTCTAGCTTTCATCTCGCGTGGCATATTTTTGACAAAATCTTTATATAATAGATTTTCGAGTTCCAGAGTTACTCTTTGGATTTCACGAAATTGAAATACACAATCAAGGTATGCAATAATAATTTCTTTTTGATACGAAGGGGAAGAAAGCGGTGAAGAAAAAACATAACTTCTTTTTTTGCTTTTTTGTTCAATTGTCAAAAGCCCTTTATCGTTTTCACATTCAAAAAAAACATTTTTTGACTTTTGATCGGTTTGCGCTTGATACCACCAAAAATTATGCTCCGGAGCGTGTCCATATTTTTTAATTGCTTTTTCAATACGCTGTTTTTCTTTCAACGCATTTTCGAAGAATTTATATTTTAATTTTATTTTTTTTCTACCCATCTTATTTTGAACATTACTAACTTAAGTAAAACATAAAATCAAAATAAAACCAATAAAAATACGGTAGATACCGAACCAATTAAAATTATTTTTTTGGATAAAATGAAGCAGAAATTTGATAGCTAAAATTGCCACCAGAAAAGAAACTAAAAATCCAACAACTAAAATACCGAGTTGGTCTAGAGAAAAATCAGACCCGGTTTTTAACAAATCATAACCGGTTGCGGCTAATATAGTCGGCACAGCCAAAAGAAAGGAAAATTCTACAATAGTTTTTCTTTTCAATCCCAAGAATAAACCGCCTAAAATCGTGGCAGCCGCTCGAGAAACGCCTGGTATCATAGCTGCGGACTGAAAAACTCCAATTAATAAACTTTGGCGATAAGAAATTTTTGCCACATCTTCCACTGTTCCCAATTTTTCTTTGTACCAAAATTCAAAAACAATTAGGAAAACTCCGCCCAAAAATAAAGTCCAAACGATTAGAGACGTATTTTCCATTAAGAATTCTTTAAAAAATTTATAAAACAAAAAACCGAAAATCGCGGTAGGTAAAAAAGCCGCGATGATTCTTTTAATCGTTTCTTTATCTAAAAAAAATCTTCTTCGATAAAGCCAAACAACCGCTAGAATCGCGCCTAATTGAATGGCTATCTCGAAACTTTTAACAAATTCTGTTTGGGAAATTTTTAAAATTTTGGCTGTTAAAATCAAATGGGCTGTAGAAGAAATTGGAAGAAATTCCGTAAATCCTTCAACTGTGCCCAAGATCAAGCTTTGCAAAAAATTCATGCTTTTTAAAAAAGACGTTGTTGTCCGTTAAAAATTTGAGGAATTTTCTTAATTTAGACTGTGATCTTTCTAATCTCGATAAAAGCTGGCGGAGAGGGTGGGATTTGAACCCACGAACCCTTTCAGGTTATCCGCTCTCCAAGCGGACGCACTCGGCCACTATGCGACCTCTCCATTCTTTAATTTATATTCTTTAATTTATATTTTTTAATTTAAACTTTAAAATCTCTTAAAACTTTAATTCTTTCTTCAGTCGGCGGATGAGTCATGAATAATCCAACAAATAATTGCTTTCTTTCTTTTTCTTTAAAGGGCGAAGAAATAAATAAATGAGCCGTAGAAGGACTGGCAACCTTTAACGGGTTTGGATCGTTAGAAATTTTCTCCAAAGCCCGAGCTAAGCCTTCCGGATATCTAGTTAAAAGAGCGCCCGTAGCATCAGCCAGAAACTCTCTTTTTCTAGAAATTGCCAATCTGATTAATGTTGCAGCTAAAGGCGCTAAAATCGCAGCAATTACGGCTAAGATTAATAAAATCAACCCGCCCTTTTTCCTGTCACCGCCGCCTCTTAAGCCAATTCTTAGAAAAGTTCTGGAAAACGCTGCTATGATTCCTGCCAAAACCACAACAATGGTCTGCAATAGCATATCTTTGTTTCCGATATGAGATAATTCATGAGCGATAACTCCTTCTAATTCTGTTTTTTCCAATCTTTCCAATAATCCCCTGGTCACTGCTATTACGGCGTGATTAGCGTTCCGACCGGTAGCAAAAGCATTGGGTTGACTCTCTTCTAAAATATAAATTTTGGGGAATGGCAAACCGGCCGTAATACAAAGATTTTCAACCAATCGATAAAGTTCAGGATTATCTTCTTTTTTAATCGGCTTAGCTTTAGTCATTGAGATTACTATTTTATCAGAAAACCAATAACTTCCGATACTCATTAGAATACTAAAAATTGAAACTATCCAAATAATAATTACGCTTTCTAAAATATAACTAAAAAGCCAACCGATGAATATCAGCAGTAATAAAAAAAACGAAATTAAAATAAAAGTCTTTCGAGTGTTAGACTCGGCATGAGTATAAAGAGTAGCCATATCTTTTTAAAATTTTACCTTCACCGGTTCGCGGGCCGCTTCTTCGGTTAATTCAAAAAACTCCATCTTTTTGAAACCTAAAGTTCGAGCAATAAGATTAGTTGGAAAAATTTCTATCTTAATGTTCAAATCCCTAACATTACCGTTATAGAATCTTCTGGCGGCCTGAATTTTATCTTCGGTATCGGTTAATTCCCTTTGAAGCTCTAAAAAGTTTTGAGAAGCTTTCAGGTCGGGATAATCTTCGGCAACAGCGAATAAAGACTTCAAAGTTGAAGAAAGCATATTCTCGGCTTGAGCTTTTTCTCCAACCGTACCGGCGCTCATTGCTTTTGTCCGAGCTTCAGTCACCTTTTGAAACAGCTCTTTCTCGTGAGCGGCGTATCCTTTAACCGTTTCTACCAAATTAGGAATCAAATCATATCTTCTTTTTAATTGAACATCGATATCAGCCCAAGCTTCTTGGGTTCGATTGCGCAGAGTGACTAAACGGTTAAAAGTCCAAATTAGCCAAAGAATCACCAGAACAATTACGCCAATAATAAACTTAATAATTGTCATGTTAATTTAATAATTAATTTAATAACTGACCTTTGTGGAATTATATCTTATTTTAATTTAATTTTAATATTAAATCAAATATAGTTTATGGTATAATCAAAAAAGAAAGAAATTATCTCTTTCTAAAAATCGCCGATGAAAAATAAAGGATTTACACTTATTGAACTATTAGTGGTGATATCTATTATCGGATTTATAACTAGTATTGCTTTAGTCAATTTAAGCGACAGCAGAGAAAAAGCAAGGATTGCTAGAGCCTTAAACTTCTCTAATAATATCTTTAATGCTCTTGGATCTGAAGCTCTGGTTGTTTATGACTTCGAAAACAACGTTAATGACAGATCTGGTCATAATAATCAATGTGTGATTAATGGTAACCCTTCATACGTAGATAGTCTGCTGGAATTCAGAAAGGCTCTGAGCTTCGATATCTCTGATGGAAATGATTGGCTTTTTTGCGGCACAGGCTCTAATTTATCAAATGCAAACGGTTTCACTTGGGAAGCTTGGATAAAAACGCCCAGCGCTCCCAGTATTGAACATCGAGTTATAATAAATAAAGAAATTTTGCCATTAGGATGGGCGACTCACCTGAAAGTCATATCTGGAGGTACGATTCATGAGGGTAAGATTAATTTCTTAGTGGGCCCTACGATTTATAGATATAGCCAAGATAAGGTGAATGACGATAAATGGCATCATGTTGTCGGAGTTTGCGATGGAGAACACCACACTGCTCCCGATGTATATATAGATGGCCGTCTTAATAATGGAATAGAAAATCCTGGGCCCGGTCAGATGTACTGCGACGAATTGCCCCAATTTGTCAGCGGCGGCAATCTTTATGTAGGAAGATTTGGAAATATACCAAACGAATGTTGTTATTTTATTGGCCTTATTGATAACGTCCGAATCTACAATTATCCTCTAGCTATCAGTCAAGTTCAAAAACATTACACTGAAGAATTAGAAATGTACAAAACAGCTGAAAAATAATTTTAATTTATCTTTCAAATGATTAAAAAACCCCGCCTTGACGGAGTTTTTTAATTCCAGAACAATTCTTTAAAAAAATTCTTTAATATTCCGGCATCGGCGGCATGCCTGGTTTTTTTTCTTTTTCTTCCGGTTTTTCAACTACTAAAACTTCGGTAGTTAAAAGAGTAGCGGCTGCTGAAACAGCGTTCTCTAAAGCCGACCTAACCACTTTAGTCGGATCAACTATTCCTTTTTCAAACAAATCTCCAAACACTCCTTTAGCAGCGTCGAAACCGAAACCGAGAGTTCCTTTCTTTTTCTTAATTTCTTCAATAATTACCGAACCCTCTTTACCGGCATTCTTGGCTATTTGCCTAATCGGCTCCTCGAGCGCCCTTTTTAAAATATTAATTCCGATTTTTTCATCCTCTTCAGAAATATTAATATTTTCTAAAGATTCGGTCGCTCCTAAAAGAGCAACGCCCCCGCCCGGTACTATCCCTTCTTCAACTGCCGCTAAAGTAGCAGCTTTAGCGTCTTCTACCTTGTGCTGCCTGGCTTTTTGCTCAACTTCTGTCGCTGCCCCGACTTTTATAACGGCTACGCCACCGGCCAATTTTGCTAATCTCTTTTGAAGTTTTTCTTTATCAAAATCCGATTCGGTCATTTTTAATTCATTTTTAATCTGTTTAACTCTGGCGTCAATATTTTCTTTTTTCCCTTTGCCTTCAATAATAGTTGTTTTTTCTTTTTCGGAAACAATCCTTCGGCAAGATCCTAAATGCTTCAATTCGATATTTTCTAATTTTAATCCTAATTCTTCAGAAATTAACTGAGCGCCGGTAACCACGGCGATATCTTGAAGTATTTCTTTTTTTCTGTCTCCAAAGCCCGGAGCTTTTATAGCTAAAGTATTAAATATTCCACGTAACTTATTAACCACTATTGTCGCTAAAGCGTCTCCTTCCACTTCGTCGGCAATAATAATCAGTTCTTTCTTACCGGTTTGGGCAACTTTTTCCAAAATAGGCAGAATTTCCTGAATAGAAGAGATTTTTTTGTCGGTGACTAAAATATAAGGCTCTTCCAAGCTAGCTTCCATTCTTTCAGGATTAGTAATCATATAAGGAGAAATAAAACCTCGGTCAAATTGAAGTCCTTTAACTATTTCTTTGCTTAAACCGAAAGTCTTTGACTCCTCAACGGTAATTACTCCATCTTTGCCGACTTCTTCTATTATTCCGGCAATTAAATTCCCCACCTCCGGATCTTCGGCTGAAATAGTAGCCACCTGAGCAATTTCTTCTCGGGTAGTGACTTTTTTAGACATTTTTTTCAAAGATTCTACTATTTTTTCCGTGCCTTTGGTAATTCCTCTTTTAATGGCTAAAGGGTTGGCGCCGGCAGTCACATTTTTTAATCCTTCAGAAATTATCGCTTGAGCCAAAACTACTGCCGTAGTTGTTCCGTCGCCGGCGACGTCATTGGTTTTCGAAGCTACTTCTTTAACTATTTCCGCTCCTATATTTTCAGCTTTATCTTCTAATTCGATCTCTTTAGCGATAGTCACTCCGTCGTTGGTGATGGTTGGCGGGCCAAAACTCGAGTCCAAAACAACGTTTCGGCCTTTTGGACCAAGGGTAGTTTTAACGGCATTGGCTAATTTATCAACGCCCTCTTTTAGTTTTTTTCGAGCTATTTCTGAGTACTCAATTTGTTTTGACATAAATTTTATGATTATTTAAGAATAGCAAGAATATCTTCTTGCTTGGCAATCAAATATTCTTTATCGTCGACCTTTACTTCGCTGGGACCATATTTGGTGAAAAGAACTATATCTCCCGGTTTTACTTCAGGAGGAATAACCTTACCGGAACTGGTTTTTTTTCCTTCACCCACGGCCACTACTTTGCCTTGTTCTGGTTTTTCTCTCTCGATAGTTGAAGGAACTAAAATTCCGGTTTTTGTTTTTTCCTCTTGAGTAATAGGCTCAATAACTATATAATCACTTAAGGGTTTTATTTTCATAAATTTTTTTCTACGAAATGAAAAATTGACAATTTAACTAAATAACTATATAACTGAATAAATTCTTGTTAAACGGTTAAATAGTCAATTAATCAAATTTTAGCAATAACGACCTTTTAAAATTTTACTCGTTTAGCAAACCAATAGAATGAGTGCTAATTTAAAATTTTAATTTCTTTAATTTTTTTGTCAAGAGCCCTAATGGGAAAGATAAAAAAGAATTGTCTTTATTGAAATATTTTTTATATTTTGCTATTATTGACTATATGACTTCTAGGTTTAGAAAGTTAATTTTACAGATAATAGCCGGAATAGTAGGAATCTGGTTAGCCTCTGAACTGGTAAAAGGATTTGTTTTTACCGGTTCTTTCAAAACTTTTTTTTATGCCGGCTTACTTTTAGGCTTTATAAACTTCTTTATCAAGCCGATTCTTAATTTAATTACTTTACCGCTAAGAATTATCACTTTTGGACTTTTTGCTTTAATAATAAATATGGGAATAATCTGGTTTATAGACGTCTTCTTCTTAGAAATAGAGATTGCCAGACCATACCCTCTTTTCTTGGCCACAATAACGGTCTGGATTACCAGTTTAATCGCTTCTCGTATATAATATATGCCTTCAATATTCACCATTGCTCAAATCATAGTCACCGCTTTTTTGATCGTTTTTATCCTTCTCCAACAAAGAGGGACGGCTTTGGGTTCGGCTTTCGGCGGCGGCGGCGAATTTTACTCTACCCGAAGAGGAATTCAGAAAAAAATATTTTGGGCTACGATAATCTTAGGAATCGCTTTTATTTTTCTGTCCATATTGAATCTTTATTTTAAATGAACTTAAAAAAATTATCTTTCGAAAAATTTAAGTCTTCCCTCCCTACTCTCGCCCAATGGAAAAAACTTCCTCGAGTTCTTTCCAAAAATGAAAAACGAGCTCTTTTTTTATTTTCTGTTTTAGCTTTTTATTCTTTTTTATTTCTTTTTCACGGTTTTTATCTTAAAAATACGGTAATCAGACCGGCAGTCGGCGGCAGTTATGTCGAAGGTGTAATGGGCCAGCCAAGATTTATTAACCCAATCTATGCTCCGCTGTCTGACACTGATCGAGATTTAACCGAAATTGTTTTCTCAGGACTGATGAAATACGACGAAGAAGGAAAAATAGTTCAAGATCTGGCTGAAAATTTTGAAATTAAAGAAGACGGAAAAATTTACGAATTTTCCCTAAAAGAAAACGTTTTTTGGTCTGATGGTCAAAAATTAACAGTCGATGATATAATTTTTACCATAGAAATTATCCAAAATTCCGACTATAAAAGCCCTTTAAGAAGCCAGTGGATAGGCATCGAAACGGAAAGAATTTCTGATTATAAAATCAGGTTTAAATTAAGAAAATCCTCTTCTGTTTTTTTAGAAAGCACCACTCTGAAAATATTACCCAAGCACGTCTGGCAAGGAGTGTCGCCGGAGAATTTTCCCTTAAATACCGAGTATCATCTGAAACCGATAGGTTCCGGCCCGTTTAAAATTGAAAGTATAGAAAACGATAAAAACGGTTATATAAAATCTTTAACCCTAACCAGAAATTCTTCTTATTATTCCCAAAAGCCTTTTATTTCCGAACTTAAATTTAAATTTTTTGAGAGAGAAGAAGATTTGATAAAAGCGGCGAAAAAAGGAGAAATTAACGGCTTTTCTCTTAACAATCTTCAATATTACGACGAGTCTTTTAAAGAAAGTTTTTATCTTTATAAACTTGTCCTGCCTCGTTATTTCAGCGTTTTCTTTAATCCCGAAAAATCAAAAATATTAGCCCAAACAGAAGTAAGAAAGGCTTTAAATTTTGGCACTAATAAAAAAGAAATTTTAGACGAAGTATTGTCTAAATACGGAGACATTATTGAGTCGCCTATTCTTCCGGAAATTTACGGCTATTCTTCTCCTTCTTCGACTTATGAATTTAATCCCGAAAAAGCCAATCAACTTTTGGACGACGCCGGCTTTAAAGATTTAGACGGAGACGGTTTTAGAGAGAAAATCGTCGAAAAAAAACCATCTTTTCAGTTTGCTTCCGTTCTTAACGTCGGCAGTCAAGGGGTTGAAGTTCAAGAACTTCAAAAATGCTTAGCCAAGGATCCGGAAGTCTACCCCGAAGGAGAAATTACCGGCAGTTTCGGAAATTTAACTAAAGAAGCGGTGATCAAATTCCAAGAAAAATACAGCGCTGAAATCCTCGAACCTTCCGGACTTAAAGCGGGAACCGGTAAAGTGGGAATGGCCACTATTAAAAAATTAAACGAAATTTGCTTTCCAGTCTCAAAAGAAAACTTAATCCTCCAAATTTCATTAATTACGGTGAACCAGAGCCAATTGATTAGAGCGGCTGATATTCTAAAAAACCAATGGCGAAATTTAGGGGTAAATTTGGAAATTAAAACTGTAGAAATAAACGAATTGGAAAAAGAATTTATCAAGTCCAGAAATTACGAGAGCTTGCTGTTCGGAGAAGCTTTGGGGGCGATACCTGATCCTTTTCCTTTTTGGCACTCTTCTCAGAAAAAAGAGCCGGGCTTAAATTTAGCGATTTACGAAAATAAAAAAGCGGATGAATTCTTGGAAAAAGCAAGAGAAAGTTCGGATTTTAATATTCAAAAAGAAAATTATGAAAAATTTCAAAATGTTTTAATAGAAGATGCACCGGCTGTTTTTCTTTACAATCCGGATTTCCTTTATTTGATTAAAAAAGAGGTAAAGGGCGTCAACGCTCAAATAATTATCGATCCTTCTCAAAGATTTTCCGGAATAATAAATTGGCATCTTAAAACTAAAAGATTTTGGAAATTTTTTCCTTCTAAATAATATCGAGTGGTACACCGCTCGATATATGGAATATTTCATTCCCTACAACGAACTCAAGCCGGGGTGGCGAAATCGGCAAACGCTACAGTTTCAGGAACTGCTGGGAGCAATCCCTTGTGGGTTCAAATCCCACCCCCGGCACTATTAATTTAAAAAAATATAGAACTTAAAACTTAAAAAATAATTGTTTTAATTAAACTTTTTGCGTCTCACGTTTTATGTTTTATATCTAAAAATTATGGAAAAATTTAAACAAAAAAACGAATTGCTTCAAATTATTCCCCTAGGAGGATTAGGCGAAGTCGGTCGTAATATGATGCTTTTGGAATATAAACCCCAATCAGGCAAAGAGGTTGTTTTGGTTGTCGATATGGGTTTTAGAATGCCCGAAGAAGATATGCCCGGCATTGACTATATTATTCCTAATATTTCATTTTTAACTCAAAAAAGAAAAAATATCGTAGGAGTTGTTTTTACCCACGGCCATTATGATCATATTGGCGCCGTTCCTTATTTAATAAAAGAGCTGAATAACCCTCCTTTGTACGCTTCCGGTTTAACCAAGGGTATTATTTTAAAACGACAGGAAGATTTTCCGGAACTACCGAAATTAAAAATAAATCTAGTTAAAAACGGTTCTAAATTTAATTTGGGTCCCTTCGGAATTGAATTCTTTAGGCAAAACCATAATATTGCTGATAATTTCGGCATATTTATCAAAACTCCAATAGGGAATATCGTTCATACCTCTGATTTTAAGTTCGACGCCAATCCGGTCAACGATTTACCGACTGATTTTGAAAAATTAAAACAGATTGGTGACAGAAAAGTTTTACTCTTGATGTCGGATTCGACCGGCGCTGAAGAAGAAAATCATTCTCTTTCGGAAAAACAAATCTTTGAAAATTTGGAAGATATTTTCAAAAAAGCCAACGGCCGAATCGTTGCCGCCACTTTCGGTTCTCTTATCAATCGAATTCAACAAATGATCATACTTTCAGAAAAATATAAAAGAAAAGTGGCTCTCGATGGTTATACAATGAAAAGCAACGTAGAAATTTGTAGAAATTTGGGTTATTTAAAAATCAAGGAAGATACGTTAATTAGTCCTAAAAATATTAAAAGTTATCCCGATTCAAAAATAACCCTGCTTTGTACCGGCGCCCAAGGAGAAAAT